>Ga0207952_1000450_pt1 | contig 33471 bp, 25 predicted proteins | sample SubbioR12Aug_8Ca_FD_184831 | JGI IMG/M metagenome (GOLD analysis project Ga0207952, IMG submission 184831) | Serpentinite rock and fluid subsurface biosphere microbial communities from McLaughlin Reserve, California, USA - CR12Aug_8Ca (SPAdes) | ecosystem: Environmental > Terrestrial > Deep... | reverse complement strand
GGGCGATCGTGCAGGGCGCGCTGGCCGACAAGCGTTCGATCCTGACCGAGCCGGAAGCCAAGCGCGTGCTGGCGGCCTACGGCATTCCCGTCGTGCCGACGGAAATCGTGCTCGACGCCGCCGAGGCCGCCGCAGCAGCCGTGCGCATCGGCTTTCCGGTCGCGGTGAAGATTCTATCGCGCCAGATCACGCACAAGAGCGATGTCGGCGGCGTGGCGCTCGACCTCGGCTCCGAGCAGGCCGTGGCCGACGCGGTGCGGACCATGTCCGGCAATGCACTGGTGAAAGCGCCCAAGGCCCGGATCGACGGTTTCGTCGTGCAGCCCATGATCAAACGGCCGCATGCGGTCGAGCTGATCCTGGGCGCGGCCGAAGATCAGGTGTTCGGCCCGATCCTTCTGGTCGGTCATGGCGGTGTTGCGGCCGAGGTGGTCGACGACAAGGCGCTGGCGCTGCCGCCGCTCGACCTCGTGCTGGCCGAGGATGCGCTGAGCCGCACCCGTGTCGACCGGCTGCTGCGCGGCTATCGTGATCGGGCGCCTGCCGCGCGCGGTGCGGTCGCCGAGGCCATGGTGCGGCTGTCGCAGCTCATCGCCGACGTCGACGAGATCGCCGAACTCGACATCAACCCGCTGCTGGCCGACGCCGACGGCGTGCTGGCGCTCGATGCCCGCGTCGTGGTGCGCAAACTGGAAGCGGGGCAGGAGCGCGCGGCGCGTTTCGCCATCAGGCCTTATCCGGTCGAGCTCGAGACCGAGGTCCGCCACGGCGAGGAGAAGCTCCGGATCCGCCCGATCCGGCCGCAGGACGAGGCGTTGCTCGACGGCTTCGTCCGCCGCCTGTCGCGCGAGGACGTTCGGATGCGCTTCTTCGGGCCGCTGCGTGAACTCAGCCACGAGATGGCGGCGCGCCTCACCCAGATCGACTACGACCGCGAGATGGCGTTCCTGTTGCTGGATGGCGACATGCTGGTGGGCGTGGGCCGGCTCGCGGCCGATCCCGGCTTCGAACAGGCGGAATTCGCCCTCGTCGTCGCCTCGGATCGCCAGGGTCGCGGCTACGGCACGCTGCTGCTCAATCACGTGCTGCACTACGCCAAGTCGCGCGGCATCAAGCGCGTGATCGGCCACGTGCTGCGCGAGAACGACAAGATGCTCACTCTCGTCAAACGGCTGGGCTTCCGGCGTGAAGGCGGGCGTTCCGGAGAGCCCGACCTGCGGGTGGTGAAGTCGCTCAGCGGTCTGTAACGTATGTTTCGTCGCTCACGCTGAACTGAGTCGGAATAATGGCGGTGGGGCAAAGCGTTAGGGCGGAACGTTGATATGGCGTCGAGGAAGAACAGAACCGGGAAGGCGAACAGAAGGAGTCCGAAGCCGCCGCCGTCTCTGGGGGAGCGCTTGCGGGCGCGGGGTCGTTCCGTCGCGGCGTGGATCGACGCCCATCGCTGGCACTCGATCGTCGTGGGTTTGCTGTTGATGTTTTTCGGCAGCCTGGTCGGCGGTTACTGGGCGGCAGGGTGGCTCGAGTCGCTCGATGGCGACAGGCTGGCGCGCGAGACGATCGAGGAGATGAAGCGCGGCACGACTGGCGGGCTGGAACCCAGGTACGCACGCATCGAGGACATCCCCGGCCTGCCCAAATATACGGAGGTGGAACCGGGCAAGCCGCGGCCCACGCTCGAGGAAAAGCCGCCTCCGATCCCCAAGCCGCCGCAGCAGGCTGCCGCAGCGGCGATGTCTACCGACCAGGCTTGGCGGCGCAACGCGGTGCCGTTCCGCGACCTCAACAGCAAACCTTTGATCGCGGTCGTGATCGACGACGTCGGCCTCGACCGGCCGCGCTCGAAGCGGGCCTGGGAACTGCCGGGGCCATTGACGATGTCGTTCCTGCCCTATGCCAAGGATCTGCGCGACCAGGCCCGCGCCGCGCGCGGCCGCGGCCACGAATTGATGCTGCACCTGCCGATGGAGCCCACCGGGCGCAACGATCCCGGTCCCGGCGCGCTGCTGGTATCGATGAGCGACGCCGAGATCCGCCAGCGCACGACCGCGGCGCTCGACAGCTTCGAAGGCTTTGCCGGCGTCAACAACCACATGGGCAGCCGCTTCACCGCCTTCCGGCCGGGAATGGAGACGGTGCTGCGGCAGTTGAAGCCGCGCGGGCTGATGTTCCTCGACTCGCGGACCACCGCGCAATCCGTCGGCGACCAGACGGCGCAGGAGCTGGGCGTGCCCGGCATCGTGCGCCACGTCTTCCTCGACGACGACGAGTCCGTGGAGGCGGTACGCCGCAAGCTCGCCGAGGCCGAGGCCGTGGCGCGCCGGCAGGGCTTCGTCGTGGCGATCGGTCATCCGCACGAGGCAACTCTGCAGGCGCTTTCCGAATGGCTGCCGACCGTTCAAGGCAAGGGCCTCGCCCTCGCACCCGCTACCGCAGTGTTGCGCAAGCGCAACGGTTGGGATTGAGTGCCGCCAACGAAGAGTTGGAGGAAGCAGCGTGCGCTACAAGAAGCAGGCGATGATCGTGGCCCCGCAACCGGAGCCCACGGAGGCGGGCGCCGACGTGCTGCGCGAGGGCGGCAACGCCGTCGATGCCGGCATTGCCTGCGCACTGGTCCAGGGCGTGGTCGATCCGCTGATGTGCGGCATCGCGGGCTTCGGCAGTTGCGGCATCTACAGACCAGACAAGAAATTCCACGGATACATCGACGCCCATGCGCCGGCGCCGCTCGCTTCCAGGCCCGACATGTGGGCCAACCTGATCGAGAGCGAGGCGCGCGACGGTTACGGTTTCATTCTCAAGGGTCGGGTGAACGACATCGGCTACAAGTCGATCTGCGCGCCGGCCAATCTCAAAATGTACTACGAGGCGCACAAGGAACACGGCAGCCTGCCGTGGTCGCGCATCGTCGAGCCCGCCATCGCCTGGGCCGAGAACGGCTGGACGGTGCGGCCGCACGTTCACTACTGGTGGTCGGACGACGGTGCCTTCGGCCGTGCGCCCAACTTCGAGCGCACCGGCTTTACACCGGCAGCGCGCGCGCTCTACTGCCGCGCGGACGGAACGCCCAAGCGGGTCGGCGACAAGGTCGTGAACCGCGACTACGGCCAGACCTTGCGTGCCATCGCCAAGGGCGGCGCCGACGCCTTCTACGCGGGCGACATCGCGCAGGCGATCGCCGAGGACATGAAGAAGAACGAGGCGCTGCTGTCGATCGAGGACCTCAAGGCGTGGAAGCCCACGCACAATGCGCCGCTGTGGGGCGACTATCGTGGCTACAAAGTCTCATCCAACCAGCCGCCGGGCGGCGGCGTGATGCTGATCGAGATGCTGAACATCCTGGAGAATTTTGCGCTCGGCGCCATGGAGCACGGCTCGGCAGAGTATCTCCGCATCGTGTCGGAGGCGATGAAGCGCACCACCATCGACAAGGATGCCCATGTCGGTGATCCCAAGTTCGTTAAAGTGCCGGTCGAGCAACTGACGTCGAAGGCCTATGCCAAGGAAATGGCCGACGAAATCCGGCGCGGCGTGAAGGCCGAGGTTCCGCGCTTCAATTCCGGGGCCATTTCCAAGGACACCACGCACATCTCCGTTCTCGACAAGGATGGCAACTGTTTTACCATGACCCATTCGCTCGGCATGCCGTCAGGTGTCGTCACGCCGGGGCTGGGCTTCATGTACAACGGCTGCATGGGCGTGTTCGACCCGCGACCGGGCCGCGCCGGCTCGATCGCGCCGGGCAAGGCGCGCTTCAGTTCGGTTGTGCCCTCAATCATCTTCAAGGACGGCAAGCCGCACCTCATCATCGGCGCCCCTGGGGCCACGCAGATCGCCATGGGCGTGCTGCACGTGATCCTGAACGCGCTCGATTTCGACATGACCATGGTCGAGGCTGTGAGCGCGCCGCGCTTCTCCGCGACCTCCGACACGATCGACATCTCCAACCGCATCCAGGGCCGCGTCGAGCGCGAGCTGAAAGGGCAGGGCTATCCGGTGGTGCGCAGCCCTTACGGCTTCGGCTTTGCCGCCGTCCACGCCATCCGCATCCACGATGACGGGCTCGACGGCGGCGCCGACCCCGGTCACGACGGCGTGGTGATCGCGGTCTGAAGCGAGTGGCACGGGGAGAGGCAAGTTCGATGCGGGCCTCCCGATCAGATTTCCTGCGTAAGCCCCGCGATGGCGGCCACCAGGATGGCGCCGAGCAGCCAGCCCAGCATGCCGATCACGGAGAATACTGCGCTTTGGAAGCCGGTCAGACGCTCGCGCTTGGGGTCATTGAAGAAATCGGTAAATTCCTGGTTGATCTCGATCACGGGTAGAAGGCGGCTGAGGGAGGCTCCAAAGCACCAAGCTCGGCCTTTTTCCTGCGCCGTCGGAACGGCGGACCAAAGGTATACCGCGCCCAGCGTGGAAATGCCGACGACCCACCAGAGGACCCGGAAAGTGTAGTCGCCGATACCGAAGCCGGCGACGTACTCGAGAAAGATGGCGGCTAACCATGCCACCCAATGCTTTTCGTCCTCGCGCTGGCGCACACGTCCGAGAAAGCGCATCTGTTCCGCCGCGCCACGGTCGCCGGCGAGGGCGTATGCGGTGGCGATCTGCTCGTAGGGTCCGGGAGTGTAGTGCGGATCGCGCCGGATCCACTCCTCGTCCCACCACTTGGGAGTCCGACGATCTCCGAGACGGGAGAAAGTGAATCCGTCGATCTGCAGGTTACCTTTGCCCGGCCAAGCATCAGCAACGTCCATCAAGTTCGCCACTCGGGCGTTCCGCAAGTTGAGGTTGCCTGGAGGAGCTTTCTTCCAATCCATCGCTCCGCCCTTGTCGTGGTTGCCCAGCGTGAGATCAGCGGCGATGTGAGCCCCGGCCAAATCCAGTTCGGAAAACGTGGCTCCACGGGCATCGACGTTGCCCGCGACGCGCGTATAACGCAGATCCATCTTACTGTTGCTGACGACATTGCACATGATGAGGTGGCCACCGATTTCCAAGGTATTCGCAGAAACATTGTCCTTGAATATGCTGTCTTCCATATTGAGGTGGCCGATGACTTTGGTCCCCCCAAGTAAAATGGCCTTGAAGGTGGTGGGATTAATCTTGTCGTCCTCCTTTCTCTTGTTTTCCTCGCTGCGCCCCATCATGAGGTTTCCACCGATATGCATGCCATTTGCGACGAGTTTTCCGTCGAACGATGAGCCTTGCATCAGGAGACTGCCCGAGATCCTGGCGGCAACAAGATTAACGTCCACAAAGGTTGCTCGGTTGTCGTTGTTGGAACGCATAAGCAGGCGTTTAGCAGACGCGCCGTTAAGGCTTAGCGGTCCTTCAAATGTGGCACCTTGCAGGTCAACATCGCCCACAACAGTTGCTGCGGTAAGATCCACGCCCTTGTAGCTAGCATGCGTGCCAGGCAACGAACCCAGAAAGACATCGCCGGCATGAATTCCATTCATGTTCACGGCCCCGACAACTGTCGAACCGCGCATGTTGACGAGCCCCTGGACCCTCGCCCCGAGAAGGTTGACGTGACCAAATGAGGTCCGCGCTATTTGCAGGTTGATGCCAACCTGCAACTGCGGAGCGTCCAGGCTCCGACGTATGACAGCGTCCTCAGCTTTCACAAACCCTTCGACCTTCGCGCCTGAGAGGGAGATGCTTTCGGTGACGGTCGACATAGTCAGTATCAGCGACATCTCACTGCGCAATTTGGCCGCGTTAAATACTCCAACAATGCGCGACCTTGAGAAGGCGATATTGCTGTCGGTCCGCACTGATTCAAGAAGGACGCTGCCCTCGACCATTGATCGATCTATTTCGAGCGCACGGTAGAATTTGGCGTTGTTGAGTTCGATGTCGCCGTCGATCCACGCACCGGCAATGTTGACCCCAATGGGCCGAAGCTCCTCACGCCATGGCAGCTTGGTGAGTAGATCTGTCAAGAAGTCGGGTTTGAGTTGGCGACAAGTGTGCTTCCAGTCGGGCTTGTCCATGGACTCGGCGACTGCAATGCCCATGCCACTACAGCGATCGTCGAGATCGGCCGTCTTGCCTTGCTTGAGTAGCGCCCAGACCCATCCTTCTGCCGTCGACTTGTTGTCGTATGGCTGAGCGTTGGCATCGCCAGTAGCGGCGCATAACAAGAGTCCCGCAATTACCAGTGACGAAAATTTCCGTATGCCCGAAAGCGTCCGCGTGCGTAGCGACATTGTTCCCCCAAGCCGAGCTTGTGCTCGATCAATAGCGCCTTGATCTGATTATTGTCGGTCACGCCATCGCGCGCAACTACTGCGGGCAACGAAAATGCGGAATTCAACCTCTTGGCAGGATGTGGGGTCGGCTGCTTGCAGAACGAAGTTCGCCAATAGTACCAGGTTGGCGAACTCGGCGTTTCACTCACCGTTGGCATTGCCGACGTGCTCCGGCCGAGCATGCGGAGAGGGATGAGCAGCTAAAGCGGGGCGAGGCCGGGCGGTGGACGCCTGGCACTCGAAGCCTGCTCGTAGGCGTAGGCCAGGCGCAGCAACTTGGCTTCACTCCAGGCGCGGCCGGTGAAGGTGACGCCGAACGGGTAGGGCGGCGTCTTCTTGCCCTCGAAGCTCGAGATGAAGCCGCCCGGCACCTGCACGCTGGGATAGCCCGACTTGGCTGCGATCGCCGCGCCAAGGGCCGCGGGGAACAGCACCGCGTCGAGCTTGTGGACGCGCATGTAGGTATCGAGGCCGCGTTGCTTGGCCGCCAGCAGATCCATGGCGCGCGCCGAGCGGTACTCGAGCTCGCTGAGATCGCCGCGCGTTGCCTCGGCCGCCAATGCGAGGTCCTGACCGAAGCGCAACGCCTTGCGGGCATGCGCCTTGTTGTAGGCGATGATGGCCTTCAGCGTCTTGTTGCGCGTGCCGGTCGCCCAGTCGCGCAGGTAGAGATTAAGGTCGCGCTTGAATTCGTAGAGGAAGACAACAGGCGCTGGAGCGGCCTGGTTCGTGCGTCGGCTGAGCGGGTTGGTGATGAGCACGTTCATGGTCGTGCCCGGCCCACCGATCCAGCCGGCCGTCGGGATATTGGCGCGCACGATGGTGGCGCCCGCGCGCTCTAACACCTTGATCGCCCGCGTCATAACGGCTGCCGGTTGCTTGGGGAGCTTGCCGTAGTAGACGTCGTTGCCGGGATCACCCGGGTCGCTCGGCAGGCCAATGCGCGCGCCCTTCAGGCCATCCTTGTCGAGGCCGGCGGTGTAGTCGACGGTTCTCTCCGACAGCACATTCAGGAGGATCGCGGCGTCGCGCACGGTGCGGGTGAACGGCCCCACCGTGTCCTGGCTGTGCGAGATCGGAATCACGCCGTCGCAGTTCACCAGCCCGACCGTGGGCTTCACGGTGACGAGGCCGTTCTGCGTCGCGGGGTTCAGCAGCGATCCCGAGGTCTCGGTGCCGAGCGCCGCGGCGCAAAGGCCGGCGGCGACCGCGACGGCCGAGCCGCCGCTCGAGCCGCCGGGCAGCACGACGGGAATGCCGCGGTCGTCGAGCAGCTTGGGGCTGTAGGGGTTCTTCACCTGACCGCCGAGCGAGCTGTAGCCCGAGGGCATGTCGATGGTGAGGATGTTGGCGAACTCGGTGAGGTTGGTCTTGCCCAGGATGACGGCGCCGGCTGCGCGCAGGCGCTTCACGACGGGAGCGTCGGCACGCGCCCGCGCCGTGGCGAGCGCCACCGAGCCCGCGGTCGTGTGCTGGCGATCGGCGGTGGCGATGTTGTCCTTGACCAGGATCGGCACGCCGGCGAGCGGCCGTTTCTTCGATGGCTTGACGTCGTCGAGGGCGCGGGCGATCGCGAGCGCATCGGGATTGATCTCGCGCACGGCATTGAGCTGGGGGCCGCCACGATCGTAGGCCTTGATGCGTGCGAGATAGGCGCGGGTGAGGGCGCTCGACGTGGTCAGTCCCTGCGCCAGCGCCTGCTGCAAATCGGCGAGCGAGGCATTGTCGATCCGGACCGCGGCCAATTCGCGGATCGCCCCGCCGCGGGCGCGCCGATTTCGTTTCGTTGCTTTCGCCACGATGCTCCTCCGCCGTTAACTACACCGGCATCGTCCGCTTTTGGTGGGCGCGCCCGACCTTTGCAGCCTCGGGATTGTGCCCGGAGATCACCCGCACGCCTTCGTCCAGGCTGGCGGCGATCTTGTCCGGCGTGGCGCCTTCGAGGAAGGCGAGCTTGTTCTTCTTGCAGGCGGCGAAGACCTTGGCGCGGGCGGCTTCCATTTCGGGCGGGTAAGGCCGGCGCTGAAGGGTCGTGTAGCCGAGTGAAAGGCCGAGATCGCCCGGTCCCAGCTCGGCAAAGCCCAATCCAGGCACTGCCAAGATTTCTTCGCAATGGGCGACTCCCGGCGGACTCTCGATCTTTACACCGAGCAAAAGTTCACCCTTAGGACTGAGCGGCCAAGGCTCGCAACGTTCGAAATATTCTTGCTGATCAATGCCCCAGACGGGAGCGGCGGTCGGTTCCGAGCCGCGGCCGCGCGTGCCCGTTCCAATCTTGTCGATGCCTGCCTTGTGGTGCGGGAAGCGACAAGCCCGCACGAACTCCCGCACCGCCTCGGCCGACTCGGCCTGGCAGAGCAGGATGCCATGGACACCGCGGGCCAGGATCTGGCGGAACTGCCAGGCGTTGAAGGCGACGTTCGGCCCGTCGATTCCGTTGACCGGCGCCTCGACGATCACCGTGGGCGTGCGGTGGCCAGAGTTGGTCGGCCCGGCAGCGACCAGCCCGCGCATGTATTCCTCGAGGCCAGTCATGTCGAAGGCGCCGTGCTCCATGCCGACGTTGATGTAGTCGGCCCAGGTCCGGGCATCCTTGTGGCCCTGCTCGTAGGTCAGCACATGGCCGGTGTGAGGGCCGTCGTAGTAGATCGCCTGATCGGCCTCCAGCAGCTCAATGGCCCGGTTGATGCGGTTTGCCATGCGGTTCCCTCCGATTGCTTGACCCGAGCATAGCCCTAGAGTGACGCCAAAAGGGAGGAAAGCATGATCAAGTTCTATTACAATACCGCGCCGAACCCGACCAAGGTGGCGCTCTGCCTCGAAGAGATGGGCCTGCCCTACGAGCTCTTCCCGGTCGACACGCGCAAGGGCGAGCAGCACACGCCCGAGTTCCTGGCGATCAATCCCAACGCCAAGGTCCCCGTCATCGTCGATGGCGACGCCACCGTTTTCGACAGCAACGCCATCCTTCTTTATCTCGCGGAAAAGACCGGGAAGTTCCTGCCCGGCAAGTCGCCGAAGGAGCGCGGCGAGATGCTGTCGTGGCTGATGTTCGTCGCCTCCGGCATCGGACCTTACTCGGGACAGTCCGTGCATTTCCGGAACTTCGCGCCGGAGCCGAAGGAATATGCGGTCAACCGCTACACCTTCGAAGCCCAGCGTCACTGGGGCATCCTCGAGGCCCGGTTGGGCAAGCATCGCTACATGTGCGGAGACGCCTACAGCATCGTCGACATGGCGGTCTGGGGTTGGTCGCGGCTGATCCCCAACGTGCTGGGGCCTGAAGCGCCCAAACAGTTTCCCAACCTGCAACGTCACTTGGCCGAGATCAGCGCGCGCCCGGCGGCGGTGCGGGCGCTCGCCCTGAAGGACAAGCACACCTTCAAGACCGAGATGGACGACGCGGCGCGCCTCGCGATGTTCCCGCATCTCGCCAAGAAGGTTGCTTGAATCAATGGTGTCATCCCGAGCGAAGCGAGGGACCTTTAAGGCCATGAGCAAGGATCCCTCGCTTCGCTCGGGATGACACCGAGCACCAATGGCGAGCGGTCCGCCCTGACCTACATCATCCCCGGCGCGCCAAGGTCGGTGCCGTCGATCATGCGGCTGTAGCGGAAGGGATGAGGATCGACGATCGGCGGCTCGCCGGCCACGAGGTCGGCAGCCAGCCGTCCCGCGCCGGGTCCGATGCCGAAGCCGTGGCCGGTGTAGCCGGTCGAGAGATAAAGCCCGGGCACCGGATCGACCGCCGAGATGACCGGAATGCCGTCGGGCGTGGAGTCGATCATGCCGCCCCACGCATGCGCGACTTTCAATCCCTTGAGCGCCGGGTAGTGCTCGCCGAGCGTCGTCAGGCCCTCCTGCACGAGCCGCGGATCGGCCGCGGGATCGAAAGTGCGCTGGCGCTCGAAGGGCGAAACGCGATCGAACGACCAGTTGGCGAAGCCTTCCGGCCCCTGGAAGAACGAGCGTCCCACCGCGAAGGTCAGCCCCTTGCGCCGTTTCCTGGCTGTCGGCATGAACTGCCGGGCGTAGAGCAATCCCTGCAGCGAGAGATCGACGGTGCCGCGTCCGCCCAGCCCCACCGTGTAGCCGCCGTCGAGCCGTCGCCGGATCGTGACATCGGGCATCGAGAGACCGCCGTCCGTCACTTGCGGCGCTTCCGTCGTTGCGAATGATGTCGAGCGCACGCCGGCCTGCGGCAGTCTGAGGCCGTGCCGGCGGCAGAACAGCGAACTCCAGGCACCGCCGGCACAGAGCACGGCTTGAGTGCGAATGAGACCCTGCTCCGTGATCACGCCCGACACCTTGCCGGCAGCAATGTCGAGGCCGCGCGCGGCGCAGTTCTGATGGATGGTGGCGCCGAGCTTGCGCGCCGCTTCGGCGAGGGCGGACGAGGCGAGGGAGGGTTCGCCGCGGCCGTCGGTCGGCGAGTGCACGCCGCCGATCCAGTCCGGCACGCTGCCCGGCGTCATCGCCTTGGCCTCGGCGGGACTGAGGATGCGGCTGTGCATCTGATACTCGCGCGCGCGCAGGGTCCAGTCCTCCCACTCCGCGAAGTCCGCAGCCCGCGTCGTCACATAGAGGAGGCCGGTGTGTCGGAAACCGGTCTCCATGCCCAGCTCGGCGTTGAGGCCCTTCCAGATCTCCAGGCTCTTCATGGCGAGCGGCAGTTCGCGCAGGTCGCGATGCTGCTGACGGCACCAGCCCCAGTTCCGGCTGCTCTGCTCGCCGCCGACCACGCCCTTGTCGAGCAGGGCGACCGACAGGCCTTTCTTTGCAAGCGCATAGGCGGCGGCGCTGCCGGCGATGCCGGCGCCGATCACGACGACGTCGGCGGCGGAGGGGAGCTTGAGGTCGCTGATGACGGGCTGAACGGGCGGGGACATCGATTTTTCCTGACGAACGCTACTGAGGGGCACACCATAGCCTACGCTTTACGGCGCGGAACCCGGCGCGGTACCCTGAACGCCAGAAGGAGCCCCCCAATGGACCTGACATTCGGCAAGGAAGAACTAGCCTTCCAGCAGGAAGTGCGCAGCTGGCTGAAGGAGAACCTGACGCCCGAGATCATGGGCGAGTCGAAGGTCGGCCGGAATGCCTACATGCCCAAGGAGCGGCTGATCGACTGGCAGAAGCGCCTGGCGAAAAAGGGCTGGCTCTGCACCGGCTGGCCCAAGGAATTCGGCGGGCCGGGCTTCACGACGACGCAGAAGTACATCCTCGAAATGGAGATGGCGAAGGCGGGCGCTCCCGGCACGTCGCCGTTCGGTCCCAAGATGTGCGCGCCGGTGATCATGAAATACGGCTCGGCGGAGCAGAAGGCGCGCCATCTGCCGCCGATGCTGAATTCCGACCTGATCTGGTGCCAGGGTTACTCCGAGCCCGGCTCGGGCTCCGACCTCGCGAGCCTGCGCACCAAGGCCGAGCTGCATGGCGACCATTACGTCGTGAACGGCCAGAAGACCTGGACGACGCTCGCGCAAACGGCCGACTGGATATTCTGTCTCGTGCGGACGTCGAACGAGGGCAAGCGGCAGGAGGGCATCTCGTTCCTGCTGATCGACATGAAGACGCCGGGCATCTCGGTCGAGCCGATCATCACCTCCGACGGCAACCGCGCCGGCACCCAGGAAGTGAACTCGGTGTTCTTCACCGACGTGAAGGTGCCGGTCGAGAATCGTGTCGGCGAAGAGAACATGGGCTGGACCTACGCCAAGTACCTGCTCGAGTTCGAGCGCGGCGGAAATCCCTATAGCCCGCGTCTGCGCTCGAGCTTCGAGCGGCTGAAGCGGCTGGCGATGTCGATGCCGGATGGCGAGGACTCGATCATGGCCGATACAGCCTGGCGCGAGAAGCTCTCGCGCATGGACATCGAGATCTCCGGCCTGGAGATGTTCGAGCAGGAATTCTATTCGAAGCTCGCCTCGGGCCAGAACCCCGGTCCGCTCTCTTCGATGATCAAGCTGCGCGGCACCGAGGTTATGCAGCAAGTGCAGGAATCCGCCGTCGAGGCTGCCGGCTATTACAGCCAGCCGTTCCCCGAGCAGCGCGCCTGGAACGCCAATGTCGAACCGATCGGGCCCGAAGGCGTCGACGTGCTGGCGCCGCGCTACTTCAACGGCCGCAAGATGACGATCTACGGCGGCTCGTCCGAGGTCCAGCGCGGGATCATGGCGAAGGCGATGTTGGGGCTCTGACCCCTCCGCCCCTTCGGGGCACCTCCCCATCTGAATGGGGAGGAAAGAGTTCATTGCCTCCCCATTCAGATGGGGAGGTGGCGCGTAGCGCCGGAGGGGTCAGGAGAACAACGATGCGCCTAGCCTTCAACGAAGCCGAACTCGCCTTCCAGCGCGAAGTCCGCGACTGGATCACCGCCAATATGCCGCCTGAAGTGGCGGAAGAAAGCCGGCGCAGCCGCACCAGCCACGTCTCCAAGGAGCGGCTGCTGCAGTGGCAGAAGAAACTCGCAGGCAAGGGTTGGCTCTGCCCCAACTGGCCCCAGGAATACGGCGGGCCGGGCTGGAACTCGACGCAAAAATTTATCTTCGAGATGGAGATGGCGCGTGCCGATTCGCCCTATCTCTCCTCCTTCAGCATCAAGATGGTGGCGCCGGTCCTGATGAAGTTCGGCAGCGAGGCGCAGAAGAAGCGCTTCCTGCCCAAGATCGCGGCCGCCGAGGAACTTTGGTGCCAGGGCTATTCCGAGCCCGGCTCGGGCTCCGATCTTGCGAGCCTGCGGACCAAGGCGGAACTCCAGGGCGACCATTACCTCGTCAACGGCCAGAAGATCTGGACGACGAATGCCCATTGGGCGGACTGGATCTTCTGCCTCGTGCGGACCTCGAACGAGGGCAAGCGCCAGGAGGGCATCTCGTTCCTGCTGATCGACATGAAGTCACCAGGCATAAAAGTCGATCCGATCTATCTCGTCGACGGCACGCGTACGCCGATGCGGCACGAGGTCAACCAGGTCTTCTTCACCGACGTGAAGGTGCCGGTCGAGAATCGGGTCGGCGAGGAGAACAAGGGCTGGACCTACGCCAAGTACCTGCTCGAGTTCGAGCGCGGCGGCCAGGCCTTCGGGCCGCGCCTGCGCAAGGCATTTCGTCACCTGAAGGAACTCGCGCACACGCAACTCGATGCCGGCGAGCCGCTGTCGGCCAATTCCAACTGGCGCGAGAAGGTGGCGGCGCTCGAGGTGGAGATCGACGCCATCGAGATGAACGAGATGATGTTCTATTCCAGCCTCAAGACCGGCGACGCACCCGGCAACATGGGCTCGGTCGTAAAAATGCGCGGTACGGAAGTGGGCCAGAAGGTGACTGAGCTCGCCGTCGAGGCGGTCGGCTGGTACGGCACGCCCTTCACCGAACTCAGGAACTACGACAGCAACGTCGTGCCGGTCGGCGGTGGCTACGTCGACGACGTCTCCCCGCGCTACTTCAACACCCGCAAGACCACGATCTACGGCGGCTCTTCGGAAGTTCAGCACAACGTGCTGGCGAAAGCGATGCTGGGGCTCTAGTTCGTCGCCCCGAGCGAAGCCGAGGGGCCTTCTCTCCGCGAGTTAGGCCTGTCCAATTGAAGCAAGGTCTCTCCGCTGCGCGGCGGAGTTTACCCCGAGCGCCCCGAGGGGGCGCTTCGGTCGAGACGACGGAGGGATTTAATGGACTACCGCCGCCTGGGTCGTGCCGGCCTGAAAGTTTCCGAGATCTGCCTCGGCACGATGACGTTCGGCAACGGCGCCGACCAGGACGGCGCCACGAAGATGGTGAACGTGGCCCTCGATGCCGGCGTCAATTTCTTCGACACCGCCAACTCCTATGTCGGCGGTGTGTCGGAGACGATGCTGGGCGTGGCGCTGAAGGGGAAGCGCCAGGACGCCATCATCGCCTCCAAGTTTTTCAATCCGATGGGCCATCGGCCGAACGATTCGGGCATGTCGCGGTTGCACATCAAGCAGCAGATCGAAGGTTCGCTGAAGCGGCTGCAGACCGACTACATCGACGTCTATTTCATCCATCACGTCGATCACCAGACGCCGCTCGAGGAGATGCTGCGCGCGCTCGACGATCTCCAGCGCGAGGGCAAGATCCTCTACACCGGCTGCAGCAATTTCGAGGCGTGGCGGCTGATGGAGGCGTTGTGGCAGAGCGACACCAAGGGTTGGGCGAGCTTCTCGGCCTATCAGCCGCAATACAGCCTCGTAGTACGCGACATCGACGAGGAGATCGTGCCGGTGCTGCAGCTAAAAGGGCTGGGCTGTGTCGCATGGTCGCCGATGGCGTCGGGCTATCTCGCCGGCAAGTACACGCCCGGCAGCCTGAAGGTGCAGGGCACGCGCTCGGCCGAGGGCTGGGGCTTCCAGAACAGGTTCTTTGCCCCCAACCACGCCGAGATCCTGCAGACGCTGCTCGACACGGCCAAGGAAATCGGCAGGTCGCCGGCGCAGACCGCGCTGCGCTGGGTGATGGACCAGCCTTTCATGACCAGTGCCATCGTGGGCGCGCGCAATGCCGAACAGCTCAAGGAGACGCTGGGTGCGGGCGGCTGGCGCCTGCCGCAGGCCGCGCTCGACAGGCTGGACAAGGTCTCGAAGCAGCCACATCGCTATCCGAGGTCGTTCGAGGATCCGATGCCGGAGCGGCGCAATTCGGCGGTCAAGATGCCGGGGACGAAGAATTGATAGGATATCCACAGGAAATACTTGCAGGTTCGACAGGTTTTAGCCTATATTTCCTATAGGCTGGCGGTTGGACCGCGCCAGTTCTCCTAAATTAAGCATGACCCGCCCGCGCACGCCGCGGGTTGACGCAGAAGCGAAGGTGGAGCTTGCCACGGATGGTACGTCACGCCAGGCCGTCTGAGTCCGGTTTTAGCCCGTCCCCACCGACCACCGATAAGAGTCGGAACGGACGCATCGCGCTACCTGTCACAGGGTGCGCCGGGCTGGTGACATCTGAAGAAGAAACGACGTCTCAAAAAGCCCGTGAAACCGTGCTCGGCCCGGAGTCTGGGTATGTCACTGTCACAACATTTGTCACAACTTGGTGTGACACGAGCGTGTGACACGCAATCAGGATATCGGCCCTCCGGCGTGCGGGGAGCCAGCTAGACCGCGAGGACCGGTTCGCCGACGATCTGCGTCCGGTGCATCAGCCGGCGCAGGCTCTCGTCAAAAGCGTCGCGGCGGTGCATGACGCAGCGGTTGTCCCAAAGCACCAAGTCGCCAGCCCGCCACTTCTGGTACCAGGCGAAGCGCTCCTGCGTGGCGTGCGCCCAGACGGCGTCGAGAAGCTTCTCGCTGTCCTCGACCGAGAGGCCGTGGATATAGGCGCCGGGCCTGCGGCCGAGGAACAGCGCCTTACGCTGGGTGACGGGATGCAGGCGGACGAGGGGATGCACGGCGCCCGGCGTCTGGCGGACGTCGAGGGTGCGCTGGAAGCCCTTGCGCAGCTCGCCGGCCGAGTTGCGGCTGGAATCGTGGATGCAGCTCTTGCCCTCGATCGCGCGCTTGAGATCGGCGGGCAACGTCTCGTAGGCGGCGTACATGTTGAGGAAGCCGGTGTTGCCGCCGTCGGGCGGAACTTCCAGAGCATAGAGCAGCGAGGCGCGCGGCGGCAGCGGGTTGTAGGACATGTCGGTGTGCCAGACGAGCTCGTAGGAGCCCAGGCTGCCAACCGCCTTGCCGTCCTTCTTGACGCTGGCGATCACCGCGACCCACTCCGCGGCCTCCTCGACGACGCCGGAGTTGGCACGGTCGAGGCTCGCCGCGGCGATCGGCACGCGGTCGAGCTCGCCGAAGCGGGCGCTGAACTTCATCAGCGTCGGGTCGTCGAGCTTCTGGCCGGAGAAGCGCAGGACGAGATGATCGGCCCATGCCTCGGCGATGCGGGCAAAGACCGCGTCGCCGATCGGCTTCGACAGATCGACACCATGGACGTCGGCGGCCAGTGCGCCGCCGCTCGGCTGAATCCAGAGTTCACTCATCGGCGGCCTCCCGGGTTCTCGGTGGATCAGCCATCCACTGTACTCGAAACCAGAGAAGCAGGTATTCGTCGGAGCTTGCGTAGATTTTCGCCAGGAGGGACGAGCCGACGGCTGCCGAGTCTTTCGCCAGGCGCTAGAGCCGGCTGGTCTGGATGGCTTGGCGCATCGGCTTGCGCCGGCCAATCGGGCTGGAGAAGCCGGCGACCATTTTGACGAGATCGGCCTGACGGGTGGCGTCCGTCTTGCCGAACAGGCGGTGGAGATGCGTCTTGACCGTCATTTCGGCCATGCCCAGCGCCTCCGCCGTCTCCGGCACGCCGCCGACCTGAACGACGGACAGCAACACGCGCAATTCGCTCGGCGTCAGCTTGTAGAGCCTGGCGATCGCCTCGGGCAGCAAGGGGGTTGGCCGCGCCGCCCGATGCACGAACAGGGCCGCAGCGGCTGCGTAGCGGGCGCCGGCGTGTTGGCGCGCGCCCGAAGTGAGGGGCAGTACATGGGCGATGTGATGCTCGCCGTTGCGCGTGCTCAACGGCACGGCAATGCCCTTGGTGCCCAAGACGGCATCACCGCCACCAGCCGCGATGAAAGTTTCATTCAGGGTGGTCGTGGCATTGGCTTCCGTCGCCACGAGTTTTCCATCCACGGTGCGCAGGACGGAGCATTCGTTCGTCATGGCACGGCCACTTGCGTTGGCGTGGACGATCCGTCCTGTCGGGTCGACCAGAAACAGACCGGCGCTGAGGCCATCGAGAGCCTCTGCCAGCGTCGCGGCTTCAACGGTTGCCAGGTTGATCGTCCGGCCGATGAGCACTGCACGGCGGATGTGCGGCATGATCAGCCGCATGCGTCGGCGCGTCTCCTCGTCGACAAGACCATCGCGCTCGTGTCGAAAGAGGCCGAACATGGCCGCGCTCGTTGCCGACTTGTCGAGCACGACGCTGGTAAAATCCATCAGCCCTTGCGGCCGCGCCCATTCCTTGTTGAAGCGCGTCTCGAGAAATTCGTCATAGGGAGGGAGATCCGTCGTGCGGATAGGTTCCTCGATCTCCGCAAGGACATGGCTCGTCGCATAGGGGTCGAGCTTCATGAACTTATCGAAGTAGGGCTGCTTGTAGTGCGGATCGATACCACCATCGTCGTAGTAGACGTTCAGGCTCTTGCAAGTGGCGTCCCTGGAGAAGAGTGCGGCCGCTGAACCACCGATGAACTTCCGGGACCTGTAAAGGACGGCACTCCACAGTGACGGGTCCAGCGCCGCGTCGTAGATGTCGCCAATCAGCGACGAGACCAGTTCGATTTCTTCCATCGAGCATCCGGATTGCAGGCGCCTGCTTCGCGGCGAGCCGCTCTTTGCCGGGGAAGGCGATCCATTGATGCTACAAACGCGCTCGTTCATCGGAGACACCGGGGAAATCCAGGAGACGCGCAGCGCCCTGGCTGCCTGTCGACCCGGGAGTGTGAGAAAAGATCAATGGAGCTGCGGGATGCACCCGTCGGCCCCGAGACGGCTTGCAATTGCGCTGGAATCGCCGATGAGGCAAATTTAGTCTTGAAATCCATTTGATAAGGAATTCTTTGAGATGCGCAGTCTCAACCTTGATCAGCTGCAGGCTCTTCTGAGGGTGGTCGAGAACGGAAGCTTCTCGGCCGCGGCGCGTAAGCTCAATCTCACGCAACCCGCCGTGAGCTTGCAGATCCGCGAACTCGAGCGGCGGTTTGACGTGCGGCTGATCGAGCGCATCGGCCGGCGGGCGCATGCCACGACACCGGGCCGCACGCTCGTCGATGCCGCGCATCGGATCTTCCACGAGTGTGGTCTCGCCGAGGTCGCGATGCGGCACTATCGCGATGGCTGGATCGGCCGCGTGAATATCGGCACCACGAACACGATGCTGACGTATGAGCTGCCGCCGATATTGCGCGCCCTGAGTCTTAGTCATCCTGGCATCGAACTCCATGTCACCAACATGCCGACGCGAGAGAGCGTCGAAGGAATTCTCCAGAACAGGATCGATATCGCGCTCGTGACACTACCCGTGCCGGAGCGGCAGCTTCGGATCGTGCCGCTGCGCCAGGAAGCGCTGGTGGCCATATTCCCCGCCGCCATGGAGGACGTACCGAACGAAATCACGCCCGACTACGTCGCGCGACAGGCGCTGTTGATGGAGCATACCGGAGGCGCGGTGCATGCTCTTGTCACGCGTTGGCTTTCGGCAAAAGTGCCGCTTCCTCGCGCGCCGATGCACCTCGGCACCGTGGAAGCGCTGAAGAGCGCCGTCGCTTCAAACTTGGGCATGTCGATTGTGCCGGAGATGGCGGTTGCCGGAACCATACCCGACATCGTCGTGAGGCCGTTGCGGCCACCACTCTCGACCACGCTTGCCCTGATCGAGCACCGCAACAAGCCCGACGAGCCTGCGCTCGTCGTCGTGCGCAATGCGCTGCTCGGCTTGCGGGCGGTAGGAGAGAGCGGCGGCAGGCAAGAGACGAACGGTCGCCCGCGACCAGGCAAAAAAAGAAGCAGAGGTCAGGCGAAATAGTGCGGCACGAACCGGCTGTTGTTGTGAGTGATCCGGCGTTCGTCCTCTCGCATGCCGATGCCGGCCGCCTTGCCCTCGATCACCCATGAGCCCACCACGGCACGGTTGCCCTCGAATGCCGGAAGGGGCTGGTAGGCCTGCCAGACGTAGCCTTCGGCGCCGTAGTCGCCGGCGGCGGTGTCGAACACGCCCGGCCCGACGACGGTGACGTTGTGGCCCTCGCGGCCGAAAATCGGCTTCTTCACGAAGGCGCCGCCGAGGTCGGGATGTTCCGAATCGAAGGCCGGCAACAGGTTGGCGTGGCCGGGAAAGCCCTCCCATAAGAGCGGTAGCAGCATCTTGTTGGAGAGGATCATCTTCCAGGCCGGCTCGATGAAGGCTGTCGTGTCGGTAAGCACGTGCGCGCCGAACGCCTCGCGTACCATCCATTCCCAGGGATAGAGCTTGTTCATGACCTGGATCGGCATTTCATCCGGATCGGTGAACCGCTGGCCGTTCCAGCCGATCTTCGCCACTGCCAGGGGCTTGCCGGCAAGGCCGGCCTGGAGGGCCGTGTCGCGCAGATATTCCGAGGTTGCGAGATCCTCGGGATGGGTATCGAAGCGGGCAAAATGAACCAGCGCTTCGGGCGGCAACCGGCGCAGGATTCCGCGCCAAGCGTCTATCAGTTTTTCGTGGATGGAGTTGAACTGGTCGGCATCGGGATTCACGTCCTTCAGCCAGTACCATTGCACGACGGCGGCTTCGTAGAGCGCGGTCGGCGTGTCGGCGTTGTACTCCAGGAGCTTGGGCGGGCCCTTGCCGTCGTAGGCAAGATCGAAGCGGCCAACGAGGGTAGGGTCACCGCGTCGCCACACACGTTCGATGTAGTCGCCCCAGGCCGGCGGGATACGCATGCGTTCCCACAACTTGTTGGCGACGACATGCTCAACCGCGTTGAGGCAGAGACCGTGCAGGACCTCCGTGGCGGCTTCGAGTTCGTCGATTTCGTCCGAGGTGAAAGCGTAGCAGGCCTGTTCCGTCCAGTAGGCCTTGCCCTCCAGCATGTAGTAGTCGAAGCCCAGTTCATCGAGCTTGCGCTGCCATCCCGGACGGGGCGTCACCGGCTCGCGGCGCATGCTCAGCTTGTACCGGACGAGCCGCCGCTCGAACCCGTGCCGCCGAACCCGCCGCGCTGGCTCTGGCTGGGCGTGGCCTTGCTGGCGTCTGGCGTTGCAGTTCCGGGTGAAGTGGTCGTCGTGCCGGGTGTGGGTGTTGCCGTGGTAGGAGCGGATCCGCGAAAGAACGGATTGCTGAAGAACCAGAGATAGGGCAGGGCGCCCAGGCCTCCGCCGATGCCGGGCGCGCAGGAGTAGAGCAGCGCGGCGCCCGCGACGCCCATCAGCACGAGCTTGATGCCGCGCGACATGCGCGGGCCGGATGGGTTGGGGGAGGGCATCGACATGTTCGTCAGCTGGTCAGGCAGGCGGCATTGATCAAGCCGAAGCATACGGCAAAGCCGCCGGCGGCAATGCCGGCCGCCGGCTGATCGGCCTCGATGGCAGATCGGAGCTGCGGCAGCATCAGACGCATCACGATATGCACGATCACCTGGACGACGAGCGCCACGAGCGCCCACAGCACGACATCGGTGAGGCTCGTGGAGTGCGCGATGGTGTTGGCCAGCGGCAGGCAGAAGCCCAGCAGGGCGCCGACCAGGGCGGTCGCTGCAGCGGAGTTGCCGGCCCGGATCAGTGTGAACTCGCGCCATGGCGTGATCTGGGCGTACACGATCAGGAATAGGCCCGCGAGCGCAAATCCCACGACGACGTAGCGCACGAAGTTGGGAAAGGCAGCGGCGAGCCATTGGATTTCAGGCATGCCACGACTCTCTGCCGATCAGCAGTGCATGGTCAAGCCAGCGGACACGCTGATCGGTTTTGCAAGGTCGATGCTGTAAACGTCGGCGGCATCGCCGCGGCACAGCTCCGCGATTCGGGCCTGTCCGCGACGGCGCTCGGAGCTGTGCCGGCGGCGGCGGTTAACCCGTTGCAGGACGGCACGAATCTGCCTCTCGCGGCACACGCAGCGGCACAGCTGGCGGGCGTTTGCGGCACATTCCGTGTGCCGCTGCTCAGCCGTGCATGGTCAAGCCACCGGAGACGCTGATCGTCTGGCCAGTGATGAAGGCGGCGTCGTCGCTGGCCAGGAAGCAGACAGCACCGGGAATGTCCTCGGGCTGGCCGACGCGCTTCATCGGGATGGCGCCGACCAGGGCGGCGCGCACCTTCTGGCCGCGTTCGTCGTTGCCGGCGACGGCGGCCAGCAGGGGCGTATCTGTGGGACCGGGACAGACGGCGTTCAAGGTGATGCCCTTACGCGCCACCTCACGCGCCACGGTCTTGGTGAAGGCGATGATGCCGCCCTTGCAGGCGGAATAGACGGCTTCCTGCGAGGAACCGACGCGGCCCGCATCCGAGGCGATGTTGACGATGCGGCCGCTGCCGCGCGCCACCATGGTTTTGAGCACGAAGTGACTCATGTTGAGCGGTCCGCGCAGGTTGATGGCGATGAGCTGGTCCCAGAGGTCGGGCGTCGTATCGATGAAGTTGGCGAAGCGGTCCCAGCCGGCGTTGTTGATCAGGATATCGGTCGGACCCGTCTTGGCTTCGAACTCGGCTATCGCCGTGCCGACGGCCTCATAGTCGGCAATGTCGACACCGGAGGCGAAGCCTTTGATCTCGGCGGCGACCTTCTTCGCGCCCTCGAGGTTCTTGTCGAATACGCCGACGCGCGCGCCGTAGCCCGCGAAGCGGCGGCAGATGGCGCCGCCGATCGCGCCGCCGCCGCCGGTAACGATGACGTTCTTTCCGTCGAGACCACGCATGGGGCGCTTCTCAGAGAGGCGAGTAGGGGTCGAACTTGGGCTTGCGCTTCTCGAGGTGCGAGGCGAGCCCTTCCTTCACCTCGGGGCCGAGGAAGCCCAGCATTTCCAGTGCCGTCGAGGCGTCGAAGGTCGGGCCCATCATGCGCAGCCAGTTGTTGAGCGCATACTTGGTGAAGCGGATCGAGGTTTGCGCACCTTCGGCGAGCTTGGTCGCGACTTCGAGCCCTTTGGCCTCGAGCTGGTCGTCCTCGACGCAGAGCGAGACCAGGCCGATGCGCTCGGCTTCCTCGCCGTCCACCGCCTCGCACAGCAGGAGGTAGTATTTGGCCTTGGCCATGCCGCAGAGCAGCGGCCAGACGATGCAGGCATGGTCGCCGGCGGCGACGCCGAGGCGGGTATGGCCGTCGATGATCTTGGCCTTCTTCGAGGCGATCGAGACATCGGCCAGGATGCCGGCGACGAGGCCCGCGCCGACGGCCGGGCCGCGCATGGTGCTGACGATCGGCTTGGAGCAGTTGATGACGTTGTAGACGATGTCGCGCGCTTCCTTCCAGGTCCGCAGCAGCGCGTTGTAATCCTTTATATTGTTTTCGATGAGGTCGAAGTCGCCGCCGGCCGAGAAGACCTTGCCGCCGGCGCCCTGGATGATCACGCAGTTGACCGTGTCGTCACCGTCGATGTCGCGCCACACATTGACCAGTTCGGTATGCATGATCGCGTCGGTGGCGTTGTATTTGTCCGGGCGATTCATGGTGACGCGCAGCACCTTGGGGTGCGGGCGATCGAAAACGAGACGCTGGTAGCGTTTTTGCCAGTCGGACATTTAGGTCTCCTTCGTTGGGAGGAGCCTAGTCGTGCCGTGGTCGTCTTGTCATCCCGAGCGATCTTCCGCCGCGCGGACCCGGAATATTCGGTAGACTGCCGGCGATGGCTCAGGTCGCTCAATGGCTCGACGGACTCGGCATGTCGGAATATGCCGCGCGCTTCGCTGAGAATCGCATCGATTTCTCGGTGCTGCCCGACCTGACGGATCAGGACCTGAAGGACCTCGGCATCGTCCTCGGCGATCGCCGCAAACTCCTGCGGGCGATCCGCGATCTCGATACGCGGTCTGCGATACCTGCAAACACTGCCGAGCGCCGGCAGCTCACCTTGATGTTCTGCGATCTTGTCGGCTCGACAATGCTGTCTGCCAACCTCGACCCGGAGGATTTGCGCACGGTCATCGGCGCCTATCATCGCTGCTGTGCCGAGACCGTCGAACGTTTCGGCGGATTCGTCGCCAAGTACATGGGCGACGGCGTGCTGGTCTACTTCGGCTATCCGCAGGCCGACGAGCATGACGCCGAGCGGGCGGTTGACGCGGGACTGGCGATCGTCGAGGCCGTGTCCGAGCTCAAGACGCCGGCCGATACGCCCCTGCAGGTGCGCGTCGGTATTGCTACCGGCTTGGTCGTGGTCGGCGACTTGGTCGGGGCGGGGCAAGCGCAGGAGCGCGGCGTGGTCGGCGAGACGCCCAATCTCGCGGCGCGGCTGCAGGGAATGGCCGACCCGAATGCGGTGGTCATTGCGGCGGGCACGCGCCGGCTGCTCGGCGATCTGTTCGAGTTAAGGGATCTCGGGCCGCAAGACCTCAAAGGTATCCCCGGAGCTGTGTCTGCCTGGGCCGTGCTGCGCGCGCGCAAGATCGAAAGTCGCTTCGAGGCTATGTATGCAGGCCGCGGCATGATCCCGCTGGCCGGCCGCGTGGAGGAAGCAGGGACGCTGGCGCGCTGCTGGTCCGGTGCACAGGCCGGTGAAGGAAAGGCGGTCCTTCTGTCTGGAGAGGCCGGCGTCGGCAAGTCCCGACTGATTGCCGATCTCATCGAACGTCTTGGCTCGGCGCCGCACCAACGGTTCCGCTACTTCTGTTCGCCACAGCACACGGCGAGCGCCTTCCGTCCCATCATCGGCCAGCTCGGGCGGGTATTGGGATTTGTGCCGACTGACAGCGCGGCAGCCAGACTCGACAAGCTCGATGCAATGGCAGCGCAGACCTCGCTGGCTCCCGTCGACGTCGCCCTGCTGGCGGATTTGCTCGATGTCGCCAACGATGGGCGCTACGCCGTGACTATTCAAACACCGGCACAGCGTCGGCAACGCACGCTCGATGTGCTCGTCGGCCAGATCGAGAGGCTGGCATCAATCCAGCCGGTGCTGCTGGTCTTCGAGGATGCGCACTGGGCAGACCCGTCGAGCCTCGAATGGCTGGGACTCGTGCTCGGGCGGATGTCGGGCCTTCGCCTGATGCTGGTCGTGACCTTCCGGCCGGAGTTCGCGCCACCCTGGAACGGTTGGCGAGGCGTGACGGGGATCGACCTGGGCCGGATGTCCGAAAGCGAGACCAACGCCATGATCGATCGGCTGGCGGGCGGCCGTGCCCTGCCGCCGAAGGTCCGCCGGGACATCGTCGACCGTGCTGACGGCATCCCGCTGTTCGTGCAGGAGATGACGAGGGCCGTATTGGAAGCCGAAGATGGTTCTTCGCGCGACGTGGTGCCGGCGACGTTGCAGGCATCGCTGCTGGCCCGGCTCGACCGGCTCGGCGAGGCCAAGGAAGTGGCACAGCTTGGCGCGGCGATCGGCCGTGAATTCCCGCACGACTTGCTGGCAAGCGTTGCGGCAAAGCCCGTTGGCGAGCTCGACCGGTCGCTAGATCGACTCGTCACGGCCGGCCTGCTGTTTCGTCAGCATCCGCCGCCCCATGCGACGTATCTATTCAATCATGCGCTGGTGCAGGATGCGGCCTATGGCACGCTGCTGCGCGAAGCGCGCCGGGCGATCCATGCGAGGATCGTCGATGCCCTCGAAGGCCGGTTCGCTGACATCGTGTCGAACCAGCCTGAGCTGCTGGCGCGCCATTGCACCGAAGCTGGTCTGATCGACAAGGCGGCCTCCTTGTGGGGCAGGGCGGGACGGCGCTCCTTTGCACGCTCGGCCTTGTGGGAAGCCGGTGAACAGCTGTCGCGTGCCCTTGAGCAGATCGCGTCGCTACCCGGATCGTCAGCGCTGCGTCGGCAGCAAATCCAGCTTCAGCTCGATTTGTCGAATGCATTGATCCACACCAAGGGACATGCCTCGCCGGAGACCAAGGCGTCGTTCGACCGGGCGCGCTCGTTGATCGAACAGGCTGCCGCTCTGGGAGAGACGCCAGACGACCCGCTCGTCGCCTATTCGGTCCTTTACGGCTTCTGGGTGGCCAGTCGCATGGCCTTCAACGGTCCTGCCGCACTGGGGTTGGCGGCCGAATTCCAGGCTCTCGCTCGGGCCGAAGGTGTGCAGGTGCCGATGATGCTCGGCCATCTGTTGACCGGCATATCCCTCGTGGTTACCGGGAGCTTTATCCAAGGCAAATCCGAGCTTGATCGCGCCATCGCATTGTACGATTCCGTCGAGCATCGCTCCTTGGCCACGCGATTCGGCCACGATGTCCGGGTATCGGCGTTGGCTTGGCGGGCCTATGCCTCCTGGGCGCTTGGCGATCTCGAAGCCGCGCTCGCCGACACACGGAACGCCGTGGCTGGCGCACGCGAGATCGGCCATGCGGCGACACTGATGTTTGCGCTGTCTCATGCATCCTTGACGTTGCTTCATGCCGGACGTCGCGACGAGGCAGCAGTGCTTATCGACGAACTGGTCGACCTCGCGGATGGCAAGGGCACGCTGTACTGGAAAGCCTACGGCTTGCTGCTGCTCGGCTGGCTCATTGCCCTGGAAGGCCATGCCGCGCGCGCCGTCGAGACGATCGAAGCGGCGATGACCGACATGCGCTCGACGGGCGCGACCGGCTACGCGCCCTGGTACCTTTCGATCCTTGCGCGCGCCCATGCCGAGATGGGCCATGGCGATGAAGCCCGCCGCCTCATCGACGAGGCGATCGCGACGATGGCAGCGACCGGCGAGAGGTGGTGTGAAGCCGGCGTCCTGCGCCGCGCCGGTGAAATTGCGACGATGGTGCGGACGCCGGACTGATCCTGGAGTGGGATAGCATCAGGTGCTTGCACTGCCAGCATCCGCTCACACGTCGGCCTTTTCTTTGGCCATGCCCCGCCCGGCGTGCCCGACACGGTTCGCATTCTTCGACACGCGGGTGTCGGAAAACGACCGATGAAAAACCTTGCCGATCAACGCCTTGGATTTTCCGACAGGCTTTTCCCGACGCCGGGGCGTCGGGAAAAGCCTCAGCATCCGAGGACTGTCTCGACGATCTGCGGCCGCCCGAGGCGGGGCCGCCGGGTCGGATTACTCTCCGGCGTGCGGAGAGCCGGATGTCGGTCGGGACGACGGACGGACCCAACCTGGCGTTATCTTGCTTTAGCGCCGCGTGTTGCCGGCGTTCCATTGGCGCGCGCTGGCAAAGCGCACAGCCTCTTCCGCCGCGCGAACCAGGCCGCGCGCCTTCAGCACGCTCTCCTGGTACTCGGCCTCGAGGTCTGAATCGGCCACGACGCCCACGCCCGCCTGCACGTACATGGTGTTGTCCTTCACCAAGCCGGTGCGCAGCATGATGCAGGTGTCCATCGAGCCGTTGGCGGCGAAGTAGCCGGCGCAGCCGGCATAGATGCCTCGGCGCACCGGCTCGACCTCTTCGATGATCTCCATGGCGCGCACCTTGGGCGCGCCCGACAGCGTGCCGGCGGGAAAGCCGGCCTTGAGCGCATCGATCGCATCCAATCCGTCCTCGAGCGTGCCCTCGACGTGACTGCTGATGTGCTGGAGGTGGCTGTACTTCTCGATGGTGAACTGTTCGACGACCCGCACCGAGCCGATCTTGGCGACGCGGCCGACGTCATTGCGCGCGAGATCGAGCAGCATCAGGTGCTCGGCATGCTCCTTGGGATCGGCCAGCAGCTTGTCGGCGAGTTGCTTGTCCTCCTCCGGCGTGGCGCCGCGCCGTATGGTGCCGGCAAGCGGCCGGATGGTGACGGTGTTGTCGCGCAGCCGCACCAGGATCTCGGGGCTCGAGCCCACGATCGAGAAGTCGCCGTAGTCGAAGAAGATCAGGAATGGCGAAGGGTTGATACGGCGTAGCGACCGGTAGAGCGAGAGCGGTGGCAGCTTGAACGGCAGCGAGAAGCGCTGCGAGGGCACGATCTGGAAGGCGTCGCCGGCACGGATGTACTCCTTGCAGGTCTCGACCATCTTCTTGAAGTCGTCCTTCGACATGTTGGCCTGCGGCTCGGGCAGGGCGTCGAGGGCATCGGCATCGTCGCCGCGGAAGGGCAGTGTGCGCTCGAAGTCGGAGACTGCGTCGGCCAGCCGCTCTTGTGCCGCCTCGTAGGCTGCGCGAGCGCTGATGCCCGGTTGCGGCCAGGCCGGCGTCACCAGAGTAACGTTGTCTTCAAGGCGATCGAAGATGCAGATCAGGGTCGGTCGCACCATGATCGCATCGGGCAGGCCGATCGGATCGGGGTTCTCGTCGGGCAGCCGCTCCATGTCGCGGACCATGTCGTAGCCCAGGAAGCCGAACAGGCCCGAGGCCATGGGCGGCAGACCGGGCGGTAGTTCCATCTGGCATTCCCGGATCAGCAGGCGCAGCGTTTCGAGCGGGCGGCCGTCCACTACTTCAAATGCCTGTGCGTCGGTGCGGGCACGCCGGTTGATCTCGGCCTTTCCCTTGGTGCAGCGCCAAATGACATCTGGCTTGAGGCCGATGATCGAATAGCGGCCACGCACGGAGCCACCTTCGACCGACTCGAGCAGGAAGGAATTGGCCCGGCCGTCGGCAAGTTTCAGATAGGCCGAAACCGGCGTGTCCAGGTCGGCGACCAGCGTGGTCGAAACGACCTGCGGCTTGCCGGCGTCGTAGCGCGCCGCGAAGGCATCGAATTCGGGCGAAATCGACATGAGCGGCTACGGCTGCTGCGGGCGGAACGCTGCCGCGAAGGCACCCTCGTCGACTGTAACGCCGTATTTGGTGCGGAGCGCCGCGACGAGTTCGAGGATGAGGTCGTTGGCCATCATGGTATCGAGTTGCTTGCCGAACCGGTCGAGCGCCTCCTTGTCCTTGGCGAGGTCGGGCGCTTCGACCAGCTTGACGTGGACGATGACGCTGCCCTCGGCCGTACGTACGGCCTGGGTCTTGCCCGGCGCGAGCTTGAAGAGTTCCTGCACTACCGGCTGGGTGAGATAGTTGCCGGCATCGGCCTCGAAACGGGTCACGGCCTTCGCAGTCCGAACTTCCAGGCCGAAGCCCTTGGCGATGGTGGCGAGATCGGTGCCTGCATTGGCCATGTCGACCGCTGCCTTCACTTTGGCGTCGGCGATCTTGCGCCGTTCCTCGGCCTGCCACGCCTCGACGACCTTGGAGTCGACCTCGCCGAGCGCGGGGATGCGGGCAGGCGTGACGCGGTCGGTCCGCACGACGAAGTACTCGCCGCGCTGGGTCTCCAGGAGATCGCTCTCGGTACTTTCGCGCGTGGCGAAGGCAGCCTGGACCAGTTCGGCGGCGGCGGGGCCGGTTACGATCTGCTTGCCTGTCGGATCCATGCCGCGCGCGTCGACGTTCTCGTAGGTCTTGACCTTGACGCCGAGATCCTCGGCTGCGGTCTTCATCGACTGAGTCTTGCCCAACATGCGCTCGAAATCGGTGACCAGCTTGATCAGGAGGTCGGGCGCCTGCTGTGCCCTCATGTCCTTCTCGAGCTTCTCCTTGACGTCGCCGAACGGCACCGATTTGCCCGCTTCGATGTTGTTGATACGCACGACGTGCCAGCCGAGTGGCGACTGGATCGGTGCCGGTGCGATACCTGCAGGCAAGGAGAAGATGCCGTCGGCCAGCGGGCCAGGAGGCAGCTCCTTCTTGGTGACGGCACCAAGCTTGATGACGCCGTCGGCGCTGCCGAGAACCTCCTTGGCTGCGTCCTCGAGCGATTTCCCGGCAGCAGTGGCAGCGGCAATGATTGCCTTCGCCTTGGTCTCGGTATCGGCCATCGCCTGGTCGACATCGCGCTTCTCGGGCGTGCCGAACTCGGCCGCGCGTGCTTCGTACTCCTGCTTTACCTGATCGGCAGAGACGGCGATTTGGGGCAGGACGTCGTCGACTGTCAGAAGGACATAGGAAAAGGCGCGATATTCCGGGATCTGGAACTTGACCTTGTTGGCTTCAAAATAAGTGTTGAGCTGTTCGGCCGTGGGCACGGGCACGTCCACGACGATCGAGTCGGGCACGTAAATGGTGTCGGCAATCCGCCTTTCGCTCTCCAGGCGGAAAATGTCGTCGCGCAGGGACTTGGGCGAGAGGCCTTCGCTGCGTACGACTGCAAAGAGCTGGCCGGCGGCGATCTCGCGACGCGTATCCACGACGAACTGTGCCTCGCCGATGCGCGCCTGCTGGAGACGGTTACGAAACAACAGAGGGTCGAAAGCGCCGCCGGTCCCTTGGAACGCCGGATTGCGGGCGATTGCGGCCCGCACCTCGGCATCGGTGACCGTCAGGCCGAACTGCTGGATCGCGTAGTCGAGTACGGCGCGTTGGATGACTTCCTCAAGGGCGCGAATATGCAGGCCGAATTTCAGGGCCTGCTCCGGCTCCGGCCGTTGCCCGGTCTGGCGCTGGATCGCCTCGAGTTGGCGGTTGAACTGGTCGCGAACCTCGGAGACATAGACCGGGGCGCCGCCGATCCAGCCGTAAAGCGGCAACCGGGTGCCGCCCACATGGGCCACCTCGGTGCTGCGCCCATCGGTGCGAAGCATGTCACCGATGCCCCAGAAGGCAAAGCTGATGATCAGCATGCCGAAAAGCAGGAACAGGATGACGAAACGGGCGAGTTTGCGGAACTGATTCACGGAGCCGGCGGGGTTTTTTGAATGGGCGCCATGCCTACCACCGGCCCCTTTGGCAGGCAACCAAGCGGACTTTGACCATAAACGCCTGTGCCGCTAGACACGCCGCAAGACGAATCGGAGGAAACAGCATGGCACGGTCGAGGCGGCCACTGATCGCCGGCAACTGGAAGATGAACGGTCTCCGTGACGATGCCCTGGCGTTGGCCAGGGGCGTTGCAGATGGCGTCAGGTCGGCGAGGTGGAGTGATCGCGAGGTTCTGGTCTGTCCGCCGGCGACCCTGCTCGTTGTGGTGGCCGACGCGGTGAAGGGCAGCGGCGTGATGGTCGGGGGCCAGAACTGCCACGCGAACTCGAACGGAGCCCATACCGGCGATATCTCGGCCGAGATGCTCCGGGATGCCGGCGCGAGCCATGTCATCGTCGGCCATTCGGAACGGCGCACGGATTGCGGCGAGACCGACGCCATCGTGCGGGCCAAAGCCGAGGCAGGCTGGCGAGCGGGGCTGCTGCCGATCATCTGTATCGGTGAAACGCTGGCCGAGCGTGAAGCCAACCGGACACTCACGGTGCTGGAGACTCAGCTCAAGGGCAGCGTACCGGCGGGGGCGACGGCGGCGAGGCTGGTGGTGGCCTATGAGCCGGTCTGGGCAATCGGCACGGGTAAGACGCCGACCGTTGCCGAGGTCGCCGCAGCGCACGCGCATATTCGTCGGGTCCTGGGCGGGCTGATGGCCGATGCTGGTGCCGTGCGCCTGCTTTACGGTGGGTCGGTAAAGGGCAGCAACGCCGGTGAATTGCTGGCAGTGGGCGACGTCGACGGTGCCCTGGTCGGCGGCGCCAGCCTGAAGGCCGATGAATTTTTGGCTATCGCCAAGGCCGTCTAAAGCGGCTAGAAGCGCCCGCTTGGCGGACATCCCCATCTAGCGCTGGACAACAATGGACGCGGTAAGAGGCTTTCTGCACGATTGGCGGCTGGTGCTGCTGATCATCCATGTCGGCGTCACGGCCGCAATGATCATCGTCATCCTGCTTCAGCGCAGCGAAGGCGGTGGCCTTGGCATGGGCGGCCGCTCCGATGCGCTGTTCTCGGTGCGCGGCCAAGCTAACGTGCTGTCGCGTCTGACGGCGATCTTTGCCACCATTTTCTTCGCTCTCAGCCTGCTGATGGCCTGGAGCATGACCGACCCGGGACGCGCCGCGAAGTCGATCATGGACAGGATGCCGACCGGCCAGACGGCGCCGACAGTACCCGGCGGCGCGGCGCCAGCGCCGGCGCAGCCGGTCGCGCCCACTCGCTAGGACAAACGCGCTCGGTCGACCGTCTCGCGGCGAATCTTCCGCGGAAGAATATCCCCATGGCTGCGGCCAACAAGGCCTAGTATGCTGTAAGCCCATGACGCGCTTTATCTTCATAACGGGCGGCGTGGTTTCCTCGCTTGGTAAGGGTCTTTCGTCGGCAGCGCTGGGTGCGTTGCTGCAAAGCCGTGGTTATCGGGTCAGGCTGCGCAAGCTCGATCCGTACCTCAACGTCGATCCGGGCACGATGAGCCCCTATCAACACGGCGAGGTCTTCGTGACCGACGACGGGGCCGAGACCGACCTTGATCTTGGCCACTACGAGCGCTTCACCGGCGTCGACGCCAAACAGGCCGACAACATCACGACCGGACGCATCTACTCGACCGTGATCGCCAAGGAGCGACGCGGTGAATATCTCGGCGCCACCGTGCAGGTGATCCCGCACATCACCGATGCCATCAAGGAATTCGTGCTGACCGACGTTGATGGCGAGGATTTCGTCTTGGTCGAGATCGGCGGCACCGTCGGCGATATCGAGAGCCTGCCGTTCCTCGAGGCCATCCGCCAGGTCGGCAACGAGGTCGGCCGCGAGCGCGTAATGTACATTCATCTCACGCTGCTGCCGTGGGTGCCGACTGCGGGGGAACTCAAGACCAAGCCGACCCAGCATTCGGTCAAGGAGCTGCTGAGCGTCGGTATCCAGCCCGACCTTCTGGTGTGCCGCAGCGGCGACAAGGAGATTCCCGTCAACGAACGGCGCAAGATCGCGTTGTTCTGCAACGTCAAGCCAGAGCGCGTGATCGAGGCGCGCGATGTCGACACCATCTACCAGGTGCCGATCGCTTATCACGATCAGGGATTCGATCGCGAGGTCTGCCGTTACTTCGGTCTCGAGGCTGAAGTGGAACCCAACCTCGATCGCTGGCGCGGCGTCGTGCGCTCCGTGCGCGAGCCCGAAGGCAAGGTGACCATCGCGGTCGTGGGCAAGTACACGGTGCTGTTGGATGCCTACAAGTCTCTGTCAGAGGCGCTGACGCACGGTGGCTTCGCCAGCAACGTGAAGGTCGGCCTCGAGTGGATGGATTCCGAGATCTTCGAACGTGACGACGCTGTTTCTCATCTCGAGCACGTTCACGGCATCCTGGTGCCGGGTGGATTCGGCGAACGCGGCACCGAGGGCAAGATTCACGCGGTGAAGTTCGCGCGCGAACGCAAGGTGCCGTTCTTTGGCATCTGCTTCGGCATGCAGATGGCGGTGATCGAGGCGGCGCGGAATCTGCTGGGTCTCGAGGGCGCTTCGTCCACCGAGTTCGGCCCGTGCGAGCACGCCGTGGTCGGCCTGATGACCGAATGGATCAAAGGCAACCAGGTCGAGAAGCGCGACGCGGCAGGCGACCTCGGTGGCACGATGCGGCTCGGTGCTTATGCTGCACACCTGAGGCAGGGCACCATGGCGCACGACATCTACGGCCGAGATGTGATCAGCGAGCGCCATCGCCATCGCTATGAGGTGAACGTCAACTACAAGGACCGGTTGGAGCAGGTCGGATTGCGGTTTTCCGGCATGTCACCGGATGGCATCCTGCCCGAGGTCGTGGAGATTCCGGGCCATCCCTGGTTCCTGGGTGTTCAGTATCATCCTGAACTCAAATCGCGGCCGTTTGCTCCCCATCCGCTGTTCACCTCGTTCATCGGGGCGGCCAAGAACCAGAGCCGGTTGGTGTAAGCGGACGGGGGCTCCCGCTGGGCTGGTCGTATTTCGGTCATGTTTTCCAGCGCAAGATCGCTGCCATGATACGCACCTTCATCCTTGCCCTCTTTGCGACCGCAGTGGTCGCCGCGGGCGCAAGCGCGCAACCCGCCTCGCAATCGCCTTACGGTAAGGCGGAGCGGCGCGATCCGATTTTCCTGCGCTTCAATCAGATGGCGGATCGCTACTGGGTTAACACCGACACGATGACGGCGAGCCACAAGGTCGTTGCCGTACCGTTGCCGCGCCAGTGCGCCTTCCTCTATGCCGACTCCTATTCGAAGGGGCAGATGAGCGAGAGCGAAGTCCAGGAAGTCGCATTGTCTAACTGCAACAGACGGCTGGCGGAACTGGGGCCGCTTGGCGAGAACTACGCCGTGAACTGCCAATGCAAGGTGGTGATCAGCGACGGCATCTACGTCGTGCCGCGCGATGTGTTGCCCGACGATTCCTACGGCCCTACATCGATCTTCTATCGCGACAATAGTGGCAACGTTGCGCGCCTGAACGGCGTAGCTCGCTACGGCGCCCTGATCGGCCGCGATCGATCGGTCACCTTCACCGTGGAGAACGTGCGCGCCGAGCAGGTCTGCGACGGCACCTTCACCAACGATGGGCCGAGCAGTGGCAGATTCTCGCTGTCGTGCTTTGGCGGCAAGTTCAGCGGCAATGGCAGCTACGAGAGAAAGATGGGCGCCCCAAACGACCACATCATCGCCCGTGGCCAGACTTCGCGAGGCCTGCCGATCGTGCTGGTGATCGGGTTGCCTGCCCAACTCGCAGTCAACACCTACGGCGGTATCTGACATGTGGCGTACGTTGCTTCTGTCGAGCCTTGTCATGCTTCTGCCGGCGGCGACCTCCGCCCAGAGCGCTGGAGAAGTCGAGCGCTGCTTCCAGAATCCGGCCGGATGCTCGACGGGTGGCGGCGCGGCG
>Ga0207952_1000449_pt1 | contig 33483 bp, 36 predicted proteins | sample SubbioR12Aug_8Ca_FD_184831 | JGI IMG/M metagenome (GOLD analysis project Ga0207952, IMG submission 184831) | Serpentinite rock and fluid subsurface biosphere microbial communities from McLaughlin Reserve, California, USA - CR12Aug_8Ca (SPAdes) | ecosystem: Environmental > Terrestrial > Deep... | reverse complement strand
CATATCTATTAATGAGATTAAGTGGGTTGGGATTACTAGCATATTTTATCGGTCATATCTATGAAACTAGTTCAATTTTAAAAGGTCAAGTTGGATGGAATGAATTTCTTGCAATTACACAAACCAACGAAGGTCATGCTATTTTAGCTATAGTTATTGCAATGTGTGTTTTCCACACTGTCAATGGAATTAGAGTTATGCTTGGACATGGTGGAGTTGGAGTAGGCAAACCTGCAAGACCTGATTATCCATACATTCCAGCCTCTCAAAACATTAGACACAAAATGGGAATTTATTCTGCAATAATACTTGCTGCAATTGCAATGATGTATGGACTCGCGGTAATGTTTGGTGAATAAAATGAGAGAAAGTATTATTATGAAAATACATTATGGAACTGCTTTAGCTGCAGTGGCACTAGTGGCAGTTCACATATTGATGCGTCTTACACAGGGATTTGCAGAATCATTGGAATATGAAAGTGTAATTGCAAACTACAAATTCATACCATATGCTGGTATGCTTGAAATAATCTTAATTTTACTATCTATTCACGGATTTAATGGGTTAAGAGTAATTCTACTAGAGTTGAAACAAGGTAGAAAATATGAAAAGGCAGTTTCATATGGATGTGTTGTTGCTATGATTGCATTAATTGCATATGGTTCACGAACAATAATAATGGTCAATACGGGGATGATGTAGATGGCACAAGCACCTAGTTTGGCAGAAAAAAATACTATGAAAAAAATTACTTTACGTATTGCAAGATTTAATCCTACAAATGACGATGCCAAAAAATTTATGGAATTTAATGTTTCATACGAAAAATGGACAACTGTACTAGAGGCTATTCTTGATGTTAAACAGCATTTTGATCATTCAATTGCAGTTAGATATTCTTGCAGACAAGCTACATGTGGTTCATGTGGGATGATTATTAATGGAAAGCCTAGATTAGCATGTTTTACAAAAATTAGCGAGCTGAATTCAAATGTTGTAACCGTTGAACCAATGAATAACTTTCCAATTATTCGTGATCTTGCAGTAAAGTTTGAACGACTATTTGATACACATCATAAAGTAAAACCATATCTGATTCGTGAGGACACTGAAATTTCAAGTAGCACAAAAGAATTTCTCCAAACTCCTGAAGAGCTAGAACAATACATTCAATTCTCAAATTGTATCAAATGTGGATTATGTAACTCGGCCTGTCCTACAATGGCAACCGACTCTTCGTTTGTAGGGCCTCAGGCTTTAGCCCAAGCATATCGATATGTTGCTGATAGTAGGGATAAAGGTAAAGATGAGCGCTTAAAAATTATTGATGACTCTCACGGTATTTGGAGATGTCATTTTGCAGGCTCTTGTAGTCAAGTATGTCCAAAAGGTGTAGATCCAGCCATGGGCATTCAATTACTCCGTGGGTATATGTTGGGATTTAGAAGTTAAATTTTCTTTTTGGGATTAGGGCTGTTATTTACCTGATTGTTAATCTGTTCTGCCATAAAGTGATTTGAGACATTTACTTTAACATCATCAATTCCATCTACCTTCAAAAGATTATCATGAACATCTTGACAGATTTTAAATCCAAAAACTGCAGGGCAAAATGGACTAGTTAGATGCAAATCTACTTTGACATTACTATTGTTAATATCAACTTCATCAATTAATTCTAAATCTGTAATCGATGTATTGATTTCAGGATCTACAATCTTTGATAACTCATCAAAAATTTTCACTCTAAGTTGTTTGATATCTTGACTCATGCAGAAAAAAGCGTTGATGCTATATATAACCATTCTAGAATATTAGATAATGTATCGTTCTCGTCTTGGTACTGATTTGAGTGATATTACTTTAGATTATGTTTCATCAATTAAAGACGATGTTCAAATAGCACTTTATGATATTCTAGGAAGTCAAGCTCATACACTAATGTTATATGAAAAACAAATTATTACAAAAAACGATGCAAAAAAAATTCTTTCAGCTTTAGACTCTTTAAAAAATGAAAAGTTTGATGTTTTTACCGGAGCCGAAGATATTCATGAATTAATTGAAACACTAGTTATCAAAAAAGCTGGTATTGCAAGCGGTGGAAAAATGCATACAGCACGTTCCCGTAATGATCAAGTTTCTTTAGATATTAGAATGAAAATTCGTGATGATATTAACATTATTTGTAATTGTTTACTTGATACAATTGAAGCACTTGTATCTTTGGCAAAAAACCATCAAAAAACAATAATGCCTCTTTATACGCATCTTCAACAAGCTCAAGCTGGTTTATTTTCACACTACCTAATAGCTCAGGCCGATGTATTGTTTAGAGACTTTGATCGTCTTTATGGTACATTTAACCATGTTAATCAAAGTCCATTAGGAGCAGGCCCTGTTGGAGGAACTAGTATTGCAATAGATCGACATAGTACTGCCAAAATGTTAGGATTTGATAGTGTTTTAGAAAATTCTCTAGATGCAACTAGCACACGTGATTTTGTTGCTGAATATGTCTCAATGATCGCAATACTAATGACTAATCTTAGTAGAATTTCTGAAGATTTTATTATTTGGTCAACGTCTGAATTTTCCTTTATTGAACTTGCAGATGAATTCACGTCTCCATCAAGTGTAATGCCTCAAAAGAAAAACCCAGATATATTAGAATTAACAAGAGGGAAAACTGCAGAGGTAATTGGAAATCTTACTGCAATTCTAACTACTATCAAAGGATTGGCTTCTGGATATGGACGTGATCTGCAACAAATTAAATCATCTATTTGGTCAACATCTAAAATTTCTATAAGTGCATTATTGATTTTAAAATCTATTCTTCTTACATTACATGTTAATGAAAAAGAAATGAAAAAGTCAACCGAATCTAGTTATCTTGTTGCTCTTGATATTGCAGAAAAATTAGTTCAGAATGGAATTCCATTTAGAACAACTCATAAAATTGCAGGAGGTTTGGTACAATTAGCACATCAATCCAACAAATCTTTGAATAAGCTTACTGTAAAAGAAATTTCAAAAATTGCACAAGATGCTAAAATCACTCCTAATCTTATAATGAAAATTATTGAATCGACAACAATTACATCCTCTCTAAAAGAAAGAAAGTCCTTTGGCTCTTCAGGATACGATGAGCAAAAGAGAATGATTGAAGATCGTGTGAAAAAAATCAATTATTATAGAATCAATGCAACAAAACGATCTAATGATATCACTAAGGCATTAGATGATCTCTCTAGCAAAATTACTGAATTGATAAAATAGGAGCGGGTCTAGTGGGATTCGGACCCACGACAACCGGATTAAAAGTCCGGTGCGCTACCTGGCTGCGCCATAGACCCCTCACAAAAATGCTTGACGTGTATAATTTAGTCTTTTACAAAATTTTTTTCTATTGCAGAAACTTTTAATCAGGCAATTTGTTTGAAACAATTCGGGCCCTTGTAGTATAGTCCGGTCTAGAATTCGACCCTGTCACGGTTGAGACGCGTGTTCAAATCCCGCCGAGGGCGCCATTTATCTTAAAATGATTATATTGTATATTTCATTATGATGTGATCGCTCTAAATATCATATTTTTATATAAAATTAAGAATAATCAAGAAAAAATTTCTACTTGTTCAATTCTCTTATAATCTGTTAATTTCGCTATGAGATAATTTCTCAATATTTCACTTACAAGAATATTAAAATTCAGGCAATTTTAGTAAAATTTGATGTCTGAAGAGAATGATGAATCTAAGATAGAAACAACAACTGTCAATGATGTAACATCTGATAAGATATCTACAGAAGAAACTGCAAAACCTGTAGATAAAGTAAAAAAAACAGCTCCGGCATCAGAAGGAACTAAAACAGCTGACGAAGCTAAAGTAGCAGCTCAAGCAGCTGCAAAGGCAGCTGCAGCAGCCAAAGCAGCAGCAGAAGCAGAAAAAGCTGCAAAAGAAGCAATTGCAAAAGCAGAAGCAGCTAAAGCTGCAGCAGAAGCAGCCGCAGAAGAAGAATACAAAGCAATTGCAGCTGAAGTAAAAGCAACAACAACAAAAGCTCCAACATTTACTAATCAACGAAAAGGTGAAGAAATTTTTAGAAGAGAAATGGGAGAACCTGAATTTTTCTTAGCAAAAAAAGATAGATTCCCAAGACCTATTCTTTCATCTGAAGAACAAGATGAACTTACAAGAAAAGTGGAAATTCCAACCGATAACACACCAAAATACATTCCACAACATGTACTAAGTCCAGAGTTTGGTGGAATGTCGAATTATGAATCAGGAGTAGGAAACTTCTTGGAAGAAACCAAACAAAAACTTAAGAAATTAAAAAATGATCCAAATGCATCTCAAAAAGATATTATCATAACACAACAAGAACTTGCATATTTAGAATCTATTTATGAGAATTACTATATTGGTATGAATGTTTTCCGTACTGCAAAAGGTGGAAGGAATAAACTTAGAGAATAAATGGTGATGAATTGAGCGAAATTAACTTTGATATTATTAATGCAAGAGTAACTTTCAAAAATGTACCACTTCACTCCTTAGCGAGATTTAGATTTAATGATCTTAAAGTTGCATGTGAAACTTTTAAGAAAATTCCCGGTGTTGCAGAATGTATAATAATTCAAACTGCTAGTAGAGTTGAAATATTTACAGTAAGTAATTTGGAAACAGGTGATACTCCTGACGGAAGGAGAGTTGAAGGAAAAGCATTAGTTTTAAATCAAATTAAAGAAACATGGGAGTCTCTATCTGAACTTGAGCAAATTGATATTGATCATTTTGATCAAACACTTGAAGTTTACAAAGGTACTGACGTCTATCTTAATTTGTTGAGGCTGGCGTGTGGTTTGGAATCAGTTGTAATTGGTAAAGAAGAAATATTGAATGAAATTAAATCTGCACTTTCACATGCAAAGGAAATTAATGTCTCAGGAGATATTTTGAATAAATTATTTGAAAATATTATTCGTATCGCATCAAGAATTAGAGAAACTACTGGTATTAGTAAAAACGTCATATCTTTAGGCGATGTTTCTGTGAAGATTGTAGACGAAAAAGCAGGCTTAGATGCTAAGAAACGTATTCTTCTAATTGGTACAGGAGAATCTGCTGCTAGGGTCGCTAAAACTCTAAATAAAAAAGGATTTGCGTTTGATGTTACAAGTAAAACAATTGAACGTTCAACTGGATTTTCTAAAATTTTGGGGGGTAAACCAATTGCATTTGAAGAAGTTTTAGCAGGATTTGATAAATATGATATTGTTTTTGTTGCAACTACTGCTGATTATTTCTTAATTACTTTTGATAGGCTAAAATTAGTAATGGAAGAAAAAAAGAAAGGTACCTTGATTTTAGATTTATCAGATCCAAGAACAGTTGATGAAGGAATAACTGCATTACCTGGAATTAAATTATTATTTAGAGATCAAATTGCTGAAATATATGAAGAAAATGTTAAGTCTCGAATTGGAATGATTCCTGCTGTAGAAAAAATTATTGAAAAAGAAATACCCATTCTAGAAGCTACAATGAAGCACATTACTGTATAATCTTAATTCATTTAATGGAAAATTAATAATTACTAATCTCTATTGTTATTTTTTTCTAAGGATAAATTGCATTAGAGCTTCTTTTGAATAATCTATTCCATGTATGTCTTCAGTATGTTTTCCAAATTCATCTATCACTTGTTCTATTTCGCCTTCTGATACAAATTCACACTCAAAACCGTAATCACTGCATTTTAGTTTAGCCATGTCCTGAGTCTATTAACTGGATATAAATATCAAAAGAAAATCTTCATTCATAAAACTACGAATCCACTAATTTTGCTATAATTTCGCTAAATCTGTGATATTATTTTATATGAATATTTGATCTCTTACCATTTTTATCTAGCATCTAAGTTAGACAGAAATACATTTATCCAAAGTAACGAAAATTATTCTGTATGGTAGTAGAACATAAAGCTAAGATTACTTACATGCAATTACTTAAAGAAGATCTAGTTGTAATTCGTCTAGTTCCAAATGACGGAATGCCAAAATACACTACGGGCCAATTTCTTACTATCGGACTACCTATACCATCAGAGCAAAAGGTTGTTCGAAGAGCATACTCTATTGCATCCCATCCTGAAAATCGAGATTATTTTGAATTTGTAATTAGATGGGTAAGAAAACCTTTACCAGGTCGTGTTACTACTGAATTATTTTATGCAAATGTTGGCGATGAAGTATATTTGGGTGACCCTACTGGTAATGCTTTACTAATTGATGATAAATTACCAAATGGTCAACCTGATAATAGAAGAATTGTTTGTGTAGGTGGCGGAACAGGTCTTGCACCATTCATTGCTTTTGCTAAACATCTACATGATACTGGAGACAAACGAGAGATAATTGTTTTACATGGTGCAAGTTATGTTGATGAGTTAAGTTACAAAGAATTGCTAACAAATTATGAAAATGAAAGTATTGAAAGAGGAAAAGATCAATGGAATTTTAGATATAGAGCAGCAATTAGCAGACCAAAAGAATTTTTCAATAGATCATGGGCAGGTCATGTTGGAAGAGTAGAATCCTTTTTCAAACCCAATAAAAACGGTGTTTCACCATTAGAAGAAATGGTTGGTGAAGAAATTACTACTGCAAATACTAAAGTCTACATTTGTGGTTATCAAGGTACAATTGATGGGGTTATTGAATACTTGGGACCAAAAGGATTTGTAACAAAAGAAGAAAAACGTAAAGATGGAAGTTATGAAATAAAGTATGAATCGTACGGATAAAAAATTAAAATTTTTTTATTGTTAATTTATTTAATTTTTATGATGCTAATTTCATGTTTTTAATTTATTATATATTTACAAAATTTTATTTTTTAATTTGTAAAATGACATCATCAATAATTTTTTGATTTGCTGCTGCAATAAATGATATTCTTGTTTTGTAACTAAGATCTGCATCAAGTGGATTCAAATTAGCATCCAAAAGTAAGCCTCCTGCTTCCTTTACTATTATGTATCCTGCTGCAATGTCTTGAATTCTAATTTTCTCTCTTAAATCAATAAAAACATCCATTAACCCTCTTGCAAAAAAAGCCATTTCTAATGCATTTGCTCCAAAATGTCTGATGTGATTATGCTTCTCAAATATTGGTTGCAATCGTTCCATTAATTCAGATGTAGCTCCAGAAGTATTTACTCCGATAATCTTGTAAATTGGGTCTTTATCATGAACTTTGATTTTTAATTCATTCATAAATGCACCCTTGTCTTTAGATGCCCAATACATATCTCCATTTGATAGATTTGTTATTACCCCATCCGTAATGGAACTTAACCTATCTTCGGTTGCAAATGCTAACGAACTACAAAAAAATGGAACTCCTCTTACAGCGTTAGCAGAACCATCAATTGCATCCATAATGATAAACCCTTTAGGATTATCCGATAATTCTACTCTGCCACATTCTTCGCCTAATACAATACAGTCAAATTTAATTTCTTTAAGATAATCTAAGACTGTTTTTTCAGCAATAATGTCGATATTGCGAGAAATATCTCCTCCTGCACCAACACCAAAATTTCCTGCGGCGTTATCTGTACCTGCCAAATCTTTAACATTTTCATAAATCATTTTTGAAACATTACGAAGAATTTCAATTACTTCCATTACTATTATTTTCTTTTCTCGTAATTTAAGTGAAAGAAATTTTTAGTATTGAAAGCATAAATAACAATAAAGTAGCTTAACGTGTGTGAGTGGAAAGGATCAATCTGTTGTAAGTAAAGAATCTTTGATGAGTACAAAGCCTGGAAAACAAATTATGAAACAAGGATTATTCAAATCAAAAGGTTACAAGCTATTTACTCAGTATAAAGAAGAAACAGAAAATGAATTTCCAAATTTTGCAGACAGATTTGCCAGAGACCTATTACATGAAATCAAGTCAGACCTTTCTCCAAACACAACACAACAAGCATTTGGAAATGAAGTTGGCTCTACAGAAATTATTCTTCAATCATCAGAAATTAATGCTATAAAAACCAAATTAGAAAATCCTGATATAATTAAAGATAGAGTGCTTCGTATCTTAAATTCTAATTTTGTAAAAATGACTTTTCCAGTATTTAATGCCTTATTTGATGGAGCTTCTAATTACACTGGAACAAGTAATCCTCAACTTAGACAAGATATTGTTGAAGGTCATATCTTAGCCATTGATCTAAGTGAACCAATGGATAGAATTGTAGACAAAGATGAAGATTTAGAATATTTAGATGATTACAAATTAATGAATCCATATATTTTAAAATTAGCTCGAAATAAAATTTCTAAAGGTGGTGATCAAGTTCTAAAAGAATTTGAGGAGGGTTTCAAAGATGCTAGAATTGGTCAATATCTTGATGAGAAATTAAAATCAAAACCAACCATGATTACAGAAGAAGAAATGACTTTATCGTATAAAAAATATCGCGCCGTTATGGGTACAGCTGGAAAGAATATGGCACTAGCTGAAAGACCTCTTGGTGAAATTTTCTATCTTGGAATGGCAAGAGCTGCTGAAGGTGTTGGCTGTGGAAATGAAATTGAAGACTCGATCAAAAATGGATTTGTAAAAATTCCCTCTTGGCCATTATATTACACACTATTGTCTAATGATGTTAAAACTGGATTTGAATTAACCTTGGAAAAAAGCAATTTGTATCTTCAGGATGCCAGATTAGCACTCAAGTTACTACCAGAAGAATTTTCTCATACTGAATTTTTAGAATTTTTGTTTTTGACTGTTGAGCATTATAATCAATACTGGTATAATCAATTACAAAAAGCAAACAAATGGTCAGAGTTTGAATCTAAACTCCCTAAGTGATTAAATTGATGTGGTCTGAAAAATATAGACCTCAGAATATTTCTGATATGATTGGTAATGAAGAATCAAGATCTTCCATAATTGAGTGGTTCACTAAATGGAAAAAAGGTACAAAACCACTTTTGTTAGTTGGTCCTCCTGGAATTGGCAAAACAACTATTGCATATCTTACAGCAAAACAATTTCAGTTTGATATGGTTGGATTGAATGCAAGTGATGTACGAAGTAAATCTAGAATTAATGAAATACTTTCACCTGTACTAGGCAATGTCAGCATATTGGGCTTACCTATGATCTTCATTGATGAAGTTGATGGTATTCATGGACGAGGTGATTATGGTGGAGCAGAAGCACTAATTGAGATTTTAAAGGAACCCACTGTACCAATAATATTGGCTGCAAATTCTGATACATCTGATAAAATGAAAAGTATCAAAAAAGTTGTTAAGACTATATCTTTCAAACCAATTCCCCCTCGTCTTTTGAAAATTTATCTTGAAAATATTTTAAAAAAAGAAAATGTAACACTTAGTCCTGGTTCTATAATAAAAGTAATTGATAGATCTCGAGGTGATATTCGTTCTATGATTAATTTGACACAATCTCTAGTAACTGGATTTAATCCCCAAACAGAAAAATCATTTGAAAATATTAATGTAGAAGATGGAATTAATGCATTTTTTAAAGCTAATTCATTTGATGAAGCTAGAGGAGTTTTGTATTCTATGCAAATTGACCCAAGATTAAAAATAGATGCATTTTACTCCAGTATTGTTACAAGTAATTTAGATAACCATACACTTGCAAAACTATTAGAAATTATTTCTGAAGCCGATATGCTTTATGGAAAAATTATGAAAACTCAAAATTGGAGATTATTACGTTATTTAAATGAAATTTTGATTCGATTATATCTAAATGATGAACGAATTAGATATTCGCAATACAATCTTTCATGGCCCCTTCTAAATCGGATTAGATGGGATGGAAAAAAAATTAAGTCATTATCTTCTCTCATGGCAAAATCATTACATCTTTCTTCTAGTGCTTTTGTAACAATATGTTTACCATACGTATTAGTTTGTATAAAAAATAAAAAACTAAGTTTAGACATAGAAGAAACTTTTGGTGATATAATAGAAAAGGAGATTGAATTAATCAAATGAGTTGGAGAAAAATACCTATGAAGTTTCCTGGTACATGTATTGTCTGTAACGAAAAAATTGAAGTAAATGAAATTGGATTATGGGCAAAAGGACTAGGTGTAAAACATGAAAAGTGTGCTCAAATTAACGAACTAACATGTATTGTTTGCAGCGGTTCTGCTGGTTGCTTACAATGCGAATTTCAAGATATTTGCAATATTCAAAAGGTATCACAGCTATGTATTTGCAAAAAATGTAGCGAAGAGAAAAATTCCTTCGATTCTTATCAAAAATCTGTAAAAAAGAAATTTTTACTCTTAAATTTGAATTTATAGATTGTATTTGGTTTAAAATCCACCTGTTGATATTCTCTTAAAAATACTAAATGCCCGATATAACACCAAAAAATAAAACTAAATTAATATAGTAAGATTTCTTTTCATCTATATCAGATGCACTTTGAAAAAATCGATGAATACTCTAAGATAAATAAAATATCAATACAAGGTGGAGGACAGGATAAAATCAAAGATCAGCACGATAAAGGAAAATTAACAGCTAGAGATAGAATTAATCTCTTATTAGACGTAGGTACTTTTACTGAGATTGATCCACTCGTAACTCATCATTATTATGAATATGACATGCAGAGCAAAAAATTCTTCACTGATGGAGTTGTTGGTGGTTATGGAACAGTTAACGGTAGACAGATCTTTGTTTTTGCTTACGATTTCACTGTACTTGGTGGTACATTAAGTCAAATGGGAGCAAAAAAAATTACCAAACTAATGGATCATGCAACAACTACTGGTTGTCCAATAATTGGAATTATGGATTCAGGAGGAGCAAGAATTCAAGAAGGTATTATGAGTTTAGATGGGTTTGCTGATATCTTTTATCATAATCAATTAGCTTCTGGAGTTATTCCACAAATTACTGCAAGTATTGGTCCGTCTGCAGGTGGTTCTGTTTATTCTCCAGCAATGACTGATTTTGTTATTATGGTTGATAAAGTAGGAACAATGTTTGTTACTGGACCTGATGTAGTAAAGACTGTCCTTGGTGAAGAAATCTCATTTGATGATTTAGGTGGTGCAATGACACATGGAGTAAAAAGTGGGGTAGCTCATTTTGTTGCAAAGAATGAATACGAATGCATGGATTATATAAAAAAATTAATCTCATATCTTCCACAAAATAATACTGAAGAACCGCCAAAAATAAAGACTGATGATGATCCAAATAGACTTGATCACAATTTAATCAATATCATTCCTGATAATCCTTTACAACCATATGATATGAAAGAAATCATTAACTCTGTTGTTGACAATCATGAATTTTTTGAAATTCACGAATTATTTGCACCAAATGTTGTTGTTGGTTATGGTAGACTAAACGGTAAAGTTGTCGGTATTGTTGCCAATCAACCAATGCATCTTGCAGGTGCACTTGATATTGATTCATCAAACAAAGCAGCTAGATTCATTCGATTTTGTGACGCATTCAATATTCCTATAATTACATTTGTTGATACACCTGGTTACATGCCAGGTTCTAATCAAGAGCATAATGGTATCATCAGACATGGTAGTAAACTTCTTTATGCTTATTGTGAGGCCACAGTTCCAAGAATTACTCTTGTAATTGGAAAAGCATATGGTGGTGCCTACATAGCTATGGGAAGTAAAAATCTAAGAACTGATGTGAATTATGCATGGCCAACTGCACGATGCGCAGTCTTGGGAGGTGAAGCGGCTGTTAAAATTATGTATAGAAAAGAACTATCGAGTGCTAAAGATCCCGAATCCCTTAAAAAACAACTAATCAGTGAATTTTCAGAAAAATTTGAAAATCCATATGTTGCTGCGTCACATGGAACTATTGATAATGTAATTGATCCAGCTGAAACTCGTCCAATGTTGATCAAAGCATTAGAAATGCTTGCAAACAAAAGAGCAAAACATCTTCCAAGAAAACATGGAAATATCAATTTGTGATTAATATGATTGAAAAAGTTCTTATCGCAAATAGGGGAGAAATCGCTTTACGTGTAATCAAGACATGTAAGATACTTGGAATCAAAACTGTTGCTGTATATTCTGATGAGGATTACAATTCTTTACATGTTAAGCAAGCTACAGAGGCTTATCATATCGGTGAAGCTGCACCATCAAAATCTTATCTAAATCAAGAAAAAATAATTGATACAATTTTATCTTCTGGAGCGGATGCAATACATCCTGGTTACGGGTTTCTTTCGGAAAATTCTGATTTTGCAAGTAAATGTGAAAAAAATAAAATTAATTTTATTGGACCCTCTGCTGCATCCATGGATCTTTGTGGTGACAAGATGCAATGTAAATCGGCTATGCTAAAGGCAAAAGTTCCAACTGTTCCAGGAAGTCCAGGTCTTGTTAAAGATGTTGAAGAAGCATTAAAAATTGCTAATGACATTTCATATCCTGTATTACTAAAATCTGTTTTTGGTGGTGGCGGTCGTGGAATTAGATTAGTAAATAATGATAAAGAATTACGAGAAGGTTTTGAAACAGTTACTAGCGAATCTATCTCAGCAGTAGGAAAATCTGCAATCATTGTTGAAAAATTTCTTCAAAAAACTAGACATATTGAATACCAAATGGCAAGAGACAAACATGGTAATGCAGTCCATATATTTGAAAGAGAATGTTCAATTCAAAGACGTAATCAAAAACTTATTGAGCAAACACCTTCCCCCGTAGTTGATCAAAAAACAAGAGATAGAATTGGTGAACTAGTAGTTAAAGCATCTGAAGCAGTTGATTATACTAATTTAGGTACAGCTGAATTTTTACGCGCTGATAATGGGGAGTTTTATTTTATAGAAATTAATGCTAGATTGCAAGTTGAGCATCCTATTTCTGAATTAGTTTCTGGATTAGATTTTGTTAAACTTCAAATAGATATTGCTAATGGTGAACCGCTTCCATTCAAACAAAAAGATCTCAAAATGAATGGATATGCTATTGAATGTAGAATAAATGCTGAAGATACATTTTTAGATTTTGCTCCTTCTACGGGACCGGTTCCTGATGTTATTATTCCATCTGGCCCAAGTGTTAGATGCGATACATATCTTTATCCTGGTTGTACAGTTTCTCCATTTTATGATTCTTTGATGGCTAAACTTTGTACATGGGGTCAAACATTTGAGGAATCAAGAACTCGAATGCTTAACGCATTAAATGATTTTTACATTCAAGGTGTTGAGACATCAATCCCGCTTTACAAAACAATTCTAAATACTGATGAATATAAAAGTGGAAATCTTTCCACGGACTTTTTAAATCGTTATAAGATTATTGATAGATTAAAAGAAGATTTGAAAAATGAAAAAATTGAAAAAAGTGACGCTGCATTAGCAGCTGCTATAGTTTATTCTGAATATTATAAAAGTAGAGTAGAAAATTCTACTAGCAACAATTCTAATTGGAAAAATAAATTGAGTTGATTCTGAATGGATTATAAAATAAAAGATATTGAAAAAAGATTTGACGGTGAAATTATCGAGAACCTTGGTAATAACGAATATGTAATTAAAATCAATGATAATAAGCATCAAATAAAAATTCTAAAAATGGATTCCAAAGGAATTGAATTTGTATTAGATCAAAAATACCACCGAGCAAAATATCTGGAGAATTCAACAAATGAAATGAATATCATTATTGACAATGTGCCAATTATAATTAACATGCACACTGATCTTGATAAAATTGTATACAAACATTCAGGAGGAAGTGCAGCTTCTGATTCTCAATTGACATTGAAGAGTCAAATTCCAGGAAAGGTTGTTTCTATTGCTGTTCAAGAAGGTGATTCAGTAAAACAGGGAGATGTTATTTGTACATTAGAATCTATGAAAATGCAAGTTGCTATAAAATCTCACAAAAACGGATCAATCAAATCAATCAAAGTCAAAATTGGTGGAACTGTAGCTAAAAGTGATATTGTTGCAGAAATAGAATAAGAAATTTTCTAATTTAATTTAAGAATTTTTTAATTTCATCGTAATTGGGTTCTTTTAATGGATCTTCTGATACCCATTTGTATCCAATTTTTCCATCTTCCATTATTATGAATACTGAACGCTTTGCAGCATTGTAATCTTTGATGTGTAATAGATGTGGCATTAAAACGTCATAATCCCTAATTGTTTTACTATTGTAGTCCGCTAATAATGGAAAATTAAAGTTATTTTTTTGAACAAACGCTTTATTTGCAAATGGACCATCATTACTTATTGCAACTATCTGAGCTCCTAAATTTGAAATTTCACTCCATGAATCTCTAAAGTTACACAATTCATTTTCACAAACAGGAGAACTTGCTGCAACGATAAATGTCAGAACGATCTTTTTACCTTTAAATTCATCAAGAGTTCTCATTTTAAGATCTATGTCTGGAAGTTCGAATTTAGGAGCAATATCTCCAACATTTAATGCCATGATCGCATTAATTGGTTATCCTATTTAGTACTTTACTCAAAAAATGATTTCTAAAATTTAAATTAAAAAAGTGCATACCTTTTTATACAAAAACTTGGGTTCAAAGCTAAATTGGTCGGGGAATTAGCTGGCAATTATAGTACCATAGTATTGATGTTCGGATTTGCTGTAGTTGCTATGGCACCTGCACTTGTAATTTCTAGAATGATTTCTCCAAGAAAAAGAAGTAACCCTGTTAAATTTTTGCCAATGGAATGTGGACAAGTTCCATCAGGCGAAGGAAGAACTCATTTTATGATGCAGTATTATGCTTACATTTTGATGTTTGTTGTTTTTGATGTTATGGCGATTTTCTTGTATGCATGGGGAAGTTCACTTTTAGACCTGCCAAAATCTGCTACTTTGCCAATTATTGGTTTCTTAGGAATTATGTTTGCAGCAATGGCATTTGCATTACATCAGTCAGGGAGACGAGACATATGGTAGTTTTTTATACAAATCAAAATTATGGTAATGGAGGATTAATTTGATAAAAGATCTAATTACACCACAAAATGCAAATGTCTTTGTTGGTAAACTAGGAGACATCTTAGAAAAAGCAATTGATAAACCATTAGGCTATGCAATCAATTGGGGACGAATCTGGTCGCTTTGGCCTGTTCATATTGAAACAGCATGTTGTAGTGTCGAATTTGGGGCTGCATCAAGTCCAAGATATGATGTTGAAAGATTTGGTATCATTGAAGCATTTGGTTCACTTAGACAATGTGATCTAATTGTAGTTCAAGGAACTATAACAAGAAAAATGGCACCACGATTAAGATTAGTTTATGATCAAATGCCAGAACCAAAATATGTTATTGCAATGGGTGCATGTGCAATTACTGGTGGTTTGTATTTTGATTCATACAATGTGCTTCCAGGTATTGATGGTGTTTTACCAGTAGATGTTTATGTTCCAGGTTGTCCACCTAGACCTGAAACTCTTATTCAAGGATGTATGCTGTTACAAGAAAAAATTAAGAGAATGAAGGCCAGGAAGTATGTATAATGAGTTCTGATTCTGAAAATGAACAAATTGAAACTACATCTGATGTAGAACCTGCATCTAAAGCAACTCCACCAGCCAAAGAAATTGAGTTACCAAAATTTGAAAAAGGCATTGCAGATAAAATTACTGAAAAATTTGGCTCTAAAACTAAAGTAGCCTTTGTAAAACCTGATAGAGTTAGAATTGATGTTGGTAGAGATGATATCAAAGAAGTGGCAGAATTTTTAAGAGACGTTCTTAACTTTGATCATGCTGAATCTGTTTCTGGTGTAGATTACCCTCAAGATAAAGAAATTGAGGTAGTATATCATTTAGGTTCCTATACTGATCCTTCTCTTTCAAGACAAATTCTTGTATTGACAACTAGAGCACAAAGAGAAGAAAACCCAATTCCTGGAAATGATTCAACAAAACTTCCCAGTCTTAGAGAAATATTTTATAGTGTAGAATTTCATGAGCGAGAGATTTTTGAAATGTTTGGGGTTTACTTTCAAGGTCATCCCGATAATAGACGATTACTCTTACCAGAAGATTGGGCAGATTTACCACCTCTAAGAAAGGACTTTGCAATTAAAGGAAGATAGATATGAATCCAGAATTACCGCCAGGACTTGCACTCCAAAAAGTAGACGAGAGAATCATGACTCTAAATGTTGGACCACAACACCCAGGTTCTGGTCACATGAGAATTATTGTACAAATAGATGGTGACTTTATTGTTGCATGTGATCCCGATCCAGGATATGTTCATCGTGGTGAAGAAAAGATGGCTGAATATAGAAACTATATCACAAATATTCCTCATTTAGAAAGACCAGTAATTCATGATTCGTGTAATGTACTGTATCCATATGTTTTAGGAGTTGAAGAAATATTAGGTATTGAAGTACCAGAACGAGCTAAATATATTCGAGTAATTGCATCCGAGCTTAACCGCTGTATCTATACAATGTATTGGCTTGCAATCTATGGAATTTTCTTAGGACATTCTACAATGTTTATGTGGCCTGCTGGTGATCGTGAACTCTTAATTGATCTAATGGAAAAAATGACTGGTGCACGAGTTACACATGCACATTTTGTACCTGGGGGAGTTAGAAATGATTTACCACCAAACTTTGAAGATGTTTGTTTACGTCAAGTAAACTATTTTGAAAAACGTATCAAAGAATATGCTGCAATATTTTATGACAATCCAATTTTAATTGCAAGAACAAAAGACACTGGTATTTTATCAAGACAGGACGCAATTAGACTTGGAACAACTGGTTCAGTACTTCGTGCAAGCGGTGTTGATTATGATCTTAGAAAGAAAGAACCATACGATGTCTATGAAGAATTAGATGTTCATACTAATGTTATGAAAGAAGGGGATTCTTATGCAAGATCTAAAGTCCCGTGGCTTGATATGTTGGAAAGTTGTGCAATCATTCGGCAAGCATTACAAAAAATGCCAAAATCCGGTTCTGTTAGAGTTAAACTAAAACCAAATCCAAAAGGTAAAGGACTTGATTCCGTATACAAACGTGTAGAATCTGGTAGAGGTTCTTTAGGATGTTATATCGTATCAGATGCAAAACCTGAACCTTATCGCGTAAAGATGAGTGTTGGTTCATTTAGAAATTTGATTGCATTACCATATCTTCTCAAAGGCGAAAAACTTGGTAACATGCCATCTGTTTATTGGAGTCTTAATTACTGGCCTGTGGAGGCAGATCGATAAATGTCTGTCATTGCACCAAATTTCAAGTTTAGCGAATTTGTAAAATCTATTTTAGATAATCTATTCTGGATCTTACTTATTTTTACATTAGTTGGAATTCCTGCAGTACAGATTGTATTATTCTATATTGAAATGCCAGTTATTGATGGCAAATTACTTACACCATTTCTTGCATTAACATGGCTGGCAGATCCTTCTAGAACTCTTCCAATTCTAAAAGCGTTTATGAATACTGATTTGTTTAGAATTGCAGCATTTCCAGGATTTGGTTTTGCAGCATTAATTGCAGCCGGAACTATCTTTGTAGAAAGAAAAATGTTGGCAAAGTTGCAATTACGTGTTGGTCCTTTCTATTGTGGTAAGGTTGAAGGAATTTTACAATTAATGGGAGATGGACTTAAGCTAATATCAAAAGAAATTATTATTCCTGCAAAAGCAGACAAACCCATTTTCTGGGCTGCACCGGTGATATTTGTTGCAACTGCAGCTGCATTTGTTGCATTAATTCCAGTTGCACCAGGTTGGGTAGTTGCAGATGTTGATGTCGGATTGTTAGCTGTGTTTGCAATCATTGGATTCTTTCCAATTATCACAATTCTTTCTGCATGGTCTTCAAATAGTAAATTCCCATTCATTGGTGGGATAAGAGCATTGCATCAAATGGTGTCATTTGAAATTCCATTGATTCTTTCATTATTAGGTGTAGTAATTCTCACTGGAACACTGAATCTTTCTGAAATAGTTGAAAGTCAGACTAATTTTCCATGGATTATTTTCTTACCAATAGGAGCAATTATTTTCTTTATTACAATATTAGCTGAATTAGAAAGAATTCCTTTTGATTTACCTGAAGCAGAAAGTGAAATTGTTGCTGGTTGGTTAACAGAATTTTCTGGAATGATCTACGGTCTTGTTCAATTAGGAACCTATCTGAAACTTTATGCATTTGCAGCTTTGTTTGTTGTTTTGTTTCTTGGTGGATGGACTGGACCAATGATATGGCCTCCATTTCCTGAAGAAATTATTACTGATGGAATAGTGATGGGTCCAATCACTGCTAAAATTCCTGGATTGCCAGTATTTTCTCAGGAGATGCTTAATGGTGTTGTATGGTTTGTAATTAAAACAGTAGGGGTGATATTTTTCATTCTATTACCACGAGGAGTTTTCCCACGAATTAGAATTGATATGTTATTGAGTCTAGGTTGGTACAAACTAATTGGATTAGCATTCGTTAACATCTTTATAGCACTCGGATTGTTGTACGCTGGAGTCTTGGGACCTGGAGGAATATTGTAATGAATACTGCAACTGGAATTATCAAGGCATTAAATTCAGGAATTAAGCATCTGGCCATTAAACGATTTACATTACGATATCCTGAAGAGAAACTAAAATTTGTTGGAGATGGTTATCAATTTGATCCATCAACAGGTGTTGGAATTGCTGGCTATAAAGGACGTCATATGCTATTTCATGATCATTGCACTGGTTGTCAATTATGTTCCATTGCATGTGAAGGTGTAGCAGAAGCAATAGCGATGGTAAAAGTTCCAGAAGAGCACAAACAAAATAAAAAAGCTATCATGCCACAAATTGATTATGGTAAATGTGTCTTTTGTGGATTATGTGTTGATGCATGTCCATTTTATGCATTGTATATGACAAATGATTATGAGCTTTCTTCGTTTAGTAAAGAAGGTTTGATTTACACGCCTGCTCAACTTCAAGTAAAACCATATGTTTCTCAAGATTCATCAATACAAATTACTGATAGAGGTGCGACTCATGGCTGATGCTGTATTTCTTGCATTATCTGTAATTACGATTGGTTCCGCAATTGCTGCATTAGAAATGAGATCATTAATTTACGGTTCAATTGCATTAATGGGAACACTTGGTGGAATTGCTGGATTCTTTTTACTCTTAGATTCGCCTTTTGTTGCAATGTTTCAACTAGCAGTTTATGTAGGTTCAATTGCTGTTTTAATTTTATTTACTGTGATGTTGGTAAAAAGAGAATTAATCTTTAAGAAAATAGAAGATAAACGAAGAAAATTTGCTGGTATTGCATTGATGTTAATTTTTATGGTTGCATTAGGTTCTGTTATAATGGATTCTGGTATCAAATCAATAACCACTAATGAACCTGCAGTTGATTTTAGAAATATTGGTGCAGACTTTTTAACATATTATTGGCCAGCTTTAATTTTAATGGGACTAATATTAGCTGGTTCAGTTACTGGTGCACTAGTTTTAGCAAGAAGAGAGGATATTCAAAATGAGCAACGAACTGATTGATTTTGTTCTAGTATCTATTGCCTTGTTGGGCATTGGAATTTACGGATTATCTGTTAAAAGAAATGCAATCCGAATGTTATTTGCAGTTGAAATAATTATCAATGCTGCAAATCTTAACTTGGTAGCATTTGGACGATTCTTACCTCACAGCGGTGGTCAAACATTAGCTTTATTTTCAATTGCAATTGCTGCTGCCGAAGTTGCTGTAGGACTTTCATTAATTATTGTTGCATATCGTATGTACCAGAATATTGACATTGCAGACTTTAGGAGTTTGAAAGGATAATGGAATATGCACTATTACAGGCAGTTTTCTTGCCATTGTTATTATCTCCGGTAGCATATATTATTGGAAGAAAACTTGGTCCTACTCCTGCAATGTGGTTTACATTTGGACTTTTGCTTTATACAACTGTATTAGTAATTTTAGCTGCATTAAGTGGTACTACAGAAGAACATTATCCATGGACAGAACAATTTGGTGAATTTGGTTTCTTGTTGGATGGTTTAGCATCACCGTTTGCTATTATAATTTACGTACTTAGTACAATCTTAGCACTTTACTCAAAACCATACATGATTCATAGATTTCATGAACAATTTGAGGAAGAGCAACATGAAATCACATCAACAACTAGCGGACATTCTGAAGTAGTTGAATCCTCTTCTCTTTCAAACTATGTTAATGCAAAATCTGGACTTTACTTTGCACTTTATCTTGTTTTTGCAATGGGAATGCTTGGAACTGTTCTTGCTACAAATCTAATTGAATTTTATGTGTTCTTTGAGATTATGTTGATTCCTGGTTTCTTTTTGGTTGCTCTTTGGGGTGCTGGTCCTAGAAGAAAAATTGGTTTAATGTTCTTATTTTGGACACATGCAGGTGCAGTTGTTCTATTATTAGGATTTTTGATGATTGGTCTTACTGTTGGAAGTTTTGATTTTGCAGATATTGATGAATCAAAAATTCCACATGATATTTTGTTACTTTCAGCTATTGCTATTTCAATTGGTCTTGGAGTCAAATTAGCAGTATTCATGTTCCATATTTGGCTCCCTTGGGTCCACGGTTCTGCACCAACCCCAATTAGTGCATTACTATCTCCTGCTATGATTGGTATCGGTGCATATGGTCTTTTCAGATTGATTGTAGAATTTTTACCAAATACATTTGCTGAACTTTCAATTTGGTTCCACATATGGGGACTTGTTACAATGATTTATGGCGGTGCAATGGCTTTAATGCAAGACGATATCAAACGACTACTTGCATATTCTAGTATAAGTCAAATGGGTTACATTCTATTTGGAATCGGTTCAATGTCTGCACTTGGATTATCTGGTGCTGAAATGATGTATGTTACACATGCACTTGGTAAAGGAATTCTCTTCATGATGGCTGGAATAATAATTGTTAAAGTTGGTACAAGAAATATTTCTCAACTAGGTGGTTTAGCTGGAAAGATGCCAATTACTGCAGTATGTGCAATGATTGGCGCATTGACGATCATGGGGGTTCCTCCAACTAGTGGCTTTATGGGTGAATGGACTTTATTTTTCGGAGCATTAGAAACTGCGATTGAAGAGGGATCGACAGTTAGAGCAGTTACATTTGGCTTGGGTCTAGTTGCAACTGCATTAACAATGTCCTATATGCTTTGGATGCTCAAACGTGTATTCTTTGGAAAGCTTCCAGAACATCTTGAGAAAGTAAAAGAAGGAAGTTGGTATATGACTGCACCAATGATGGTACTTGCAGGTTTTACTATTGTTCTAGGAATTTATCCGGACATTTTCTTTAATCAAATAATTCCGTACATGAATGGAGTGTTGGGGGTTTAGTATATGGCTACTGAAGCATTCGGTTTACCATTTGAAGTAGGTGCATCAAGTGCATGGTTGATTTGGATTCTACCTTTCATTGCAGCTTTAATCATGCCAGGAGTTGGAAAAATATCCAAACGCTCAACTGGTTATGTTGCAGTAGGTTTTGCTTTGATGAGTGCACTATCTGCAGCATCTCTATTGCCAATGGCATTAGAAGCACATGAAGTTCATGATCAAATTTCATGGATTAGTTCAATTGGTCTGAAAGCTGGCGTATTAGCTGATCCTCTTTCAATAATTATGGCAAATGTAGTTGCATGGATTTCATTTCTCATTATGATTTACAGCACAGGATACATGAAAGGCGATAAATCAATTACACGATTTTGGTTCTGGATGATGTTCTTTATTGGTTCAATGCAGTTAATTGTATTATCTGATAATTTACTACAAGTCTTCTTTGGTTGGGAAGGTGTAGGACTTGCATCATATGCATTGATCAGCTTTTGGTATCGTGATAAAAAGAAAGACCATGTTGGAACTGAAGGACGAACTGTTCTTGGACTTTTAGATTATTACTCTCCAACTCATGCTGGAATGAAAGCTTTCATCATGACAAAAGTAGGTGATGTGATGATGATTGCTGGTATGCTTTTGATATTCTTGTTTGCTGGAACATTTGGATTTAGAGAATTAATGCATGATACAGCTTGGGCAACATCAATGTCTGCACAAGGTCTCTTAATTCCTGCTTTTGTATTGTTATTTGGTGGCGCAATTGGTAAATCTGCACAATTCCCCCTTAACGAATGGTTGTTAGAAGCAATGACTGGTCCAACCGCTGTCTCAGCTTTGATTCATGCTGCAACTATGGTAAAAGCAGGTGTTTTCCTAGTGATGAGATTAGCGCCACTAGTTTTTGCTTTAAGTGCTGCAGGAATTTTGGCAGATCAATTCTTTGAAATAATCCTCTTAGTTGGTGCTGCAACTGCACTTCTATTAGGACTTCAGGGAATGGTTAATTCTGAAATTAAAAAAGTACTTGCATATTCTACCGGTTCTCAAATTGGTTACATGATGATGGTGCTCGGAATTGCTGGATTGTCAGAACAATTTGTTAATGGATTTACTGCAGGTTTCTTCCATCTAATTTCTCATGCAATGTTTAAGGCTTCATTATTCATGGCTGCAGGATCATTATTACATGTTGTAGGTTCAAGATTCATGACAGATATGGGTGGATTACGAAAACATATGAAAAAGACTTATGCGTTTATGTGGGCTGCCGGTCTTGGATTAATGGGCGCACCATTTATCACAACTGGTTTCTGGAGTAAAGATTCTATTTTTGGTGCCGTTTATACATCAGGACACGAATGGGCAATGCCAATATTTGCAATTGCTGTACTGACTGCAATAATCACTGCATTTTACACAACTAGAATGTTGGGATTAGTATTCTATGGTTCAAAGAGTAAACATATTCAAAAAATGGAAGAAGAAGGACATCATATTCATGAAGCTCCATTATCTATGTGGGTGCCATATGGAATTCTAGCTGTACTTACAATTGCTATAGGTATAATCGGTCTGTCATTTGAAGTAGGATTACATGAATTATTTACTGAATATCTTGAAGAATCATTTGGAATTCATTCTATACATCATGAAATTGAAAATTCAATACTGCCTGGGTTCTTAGATGGAATTAATCCTGTTGCATTAGCGGCATCACTAGCTGCATTTGGAATTGGAACTGGATTAGGATATGTGTTTTATATTGGCAGATGGGTTGATCCAGTTAAATTTGTAAATTCAAATATTTTCTTTTATGCTATTCATAAAGTTATTTTGAATCGATTTTACCTTAATGCAATTATTTACTGGTGCTTTGTAGTGGCTCCATTATGGCTTTCAAGAGGAGTATTCAGATATTTTGAAAAGACTGCTATCGATTATGGAATGAATAGTGGATTACAAAAAGCAGTTGGTTGGAGTGCTAAAGTAGTTCAAGGCACTCAAACTGGTGTAGCGCAGTCATATCTATTCGTATTTGGAGCTGGATTACTATTTGTAGTCTTGATATTGTTGATATAGGAGTATGATGGAATGTTAGAAATTAGTTCAACTCCATTGGTAATAATCGCAATACTTGGTACTGTGGGAATTTTGTTACCTATCATCAGCATTGCAAGAAAAGAAAAGGGTTCAAACTCATTTTATGCCATTATTGCATTTGCTGCATTAATTGTATCAATAGGATACGTTGCGTATCAATTTGTTAATGGAAATATACTTCCATCTGCACTGTTTTCTGAAGACGTTCTTGTAGATGATGCATTTGGTGGATTCTTTGCCATTGCAATGTTAATTGTTGCAATCTTCACTACAGTTGGTTCCTTTAATTATATGCGAAAGAAGAACTATCCTGCTGTATACTATTCTCTAATACTACTTTCTACAATCGGTATGGTGTTAGTAGCATACTCTACTGACCTAGTAATGTTATTTGTTGCTTGGGAACTAATGAGTATTCCAACATATGTTCTGGCTGGATTTATGAAAAAGAATCCAAGCTCAAATGAAGCTGCTCTGAAATATTTCTTATTTGGTGCATTATCATCTGCAATTATTGTTTATGGAATTTCATTATCTTATGGTTTAACCGGTTCGACAAATATAGGTGAAGTTATTCAAGGTTATGCAACTCTTGATCCTTCCTTGTTACCACTAGCATTATTATCTGTTGGAATGTTTATTGCAGGATTTGGATTTAAGATGGGACTAGTTCCATTCCATCAATGGTTACCTGATACTTATGAGGGTGCACCACCAACCATTACAACTTTACTTGCAGCTGGAACAAAGAAAGCAGGATTTGCAGCAACTATTAGAATCGTAGTTCTTGGAATGGTAGTGCTAAATCTAGATTGGACTTTAGCTCTTGGTGTTATTGCAGTAATGACAATGACTATTGGTAACATTGCAGCAATAATGCAAAAGAATCTTGCAAGAATGTTGGCATATTCTAGTATTGCTCATGCTGGCTATATTCTCATAGGACTTGCAATATCTCCTTACAGCTCACTTGGTTTACAAGGTTCCCTCTATCACATTTTGAATCATGCAGTAATGAAAGGAATGGCTTTCATTGCAGTTACTGGCATAATTACCACACTTGCTGTAACTCATATCGATAAACTCAAAGGACTTGGTAGAAGAATGCCTATTACTGCACTTGGGTTGATAATTTCCTTATTTGCTTTAGCAGGTGTTCCTCCACTTGCTGGATTTTGGAGTAAACTGGTATTATTTGGCGGTGCATTAGATGCAGGAACTACAATATGGTGGGCACCTTGGCTTGCAATAGCTGGAGTTCTAAACAGTGCTTTATCACTTGCTTACTATGGTTGGATCACAAGAAAAATGTACTTTGAAGGAGAAAATGAAAAACGAGTATCAGAACCAAAATCAATAATCGCAATTATGATCTTCTCTATTGTCTTCTTGGTAGGATTCGGCATTTATCCAGATCCGATAATTAAATTTGTTGAATTTGCAACTCCTACATTTAGCTTAGGCGTTATGCCTTAAATGTTGTAAATTTTATAAGATTATCTAAATTTATTTTTGCATTATTATCTGCAATTTTTCTTAAACTAGTTCTAGCTTTATCTGAAAATTCTTTTAAAAGCTCCTCCATTTTGTTAAATACGTCTCTAGGATCAGAACTTTTCTTGATCAACAAATTAAATAATTTATCTTCATTCTTCCAGTCTAGTAAATCATCTCTTATCTGATATGCAATTCCTATGTTTTTTCCATATTCTGTAAGTGCTTCTATCTCTTCTTCACTACCATTTGCAATTATTGCACCTATTCTTGCAGCAACTTCAAATGCAGTAGCAGTTTTGTATTCAATCACTTTAAGGTAATCATCAAAAGTAACGTCTTCGCTAGTTTCTAATCTACTTTCTATCATTTCACCTTCACTCATCAACATAGCTGTTGTTGCTAAATCCTTTGTAATTCTTGCATTGTTTAATCGTGAAGAAATGGCAAGGATTAATCCTAAAACAAAATCTCCTGTCAATACACTTGTGTTATATCCATATTTGATATGAAATGGCTCTTTGAGTCTTCTCATAGTTTCATTATCTATAATATCATCATGTATGATTGACTCCATATGCAAAAATTCCACTGCACATGCTGCTGCCAAAGTATTATCGTCAATTTTTCCTACGCTCTCAGCAGCTAATGATAAGATAATTGGTCTAATTCGTTTTCCACCCTTTAAAGAATATTTTAATGGTTCAATAAATTCAGATTCAGAATACAGTGATAGTTCTCTATCTAATGCATGGTTAATTTTGTCTATATACTTACCATATGTTTCAAGTAATGGATTTATCTCAATATTTTTTCTGTCCAAGATATTGATCTATTCAAAAAACTTTCTCATTAGTAATTAAATCTTGGTGCTCCAGCCGGGATTTTCATCGTTAGATTTTGAACCCGGGATCACTGCCTTGAAAGGGCAGTATGCTTGACCGGTCTACACCACTGGAACCCACAAAAATTGAGTAATTTGTCCATAAAATCTTTTGTAAACCACAAAGATTTTTTTATTGGCACATTACGAGATGTGATATGAATATAATAAAACGAATTGATGAAATGATTGAAGAAAGAAGTTTGTTAAAACACCCATTCTATCAAATGTGGTCTGATGGAAAATTATCTCTTGACTCTTTAGCTGGATACTCTAAGGAATATTTTCAACTTGTAAAGGCTGTTCCATCATTTATGACTCCAATTATAGAAAAAGCTCCAAATTCCGTAATCAAAGAACTAGTTGAAAATCAACTTGAGGAATCTTCTCATATTAAATCATGGATTAAGTTTGCAGGTGAATTGGGAATTTCTGAATCTGAGTTAACTCATTACAATGGATTAGAAAAGACTAGAAAATCTGTTTCTGAATTATCTGAATTGATGATTACTTATGATGGTGGTGCATGTGCAATGTATGCTTTTGAAAAAGAAATTCCAAAAATTAGCCAAACAAAACTTGATGGATTGGTAGAATTTTATGGAATATCAAACAATGAGGCTATAGAATACTTTAAACTTCATACCGAAGCTGATATTCGCCATACTGCTTCTTGGAGAAATATTCTTGAAAAAACATCATCTGATTCAGACAACTTGATACAAATTGCAGATAAATCAATTTCTGCACAAAATTTGTTACTTGATAGTTGTTATGAATCTTATTGTTTAAGCTCATAACATTTTATACTGAAGATAAAATTCATTTGCTTAGGGCCCATAACTCAGCTTGGTAGAGTACCCGGCTCATAACCGGGGAGTCAAGGGATCGAAGCCCTTTGGGCCCATATTATTTCCATTAGTTTTAAAATAACCACAGACAAATTTTACTGGCTGCAATGAAGAATCAGAGTTATATCTGAAAGATGATTGAAAGGCATTTGTCTGAGCCGCCAAAATTATCCATCAATCTGTTTTCTTACTTTTTCTAAAGTATCATCTTCTATTAATTTTTGTTCGTGTAATGCCTGTGTAATTTGCATTACATTGGTAAGCGAATGCAATTTAACTCCTAATTCTTTGAGTGCTTCATCTGCACCTTCCATTCTATTTACAATTACATATGCATCTTCGATTGTTATGTTAGCATCCTTCAATGATTTTATAGCATTCACAACAGAACCTCCTGTAGTTGCAACATCATCTATCATTACAACCCTCATTCCCTTGCGAATTTGTCCTTCGACTGATTTTGTAGTACCATAATCTTTTGGTTTACTTCTTACATAGATTAGCGGTTTAACTATTTCAATCGCTAATGCTGATGCAATAATTAAACCTCCTGTGGGAACTGATACTAGAGAATCAAAACTATCCAGTCCTATGTCTTCTGCAATGTTGTTTTGTAGCTTTTTTACCATAGTTCTAAATTGATGAGGATAGCTAGGAACCAGCCTCAAATCTACATAGTAAGAGCTTTTTTTACCACTTGCAAGTGTAAAATCTCCAAATTTTATAATTTCTTTTTGCATCAAAAAGGTTGAAAATTCTTTTATGAATTCCATGTCTAAATTAATTACAATGGATTTATTTTGGTTTGTATTGTGTAATAATTATGCCTGAAATTTGGTTAAATTATGGTATTACTGATGTTGTTCTTGATATTCGGGCAGAGAATTTAGAGCAAAAAATTGACTCTGACGGTAAAGTCTTAGATGATGCAGCAATCAATGAAAAACTCACTACAATTGATTTAACAAAACCTATGGAACTTGTGGTATTACATAATTCTAAATCTATTCAAAAAATTATTTCATCATTATTTACAATTTGTGAGCAAAAATCGTTACCTTTTCCTAAAATTTTGGCTGAGAAAAAAATAATGAATCTAGTAAAATCTGGTTTACCTGAAGGAAGTTCAATTAATGAATTTGATAATGCAGATCTTTCTAATTCAAATCTTGTTTTCATTGGTGAAATAGAGTTTGATGGATTATTCGGATATGAAACTATTTGTTCTAGATTAATCAAAAAATTTGGTCAGGAATCAATGCTTTCTGCATATGCAAAAAGAAAAAACAATATTCCATCTCCAGGACAATTAGCCGAAAGTTTTGATGAAGCAAAAAAATTTGCCGATAATTTTGAAATCAAAGCAATTGAAATTGTTGCAAATTCTCAAGGTATTGTTGATTTTTCAATAGGACATCCCTCTGAAACTGTTTCATCTACAAAAATCCTTGAATCATTTGGAATCAAAGATATTGGTCATCACAAATCAATGATAATTAGCACTGGTAAAGATTCTAGTAATGATAATCTTGGAAAATCTCTTTCATCTCTTTGGAATTGTGCTAGTGCAGTGCAAAATGGAGGTCTGGCAATATTAGTGGCAGAATGTAAATCTGGTTTAGGTTCTGATGCACTACAGCAATACATCGAGGGCAGATTAACTATTGAACAACTTAGAAATCCAACTAAATATATTTCTGGAATGGAAGATTTATTGTTTTTATCTGAAATTCAAAAAAACTTTCAGATTGGTTTGGTTTCAATTCTTCCTGATTACTATGTTAAAAAATTAAATATGATTTCGTTATCTGGAATTAAACCTTCATTAGATTATATATTGAAAACACAAGGTAATAGACAAAAAGTTGCAGTTGTAATGGATGGAGCTAGAGTTTTACTAAGATAAAAAATTAAACATAAAATTTGAAGGTATAGGAGCACACAAAATAGCTAGACCTATGATTCCAATATATGCTAGTTTTCTGTTTTTTGATAATGGTGAGATATCATCAAGTGGCGTTGCACTAGGATTTCTTGAACTTAAAACAAGAATTAGCATTGCCATTAGCCAATAATTTAATAAAACAAGAACTGCCATACTTCCAAACGTTGCATATCTATGAAGTTTAGATCCAAGTAATGTTCTTGCCATATGTCCTCCGTCTAACTGCCACGCTGGTAATAAATTCAAAAATGTAATTAGAAATCCAATCCAAGCTGCAAATAACACCGGCGTCATAATTACTTCATGACCAGGTCCACCTTTTCCAAATAATGCTAAACTTGCAGTCATCAATAATGGTTCACCTTGATTCCATTCAATTAATCTAGAATCTGCAAAAAGTCCTTGAGCAACATCTTCTTGTAATATGGGAGCAGTATATGCTCCATACATTGAAACTACTATTGCAATTACCAGTCCTGCAATTGGTCCTGCAATAGCTACATCAAATAAAATTTCACGGTTAATTGTTAATCCACGTGATTGAATAAATGCCCCAAAAGTAGGAATACCCATAATTGGAATTCCTGGTATGAAAAATGGCCATGTTGTTTTTAATCTATGAATTTTAGCTGCAAATATGTGGCCTAACTCATGAACTCCTAAAATTCCTAAAAGTGACAGTGTATAGATTCCTGCCATCTCTAATGGATCCCCTATATTGATAATGGAATTAGTTCCCGCAGTACGATAAAACCCATCAATCATTACAAAAGTTATGACAATTGCAAACAAAATTCGTGGAGTCCAAGATGTGCTTAACCACTTTCTTTGTTTTTTTGGAGTAAATTTCTGAATTATTAGATATTTACCATCGTCCATCTGTTCCATCTTACACACATAACTCATATTTTCTAATTTTCTTGCTAAATCCTCAAATTTTGATTTAAAATTATTATCACTAATCCTAAATTCCAATGCATACGTTCCTTTGTTGAACTGATCGACTTCAAATAATGAATTAACTAATGAAATTATGTCATCTTGAGAAGGTTCACTCATTCTCTTTACGGCTATTTCTTTCCATTAAATGGTTTTGTGGTTTAAAATTAAATATTGATAATAAATTATACTAGTATGCAAGTAATTCTCAGGCAATTGGGCGATTGTAACATCCGGAGGGCAGATCCCAGTGATCTTATTCCAGTCATGGAAATAAATCTAAAGACCCTCCCTGAACATTATTCTGATTATTTCTATGAAAGCTTGCTATCTGAAATACCTGAGGCGTTTATTGTTGCAGAAATTGGAGGAAAACATGTTGGATACATAATGTGTAAAACGGAATATGGATTTTCAAATTTTAAAAAATTAGGATTTGTAAAAAAAGGTCATATGGTATCAGTTGCAGTTCTTGATGAATATAGAAAAAAAGGAATAGGAAAAGCATTAGTTGAAGAATCTGTAAATGGTGTTAAACTCAAAAAATGTGATGAGTTTTATCTTGAAGTAAGATGCAGTAATAATGATGCTGTTAGATTATATGAAAAATTAGGATTTATTATTAGACAAAAACTTAATGCGTATTATCGTGATGGTGAAGATGCTTATCTAATGGCAATTGAGTTAGATTAGTTCAAACCAATAAATAACTCACAACAAACTTCAACTTAATGAATAAGCGTAAAGGAATGGGAGTTACAATTTTTGTATTGTGTATTACAGCATTTTTTCTTTATGCATATTTACTGATGCTCTCTGAATGGAGTCCAATTGTTTTACAACTATCAATTTTGATGATTGCTGGTGGAATTCTTGGTGTTGTGGCATGGATTGGTTATGTTATGGCGACAACAAAACCATCATCTGCATCAATTTCATCCGATGACTAATTATTTTGAAATTTTTACATCTACAACAGTTTGATAATATCTTGGACCTACAGCTCTTACAATTTTTGATCCCAAAATTTCTGATTTGACAGGTGTAATCTGTAAATAATGTTCTTCAGAAAGTTTTCCAGCATCCGATTTTCTATCTGCATGGATATGTGAATAATAATGAATGATGCCGCCATTTTTGGTAGCATTGATGGCAGATTCTAAAAACTCATCTGATCTTTCGGGTAGAAGCATCAAAGTTCTATCTGATTTATTTTGTAGTTGTTCTTGGATTACTTGTAATGCATCTCCATTAATTGAGATTATGTTCCCTACAAGTTTATTTGATTTGATATTTTTTTCACAAAGTTTTGATGCTATTGGATTAATGTCTATGCTATACACAGTACAATTCTTTTTTTTTGCAATCATGACTGAGAACATGCCTACTCCTGCAAACATATTGACTACGGTTTCTCCATTTTGAACTAAATTGGATATTCTTTCTCTTTCTGTAGATAATCTAGGGGAAAAGAATGCATTTTCAACATCTACTGTAAATTTACAGCCAAATTCCTTGTATTCTGTTTCAGTTTTGTCATCCCCTGCTAAAATTTCTAAATTTCTTGTGCGAAAATCTCCTTCTACAGCTGATGCTTGATAAAAAACACTCTTTGCAATTTTTACTTGTTTTAGTAGAGTCTCGCCAATAACTTTTTTCTTTGAAAGTAATGAATCTGGAATCCTTACTATGATTATATCACCGATCTGATCAAAAGATGAAATGAGTTCTTGACTTTCTTGTTCGCTGAGTATGCTTTCCAATGCCTTCTTTAGCATTCGAGTCATCCTTTGTAATAGTAATTTCCAGAATCTTTTTGGTTTTTATCTAGTCTGCTTTCTAATTTGTTAACTCGTGGTCTCAAACTTTTCTCATCTCTTCGGAATGACATATCCAATGATTTTAGAAATCTATTCATTGCATCTGCTTTTGGCATTGGAGGTGTTGCATGTCCAGATACTCCTGATATACCTTCAAAAATTATCATAGAGTCAGAAATTAAATCCATTAATTGTATATCATGATCTATTACAATTGCTGTTTTACCAAATGATCGAACAAATTTTTGAAGAAACTTTGCAATAGTTATTCTATCTTCTACATCTAAAAATGCAGATGGTTCATCTAATGCATATAGATCCACTTTTTGTAATAAACATGCTGCAACTGAAATTTTTTGTAATTCCCCTCCTGATAGATTCTTTACAGATTTATTGTAAAGTTTTTTAATTTTTAATGGTTCAAGTATCTGTTCTTCTTCTTGACTTCCTTCAATTTGACTCCCGTTGGCTTTGTCTAATAATGCTATGACTTCTACATCGATATCATTTTGAAGATATTGTGGTTTATATGCAATTTTTATTTTTTTATCTATCTCACCGGAATCTGGTTTTTCTACTCCCGCAATCATCTTCATCAATGTTGTTTTTCCAAGTGCATTTGCTCCCATTATTCCTAATACTTCACCTTTTCTTACTCGACCAGGCTCAATTGTTACTGAGAAACTTGGATATTTTTTTTCTAGTTTTGGATATGCCATAATTTCACTTCCCTCTTGAAATTCATCTGTTGAAGTTGAAGATACATCAAAAGAAAATTTTTTGTCTCTAAATCTTACATTTTCAGTTGGAAGATAACCATCAAGAAATACATTGATTCCAATTTTAGTTGATAATACGTTAGAAACAATACCATATGCTGCAGGTTCACCATAAAGTAATTCAATATAATCACTTAGATAATCAAGTAATGTTAAATCATGTTCTACAACCATTACACTTTTTCCAATTTTAGCTAAACTGTGAATTACTCTTGCTACACTTTTTCTTTGAAATACATCATTATATGATGATGGCTCATCGAAAAAATAAAATTCGGTATCTTTTGATGCAACTGCAGCTATGGATAATCTTTGAAGTTCTCCCCCGCTAAGTTCTTTCAAATTCTGTTCCATGGAATTTTCTAATCCTAATTCTTTGATTAATTCTCTAGATATTCCACGTTCATCATATTTTTCTATTAGATCTTTTCCAGTGCCATCAAATGCTTGTGCAACATGATGTACTTGTTGTGGTTTAATTGATGCACGAATTTGTTTATTTTTAATTTTCTCAAAATGAGATTTCAATTCAGTTCCACTATAATACTTTAAAATCTCATCCCACTCTGGAGGATTTTCATATCTTCCCAAATTTGGTTTTAAGTTTCCAGATAGAATATTTACTACAGTGCTTTTTCCCATCCCGTTTCTACCAAGTAATCCTACAACTTCTCCTTTTCTTGGCGTAGGTAATTTGTATAATCTAAATGAATTTGGGCCGTATTGATGAATTTTATCTGCTGCTAATTCTGATGCTAAATTGACAATTGTAATCGCATCAAATGGACAAACTTTTACACAAATGCCACACCCATTACAAACCTCTTCATCTATCTGAGCTTTTTTTACCTCCTCGTTTAGAATGATACAGTCAGCCCCTGACTTGTTAACAGGACAATATTTTATGCATTCTAAACCACATTTTTTTGGCTGACAAAGGTCTCTATCAAGTACTGCAACTCTATGGGTCATGTCGTAATTCTATTTTGCCTTGATTTATACCTCTTTTGAACCGTCCACTAAGAGGCGTTACCTTAATAGATGAGATTCTGTCAAGATTTTTCAAGCCGGCCATAGCGTTAGGGTGCGACCCAATCCCATTCCGAACTTGGAAGTCAAACCTAACGTCGCTGTTGTGCTACTAAGATGCGAGAGCTCTTGGGAAGCAACAGTGCTGGCATCTTCTTTCAATCAATCTTTTAATATGGAATTTA
>Ga0207952_1000448_pt1 | contig 33771 bp, 29 predicted proteins | sample SubbioR12Aug_8Ca_FD_184831 | JGI IMG/M metagenome (GOLD analysis project Ga0207952, IMG submission 184831) | Serpentinite rock and fluid subsurface biosphere microbial communities from McLaughlin Reserve, California, USA - CR12Aug_8Ca (SPAdes) | ecosystem: Environmental > Terrestrial > Deep... | reverse complement strand
GGCCAAGCCAATAGGCATCGTTGGCGGCGTAGACTTTCAACTGACTGGCATCGCCCGCAAAGTTGCCTATGACACTATTCACCGCATTCTTGATGCGGGCAATCTGGTCCTGCTTGGGCCGCTGGGCTTCTCACCAACGGGTGAGGCATTCAATCTGACGATGGAAGATGTCGCTGTATCGGCGGCTAGCGCCTTGCGGGCCGACAAGCTGATTTTCATCTCTGAAACGCCAATGATGGTGGATCAGGATAATGATGAGATCCGCGAACTGTCCTTCATGCAGGCAGAACAAGAATTAAAAGCAGGCTATCTGCCACTGGATTCTGCGTTTTACCTGGAACATGCTATTAAGGCCTCGCGCGGCGGGGTGCCACGTATCCATATAGTCCCCTACAAGATGGATGGCTCTGCCCTCCTGGAATTGTTTACCCATGATGGCGTGGGCACCATGGTTTCTTCAGAAAACCTTGAGAGCCTGCGCGAAGCCACGATCGAAGACGTTGGTGGCATCATCAAACTGATAGAACCGCTGGAAGCCGACGGCACTCTGGTCAAGCGGGGTCGCGAGTTGATAGAGCGCGAGATCAATTACTTCTCCGTTATTGAGCATGATGGTGTGATTTTTGGTTGCGCGGCCCTGTACCCCTTCCCCTTTGAAAAAATGGCAGAGATGGCTTGCCTGACCGTCAACCCTGATGTACAAAGCCAGGGCGATGGTGAACGCATACTCAAACATTTGGAAAAACGCGCACGCCGGGCTGGTTTCCATAGTCTGTTTGTACTGACGACACGTACTGCACACTGGTTCCTGAAGCGCGGATTTGTCAGCGCATCAGTCGATGATTTGCCGAAAGACAGGCAAAAAATGTATAACTGGCAACGTAAGTCTTTAGTCCTGATCAAGCAACTCTGAGTAATAGGAAACTGTATAATTCAGCCTGTTTTCAAGATTTAATATTAAGGAGCACCACATGGCCCGTACGGTCCACTGCATTAAATTAGACAAAGAAGCCGAAGGCCTGGACTTTCCACCGTATCCAGGTGAATTGGGCAAACGCATTTATGAAAGTGTCTCCAAAGAAGCCTGGGCTGCCTGGCTCAAGCACCAGACTATGCTGGTCAATGAAAACCGCCTGAACCTGGCTGATACCCGTGCCCGCAAATATCTGGCAACCCAGATGGAAAAGCATTTCTTTGGTGATGGCGCAGATGCTGCTACCGGTTATGTTCCACCAACAGAGTGAATGAGTGCGCCTTAGCGCTTCATTAGCTGCCTACCAGCTACACAAATAACAAAGCCCGCACAGCGGGCTTTGTTATTACTGCGAAGCAGATTACATCAATAAAAATCGATCTTGCCAGTTTCTACATCAAGCATGGCACCAACAATTTTAATCTGGCCTTTGTCAGCCATTTCTTTCAACACCACACTCTTGTCCGTTACTGCCTTGACGGTCATTTTCACATTCATCTCTGCTACTGCATCGACAAAATGGTGATTCTTTGATGAACGGTCACTGCCATGATTATCTGGCGTTGCTTTCACAGCTGGCATGATCTTGGCCACCAGTTGCGTCAAATTACCCAGATTGGCATTATCACAAGCGCCTTTCACAGCTCCACAGTGAGAATGACCAAGGATGATGATGACTTTGGAACCCGCAACCTTGGCTGCATACTCAAGACTGCCAAGTATATCTTCATTAACGATATTGCCTGCCACCCTGGCTGTAAACAAATCGCCTATACCCTGGTCAAAAACCAGGGCTGGATCAGAACGTGAGTCTATGCAACTGACTATGCTGGCAAACGGGAACTGACCATCCCTGCCACTGGTTTTCACTTGTGCAGGCAAATCACGCTTAAGCATGCTGCCAGAAACAAAGCGCTGATTCCCCTGCTTCAACATCGTGATGGCCGCATCAGGGCTGATTTTGGCCTGCATAGCCTGCGTCATTGCCACATTAATAGCAGGCTGGCTGGCCGTAGGCGACTGCGTTGCGCAGGCTGAAATCAGCAAAGCTGCCGTCAATGTGGCAAAGAAACTTAATGACGTGCCCGTTTTTTTATTTGTATTCGTGTTCATTTGCATCATCTCCTCATAGAATTGAACAACGGATGACTTCTGATTCACCTGCGATTGCACATATTTACAGCAAACCAACTGAACTTTTCCTTGCTGAACTCAGAACCGCAAGGTTTTGACACCTTCCGCAGTCCCCAGCAGGCAAACATTTGCACCCTGACGCGCGAACAAACCAACCGTCACCACACCCACGATATTATTAATCTCAGCTTCCATCGCCAGCGGATCATGGATTTGCATGCCATGCACATCCAAAATCATATTGCCGTTGTCAGTCAGCAGTGGCTGCCCATCCTTGATACGCAAACGCGCCTCACCGCCCAGTGCATTGAGCTTGCGTGCCACGACTGCATGTGACATGGGAATCACTTCTACCGGCAAAGGAAACTTGCCCAGCACATCCACCAGCTTCGAACCATCGGCGATACAGATAAATTTTTCAGCAACAGATGCAACGATCTTTTCCCGCGTCAATGCCGCACCGCCCCCCTTGATCATGGCCCCTTGCGGCGTGATTTCATCTGCACCATCGATATACACTGGCATGGATGTCACTTCATTCAAATCCAGCACGGTAATATCATGAGAACGTAGCCGCGACGCCGTCACCTCGGAAGAGGCAACAGCTGCTTTGATTTTATGCTTGATCTTGGCCAACTCATCAATAAAAAAGTTCGCTGTAGAACCTGTGCCTACGCCAACAATTTCACCTTCTACTACATAAGCAATTGCTGCCTGGGCGACGGCAAGTTTCAATTCATCTTGAGTCATGGTGCATTTCCATCATAGTTTAAAAATTGGCGGGATTTTACAGTAAGGCCTGACTTATTAGCAATTTGATCAAAACATCACAAAAACAGTATTAAATTTGCCACAGTGGAGCTTCATCCATCAAAGCAACCTGTTCGCGCAATTCAAGTATGCGGTCTTGCCAGTAACGCTGACTATTAAACCAGGGAAAGGCTGCCGGAAAAGCCGGGTCGCTCCAACGCTGCGCCAGCCAGGCGGAATAATGGATCAACCTCAAGGTCCGCAAAGCTTCTATCAAATATAGCTGGCGCGGTTCGAATTCAAAGAAATCTTCGTAGCCCACCAGGATATCGGTCAACTGGCTTTGCATTTCGCTGCGCTCACCTGATAACAGCATCCATAAATCCTGTATACCCGGCCCAGTGCGGCTGTCATCAAAATCCACAAAGTGCGGGCCTGCCTCAGTGCCGGACTCCAGCCATAGAACATTTCCAAGATGGCAATCACCATGCAGGCGCAGTTGTGGCACATCGCCCGCTCTGTCATAGCAAGCCCGAATACCGTCAAGAGCTTGCTGGCTGACGCTGGCGTAGGCGGTCAGCAGGTCTGGTGGAATAAAATCATTTTCCAGCAGCCAGGCACGTGGCAAGACGCCAAAGCTTTGAGGGTTCAGTGCTGGCCTGACTGCATAGCTGGCAGTAGCACCTACCGCATGTATGCGTCCTATGAAACGCCCCAGCCATTCCAGTGTTGCTGGATCACCAGTTTCTGGTGCACGGCCACTCTGGCGCTTAAACAGGGAAAAACGGAAGCCCTGGTAATGCCGCAGGCTCTTACCATCATCAGTTTGCAGGGCAGCCAGCACGGGAATCTCATGCGCCTGCAATTCACGCACAAAATCATGCTCTTCCTGTATCGCCTCGTCCGACCAGCGCAAGGGCCGGTAAAACTTGGCAATAATTGGCGAGGCATCTTCTATACCTATCTGGTAAACGCGGTTTTCGTAGCTATTCAGGGCCAGCATGCGGCCATCGCTGCGCAAGCCACTGCTTTCTACGGCATCAAGGACTAATTCGGGCGTCAGCCCGGCGAATGAATCTGGGGGAGTAAAATCTGTCATGCCGCTATTGTACGTGGCTGACAGTGCATTCGATATAAAAGTCCTGCACAGCCTGCACACAAAGCGCTAAACTTCCGGTATTTTCATATTTACCTTTTCAAGAGTCATACCATGCATCTCGACGAACCACTAAGCGACAAAGAATTCAATGAACTCGACAAATTTCTGATGTCGGACAAAGTCGGCGACGATGGCATGACCATGGACGCCCTGCACGGCTTTCTGACTGCCATTGCCCTCGGCCCTGAAGTGATACCGATGGCTGAATGGCTGCCACTGGTATGGGGCCTGCCTGAAGAGGGTGAACCCAAGTTCAAGAATGAAAAGGAAATGCAGCGCGTTACCAGCCTGGTAGCCCGCTTCATGAATGAAATTCAGATCACATTTGAAGTAGCGCCGCAAGAATACGAACCCCTGTTTTGCGTCATGGAACAAAATGGCAAGGAGTTGATCGATGGCGAAACTTGGGCCTGGGGCTTTTGGGAAGGCATGCAATTGCGTGAAGAAGCCTGGGAAGCAGCCTGGGAATCTGAAGAAATTGGCCCGCTGCTGCAACCTATCTACCTGCTGGGTGCAGAAGAAATAGAAGAAAGCGAATTGAAATTCGTCGATACGCCAGAAAAATGTCATGAACTGGCGTTGACACTGGAAGCTTCCATTCCTACGATACGTCGTTTCTGGGCACCCTTGCGCAAGTCTGGCGTCACCACGGTCAAGCGTGAAGCCCCAAAAGTTGGCAGAAATGACCCTTGTCCTTGCGGCAGTGGTAAAAAATACAAAGTCTGCTGCGGTGCAGAGCCTACTCTGCATTAATCTTCAGCAAACCATCGGCGCTGGAGGGAAACCTCTAGTGCAAAACTGCCCGGCCAGCATGTCTTCATGCTATTTTTGCGCTTCTCAATAACATGCTGGAGACTTCCATGAGCTTACAAGAACAATTCACCCAGGCACAAGCCGATTCCAAAAACTTGTCTGAACGCCCGGACAATATGACTTTGCTGAAAATCTACGGATTGTTCAAGCAAGGTAGCACCGGCGACGCCACCGGTGACCGTCCTGGCATGACCGACTTTGTCGGTCGCGCCAAGTTTGATGCCTGGGCTGGTCTGAAAGGCACGACCCAGGAAGCAGCGATGCAGCAATATGTGGATCTGATCACCTCGCTCAAGGATTAAGTCTCTTTCTTAAGCCGGAGGGTTTAGCCAATCCCTGGGCTTACCCTCAGTCAGACCAGCAATCAAATTGTCTGCCGCCCGGTTTGCCATTGCCCTGCGGGTTGCCTCTGAGGCGCTGGCGATATGCGGCGTCAACACGACATTACTCAAGCTTAAAAAGTCTGGATGAAATTTGGGTTCATTCTCAAATACATCCAGGCCTGCTGCCGCAATCCGTTTTTCACGCAAGGCTGCAATCAGGGCCTGATCGTCGACGATGCCACCTCGTGCCAGATTCACCAGTGTTGCTCCCGGCTTCATCATTGCCAATTCTGCTGCAGCGATGGTGTGATGTGAGGCTGCTGAGTATGGCAGCACCAACACCACATGGTCAGCCTGTTGCAGCAATTCTTCCTTACTGACGTATAGAGCATTATTTGCATAGGCTTCCTGCTCAGCGCTGAGGCGTGAGCGGTTGTGATACACGACCTTCATATCAAAACCGGTAGAACGGCGCGCTATTGCCTGCCCTATCCTGCCCATGCCGATAATACCCAGGGTGGCACCATGTACATCAGCACCCAGGAAAGAATCGTAGCGCCATTTAGTCCAGTGACCGGCGCGCAACCAGTGCTCAGACTCTGTCACCCTCCTGGCTGTCGCCATCAGCAAAGCCCAGCCAAAATCAGCTGTCGTTTCATTCAAGACTTCTGGCGTGTTACTGGCCATTACACCGTGTGCAGTACAGGCTGGCACATCAATATTGTCGTAACCCACAGCCATGCTGGCGATCATTTTCAAACCCGGCACCTGCTGCAGAAGCTCGGTATTGATCCTGGCACTGGCTGTCGCCAGGGTGCCAGCTTTGCCCTTGAGCCTGGCAGCCAGCTCAGTTGGCGAGAAAATAATATCATCCTGATTCGACTCGACTTCAAAATACTGTTCCAGCTTAGTCAGCACTTCAGGAAAAATGGCACGTGTTACCAGGATTGCGGGCTTCATGTCTGGCCTTAATTAAAATGATTTGTAAATTAGCAAATACTTGAACTGCCATTCCATCTGAAGATGAACAGGCTGGATGCTGCATAATACCGTTTCTATGCCGAATTTTCCTGTGGCCTTATAGCAGTTCAACAACTTTCATCCTGGCTATAATTCCTTCAAGAAAATTCATGCAAGTGATGCAAATCAAGCCAGTTTATAGATAAGTGGCTTACAATTACTCACTTCAGGCAGACTTCAGGAGCAAAGCGACTTAATTCGCTTGTATTTGCTTATGCGCAAACTATATAAGCCTGATTTGTGAGAACTGCTAAATTGCCTTAAAATACAAGGCTTTGCAGCCCTGAGCCTGTTTTTTGCGTTCAGACTGCGCCTAAATCCCGAATTTTTAGTTTAGATTGGACTGTTATGACCCACGTTGTGACCGAATCCTGCATCCGCTGCCGCTATACCGATTGCGTGGATGTGTGCCCGGTGGACTGCTTCCGTGCTGGCCCGAATTTCCTGATCATTGATCCAGACGAATGCATCGATTGCGCCGTGTGCGTTGCAGAGTGCCCGGCTAACGCCATTTTTGCTGAAGAAGATGTGCCGGCAGATCAACAGCAGTTTATCAAGATCAATGCCGACCTGACCCGCAAATGGCCGTCGATTACCAAGACAGTTGCCCCTTTGTCAGATGCTGACGACTGGAAAGACGTCAAAGACAAATTGCAATACCTGGAAAGATAAGTCTCAGGAAAAGCAACACGGGCTTTTTGCTAATCGGCTCAAACAAATCCGCAATATCAGGAATCAACTCGTCGTATGGAAAACAAACAAACTACCGCGGCCCAGGCCGTCATTGAAGCAGATGCAGTCATCATAGGTGCAGGCCCTGTTGGCTTGTTCCAAGTGTTCGAACTTGGCTTGCTCGAAATCAAAGCACACGTTATTGACTCCCTGGCAGTTGTCGGCGGCCAATGCGTAGAACTGTATCCGGACAAACCGATTTATGACATCCCAGCCGTGCCAGTCTGCACAGGCCAGGAATTGACAGACAATCTGTTGAAACAAATCGAGCCCTTCGAGCCAACCTTTCATCTGGGTCAGGAAGTGACTCTGGTTGAACGCCGTGAAGATGGCCGCTTTGATCTGGAAACATCGACAGGTACACGCTTCATCACCAAAACTATTTTCATCGCTGCCGGTGTTGGTTCTTTCCAGCCACGCACTTTAAAAGTTGAAGGCATAGAAGCTTTTGAAAACAAACAGGTTTTCTACCGCGTTAAAGATCCTACCCAGTTCCACGGCAAAAACCTGGTGATCTGTGGTGGTGGTGACTCTGCGCTGGACTGGGCATTGAATCTGGTTGGCAAAGCTGAATCCGTCGTTGTCTTGCACCGCCGTGAAGACTTCCGCGCTGCACCCGCCTCTGTCGCCAAGATGAAAGAGCTCTGCGACAACTATGAAATGCAACTGACCATAGGTCAGGTCACGGGTATAGAAACCAAAGACGATGTACTGTCTGAAATCAAGGTGACTGGTGCTGACGGCGTTACCCGTCGCATGCCGCTGGACACTTTGCTGGTCTTCTTTGGTCTGTCACCAAAACTCGGCCCTATCGCCGAATGGGGCCTGGACATCGAACGCAAGCAATTGAAGGTCGTGAATACTGAAAAATTCGAGACCAATGTACCTGGCATTTTTGCTGTGGGCGATATCAACACCTACCCTGGCAAGAAAAAACTCATCCTGTCTGGCTTCCATGAAGCTGCACTGGCTGCGTTTGGTGCTGCACCGTATATTTTCCCTGACAAGAAAATCCACATGCAATACACCACCACATCGCCAAAGTTGCACAAAATCCTGGGCGTGGAAACACCTGTTTTCGATTAATCCGGAAACCACCCAAACAAAAAAGCGCAAAGATTTTCTTTGCGCTTTTTTGTTTGCAAGGGCTATTTCCTATCACCCATATGGTCACTGAATGGCCACAGAATGGTCACCAAATAGCCCAACACTGATCTTCCTAATTCACAGGCACATGGGAATCCGACTCACTGAATTGATTGGCAATTTGCCTGAATTCCTCCGTGATTTCCAGGAAGGCTTCGAGGATATCAGGATCAAAATGTGTCCCATGCCCCTTGCGCATGATGCCAATAGCCTCTTCATGCGAAAAAGCAGGTTTGTAGACGCGACGGGAGATCAGGGCATCATAAACGTCTGCTATGGCCATAAGTCGTGCAGACAGGGGAATGGCGTCTCCCACCAGGTTTTCAGGGTAGCCTGAACCATCCCATTTTTCTTGATGGGAATAGGTAATTTCACGGGCAAAGCGCAAAAACTCATTACTCTCCCCCAGATATGTCTCTACTGAGATGATGGTTTCACGCCCGTACACGGTGTGCAGCTTCATGACTTCAAATTCTTCAGAAGTCAGCTTATCCGGTTTCAGTAAAATATTGTCGGGAATCCCCACTTTACCTATGTCATGCAAAGGAGCTGATTTGTAGAGCAAGTCTATATTTTCATCTGTCAGCAACGTGCTGAAACGAGGGTGGTTTTTCAGTTTTCGCGCCAGTGCAGCGACATAATTCTGGGTGCGGCGTATGTGATTGCCAGTTTCATTGTCGCGTGTCTCGGCCAGTGAAGCCATGGCCATGATGATAGCATCCTGCATCTTGGCCAGCTTGCGGGTTCGGTCCTGCACCAGGCTTTCCAGATGTTTGTTCTGGTCTTGCAATAGATGGCGGGCACGCACCAGATTCAATTGCGTTGCCACTCTCGCCAACACGATGGGTGGGCTGATGGGTTTGCTGATGTAGTCAACCGCCCCCAGGCGCAAACCCATTTCCTCATCCTGCACCTGGCTCTTTGCCGTCAGGAAAATAATTGGTATATCTGAAGTGGCCGGGTCAGCCTTCAGGCGACGGCAGGTTTCGTAGCCATCCATTTCAGGCATCATCACATCCAGCAAGATCAAGTCAGGGCCTGGCATGCTGGAGGCAATCTGTAGCGCTTTCAGACCATTGGTGGCAATTTTGATCTTGTACTGATCTTTCAACAATCCGGACAAGAGTGAAATATTGTCTGGAGTATCATCTACTATCAAAACAACCTGCTTGGCATTTTGATCGAACACCTCACTCATAGATCACCCCGATAAGAAGTAACTGCCCCACATTCTTGTGGATGCCATGCATGGAACTGGATTTCATCAAATCAATGTATTTCATAACCGAGGTTTTTCGCACTATTGCTCAATAAATTCAAGGCTGCATCATAGTCAAACTGCCTGACTGCACGCATGATTTGCTTTTGCACATCGACACCAAATGCATTGGCGATCATGTCACCTGACTCTAACAGCAAGTCTACCGCTTCGCCATCGTAATCACGCAACAGGTTACAGCATTTTACAAGCAAATCCTGCATGAGTTCATGATCGACAGGGACCAGATCAAGTGCCTTGGCCTCAGTTTTATTCTGCGATTTTTCCAGCATCAATACCTGGTCTATAGCATTGACAATGATCTGCATGGCTTGCGCGCATTCAACAAGTACTGGCTCGAGCTCTGCCAAAGCTGCCTTATCGTGCAATTTTGTTTCCAGTACTGCAGCAAACGGCTGTATGGTTTTTGCACCTATCAAACCAGCCACGCCCTTCAGGGTGTGCGCCAGGCGTTCGGCCAGCAAACTATCGCCTGCTTCCACCGCTGTGCGGATATGCTCCACGACATGGCGCTGGTCATCACAAAAGCGGGACAGCAATTCCAGGTAGAACGAGCGGTTACCTAAAGTACGACTCAAGCCCTCTTCCACATCAATACCATCAATCTGCAAACTATTGCTGATGTCCTGCATGGGTAGTTGCACATTATCAAAATTACTGCCCGACACATGCGCCGGGCACCAGTGTGAAATGGCGTGGTACAACTCTTTTGGATTAATGGGTTTGGCGAGATGGGCATTCATGCCTGAGGCAAAACATAATTCACGCTCTTCCACCATGGCATGCGCCGTCATGGCGACGATGGGCAAACCATCAAAACTCAAATTTGCACGTATAAGTTTGGTGGCTTCGTGCCCATCCATTTCTGGCATTTGCACATCCATGAATACCACGCCATAGTAATCCGGCCCGGACTTATTCACCATGTCGACTGCTATTTTGCCGTTGCCAGCAATATCAACGGTAACACCTGCAGCTTCCATCAGTTCACGGGCAATTTGCTGGTTGATTTCATTGTCTTCCACCAACAAAACACGCAAATCGGTATATTTGGGAACCAGTAAGCCGTGGCTACTGGGGATAGCGTAATTGGTACTGGAAAACAGCTCGACCAGACAATCCACCAAGGTGGACGCATTGACAGGCTTGGTCAGGAACCCATCTGGCAAGGCAATGTCATCCCTATAACTGACTTCTTCACGCCCATGTGCGCTGACCAGCACCGTCAAGGGTGCTGGCTGCAAGGAACCGTCGCGCTTCAGATAGGTAATCAGTTCCAGCCCATCCATCTCGGGCATGCGCAAATCTGTAAAAATGACACCGTAGGGTTGCACAGGATGACAGTCCATGACCGCCTGCAAGGCAGCTGCGCCACTATTCACAATATCAATATCAACTGGCAATTCGGATAATATCTCCTGCAAAATCTCGCATGCAGCCGGATTGTCATCAACAATAAGCAAACGCATACCATTAATGGCGCCAGGTATGACCTGACGCTGCACTACTGGTTGTGCTATCCCGAACCAGCCAGTAAAAAAGACCTTGGTGCCACGCCCTGCCTCGCTACGCAATGCGATTTCTCCTCCCATCAGCTCTACCATGGCTTTGGAAATAGACAGACCGAGACCGGTACCACCAAATTTTCGAGTAGTTGATTCATCAGCCTGACTGAAGGGGCGGAACAATTTATCCGACTGCTCTTCCGACATGCCTATACCAGTATCACGCACTTCAAACCTGAGCTTGACCCTGCCAGCCGCCATTTCCAACATCTGGCAAGTGACGTAGATCTCGCCTTGTTCAGTAAATTTAATGGCATTGTTGATCAGGTTTATCAACACCTGTCCCAGTCTCAAAGGGTCGCCATTCAGATAGCGAGGAATATCCGGCGGAGCGCGAAACAGGAACTCCAGCCCTTTTTCGTCCGCCTTGTCACTCGTCACCGCCGAGATATTATTGAGCACATCGTCGAGATTAAAATCCACTTGCTCAATATTCAGTTTGCCAGCCTCAATCTTGGAGAAATCCAGGATATCGTTGATGATGCCAAGCAAAGATATCCCTGCCTTGTGGATTTTTTCTACATAGTCTTTTTGCTTGGGATTAAGTTCTGTTCTTAATGCCAGATGCGCCATGCCTATGATGGCATTCATGGGCGTACGGATTTCGTGACTCATATTTGCCAGGAACATGGATTTGGCTTCCGTCGTCTCTTCAGCATGACGGCGCGCCATCTCGGCTTCCTTCAACTCATTTTGCATTTGCAGGGTTTGCAGACGTATTTGCTCCGCCATGCTTTCCTTGAGCTGGCTTTCCAGCAGTTTTCTTTGCGTGATATCCGATACGAAAGATAGTGTTGCAGGACGTCCTTCCCAATCGATCATGACGGCCGACAACTCCACCCAGATGATGGACTGTGTTCGATGATTTTCTATACGGAAGTGATAATACTGCTCAACCTCCTCGCCACGTAAGCGCCTCGTATGATGGTCAATGACCATAGGCCTGTCATCAGGATAAATGGCAGTAATGAAAGACATTTGTGCCAATTCATCTGCCTTGTAACCGGTCAGACTCTGCACGCGTGGATTGGCAAATACGATGCGACCATCCTGCACCACCAGTATGCCTTCCGTGACGTTATTAATGAGTTGCCGGTAATGCTGCTCAGACTTGCTCAAGTCCTCTTCCAGCTGACGACGGGTAGAAATATCCATGACGACCCATACCGTTCCATGGGTCAGATTGGTTTTATCAACAGCACGTCCGGAAAAATGTACCCAGAACACGGTGCCATCGCTGCGCCTCATCTTCAGCTCAGCCTCGTAGGCCTCGCCGCGCAACACTGACTGATTGACTGCAGCGCCGGACTCCAGGTAAGCCTCACGCGACTCATAAAAAGGCTCCAGCGAAGAACCCAATACTGTTTCGCGCTCTACACCAAATATCTGGCACAAGGGTGTATTCACCCATTGCACCCGCCCCTGGTTGTTCAGGAAAACCATGCCAACGATGGAATTTTCCAGCACGGTTTCACGTTCAGCCAGCATGCGCTTGAGTTCATCTTCAAGCTGACGGCGCTCGACCATGGCGCGCTCGGCCATGCGCCTGGCCAACTCGGCTTCTTTTAATTCATTCCTGATATGCAGTGTTTGCACATGGACGCGGGTAGCAAGACCCTGAGCCTTGGCAAACAAGTCCAGGTAACGTTTTTGCTCGTTATAGGCTTCTTGCCATTCACCCAGCTCGGTAAATATTTCTGATAATTCCTTGAGCGCCCGCAAGGGCATGTAGATATAACCATTGCCACCCACCTCATCGACACCGCGGCGCAAGTCGCGTATGGCTTCAGGATAACGCTTGTGGATGCGGTGCAAATGGCCGCTGACCCACCAGCTATATGGCTTCAAATGCTTGTCTTCAAAGCTGTCCAGCAGCTTCATGGCGGCATCACTGAGCTTGTCTGCTTCTTCCACCTGCCCACGCATCGCAAGTGTATAAGCAGCCACTGAAAGGCAAAATGCCCTGCTGGAATTGTCGGAATTTTCACCACTCTTGATACCGCCTATGTAAGAGGCAATGGCCTGATAAGCCTCTTCATATTTGTCCAGCGACACTTTGCACAATGCCAGCATGGTCGATACAAATGGTGCCAGCCAGCGTTCACTGGAATTGACGGCAATATCCCTGGCTTCCTGCAATAAAACTTCTGCATCTTCTGCATTGCCGCTGACATAGAAAATTTCACCCAGATTGGCCGTCACTTGCGCTACACGATTGGGTATCTGCAATGCGCGTGCGTCATTCAATGCTGTATAAAAATGACGTATGGCCTCTTCCGTGTATCCCAGTTCCTGTGACAATATTCCCAGGGTGTTATAGACCACGACAGAAATACGGCTGACCTTCATACGCAAGGCGGGCACGATGCGTGAATGGCACAAAGAATAAGCCTCTTGCACTTTACCCCGACGGCGCCAGACGGCAACTGTACCAAACAGTGCAAACGCCATGCCCTCATGTTCGTCCACTGATTCAAAGAGGGTTGCCGCGCGCTCAAATACAGGTGCTGCCTGCTCCATGTGATCATCAAAATAATCAGCAAAGGCATCCACCAGATCGGCCGCAATCAGCACAGTAGGGTGAGATTTATCAACTCCGCCCCGACGCATGCTGGCCGCAATCTTGCGGCCATCTGCCGGGTTATCGCGCATCAGGTCCAGGGCATCCAGGCAAAGCTCGCGCCAATGGATTTCTGCTAGAGAACTATCTTTACTCATTCTGCTCAGCTCTTCAGAAAGAAATGATGCATTGAAATATCAAAATAACCTGGAATATGGTTTTGCTTTCAGGGTCTTCTGTCCAGGTACAAAACTCTTTTACCAAACGATCACCAGATCCAGAACCTGCAAAATCTGACACATACGACAATATTAATGCCAGAGGCTCAGCTTATGGATAAACATTGCCATTAACTGTGTCTTTTATCTGAATAAATGAACAAATCAAACACTATTCAGTTTCATCATCGCCAGGGACTCGGAGAATTCTTGAAAAATAACTTAATTTTCAACATTTCCACAAGAAATCATTGCATATCAATCAATAATTTAACATTAATTCACACCAACGAGTTATGCAAATCCTTTGCTCAGCCACAAATTTTTAAAACTGGTTTATGATGCATTGCAACAGTTCGATTAAGTGTTTTTTCTAAGCTTGTTTCGCCCTGTGTCATTTAGTCACGGCTATCCCGTTCTGACTGATGAGTGCATGGCCCCCTATTTGAAAGATTCACTATGCTTTATCAATTTCATGAGCTCAATCGCGCCTTTCTGAATCCACTGACTCAATGGGCAGAAGCATCTTCAAAACTGTTCACCAATCCAGTGTCGCCACTGGCGCATACGCCCTATTCGCAGCGCATAGCAGCGGGCTACGAACTCTTGTTCCGCCTGGGCAAAGATTATGAAAAACCAGAATTTGGTATTACCTCCACCACCATAGACAAACAAGAAGTGGAAATTGCGCAAAGCACGGCTGTCATCAAGCCTTTCTGCAAATTGCTGCACTTCAAAAAAGTCTTGAGTGACAAGGAACTGGCGAAACTGGACCAGCCCAAGGTATTGCTGGTCGCGCCGCTGTCTGGTCACCACGCAACCTTGCTTCGCGATACTGTGCGCGGTTTGCTGCCCAAGCATGATGTGTACATCACTGACTGGACAGATGCACGTATGGTGCCCCTGTCTGCAGGACCTTTCCATCTGCATGATTATATTTATTACGTCCAGGATTTCATTCACTTCCTGGGTGCAGGTACGCACGTCATTTCCGTATGCCAGCCTACCGTGCCGGTACTGGCTGCGATTTCGCTGATGGCGACTGCCAAAGATCCTTTGCTGCCAAAAACAATGACGCTCATGGGTGGGCCGATAGATCCACGCAAATCACCGACCCAGGTCAATAACCTGGCAACGGAAAAGAAATTTTCCTGGTTTGAAAACACCGTCATTTACAGTGTGCCAGCAAATTATCCTGGCTATGGCCGCAAGGTGTACCCTGGTTTCCTGCAGCATACTGGCTTTGTCGCCATGAACCCGGACCGTCATGCACAGAGCCATTGGGATTTCTACCAGCACCTGATACAGGGTGATGATGAATCTGCAGAACAGCATCGTAAATTCTATAATGAATACAATGCTGTGCTGGACATGCCTGCTGAATACTATCTGGAAACCATTAAATCCGTGTTCCAGGAATTCCGTCTGCCTACTGGCACATGGGAAGTCGAAGGCAAACTGGTCAGGCCGCAGGATATCAAAAATGTCGCCCTGTTCACTGTCGAAGGTGAACTCGATGATATCTCCGGCCCTGGTCAAACCCAGGCAGCCCACGATTTGTGCAGCGGCATTCCTGCCAGCATGAAGCAGGACTATGTGGCCCCTGGCGCAGGCCATTACGGCATTTTCTCTGGTCGTCGCTGGCGCGATATCATTTGCCCTAAAATCGGCGAATTCATCAAGCAGCATTCCTGATCTGCCAGCAATCTACAGGCATCAGATAAAAGCCACGACCGCAAAAGCGTCGTGGCTTTTTGGTTTTCAGACTCTGATAGACTCTGATTGTAGGCGCTGGTATTTAGGGGGATAATCACGGCTCTCTATTGTCTTTTGCAAACACCGTGTCAGATTCTCTCGCAGACCTGTTGGAAAACGCCCTGCCGCAAACCCAATGCACCAAATGCGGCTATCCAGCCTGTCGCCCCTATGCTGAAGCCATTGCCAATGGCGCAGCGAATTACAATCAATGTCCGCCAGGTGGTCAGGAAGGTGTGGTGCGGCTTGCCCATATATTGGGCAAGGCAGTCATTCCACTGGATATCAGTCACGGACTTGAGCGCGAAAGACCGGTAGCAAAGATAGAAGAAGCTTATTGCATAGGCTGCACCCTGTGCATACAAGCTTGCCCGGTAGATGCCATTATCGGTGCACCCAAGCAGATGCACAGTATCATCAGTGAACTATGTACCGGCTGCGATCTCTGCGTTGCCCCCTGCCCTGTCGATTGCATCAGCATGCTGCCCGTCACTACAGGTAAATCTGGCTGGGATGCCTGGAGCCAGGAACAGGCAGATCACTCCCGCCAGCTATACACTTTGCGTAATCAGCGTCTGATCCGTGAGAAACAGGAAAATGATGAGCGTCTCGCTGCCAAGGCAGCAGCCAAGCTGGTTGCACTGGAAGCGGAACCAGCATTGAGCGCAGAAGAAATTGCCAGCAAAGATCGCAAGAAAGCCATCATTGCAGCGGCCATAGAAAGAGCGCGTCTCAAAAAACTGCAAGCGCAATCCGACAACCAAGCAGAAGGTAAGAAATAATGAATGCAGTCAAACGCCAGGCAATTTTTGAACGACTGCGACAGCAGAATCCACATCCGACGACAGAACTTGAATACACGACGCCCTTTGAATTATTGATTGCAGTTTTATTGTCAGCACAGGCCACTGATGTTTCCGTGAATAAGGCTACGTGCCTGCTTTATCCAGTCGCCAATACACCAGAAAAGATTCATGCTCTCGGTGTTGATGGACTGATTCCCTATATACAAACCCTAGGTTTATTCCGCACCAAGGCCAAGAATGTCATCGAGACTTGCCGCATCCTCATGGCCGAGCATGGCAGTGAAGTACCACGCCAGCGCGAAGCACTGGAGTCCTTGCCTGGCGTTGGTCGCAAGACCGCCAATGTGGTCATGAATACGGCCTTTGGCGAACCGACTATCGCGGTGGATACTCATATATTCCGTGTATCCAACCGCACTGGCATTGCACCTGGCAAGAATGTCGATATTGTCGAACAGAAGTTAATGAAGTTCGTGCCGGCAGAATTCAGGCAGGACGCCCACCACTGGCTGATATTGCATGGCCGCTATACCTGCATCGCCAGAAAACCGAAATGCTGGAATTGCATGATTGCTGATCTCTGCGAATTCAAGGAAAAAACACCGCTGCCAGCAAATGCCTGAAAATAGCTACGTCAAAAAAAAGAGCCTGCAAAATAATTTTGCAGGCTCTTTTTATTTCAAGCTCAAGCTATCAGGCAAGATGGTCAGACAATCTTGCAAGCCTCATCAAAGCTCAGGCGTGGTGAACGCGGGAACAATTGCTGCGCATCGCCATAACCCAGATTGCAGATGAAGTTTACTTTAACAGTGGTGCCAGCAAAAAATGCTGCGTTGAGCTTGTCTGCATCAAAACCCGACATAGGACCGCAATCCAGGCCCACAGCGCGTGCGGCGAGCATGAAGTAAGCCCCTTGCAGCGATGAGTTACGGAAGGCTGTCGCGTCGATATTGGCCTGGTTGCCAGCAAACCATGAACGGGCATCTGCATGCGGGAACAATTGTGGCAGCTTTTCAAAAAACTCCATATCCATGCCTATGATGGCCGTCACCGGTGCAGTTTTGGTTTTTTCAAAATTGCCTTGGGAAACACAGCCCAGCAATTTTTGTTTTTCAGCATCTGACCTGACAAACACGATACGTGCCGGGGAACAATTGGCAGAAGTGGAACCCCACTTCATCAAATCATATATTTCTTGCAATTGCGCATCCGTAACCGGCTTGTCCAGCCAGGCATTATGAGTACGTGCATTTGTAAACAAGGTATCGAGAGCGTCTTTGGATAACATGGTTTCCCTTTCAAATAATCGGTGGATAATAACCCAAGTCGTCAAAAGCTTCAGGGCAGCAAAAGAAAATACCTTTTACAATAGGCGCACTTTTTAATTTGGACCCGCCATGTTCACCCCTAGCCAGCACGATGTACGCCGTTTTTTTTGCGAAACCTTCAGGAAAACCCGAGAAAATCTGGTGCTGACGCCACTTGAGATCATTGCTTCTGACTGGATCAGGCAGCATCCTGAATATGACCATGACCTGGCTGATGTAGAGCAAGCCCTGCAAGCAAACTATAGTGTGGATCAGGGACAGACCAATCCATTTTTGCATTTATCCATGCATTTATCGATAGCCGAGCAAATCTCGGTCGACCAGCCTCCCGGCATCAAGCAGGCATTTCAGATACTTGCGAGAAAACACCAGTCCGAGCATGAAGCACACCATGAAATCATGGAATGCCTGGGAGAAATGATATGGAATTCACAAAGGACAGGCTTGCCACCTGATGGGCAAGCCTATATTGAATCGCTGAAGATGCGCTGCAGCTGAGTTTGGTAGTGCTTAACTTAAATGCATAGATGCATAGGCATGAAAAGCAAAAAAGCGAGGCCAGAGACCTCGCTTTTTTATTGATATGCAGCTTATTTCAGTTGATCATTCAACAATTGCAGGATTTTTTCTGCCACTGGTGAAGAATCTACTTTGCCATCGCTATTGTGTACCGAAACATGGCTGATGTCGCCGCTGGCGGCATTCTTGACCAGGATACGGTATTTCTGCGCATTTTTTGTCGCATCGCTAGTAGAGCCAAATGAGAACAGGCGCGACAAGAAGCCTTCGCTTGCACCTTTGGTTTTGGCATCAATGTCCTGATCTACATAACGGACAAAATACAAACCTTGCGAACGGTCACGGTCTTCTACTGTAAAGCCTATGCGATCCAGTGCCAGACCTACCCTGCGCCATGAACGGTCAAATGCCTCGTCAACTTCAACATAGGTTTTGCCATCATTTTTCAGCAATTGTGAACGTGCCTTGCCTGGTGCACTAGGTGCAGCCACGGCAGTTTTTGCTTTTTCACCGTCAGTACCCAGACGCACCATCAGGCGGGACAAGAATTCAGCTTCCAGGCCAGGATCAACTGCACGAGGTGTCCAGACCGTACCATCTTTTTGTGCACCAACCAGCACTTCTTGCGCACCACGATGACTGATGTAAATTTCTACCTCGCCATTTGCACCACGTTCAAGACGGGTACGGAATTTATCGCGCTCGCCTGTGGAATACAGAGAATCGAGTACCTTGCCCAGCGTATTACGGATAATGTCCTGAGGAATTTTTGCGCGATTTTCTGCCCAATCGGTTTCCATGACGCCAGCTTCCTGATTTTCTACATTAATCAGGAAACCCAACTCTTGCCAAAAGTCTTTCAACTGTGGCCACAGGGATTCAGGCGTGTCTTTCACGACCAGCCAGCGAGTCGTACCATTGCGCTCTATGCGCATGTTCTGGACTTGCTTGGCAGCGACTATGCCGCTTGTGCCACTGCTGGCAACTTTGTTTCCTTTTTCCAGGTTATAACTGGATGCTGTAGCACTGCTTTTGTTTGCTTCAGGGATGGAAAAACGATTATCGCGACGAATTTGCGTCAAATCGGGTGGCACCTCCAAAGATGCCGACGTTGTTTTACTGGCGCTTCTATAGTCGATCTTGTTAGGTTCGAGAATATTGCCTATTGAACTACAGCCAGTCAAACCTGCCAGCGCTAATGCGCCTATGATGCCGTTTTTAGCAACAAAGCTTTTTGCCATGTGAAAGTCCCTACGAATTATTATCAATTAATACTGCGTGAAGCAAACGTGCGAGTTACCTAGCCGTTCAGGGGAAGTCATTGTAGTACACCAGCTTCGCGCATCGCTGCGCGAACGGTTTCATGATATTGCTCAGCCATCGTCACCAAAGGCAAACGGAGACCGGTTGGTATCAAACCCATTTCCACCATGGCCCATTTCACTGGCAATGGATTGGGCTCAATAAACAATTTATTGTGCAAGGGGATCAGGCGATTATTGATGGCAATGGCTTCCTTGACATCACCACGCATGGCGGCCGCACACAATTCATGCATGGCTTTAGGAGCCACATTGGCCGTCACCGAGATATTGCCCTTGCCACCGTACAACATCAGCGCGACTGCCGTTGCATCATCACCGGAATAGACGGCGAACGAAGCTGGTGCCAGGCGTATCAGGTCTGTACCACGAGCAATATTACCTGTTGCATCCTTGACACCAATAATGCCAGGAACTTGCGCCAAACGCAGTATAGTCTCATTCGACATATCTGCGACTGTACGGCCAGGAACATTGTACAAAATGACAGGAATATCAACAGATTCAGCAATTTTCTTGAAGTGCTGGTACATACCTTCCTGGGTAGGACGGTTGTAGTAAGGCACGACTTGCAAAGAGGCATCAGCACCAGCCTGTTTCGCGAACTTGGTCAGGGCGATGGCTTCTTCAGTGGAGTTACCGCCAGAACCGGCGATGATAGGGATACGTTTATTAGCATGCTCAACAGCCACGCGTATCAATTCACAATGTTCCTCAACAGTAACAGTAGGTGATTCACCTGTCGTGCCAACGATCACTATGCCATCTGTACCTTCGGCAATATGCCAGTCTATCAATTTGCGCAAACATGGCAAATCAAGACTGCCATCTGCATGCATGGGGGTTACGATCGCAACCAGACTACCCTGAATCTTTGTCATGTTAATGCAAGAAAAAAGTAAAACCCTGATTGTAGCGGATACGCTGCTGGTCGGGGCGCAAATAGCTGGAATAAGCCTCTAAACTTGTAGGCATTTGCTTCAAAGCTTATCCAAAGCACTGATTTTTCCAGCTTTCCTGGCACAAATGCGCTGCACCATGGCTGGTTTGGGCTGCTCTACATAGCCATCCTCGTAAGCGATAATTCTCATCTCCACCTGGGGATTAGACTGCATTTGTGCAAGAAGTTCGCCGGGACGCAATAAAAAAGCCGGATTAGAGGGTTTACCAAAGTTTTCATTGCCAGCGGCAAAGGTTTCGTAAATCAGGATGCCGTCCGGCTTCAAGCTGCTGAGCAAGTGCGGGAACAATGGGCGGTGCAGATAATTGCAGACGATGATGGCAGCAAAACTGTGCTCAGCAAATGGCCAGTCATAACCGGCCTCGCCATACTCCAGATCATGTAGCTGTGTTTCTATGCCAGCCGCATGCAAGGCCAGGAAGCCCTGATTACTTTTGTCTAGGCCCAGCACCGACACTCCTGAGGCATGCAAGTAAAAGCTATTTCTGCCGCTACCACAGGCCAGATCCAATACTTTCCCATTCTGCGCCTTCAGCAAATGAGAAAACCGCTTTAACCAGAGAGAAGGTGTAGCAGCCTGATGCACACCACTCTCATCATGTTTCACCTGCATCGTCAACATCCCTCCTAAAACCGCAGACTCAAGTCAGCAGTGCAATAAAAGGTGATGCCAGCAACTGCAAAACATAGCTGCCCACAGTCATCACAGGAACCATCCAGTACTGCAAAACATGAAGCAGGGCCAGACCTATGAGGATAAAGAAGCAGTAAGGCTCTATCTTTGCATACTTGTAGGCCTGCGCATGTGGCAACAGGCTCAATATAATCTGTCCGCCAGCCAGAGGTGGGATAGGCAATAAATGAAACGCAAACATGGCGAGGTTGGTCAACACACCCGCACGTGCCATTTTTGAGAAAAATGGCTCTTCGACAGACAGTGCAACGAGCAGGATAGACAACAACATCCACGCAAAGCCCATGAGCAGATTAACTGCCGGACCAGACAAGGCTATCCATTTCAAATTCTTTTTGGGATCGCGCAACATGGAGTAATTGAGTGGCATGGGTTTGGCATAACCAAACAAGAACGCACCTTGTGTCACCAGATAAAGAACCACAGGTATGACCAGCGTACCCATAGGATCGATATGCACCATGGGATTAAAACTCAAGCGCCCTTGCGCCTGTGCGGTTGTGTCACCAAAGTAGCGCGCTGCATAACCACGTGCAGCCTCATACAGGGTAATAGCAAAAACAACGGGCAAGGCATAAACCAGGACGGTTTGTATCAGTTCATTCATGTATCAGCTCTATTTGTTCTAAGTGGTTACAATGCAAGAAAATTTTCAGTCGCACGATCGGTCGAACTGAGGGATTACAGGCCAAACAAGGCAACATCACCGCGTCCCTGGCGCACCAGCTCAGGTGCATCCCCGGTCATATCGATCACCGTGGTTGGCACCAGGCTGCAGGCACCGCCATCAATAACCAGATCGACGAGCTTCGCCAGTCTATCCCTGACTTGCTCGGGATCAGTCAACGGCTCTTCTTCATCTGGCAAAATCAGTGTCGTACCCAGCAAAGGCTGCTTCAACTCTTCCAGCAAGGCATGGGTAATGGAATTTTCAGGCACGCGCAGGCCTATGGTCTTGCGTGATGGATGACTCAGGCGACGCGGCACTTCCTTGGTCGCTTCGAGTATGAAAGTGTACGGCCCTGGCGTTGCCGCTTTCAACATGCGGTACTGGCGATTGTCGACCTTGGCATATAGAGAAATTTCTGACAGGTCGCGGCACAGCAAGGTCAGATGATGTTTTTCATCGACACCACGAATTTTGCGCAGGCGCGTGACTGCATCCTTGTCGTCCAGGTGACATACCAGGGCATAACAAGAGTCAGTAGGCAAGGCAACGATGCCGCCATTATCGATAATCTGCACTGCCTGCTTGATCAGTCTCAGTTGCGGATTATCAGGATGAATTTGAAAAAATTGGCTCATAAAAAGAAGAAAGGCGGTAGCTCTGCTACCGCCGCAAAATTAATTACCGAAAATTAACGCATATTCTGCAATGCGGCAATACGTTGTTCCAGCGGAGGATGGGTGGAAAACAAAGCACTCCAGCCTGGTTTATCACTAATGCCTGATGCTGCCATGGATTGTGGCAATGCGCCCGGCTGCAAACCACCCAGCCTTGCCAAAGCGTGCATCATAGGTTGGCGGTTGCCCAGCAATTTGGCTGAACCCGCATCTGCACGAAATTCTCGTTGACGCGAAAACCAGGCAACAACCAAAGAAGCAGCAATCCCGAACAGTATCTCACATACAAATACGGTGATCATATAGCCTATTCCTGGCCTGTCATCATTACCATTGCGAAATACTGCTTTATCGACAACATAACCAACTACCCGCGCCAGGAATACCACAAAAGTATTCACCACACCCTGTATCAGCGTCATGGTCACCATGTCGCCATTGGCGATATGAGCAACTTCATGCCCCAATACAGCTTCCACTTCTTCCCGCGTCATGCTTTCAAGCAAACCGGTAGAAACCGCAACCAGGGCCGAATTTTTAAAGGCGCCGGTGGCAAAGGCATTCGCTTCGCCATTATATATCGCCACTTCTGGCATGCCGATACCGGCTCGCTCAGACAGGGTCTTCACAGTATTGACCAGCCAGAACTCTGTCGATGTAGACGGTGACTCTATGACCTTGGCACCAGTGGACCATTTTGCCATGGGCTTACTGATTAACAGAGAGAAAATGGCACCAGTAAAACCAACTACCAGAGAAAATACCAGCAGGGTCGACAGCTGCAGACCGTTAGCCGTCAAAAACCGGTTAACACCCAGCAAAGACAAGACCACGGACATGACGGCAACAACCGCCAGATTTGTCAGCAAAAACAGGACTATACGTTTCATGAATACCTCCCTTGGGAACACACGATTCATACCCTGTTAAATATGGCTTAAGCCAGCATTTTCAAGGCAGCGACCATTTCTCCCACACTGGTTTCGCCATTTTTGGCAAAGCTGGCAAACGACCTATGTCGACTTCTGCATCTTGCGGAGAATGAAAGTCCGAGCCACGTGAAGACAGGAAACCATAATGAGCCGCAATCCTGGTGTACTCATCATATTGATCGACAGAGTGACTGCCTGTGACAGTTTCTATGGCAAGGCCGCCAAGGTTTTTAAATTCAGTGAAAAAGGCATCATATGCCAGTGGGCTAAGGTCATAGCGTCCTGGATGCGCTACCACGGCCACGCCGCCAGCACCGCGTATCCAGCTCACTGCCTCACTCAGGCTAGCCCAGCGGTGCGGCACAAAACCAGGCTTGCCATCTGCCAGGTAATGCCTGAAAACATCGGATACTGTCGCGCAGACACCGATCTCAACCAGGTAACGGGCAAAATGAGAACGTGAAATCAGATCAGGATTGCCGACGTATTTAAGCGCGCCCTCATAGCTGTTCTCTATTCCAGCCTTGCTTGACAGTTCTGCCGCCATATCCCGCGCCCTGCGCTCACGGCCAGAGCGGGTTTGTGCCAGGCCATTGACAAGATCAGGATTGGTTTCGTCGAGATTAAGGCCGACGATATGGATAGTCTTGCCAGCCCAGGTAATAGAAATTTCTACACCAGGAATATAAATCATCCCCAGGTCAAGAGCCGCTTCGCGCGCCTCGGGAATGCCACGCACTTCATCATGATCAGTTAAGGCCCAGACATCGACACCATTGGTTTTGGCGCGTGCGGCAAGTTGGGCTGGTGCAAGCACGCCATCAGAGACGATGGAATGGCTATGCAAATCGGCATTTAATTCTGGAGATAACATGATGAATACGATGAAAATCAGGCTGACGGTCTTCATCTTTCCCCGGACTGCCTGTTTTAGCCAGGAATTACTTGCCTATGCACCGCCTTATGCAAGTATTGTACTCTTCGTGACAGGATCGTGCTGCACTGCACGATCCTTTGCATTTATGGCATGACTTACAGTTTCATCTCTAGCCGCAAAGTCCAGGTGGTGTAGGTTTTGGATGTGTTGTAATCAATACGGTTGAGTGAGTCAGAGTTAATGATGCTACCGCTCTGATAATCATTGGCCCGCAAATTATTGGCAGACAAACGCACTTGCAAGTTCGGACTGAATTTCCACAAACCATACAGATCAAGCTGGCGCTTTATACCTGTCTGGTTGATCTGGATATTGCTGCTTTGTATCTCATAGGCAGGAGTCCAGTTGATATTGCCGCCTACCGTCAGCGGAATACCTGCCGGGCGATAATCGAGGCCAAAGTTGGCAGTTTGGGTAGGCTGCTGGTCAAGGCGATTATTCGGTCCCTTGATGTCATCCACACTGGACCAAAAGTGACTATAGTTGCTGCGCACATCAATAGCCGGGCCATCCGGGAAGAATTCCTGTAACTGAAATTTCGCTTCCAGCTCTATGCCTTTGGTCGTTGCGTGACCGATATTCACGGGCTTGGACACCTGACGTAGCTCGTACTTGCCATCAATCAAAACTTGAACTTTATCTGTGTTTCTGCGAATCAGATTATCGATATTTCTGACAAAAAAATTGGCGCTGACAATACCGGCCCTTGTCAGGTAATGTTCATAAGCGATATCAATACCCTTGGACAACTCCGGTTTCAAATATGGATTACCAGTACGGTCAGGACGAAAAACACTGTTCTGATTGGAAATACTGGTCACAGCAATCAAATCATTCAATGCTGGCGCACGATAACTTTGCGTAAGACTGGCCCTGATCTGATCTTTGCCAGCACCAGGAATACGCCAGACTCCATGCAAGACCGGACTCCAGACACTGCTGGTATTTTCTATTGCCTGTCCCGCAACGGTGCTGCTGGTTCTGATGCCTTCCCAGCGCAAACCTGCGTAGGCAGAAAACTGTGCATTGATATCAAACTCATCTTGCGCAAAAACCGCCAGGCGGCGGGTATTTGCATCCAGGTTATCACCTGACTCTGCAAACTGCGCCTTGCCATTGTCCAGCGAAATACGGGTCTGGCTGCGCTTGCCCATTTCCAGATCCCAGCCTGCCGCCAAAGTGTGGCCTTCACCATAAGGCATGGTGAATTTACCACCAGTATTGATACTGCTGTCCCGGGTATTGTTGACATCGCTGATCACGTCTATCTGCTTGCCGTCTTTGTCAAACTGATAGCGCAAGGAATTGCTATCCATCTTGCCCAGGCCACCACCAAATTTGATATTCAGTTTGGAATTACCTTCAAACTTATGCTGCCAGTTACCGAAACCGCGTAAGAATGTTGTCTCTGCGTGTGCAGATCCGGTTGCTACTGCGAAATCCCCATTAGTGACAGATTCTTTAAAGTTATTAGAGTTATTAGGGTCATTCGGGTTATTTGATTTAGTCACATAGTGATCGATTAAATTAACGTCACTTCGGGTACTGGAATCACTGCGCGAATTCATCAGGAATGGCTGCACCATCAAGGTATCACCATTTTCAAACTTGTAATTAAAACGCGGTGTTAAATGAATACCTGTCGTACTACGGTTAGTTTGATCAAATTGATTCTGTATTAAAGTCTCAGATATAGTCTGAGGATCACGCTGAGAACCATGATCATAAGAATTGGTAAAAGTACTACCTTCATCATGCTGACGATTCTGAAAAACAGAACCGCTCAAGGCATACGACAAACTACCAATTTCACCAGGTACCGTCACAGACACATTCGGTGCCAGCCTGCCCTGCTCATAACCCAGAGACAATTTCAGATCGATATCTTTTTGCTTGTACTCTTCACGCAAGACGATGTTGATGGTGCCGGCAATTGCCTGGGTACTGTATTCTGCAACTGAACCCCGGATAATTTCTATACGTTCTACCTGGTCTGGTGTCAGGCTATCCATGGAGAAACCACGGGGTGCTCTTTCACCATTGAGCAATATCTGGGTATAGCCATTGCCCATGCCGCGCATGCGTATGTCGCCACCACGGCCAGGACGCCCGCCAACAGTAACGCCAGGCAAGCGCTTGAGCACTTCCCCCAGACTACTGTCACCATTACGGTCCAGTTCTTCCCTGCCGAAAATAATCTTGGCTGCAGTGGATTGGCGGCGTTCTTCCTGGTCGCTACGACCACCACTGATGGTGACTTTCTGTATTCCGTCGTTCGCAGCAGGCGCTACCGCCTTCTTGTCATCAGACTTGGCTTTAGGCTTGGCGTTCTGCGTATTTTCTTCAGAATTTTTGACAGGCTCGGACGAAGTCGTTTGCGCATAAGCAAATGAACTTACCGAGAAAACACTGGCGACTGCCAGTGTCAGAGTACGCAATCTTAATTGTGGATACATAGGCTTCAAACAAAAAACACAACACTGCATGAGCGCAAGCTGGTCCTGCGCTCTCATGCCAAGATTGTATTTTTAAGCAAGCCTGAATACCAGCGACAGCCGCCCGATATTTGTATGGAATTGAAACAGCAAGTCCATACCAGTTACTTTGCGATACCAGACAAGAACTGTGGTTAATCAGTTTTTACGAAATCGCCATAGTGCAATAACCCCAAAAACCGCCGCAAAAGCCAGTTGCACACCCACCGCAGGCAAGGCAGCATCCAGCCCCAGCCCACGCCAGGTCATGGCATCCAGGCCATCTACGGCCCAGCGTGTGGGCACAGCCAGTGTCGCCGTTTGCAACCACTGCGGGAACATGAAAGATGGCATCCAGGCACCACTCAGCATGACCATGATCAGTGTAGCGAATACAGAAATGCCACGCGCTGCTTCCGGCGTTTTGCCAAAGGCGGCAATCAGTAAACCAAAGCTCGCTGTCATCAGTGAAAATGAAATGACCACAGCAATAAAACCAGGCAGGCTCCCTGCAATATGCACTTTAAACACCAGGACAGCGACCAGGAAGATGAGACACATGAGGAAGCAGGCTATCAGTGCACAAGACAGCGCCCTGGCTATCAATACGGTGTTCAAGCCTACTGGTGCTGCCAGCAGGCGATTCCACAAACCCAGTCGCCGCGCCATCAATACACCTATACCTGCATCAATCGCCATGAACAAAATAAACTGCACACTCATGCCAGCAAATGAATGGGCATAGCCATTGTATTTATTGGCAGTGGGGTCGCCTGCGGTCATTGCCTGATCTCTGGTAACGAATGGCATGCTCAGTCCAGCATTTGCATTGCCAGCATTTGCATTTTCTGCAGTAGCTGAAGCACTTGCCGCGCCAGCGCCCTTAGCTGTCTGCTGACTCAGCTGGAATTTTTTCAGGCTGCCAAGAAAATCATGTAATTCCCCTGCTTCCTTATTATTCTTATCCACTTTTTCCAGATCTTGCAAAGTCTGGTCAACAAAGTTACTGCCACTTTTACCGTTGAACATTTCTGCGCTGACGCTTTGCATGACTTGCTGCGTCAGCATGCCTTTGACCATGGCCAGCACCGCTGTTTGCGAAGGGTCATAGAAAATGGCAAGTTCAGGCTTTTCCTTACTTCCAAACAATGCTCCACCTGCGTGCTCGCCAAATTTCTCGGGTATCAGCACTGCCATGTTGAGCTTCCCCTTCAACACCAGGGCCTTGGCTTCTTCCAGTTGCAGTTCTTTGACCAGCAAAGTGGGTTCGTCTTTCAAGCCTTTTACTATTTTTTGGCTGATGACATGATTATCCTGGCTGATCACTGCGATCTCTATCTTTGCTGCGTCTTTGGTATCCTTGCCACCAGTGACAAATCCAAAGAAAGCCCCCAGCAGGATGGGCATGACCAAATTGAGTAGCAAGGCACGGCGGTCTGCCAAAAACAGTATCAGGTCTTTCCGTATCAATGCAATCAAGGCGGTCATCATATTCCCTTAGTTGTTCACAGTCTTACGGCATGGATTTAAGCAAGCTGATTTCAATCGCGCAAACTACGTCCGGTCAACGTCAGGAATACCGCTTCCAGATTGGTTTTCGCAGTCGCAAAATGACCGGTTTTATAGCCAGCCTTGGCAAGCCAGTTGAGCAAACTCACAGCCACTTCATGTTCAGTCAGTGCCACATCCAGATGCTTGCCTTGATCAGACATATGCACACTATCCACACCAGGCAAGATACTCAGAGCAGCCACATCAACCTCTGCAATTGCAGTCAGCAAATCCAGTTTTAATGCCGCTTTTGCCGGCAGGCGACGATACAGGTCTGCCGGGGTTTCATTTGCAATGACTTTGCCGTGGTCGATAATCACGATATGGTCAGCAAGCCGCTCGACTTCTTCCATGTAATGACTGGTATATATCAGCGTACGACCTTGTGATTTCAGGACATCCAGGCTATCAAAAATCGCATTGCGGCTTTGCGGATCGACGCCTACTGTCGGTTCATCGAGTATCAATAATTCAGGATCATGTAAAAGTGCTGCCGCGATATTCAGGCGGCGCTTCATCCCACCAGAAAATGTCGATGGTTTGTCACCTGCCCTATCCAGCAGATTAACCAGATCAAGCACGGCATCGCAGCGTTGCTGCAGCTTACTGCCTGAAAGCCCATATAAGGCACCGAATAATTTCAGGTTTTCTCTGGCCGACAGATCTTCATACAGCGCCAGATCTTGTGGCACCAGGCCAATCTTGAATTTGACGGCATTATTACCCGCACCCATGGTTTGCCCATCCAGCAACACCTTGCCCTGATCTGGCTGCAGCAAGCCACAAATCATGCTGACCGTGGTTGACTTGCCTGCACCATTTGGCCCCAGTAAACCCAGAGTCTGTCCACGCATGACAGAAAAGGAAACGTCATCAACTACCTTGCGTGCAGCATAAGCCTTGGTCAAATGTTGTACATCCAGCAGCGCGCTTGTCATGGGAATGCCTTTATTGAAGAAGCAGTGTCAACAATGGTAGTTCAAACAATGCTTTTACGGCAAACAAGTCGGCAAACCTGGAACCAGATAGCAACAAATATCGCTGTTACGGCACTAAATTTATAGAAAAACTACGGATTTATCGTTTTTTTTGCACGCCTACAATAACAAAAGCCTGCACGCTCAATGCGTGCAGGCTTTCGTCGCCATGCCAATTACCAGGAACAGCTTAGCTCACGCTGCTCTTCAGTCAGCAGCGGCCAGATTCAAATTCAACTGCGAGCGCAGCAAATCTTCAGTATCCGGGCGCGGGCTATTGCGTGCCGTTTCCAACTTGTCCAGATAACCTGGTGTAACATCACCTGTAATATAAAAACCATCAAAGCAGGAAGCTTCTATGTTTTTCAACAGTGGATTCACATCAGAAATCGAACGCTTCATGGCAGCGACATCCTGATACACCAGGGCATCCGCGGTGATTTCGCGACAAACTTCTTCTTCACTACGGCCATAAGCGATCAACTCACTACGGGTAGGCATGTCTATGCCGTAGACGTTAGGGAATTGTACTGGTGGTGCTGCAGAAGCAAAAATCACGCGCTTGGCACCAGACTCACGCGCCATTTGCACGATTTCACGGCTGGTTGTGCCACGGACGATGGAATCATCGACCAGCAAGACGCTTTTGCCCTTGAATTCTGAACCGATGGCATTGAGTTTCTGACGCACCGATTTGCGACGTATCGCCTGGCCTGGCATCATGAAAGTACGGCCTATGTAGCGATTCTTGATAAAGCCTTCGCGATAATCCAGGTTCAGTTTCAGTGCCAGTTCCATCGCAGATGGACGGGAAGAATCAGGGATAGGCATGACCACATCAATTTCACCATCGCGGAATTGATTACGTACTTTCTCGGCCAGGTATTCACCCATTTTCAGGCGCGTCAGGTAAACCGAAGCACCATCGATAATGGAATCAGGACGAGCCAGGTAAACATACTCAAATGCGCATGGATTCAGGCTAGGATTGTCTGCGCATTGCTGGGTATGCAGTTTGCCATCCATGTCAATGAACAGAGCTTCACCTGGTTCAACATCACGCAGAAATTTGAAGCCCAGGCCTTCGAGGGCAACAGATTCGCTGGCGATCATGTATTCAGCGCCGTTTTCAGTTTGTGAAACACCAACGCACAGAGGACGGATGCCAAATGGATCACGAAAAGCCAGCAAGCCATAGCCAGAAATCTGTGCAACAACTGCGTAGGAGCCACGTACGCGCCTGTGCAGCATGGATACCGCACGGAACAGGCCTTCAGGGTCCAGCGAATAACCACTGGTGACTTCCTGTATCTGATGCGCGAGGATATTGAGCAAGACTTCAGAGTCAGAATCTGTATTCAGATGACGGCGGTCATTCTTGAACAATTCTATCTTCAGTTCTACGGCATTGGTCAGGTTACCATTGTGTGCCAGCACGATACCAAACGGTGCATTGACATAAAACGGTTGTGCTTCCTCTTCGCTGGTAGAACCGGCAGTTGGATACCGCACCTGACCAATGCCGACATTACCCGGCAGAGAACGCATGTTGCGGGTACGGAAAACGTCACGCACCAGACCATTCGCTTTATGCATGGCGAATTTATTGCCATGATTTGTTGCGATACCGGCTGCATCCTGACCGCGATGCTGCAATAAGAGCAGCGCGTCATAAATCAATTGATTGACAGGATTATTTGAAAATACGCCTACGATGCCACACATGGTGGACTCCTAAAAAAAACAATTAAAACTTTACATGCTCCGAAACCGAGCTCGGCAACAGCGGTATCACTGTGCGCGCTGCAGCTTCTGCGAGCGGACTGAGCCAGGCTTCAGTCCAGAATGTCTGCTGGGGTATGGATGTCATCCCGCATACCAGAACGCCAGCCAGCACCAGGATACAACCCCGTGCCAGGCCAAACAGTCCACCCAGACCGCGGTCTGCCAAGGTCAGGCCACTGGCCTTGATCAGCGCATCCACCGCCAGCATGATGAGCGCCATGATCAGGCGCACCCCAATGAACAGTGCAATGAAGGCCACGATCAGGCGCAACATTTGTCCAGGCACTACAGACGGCAACCAGGTCGCCAATACATCACTATAGGCATTGGCAATCACAAATGCGACTATCCAGCTGACCAGTGACAAAATTTCTTTAATTAAACCGCGCAGCGTACTGATCACGATAGAACAAACCAGGATCAGGAGCACGAGATAATCAAACAAGGTCACGCCAGATATTCCTTACTTGCTAGTTAGGTGGCAGACTGGCGCTCAAACCCAGCTTGCTCAATTTGGCGCGCATTTTATCTGCCTCTTCTTTTGAAGCAAAGGGGCCAACCCTGATTCTTGTCACTTCGCCATTCGTTGTGATGATTTTTTGCGTATATGAACGGATATTGGCGGCATTGAGTTTCGCTTGCACTTCATCGACTTTGGACTGAGTAGAAAATGCACCCGCCTGCACTGTGTAAGATGATTTTTCTGCTGGTTTTTCAGTAGATTCAGGCTTGCTGACTACTGGCTTTGCAACCGGAGGCGCTTTACCCTCAAGTATGGCCAGAGCACGGGCAGCCTCGTCATCGCCGCTGCCAGGTTTGGCAACAACTGGTTTTGCCTCCGTCTTGACTGGCTTGGATTCGGCTTGCTTTGCTTCAGGTTTAATTTCAGCTTTAGCCTCGTTTTTTGCCGTCACGACTTCCTTCTCCACCGGTTTGGAAGGAGTTTGCATGGGCTTTACCTCAACTTTTGGCTCAGGCTTGGCTTCCACTTTTGCAAGTGGCTTGGCTTCTGTTTTTATTTCAGGTTTATTCGGGACATTAGAGGGCGCAACTGTAGTTGTGGCCGTTTTTATCTGTCTGTCCGCATTCTCATTTGCGGCAACTTTGTTTTTTGGCAAAGCTGGCACTTCTATGATTTCTTCTGGTGGATCAGCAGGTAGCGAACTCCTGGTTTTGGGGGCTACTACATCCGCCGCATCTGCCACTTTATCCTTGGACGGGATACGAATGCTGATATCGTCAGCTAAAGGCTTGGGGTCAGAATCAAGGATCATAGGCAAGCCTATGATGGCAGCCAGCGCCAGGGCAACAGCACCTATCAGGCGACGTCTGGCGCGTTTTTTTTCTGGCAGTATGGGATCATTGACCTTGGAGCGCCTTCTGGGCTCGGCCTTTTTTGTCCTGGAACGAGTTTCAATACTCTCTTCTTCGGCGCGGGAACGGAATTCGCCACTATCCTGAGTATCGGAAGTTTCTTGCTTCTGTGTAAAACGCGAGAGCAAACCCATGTGCAAATTTCTGGTTAGTTAGCCAAGGGGCTTGTTATCAACAAACCCTCTGGCAAAAAACATCAATGGAGTGCCGAACGGCGGGCGCGCATCACACCTGCAACCGTCAGGAAAGATCCAAAGACCACTATTCTATCATTTTCGCCCGCTTTGCTGATGGCTGCCGCATAAGCCTGCTCTGGTGTATCGAAACCAGTAACAGTTTTTTCGGTATCTGCCAGCACTCCGGCTGCAATCAATTTGTCTTTCAGTACCTCAACTGGGGCCGCCCGCGGCAAAGGCAAGGCCGTGACGCACCAGTGATCAACTTTATCTTTCAGTTGAGCAATCACACCATCAATATCCTTGTCGAGCATGGAACCAAATACCGCATAGGTATAGGCATGGAAACCCATATTGTCGAGATTTTGCGCCAGCGTAGCTGCCGCGTGCGGGTTATGCGCCACATCCAGCACCACCGTCGGGCGACCTGGCATGACCTGGAAACGGCCCGGCAAATCCACCATGACCAGACCAGTACGCACTTCCTGCGCGCCCACAGGCAGTTCGAGCTTCAGCGCTTCCAGCGCAGCCAGTACGGCAGACGCATTCAGGAGCTGGTTGGCACCACGCAGACTCGGGTAGCCAAGGGAATTGCGACGCTGGCTGCGGCCAGCAAAATTCCACTGTTGCTTATCACCGTTATAATTGAAATCGCGGCCAAACAGCCATAGATCAGCGCCTATGGCATTGGCATGGTCTATCAGGGACTGAGGTGGCAAAGGATCGCCACAAATCGCAGCCTTACCCGGACGGAAGATGCCAGCTTTTTCAAAGCCTATCTTTTCACGAGTATCGCCAAGGTAATCAATATGGTCGATATCGATGCTGGTGACGATGGAGACATCGGCATCAATGACATTCACCGCATCCAGGCGACCACCGAGGCCAACTTCAAGGATGACCACATCAAGCTTGGCATCGGCCAGCAATTTGCAGATCGCCAGGGTAGTAAATTCAAAGTAGGTCAGCGAGATATCACCACGTGCCTCTTCAACGGCATTAAAGGTGGAAATGAAGATATCGTCATTAACCATCTCGCCATTGATACGGGCACGTTCGTTGAAGTCAAGGAAATGCGGCTTGCTGTACAGGCCAACACGGTAACCGGCTTGCATCAGCACTGCTTCCAGCATGGCACAGGTAGAACCCTTGCCATTGGTGCCA
>Ga0207952_1000447_pt1 | contig 33803 bp, 27 predicted proteins | sample SubbioR12Aug_8Ca_FD_184831 | JGI IMG/M metagenome (GOLD analysis project Ga0207952, IMG submission 184831) | Serpentinite rock and fluid subsurface biosphere microbial communities from McLaughlin Reserve, California, USA - CR12Aug_8Ca (SPAdes) | ecosystem: Environmental > Terrestrial > Deep... | reverse complement strand
GCTGCCCGCGCAGCCCGCCGTTTCTATTGGGGACGCGAGGCGCATTCCACCACGGCGCAACATTCGGGTCGCCGCCGCGTCATCGGGCCGTTTATCGTTCGCGGATGACCGATACCACTCCGCGCCCGTCAGCTACATCTGCCCTTACGCTCGACCCGGAAAGCTGGGACGAGTTTCGCACGCTCGCCCATCAAATGGTGGACGACTCGCTCGAGCACATCCGCACGCTGCGTGATCGCGCCCCGTGGACACCGATGCCGGACGCCACGCGGGCAACATTGACCTCTGCTGCTTTGCCCCTCGACGGTCAGGGGGAAGCTGCGGCGTATGCCGAGTTCGCCGAACACGTCCTTCCATATACAAACGGCAACCGGCACCCGCGCTTCTGGGGCTGGATCCAGGGCAATGGCACCCCGCTCGGCATGATGGCCGACATGCTCGCGGCCGGGATGAACGCCCACCTCGCCGGACTGGATCAGGCGCCGAAGCTGGTCGAGTTGAAGGTGATCGAGTGGCTCGCCACGCTGATGGGATTCCCGAAGGAATCGAGCGGCGTACTGATGAGCGGCGGGACGATGGCCAACCTCGTGGGGCTCGCCGTCGCGCGCCACGCCAAGTCGGGATTCGATCTCCGAAAAGAAGGCCTGTACGGTGCGCCGCGGCTCTCGGTCTACGCGTCATCCGAGGTGCACTCGTGGGCCCAGAAAGCGGTCGAGCTTTTCGGGATGGGAAGCGCGTCCCTGCGAAAGGTTCAGGTCACATCAGACCTTTGTCTGGACACTGCGGCGTTGAACGCGATGATCGCTGCTGACCGCGCGTCGGGGCTGCGCCCGATCTGCGTGATTGGTACGGCAGGCACGGTCAACTCCGGCGCGATGGACGACCTCAATGCGATCGCCGACGTTTGCGCGCGCGAGGCCTTGTGGATGCACGTAGACGGTGCGTTTGGCGCACTCGCGGCGCTTTCCCCCGCCCTCAAACCACTCGTAGCCGGAATGGAGCGGGCCGACTCCGTGGCGTTCGATCTGCACAAATGGGGCTACCTGCCCTATGAGATCGCCTGTGTCCTCGTGAAGGACCGCGCAGCGCACGAAGCGACGTTCAGCCTCACGCCGAGCTATCTCACGGACGAGGGCCGAGGCGTGATTGCCGGTGGTCTACCCTTCGCCGATCGCGGACCCGAGCTCACCCGCAACTTCAAGGCCCTCAAGGTCTGGCTCGCGTTCAAGGCGCATGGCGTCCGCGCGATAGCAAACGTGATTGAACAAAACGTCTGGCAAGCGCGTGAGTTCGGCGCGCGCGTGGTGCAACTCCCCGATGCTGTACTGTCGGCGCCAGTCTCGCTGAACATCGTCTGCTTCCGGTTCGCCCCTGTGGCGATGTCACCGGATGAACAGGATGCATTCAACAAGGAGATCCTGCTCCGGGTGCAGGAAAGCGGTCTCGCCATCATCAGTGGATCGCGAATTGACGGCCGCTATGTGATGCGCGTGGCCTGCTCCAATCACCGGAGCACCTGGAGCGACTACGAGACGTTGCTTACCGGGCTCGCAGGCCTCGCCGCTGAGCTGCGCCACCGCTAACCACCTCTAACCACCTCGGCTACGTAGGCCGGGTGGATCGCTACGTCACCTGACGTATCGTCCCCCCCCTCCCTGAATGCGAGGTTGCTCCTCGACCGGCGCCCACCCCCGTGGCCAGCGCCGGCTGAGGCACCAACCCCAAGGGAGGTCATATGGAAACGCAGCACCCGAAGACACCGGCAGCCCGTCCATTGCGCACTGCCGCGCTCGCGATCGCCGCCGGCATCGCGCTGACGCTCGTCACGAAGGTCGCGAGCGCACAAAACGCCGCCGACCCCCGAGTCCCCGACCGGAGCCAGACGATCAAGCTCTCGGGGCCGCGCGTCGGACTCACGTTCCTGACCGAGGAAACCCAGGACTCACTCGCGGCGCATGGCATCGAAGTCGGTTCTGTCATCACCCAGTTCGGTTGGCAGTTCGAGCGGCAGTTCCTTGGCAAGCCGGGCGGCCTGGCGGCACTCAACGAATGGATCATCCTGATTGGCGGGCTTGACCAGGGTGCGTTCCTGCCCAGCGTGAGCTGGATCGTCGGCGTGCGCGGCCAGGGCGGTGCCGAGATCGGCGTCGGGCCGAATGTGTCGGCCGCCGGCGTGGGACTCGTCGCTTCTGCGGGAATGACCTACCGCTCGAGCACGATGAACATCCCGCTCAACTTCGCCGTGGTGCCGAGCAAGGCCGGCGCGCGCGTCAGCATCATCACCGGCTTCACGCTGAACAAATAGCGTGGCGGAAGCCGGACCTGGTCGTAGCAGAGCCGTGTGGGGCGGTTGTGCTACGGCCAGGGAAGGCGGCCGGGATTCCGAACAGCGCCGACGAGGCCGGCTGCCGAGGAGTGGCCCTGGCTACCCCGCCATCGCGCGAATCACCTTGTACTCCTTCTCCGTCAGCGGCAGCACCGACAACCGCCCGATCCGCACCAGCGCGCTCTCCTTGAGCGACTGCTTGAGCTTGATCTGTTCCAGCGTCACCGGCTTGGTGAACTGCGCCGTGGCGCGCAGGTCCACCATGTACCACTGCGGCGCGTCCTGTTTCGACGCGGGATCGTAATGGCGGTGCTTGACGTCGAACGCCGTGTGGTCGACGTAACCCTCACGCGCCACTTCGCACTCGCCAACAATCACCTGCGGATCGGTCATCGAGTGATAGAAGAAGACCCGGTCGCCGAGCTTCATTCCGTCGCGCAGAAAGTTGCGCGCCGCGAAGTTGCGCACGCCGTCCCAACAGGTCGTGCGCCCGTGGCGACGCAGCAGGTCGTCGAACGAAAAGATGTCCGGCTCGCTCTTCACGAGCCAATGGCGCACTTCGCCTTCGGCACGCTTGAACGCCCACGCCCATTTGCCCTTGGCGTAATTCGGATTCGCCTCCGCCGTGTCCATCTCGTCGCCAGGCACCTCGCGGGGCTCCTTCGACGGCTTGGGGGCAGCCGCCTTCTTGGAGGCGGCGGGGGTCTTCGACTTCGTCGTCTTTTTCTTCGTCGCGGCCACTGGATACCCTAAGATGCGATGCCGGTCTTGATCGCCTTCAGCACGGCGTCGCTGAAGGTGTCGATCTCACCGATCGACGTGTACACGCTGGGGGTGATGCGAATACCGCTGAACTCCGGATGGACGATCGGCGTGTTGACGATCCGGTACTTCTCGTGCAGCCAGCTCCCGAGCTTCACGGGATCGAGGCCATCAACGTTGAACAGGCAGATGGCGCCGCTCTTGTCTGGCCCGATCTGCGTCAGCACGTGCACGCGGTCGCTCTCCTTCATCAGGCGATTGGCCCAGCGATCCCGCAGATAGCGAAGGCGCGCGATTTTGCGATCGAACCCCATGCCCTGCGAGAACGCCAGCGCGGCCGAGACCGCGTTGAAATTCGCCTGCGGATGGGTGCCGATCTGCTCGTACTTGCGAATGTCGTTGGCCTGACTTTCCGCCGCTGCCATCAGCGGCCAAAGCTTCGGAATTTTTTCCTTCCGCACGTAGAGGAAGCCGGCGCCGACCGGCGCGTGCAGCCATTTGTGCAGTGACGTACCGTAATAATCCACTTCCATCTCGTCACGCTTCATCGGCCAGTGGCCGAAGGCGTGTGCGCCGTCCACAAACACTTCAATGCCGAGTGGCCTGGCCAGCCGCATGATCTCGCGGACCGGCATGACCTGGCCGGTGAGGTTCGTGATGTGCGTGATCTCGATGACGCGCGTCTTCGGCGTGATGGCGTTCTTGAACTGCTGGACGATGTAGTCGTCCGACGGCGGTGGCACCTTGAATGAAATCTGCTTGAGGACGATCCCTTCGCGGCGCTCCCGCTGCTGCCAGGTGGTGATCATCCGCCCGTAGTTCTGGTTCGTCACGATCACTTCATCGCCGCGCTTGAGATCGATCCCGTAGATCATGATCTCCAGCGCTTCACTCGCATTGCGGACGATCGCCATCTCATCCTCGCCGCAGCCGAACTCCTTGGCCAGTTCGCGACGCGTGCTTTCCATTCGCGGCTCGAGGATCCGCCACATGTGCTCAACCGGAAGTTCATTCGTGAACTTCAGGTCGCGGATCATCTGCTCCAGCACGTGACTCGGCGTCGGAGAGACCCCACCGTTGTTCAGGTTGATCATCGTCCGGTCGGCGTCGAATGCGCGCTGAATCTCCGCCCAGTACAGCTCGTCCTCGGCCACTGCGAGCGCGGACTTGCTGCCGGCAATCGCATTGGCCTTGAACAGGCGCCCAAAGGCGTCCTCTCGAAACGCCGGGAAGGCCGTCGATGCCACGCCCGCGGCCGCGAGGCCGCGCACAAAACCGCGTCGAGACGTCTGCATTGGAGATCCCTCGGTCAGGCGCTGAATCGCGCGAGGAAAGCCACCCTGTAATTACGGCGTTTTCGCGCGCCAACGCCAGCGGTTCGGGGCCGAATTTCGCCCTTTACGGAACCACGATCAGGCCAACTTCGCCGTCGAACTCCCTGAGCCGCGCCAAGCCGTGCGGGGCGCGCCAGGCGCCGCCGTCCACCCGGTATGCCACCCGGTGCCGTCCCGGCGGTACGTGGACCTGCGCCTCCCAGATCTCCCCTTTGAGCGTGATCGGCACTGGATCCCAGCCGGAAAAGCTGCCGGCCACCTCGATCTTGGCGCGGGCGGGTGCCCTGATCCGCACAATCAACACTGATCCGTCGGTCATTCGCGCCACGGACACGTCGGATTCGCGGGCCAGCGGCGCGCCGTCACGAAGTTCGGCAAACGTGAACCGGACAGCCGCAGAGGCCGTTGTGGCATCGGGGGCGCCGCGCACGGGGTCCGCGAGTTGCCGCCCCGCTGACACGACGAGCGCCACCCTTGGCGTAAACGCGTAGGTGGCGCCGGCGGTGGTTGCCGACTGCGCCGCGTCGGTACCCCTCACCCCCCGGCGCCATCGCTGTGTTGCGGCCAGCTCGAGCTGTCCGTGGGTCCAGGTGGCGGTGGCCGCGATATCGTGCATGTCCAACCACGCGCTTCGCGATCGCGTGAAGATGCGACTCGCCGCCATAAGCAGGGAGTCTTCCGTGCGCACGCGCGACGCCGCAAAATCGAGGGTCAGCGCCCCGCCAGTCACCCAGGCCCCCAGGTCCACAGTGTTGGAGTGCGCCTGCTCGGACCCGCGGAGCGTGTGGCCCACAGCACCCCCGACCGTGACGCCAATGTGCATTCCGAGCTGCCGGCGGACCCGCAGCCAACCGCTGCCGTTGCCATCGCTACCGACTTTTGCGAATGAGAAGATTGCGCCTGAGGCGCCGCCCTCTAACTGCCAGCGACTCATGGCCGTTGGGCGCCAGGCCAACGCACCAATGACCTGCGCCGCGGCTACGCTGTCGCGCGCCCAGGTGGCATTTCCGGCGAGCAGCGCCGCAAACGCCGAATCGGCGTGACTGCGGACGCCGCTCAGCACAAAGGCGTTCCGGCTGTGCGTGCCTGGTTGGTCGATTCGGGCAACCCCTGCCTCCACGCGTGCTTCGTGGCGAGCGCCCTGTGCCAACGCCGGAGTCGGCAGCATGACCGCCGACGCAAGAAGCGCGGCCGAGAAGCGTATCTCGGCCGCGCTCATGTGCATGCGAGACGAACCGCTACGGTCGCTGAGCCGCGTTGACTGATGCTGCGGGGGGAAGCAAAGACATGACCCCGCGCGTGCGGAGCACGAGCGCTTCCATCGGCGTGACACCGAGTGCGACGTCTTGCTGAACAGCGGCATTCAGTTCGGTAAGTTGCGCCCCAGTCGCGCCCTTCGCCATCAGGTCGCGGACCATCGTAGCTGCGACACTGGGCTTGACGCCTTTTGCCACGAGCTCAGTCAGGACACCGATTTCGACGGTAATTGAGCGCCGCGGTGCGATCCTGCGCAGGTCGGATATGGCCTTCTCGGGAACACGATTCGCAATGGCATCTGCGGCGGCGGCGAGTTCGTCGACCGTGGCGTGCGGCGCGAGAAGTTCCTTAGCTCTCCGCATGCGCTTTTCAAGCGCCGCCAGGGCCTGTTCTATCCGCTTGGCGTCGGCCTTGAATGCGATGCCTTCCAGCGCGCGCGACACGAGCGGCTCGGTGGGTGTACCACGCAGGCGCGCGGCCTCTACGAAGATGCGTACGCGATCGCGGGTGGCGTCGTCACGAATCGAGAGGAGCCGTGCTTCCTGGGCACCGACGCCATGCGCCGCTACCATTGCCGCGCAAAGGGCCGCACCCAGCAGGAGGTTGTTGGTGCGCGGGCTCATGGCGTGCGCACCATCAGAACCGATGCATCGCCGCCGAAATCCGGGTTCTTGGCTTTTGGAGCACGCGGATCGGCCACGAGCGTCGTGCCATCAACGAGGAATGCGTACGTGTGCCGCCCTGGTTTCGCGAGAAGCGTCGTGGACCAGGGACCGTTGGCGCCCACCCGCTGCATCGGGTTGGCGGCCGGATCCCAGCCGTTGAAGTCGCCAACCACCGAGACGGTCTTTGCGTTGGCAAGCTCGAACGCCATCGCCACCGGCACGGCGGACGACATGCTCGCCACCGGCTGCATCTCGATCGATGTGCTCTCGGCACCGGCGTACGTCACCTGCTCCGTCATCGTACCGCGCGCGACGAATCCGATGGTTAGCGACGCCGCGGCCAGAAGGCCCGCCACCTTGGCGGAAACCGCAGTATCCTCGGCCCACCAGATTGCGCGGCGCACGCGCGACACCGGCTGTGCCCGACGGGCACGCACGGCCATGAGCACACGAGCCACCGCCGCCGAACGCGGCTGCGGAAGCGGCGAAAGTGCGCCCACCACGCGCTCAATCACCTCGTCGCGTTCGTCATCCATTGTGTCCACCATGTTTCCGATCATTCTCACTCCGTTCTCCAAGGCGGGCCCGGAGCGTGTCACACGCCCGTTTCACCCGCATGCGCAACGCCGAGAGCCTTACCCCGGTCATCGCGGAAATGTCTTCGTACGAAAGGTCCTCGACGTGCCGGAGCAGGAATGCTTCACGCTGGTCTGCCGGAAGCGAATCCAACACCACGTTCACTTCTTCTGCCCAGTCAGCGCCGATCTCGTGTTCCGCCGTCGCCGTCTGTGGTATGTCACCGTATTCGATCAACGAACGGTGCCGTCGGTTGCGTGCCATGGTCGTTCGGCAGCGATTCGCCAGTATCCGGAAGAGCCAGGGGTCAAACCGCGCGTCTTCACGGAACCGGGAAAAACTGTCGTGCACCCGCACAAACGTGTCCTGGACCGCCTCTTCGGCATCCTGGTCGCTGCCCAACATGTTCCGGGCGAACCGCAGGCATCGGGGATAGTAGAACTCCACTATCCGGATGAATGCCTGTTCGTCGCCGTGCTTGGCGCGGATGGGAAGGGTTGGGTCGAACTCGCTCACAGGCTCACGGTGGAGGCCAAGGGTGTGGGAGAGATTACCCCGCAAAAGTCCCATTGGCTACCGCGCCTTCGGCCGAAAGGTGTTCTTCAGGTTACCCCTCCTTCGACCGGTAGGCATGCCATCTTTAACCCTCGAGTCGTGCCCACTCTTCCGCTTCCTCGCCCTGCATAGATGAATACCCGTTCGGGAAGTCCGCTGTCACGCGATTTATCGGCAGCAGAGAGGGCGTGTTGCACGTGATTCCCCCGGAAACGGTTGGAATGACCGTTTCGCGTGCCGTCGCAGCCGCGCGGGCGGCTCAGCCGGCTTGGGCAGCGACGCCGATTGGCGTTCGCGTCGCAATGCTGGCTCGCTTTCACGAGCTGGTGTATCGGCGCCGAGCCGAGATCGCGGCGCTTGTCGCTCGCGAAACGGGCAAACCGCCTCTCGAAGTACTCTCGACCGAGATCGGCGTCATGCTGGACGACGCCAGGTTCCTGCAGCGTGCGATCCCACAGCACCTCAAGAGCCCGTGGTTCACGTCGGCAAGCCGGGCACTAATGCGGAAGCGGCTCCGAATCGTCCACGAGCCGTACGGTGTGGTGGGTGTGATCGCGCCGTGGAATTACCCATTCATGCTTGGATGTGCGCGGCTGCTTCCGGCCCTCGCGACAGGGAATGCCGTCGTCTTCAAGCCGAGTGAACTCACACCAGAGACAGGCGCAATGACGCGCGCGTTGCTGGTCGACGCCGGGGTACCGGCGGACGTCATTGGACTGGTGCAGGGCGACGGTGCTGCCGGAGCTGCGCTCGCGGCGTCTCCGGTCGACAAGGTCTTCCTGACCGGGAGCACCGGGGCGGGGCGTTCCGTGGCGCGCGCCTGCGCGGATCGGCTGGTGCCGTGCAGCCTGGAACTCGGTGGAAGCGATGCGGCCATCGTGCTCGCCGATGCGGACATTCCCACAGCCGCGTCCGGGTTGGTGTGGGGACGGTTCACCAACGCAGGCCAGACCTGCCTGGCACCAAAGCGCATCTTCGTCGAAAGCGCGGTGTATGACGCGTTTGTCTCTGCGTCCGCGCGTGCCACAGCGGCGCTGCGGGTCGGGGCGGCCGCCGGCGATTCGATGGACATCGGTGCGATGATTGGGCCTCGTTTTCGGGCCGCCATCGAGAACCAGCTGGCCGATGCGGTTGCGCGCGGCGCGCGGGTCGTGGCGACCGCGCCGCCGGTCGCCGGTTCCTCGAGTGATGCGTTATTCGCCCCGACGATTCTTGCCGATGTTCCGCCAGACGCACGGGTGATGATGGAGGAAACGTTCGGACCGCTGATGGTGATTGAGCGGGTCAGCAGCGCCGATGAAGCCGTCGCGCGAGCGAACGGCGGCGAATACGGGCTGGCGGCGAGCATCTGGACCCGCGACGCTGCGCGGGCAGGGCGCATCGCCGGGCAATTGGCATGCGGCGCGGTGAGCATCAATGATGTGCTGGTGACCGCGGGCATCGCCGAGCTGCCGCATGGCGGCGTTCGCATGTCGGGCTACGGCCGCATCCACGGGTACGCGGGCATCGCGGATTGTGTGCGGACAAAAGGAATGGTGGCGGAGCGGTTTCCGGGGTGGCGGCAGGGGTGGTGGTTTGGATACTCCGCACGCACGCACGCGCAGATCGACGCGTTCATCCGGTTTGCCCACGACCCGTCACCGCTGGGCCGACTGCGTGCGTTGCCCGGCGTGCTCAGGCTGCTCGTCTCTCCTGAACGTCCGGTGTAGCGATGACCAATGCCTTCGACGCGCTGCTGGGAATCCTGCGCCCGGTATTTCTCGGACTCGCCGCCGTGCTTGCGGTCGTCGCAACAATGGATTGGATGGTCCGCACGCGCCGGATCAATCCGTTCAGCCGGCTGGCGCGCGTCTTCCGAACGAGCGTGGACCCGCTGCTGATGCCCATTGAACGGATGGTTGTGCGAGCGGGCGGCATGCCCCAAAACGCGCCGTGGTGGGCGCTCATGGCTGTGGCCATCAGTGGCATCATCGTGATCGGGTTCGTCGGATTCGCGCGAGACCAGGTGGCGACGATCGTCGCCTCTGCATCCGGCGGTCCGCGCGGGTTTTATCGGCTCGCGGTCACGTGGGGGATTTCGCTGATCCAGATCGCCATCATCGTGCGCGTGGTGGGATCGTGGATCCGCTTTCGGCCCGGCGCCTGGTACTCGCGCTGGAGCTATCGGCTCAGCGAACCAATTCTGCGGCCAATCCGGAACATCGTTCCGCTCTTCGGGATGGTGGATGTCTCGCCGATCGTGGCGTGGTTGCTGCTGATCGTGGTGGAGACGGTGCTGCTGGGGATCTGGTAGCGGGAGGGCGGCGCACCGAGCCGCCCTCCCGCCGTTCCGATCACTGTTGCTTCGGCGGCGTGTACTCCGAGAAGTATCGGAATACGAACCAGATGCCGATCCCGGCACCGATGCCTGCGCCAAGCTGGTCATTGCGCAGCGGGCCGCTCACGATGTGCTGGCCAACGAGCATGAACACCGCAGCCCACAGTCCAAGTTCTCGCGCCCGGCCGTGGGAGATGGGCACCTTGGTCTCGAATTTCCACCTCATGCTTCCTCCGAAGTGTGCGGTGCTGGTCAGACCTCGCTGAAGAGGCAGTTGAAAAATCGTACTGATTCGATCACGTTCGCACCACCCGAGCCCGCCACCGCGCCCGCCAAGAGACCAACGACGGCGCCTTGCCAGGTCTTGGCATATTTGAGTCCGATCGTGAGACCTGTCGTCGCCCCCCATGCATCGCTCGCACCCACAAAACGCCAGTTGTATTCGCACTTGGGCGCGGGCGTTCCGCCGTGTGACACGAGCATGAAGTGCGGCTGGGGCGCGCGGAAGTTCGGCAGCGACGTTGCGTAGTAGCATCCGTCCCCGCCGCCGCCGCTCAGACAACTGCCGTAGGCAGTCTGGATCTCCTGCGCCGCCGCGGCCCCATTCTGCTCCCAATATTCGAACGACGACAGCGCGACGCTGGTCACCGCATCGATCGCCGCTGCCTCATCAGCAGTCAACGACTGGGCAGACACCGAGATCGCGGCGAGCATCCCAGCGAGGTCGGATGACGACAACGCAGCGTCCGAGGCATATCCGACCTGCCAGACCAGGTCCCAGCCAGCCGGCGAGAAGTCGGCATCCTCGCTCTGCGCATAGCTGGCGAGCGCGAATCCGGGGCCGCTCAGCGGGACGGACTGTTCATTCGCGAGATGGCCGCGCCCATTGCGACCTCGACAGCCGATGTTGTCGAACGCCGCCTTTCGCACGCGGTGCGATTCTGCGTTTCGGGACCCCTTGAACGCGGGGCCGAGTTCGGCATCGACGGCGAGACGTTCGATCACCTTGCACAAGTCACGCGGCCGGGACTTTCGGACCTCGGCGCGGATCTGATCCATAGCCTGGTTGTGAGCCACGCCGACGAAGTCCATTCGATTTTGCGCATGATACTGGGCTGGCGTGACGGGGAGTCGCCGGATTTCGGCTCGCGGCGACGATCTGTGTTCGTTTGTTGGCGGAGTGAGTGATGGCGGGGTCGTGGAGTCGCTGCACGCTGCAGTTGCGACAAGCATCATGACCGCGGCAAAGTGGCGATTGAGGTGCTGCATGGTGTGGGTCTCCGAGATTGTGAGTTGGGCTGCTGCATTGATTCTTCCTCCTCGCGCAGGTCACACCTCGGCAGGCCTCAGCCCACTCCGCGGCACGCGCCAATGATGGCCCGAGCCGCGCCGGAAGCACCACGTTCATTTCCACTGCGTCACCATCATTTCATCGCGGCGTCACCCACCCGTCACCGACGTCAAGCCGACCCTCAACCCGCGCGCCCGTCCCCCCAGGTCCCCCCACGTCCCGCCGTCCCCCGTTAAACACGGTACTTGACATCCATCCGTCCATCCGGATAGACTGATGAATACAACCGAAGTCCGTGGCGATTTGGAGGCAAATTGCGGCCACGTAAAACAACCAGCTAAAGCGCCAGCCCGGTGCGCCTCGTCGCCTCGGGCTTTTGTGTTTTTCGCAGTTGCTCGTCCCTCCAGGTCCCCACACGTCCCGTAGGTCCCCGATGTTCAGCGTCTCTTTCGAGTTCTTCCCGCCAAAATCTCCGGAAAGCGAAGAGGCACTCTGGCGCGCCATCACGCGCCTCGCGCCCCTTGCACCGAAGTTCGTCTCCGTGACCTACGGAGCCGGCGGAAGCACGCGCGAACGGACCCATCGCACGGTCAAGCGCATCCTCACAGAGACTCAGCTCACGCCGGCCGCACACCTGACCACGGTCGGCGCCACCCGCAGCGAGATTGACGCCGTGGCCGACGAGTATTGGGAAACGGGAGTGCGCCACCTTGTCGCGCTTCGCGGCGACCCGCCCACCGGCGCCACTTCATATGAAGCAACCGCCGGCGGATACGCATACGCCTCCGATCTCGTAGCAGGCCTCAAGGCCCGCCACGATTTCGACGTCAGCGTCGCCACCTTCCCCGAAGGGCACCCCGACTCGCGCTCGCTCGACGCCGAACTCGACAACCTGAAGCGCAAGATCGACGCCGGCGCTTCCCGCGCGATTACGCAGTTCTTCTTCGACAACTGGACGTACCTCCGCTTCCTGGACCGCGCGCGAAAGGCTGGGATCACCGTGCCAATCATCCCGGGGATCATGCCGGTCACGAACTTTCAGCAGATGACGAAGTTCGCCGCGATGGCGGGCGCTTCCGTGCCGCGCACGATGGCACCGCTGTTTGACGGGCTCGAGAACGACGTGGAGACCCGAAAACTCGTCGCCGTCACCGTGGCTGCCGATCAGTGCCAGAAGCTGGCCGAGGCGGGCGTGACCGAGTTCCACTTCTACACGCTCAATCGCGCGGACCTCACGTACGCGCTTTGCCACATCCTTGGCCTTCGGCCAACAGCAACTACAACAACGAGTTCACGGCTGACGGTGGACGGTATACGGGCGTCGGACACGCCCCGTCAGCCGTAAACCATCCACCGTCAGCCGTACACTCGCCTTTGTCATTCTCCCGTAGTTCTCGCCTGGCTCTTCTCAACGACGAGCTCGCCCGCCGCATCCTCATCCTCGACGGCGGCTACGGTACCGAGATCCAGAAACTCCGCCTCACGGAAGCCGACTACCGCGGCGACCGTTTTGCCAACTGGGCCAAGGAAGTCCGTGGCAACAGCGACCTGCTGGTGCTCACCCGACCGGACGCCATCCAGGCGGTGCACGAGGCCTACCTCGAGGCCGGCGCCGACATCATCGAGACCAACACGTTCTCGGCCACGACGATTGCGCAGGCCGACTATGGCATGGAGTCACTGGCGGTCGAACTCAACCAAGCCGGTGCGCGCATTGCGCGTGTTGCCTGCGACAAGTTCGAGGCCGCCGACGGGCGCCCGCGCTTCGTGGCCGGCGTGCTCGGCCCCACCAATCGTTCGGCAAGCATCTCGCCAAAGGTCGAGGATGCCGGCTTCCGCAATATCTCGTTCGATGAACTCGTGGTCGCGTACGTCGAGGCCGCGCGCGCGCTCGTAGAGGGCGGCGCCGACTTGTTGATGATCGAGACGATCTTCGACACGCTCAACGCCAAGGCGGCGATCTTCGCCACCGAACAGCTCTTCGATGAACTCGGTGTGCGCCTGCCGGTCTGGATCTCCGGCACCATCACCGATCAGAGCGGACGTACCCTGTCGGGCCAGACAACCGAGGCGTTCTACAACTCGGTCAGCCACGCGCGCCCGTTTGCGGTGGGTCTCAACTGCGCGCTCGGTGCAAAGGATCTGCGCGCCTACATCCAGGAACTCTCGCGCATCTCGCCGTCGTGGGTGGCGATTCACCCGAATGCCGGCCTGCCCAACGAGATGGGCGGATACGACGAAACTCCGTCGTACACCTCCGGCGTGCTACGCGAGTTCGCCGAAGCGGGGTTCATCAACATCGTCGGCGGCTGCTGCGGCACGACGCCGGCGCACATCCGCGCCATCGCCGACGCCGTTCGCGGCGTGAAGCCGCGCGCCCGCCCGACTCCCGAGCCTCGCCTGCGACTGAGCGGACTCGAGCCGCTCACGATCGGGCCCGACTCGAACTTCGTCAATGTCGGCGAGCGCACCAACGTCACGGGCAGCGCCAAGTTCCGCACGCTGATTCTCGAGGCGAAGTACGACGAGGCGCTCACCGTCGCGCGCCAGCAAATCGAGGCCGGTGCGGTCATTGTCGATGTGAACTTCGACGAGGCCATGCTCGACGCGAAGGAGGCGATGCAGCGCTTCCTGAACCTCGCGGCCGGCGAGCCGGCCATCGCGAAAGCGCCCGTAATGGTGGATTCGTCGAAGTGGTCGGTCATCGAGGCAGGACTCAAGTGCCTGCAGGGCAAGAGCGTCGTCAACTCCATTTCGATGAAGGAAGGCGAAGCCGAGTTTATTCGGCAGGCCACGCTCGTGCGACGCTATGGAGCGGCCGTGATCGTGATGGCCTTCGACGAGCAGGGACAGGCCGACACGGTCGAACGCAAAGTCTCCATCTGCGAACGCGCGTATCGCATCCTCGTGGATCGCGTGGGCTTCGACCCGCAGGACATCATTTTCGACCCGAACATCTTCGCGATCGCCACGGGCATCGAGGAACACAGCGGCTATGCCGTCGCCTTCATCGAGGCGACGACGCAGATCAAGCTGCGCTGTCCGGGCGCACGGATTTCCGGCGGGGTGAGTAACGTCTCGTTTTCGTTCCGCGGCAACAATCCGGTGCGCGAGGCAATTCACTCGGTTTTCCTCTACCACGCCGTTGCCGCCGGCATGGACATGGGGATCGTCAACGCCGGCGCGCTCACGCTCTACTCGGACATCCCGCCCGCGCTGCTGGAACGTGTCGAAGATGTCGTCCTGAACCGCCGCCCGGACGCCACGGAGCGTCTGCTGGAAGTTGCCGATAGCGTGAAGGGTGAGGCGAAGGTCAAGGCGACAGACCTTGCCTGGCGGCAGGGCCCGGTGCACGAGCGACTCAGCCACGCGCTCGTCCATGGCATCGCCGACTTCATCGTCGAGGACACCGAAGAAGCTCGAAAACTCGCCGAACAGCCGATTGAAGTGATTGAAGGGCCGCTGATGGTCGGCATGAACATCGTCGGCGACCTGTTCGGCAGCGGAAAGATGTTCCTTCCGCAGGTCGTGAAGAGCGCGCGCGTGATGAAGCGCGCCGTGGCCCACCTGATTCCCTACATCGAGGCGTCGCAAAGTGCGGGCGCGCGCAAGAAGGGGAAGATCGTGCTTGCCACCGTGAAGGGTGACGTGCACGACATCGGCAAGAACATCGTGGCCGTCGTGCTCCAGTGCAACAACTACGACGTCGTGAACCTCGGCGTCATGGTGCCCTGCGCCAAAATCCTCGATGTCGCGCGCAAGGAACAGGCCGACATCATCGGACTCTCGGGGCTGATCACGCCATCGCTCGAAGAGATGGCCTTCATTGCCACGGAGATGCAGCGCGAGGGGATGACCATCCCGCTGCTCATCGGTGGCGCCACGACGAGCAAGGTGCACACGGCGGTGAAGATCGAACCGGGCTATGCGGGTCCCGTCGTGCATGTCCTCGACGCGTCGCGGGCCGTGGGCGTGGCGTCGGCGTTACTCAGCAGCGATCAACGGGATGCGACGACCGCGGCAATCCGTGAGGAATACGAGGACATCCGCGTACGGCGTGCCGAGCGCCGCCAGGAGGCAAAGCGACAGACGCTCGAACAGGCGCGCGCCAACAAGCCGCGAATCGACCTCGCGGTTCCCGTCCCGACACCCACGTTCCTCGGCGTGCGCACGTTCGATGACGTCCCGCTTGGGGACATTGTGCCGCGCATTGACTGGACGCCGTTCTTCCAGACCTGGGAACTCGCCGGGCACTACCCCGAGATCTTGCAGGATCCCACAGTGGGTGAGGCGGCACGCAACCTCTGGTCCGACGCGCAGGCGATGCTCGCCAAGGTCGTCTCGGAGAAGTGGCTGCACGCACGCGCTGTTGTTGGCTTCTATGAGGCCAACTCGGACGGCGCGGAAGACATTCTGCTCTACGAAGGCGGCGACCGTGCGATTGCCACTCTGCACACGTTGCGTCAACAGATGGTGAAGGCAGACGGTCGCGCGAACAGCGCGCTGGCCGACTTTGTTGCACCGATCGAAACCGGCTCGCGCGACTACATGGGTCTTTTCGCGGTCACAACCGGCATCGGACTGGAGGAACGGGTCGCCACGTTCGAGGCCGCGCACGACGATTACTCGTCCATCCTGCTCAAGGCGCTCGCCGATCGGCTCGCCGAGGCGTTCGCGGAGCGCATGCACGAGCGGGTACGCCGCGAACTCTGGGGATACGCGCCCCACGAGCACCTCGACAATGCGGCGCTGATCCGCGAACAGTATCAAGGCATCCGACCGGCGCCCGGCTACCCGGCCTGCCCGGACCACACCGAGAAGGGCACGATCTTTCGCTTGCTGGACGCCACGGCACGGGCCGGAATCACCCTGACCGAAAGCTTCGCGATGCTCCCAGCCTCGGCGGTGTCAGGTTACTACTTCTGGCGCCCGGAAGCGGCCTACTTCGGCGTCGGCAAGATCGAGCGCGATCAGGTCGAGTCCTACGCCGCCCGCAAGCGGATTCCGGTCGAAGTGGCCGAAAGATGGCTCTCGCCCAATCTGGCTTACGACCGGGTGCTGGCGCCGAGGCCCGTCCCGGGCCGATAATACACCTATGCCAGCCGCCGCCGCAGTGCCTATGTCCGCCGCCAGCAGACGTGTTCTGGTGATTGATGATGAACCGGCGGTGCTGAAAGTCATTGGCCTCGTCCTGCAGCGGCGCGGGTTCGCCGTGGAGACGATGTCGAGCGCCAAAGACGCGCTCAAGCAGATTCCGCAGCAGAAGTACCACGCCATTCTCTCGGACATCATCATGCCGGAGATGACGGGCGTGGAGTTCCTGCGCGAACTGCGGCGACACGATCTCGACGTCCCAGTGATTCTCATGACGGCTGGCCCCACGCTGGATTCCGCGATCGACGCGATCGAGTACGGGGCACAGCAGTATCTGCTGAAGCCGGTGGAACCGGATGCGCTCGTGAAAGCCGTCGGGCGTGCCGTGGCCCTCGGTGAGCTGGCCAGGGCAAAGCGCGAGGCCCTCGCCGGGGGTGGCGCCAAGAAAACGGTCTCGCTCAACGAGCGCGCCGATCTCGAGGCCGTGCTCAAGCGCGCATTCGACACGATTCGCATCGTCTTCCAGCCGGTGGTGTCGCTCAAGTCGTCGTCGCTCTTTGGTTATGAAGCCCTGATGCGCTGCGACGAAGCGCTCTTTGCGTCGTATGGCGCCCTGCTCGCTGCCGCGGATCGCGTGGCGTGGCGACCGATCCTCGCGCGCACGATCTACCAGCGCATCGCCCAGCAGTGTGCCGAGTTGCCGGACGGGGCGTTGCTCTTTGTCAACGTGCATCCCGCGGATGCCCAGGAAGGCCTTCTCACTGGCACGAATGCGCCGCTGGAACCGATGGCGAACCGGATCGTGCTGGAGTTGGGCGACCGCACGCCGTCGGCGCAGATCGACGCATTTGCCAATGGCGTTCCTGCGTTGCGCGCCGCCGGCTTTCGCATTGCAATCGACGACCTGGGCACCGGTGGATCGGGAATGGTCGCTTTCGGCAAGCTGAACCCCGACTTCGTGAAGCTTGACGGCGCGCTCATCACGGGACTCGACTCGGACGAGGCAAACGCCCGGATGACCCGCGGGATGTACGCGCTCTGCCGCGAACTTGGGGTGCCGGTGATCGCTGAGGGCGTCGAAACCGCCGCCGAGCGCGCTGCCCTTGAGGCCATTGGCGCTGATCTGGCGCAGGGCCACGTTTTCGGGCAGCCGGGACCGTCGTTCCCCGCCCCACGCCTGTAGAGGGTATTGCCGATGGAGTCGTTGACTGCCGCCCAGCCCCTCTCGGTGCTGACGGATGATGAGCGCGCGTTTCAGTCTGCCGTCGCGGAGTTTGCGCGGGGCGAAGTCGCGCCTCGTGTCACAGCGATGGAGCAGGCCGCCAAACTCGACCCTGAGTTGATTCCCAAATACTTCGAAATGGGGTTGATGGGAATCCAGGTACCCGAGCAGTACGGCGGCGCGGGTGGCTCAGTGATGATGGTGACGCTCGCGGTGGAGGAGATCAGCCGCGTGGACGCATCGGCCGCGATCATGGTGGACGTGCAGAACACGCTGGTCGCCTATCCGTTCCTGATGTCCGCGACGGATGATCAGAAGCGGCGTTACCTGCCGGCCATCTGTGATTCGCAGGTGGGAGCGTACGCGCTCAGTGAGGCGACGAGCGGGTCCGACGCGTTTGCCCTGCAGACGCGGGCCGAGCAGAAGGGCGACGACTGGGTGCTCACGGGGCGAAAACTCTGGATCACGAATGCGGCCGAAGCCGACGTCTTCATTGTTTTTGCGACCACCGATCCGGCCAAGGGCTACAAGGGCATCACGGCGTTCATCGTTGAACGCAGCTTCGCGGGCTTCAGCGTCGGGAAGAAGGAAGACAAGCTTGGCATCCGCGCCTCGAGCACCTGCGAGCTGATCCTCGATGGCGTGGTGGTGCCGGGCGCGAATGTGCTGGGCCCGGTGGGCCAGGGCTACAAGATCGCGATCGAGACGCTGAACGAAGGGCGAATCGGCATCGGCGCGCAGATGATCGGCGTGGCGCAGGGCGCGCTCGACGCAACGCTGAGCTACGTGAAGGAGCGCCGGCAATTCGGGAAGGCCATTGCCGACAACCAGGGCGTGCAGTTTCAGCTGGCGCAGGCCGCCACCGAGCTTCAGGCGGCACGCCTGATGGTGTACGACGCCTCTCGCCTCAAGGACGCCGGGCAGGATATCGCCCAGGCTGGCGCGATGGCCAAACTGCTCGCGTCGCAAGTCTGCGAGCGCGTGACGTCGCTCTGCGTGGAGCTGCACGGCGGCTACGGCTACACCAAGGATTATCCGGTCGAGAAGTTCTACCGCGACGCGAAAATCGGGGCGATCTACGAGGGCACGAGCAACATGCAGCTGCAGACGATCGCCAAGGGGTTGCTGAAGAGCTGAGTAACCGGCATCCTTTCAGGATGCGCCGCCTCCTTCTGGTCCTGCCCTTCGCGCTCGCCGCCTGCGACCGCGAGCCGCCCGCCCTTCCGCCGGTCGATGTCGCGGTGCACCGCGACTCGATCGATCTCTGGCACAATTTTCGACGCAACGCGATCTACGGGCGAACGGGGTGGTCCACCGTTGTTGGCCTTTGGTGGGTGGAACCCGGCGAGATCACGATGGGGTCAGACTCATCCAATAAGATCGTGCTGCCCCGTGACCGTTCTCCAGGGCGCCTGGGATCGGTTCACATTGGGCAAGACTCCACCTGGTTCGTGACCGCGCGCGGCGCGACCGTCACGCTGGACACCATGCCGGCGCCGATCACGTCGGCGCGCCTGCGGAGCGACTACGAGCCGAAGGCGACCGTGCTGCGAAGTGGCTCGCTCATGATCCACTATATCGTGCGCGAAGATCGTGGCGTGTACAAGCACGCGCTGCGCATTCGCGACACGGCAAGCGCGGCTCGGATGGGACCACAACGGCTTCGCTACTTCCCGACCGACATCAAGTGGCGCGTGCAGGCCCGCTATACGCCGTCGCCCAAGCCCGATTCCGTGAACATCATCGGCGTGCTCGGCATGGAGACACGGATGTCGCACGAGGGGGACCTGGAGTTCATGCTCGAGGGGCAGCGTCGCAAGCTGATGGTGATTCGCGAGCCCGAGGACCATGGGACCAACCTCTTCCTGATGTTCACGGACTCCACGAACCGAACGGAGACGTACCCGGCCACGCGCTATGTCTGGGTGACTCCTCCCGACTCCCTCGGCCGCACCATCGTCGACTTCAACAAGGCGTTCAATCCGCCCTGCGCTTTCACGAAGTTCTCCACCTGCCCGTTCCCCCCGAAGGGGAATCACCTGCCGTTCAGGGTCGAGGGCGGGGAGTGGAATCCACAGTACGTCGACAGAATGGCTGACTCTGCCGCCACCAAGCCGAAGGACTGACTGGCCCGTCTGGATTCACCGTTCCGTCACGACCCGCACAGCGGACATGTTGGTGAGGGTCCAGTCACGCTCCATCGCCTCGCGTACCGACGGGCTCCAGCACGCGGCGCGACTCGGTGTGAACCAGTGAACTGGCACCCAGGGCCATCGCGGAAACGAAAGAGCGGCGCGGCATCATAGGCCTCGGGGACGGGAGATAGGGCCGCGAGACCTCGTGGCCCGCACACATCAACCCTGGCGCATACCACCTGCGCGCGACATCCCCACAAACACCAGCGTCGACGCCACCAACGCAACGCCGCTCCACGGCACACCCGCCGGCGGCGCGTAGATGCCGAAGAACTTGATCGTCTCGCCGACGAGCGTCACGAAGAGTCCGGTGACGATCGACGCAACGGCTCCGCGCGCCGTGGCGCTCTGCCAGTTGAGCCCGATCGCCAGCGCGGGCACCAACGTGCTCGCGAAGAGCCCGTAGCCGAAGACTCCAAGGAAGGCGACCTGAGCGCCGGGCGCATGCGCGATCATAGTCGCCACGAGCGCCAGCGCCACGGTTGCCATGCGCCCGCGTGCAAGTTCATTGGATGGCTCGCGTCCCATCGCCTGCGGCAAATCGTGCATGAGCGCCGCGGCACCCACGGAAAGAAACGAGTTCACCGTGCTCATGATCGCGGCAGCAACACCGGCAAACACGACGCCCGCCAGCGCGACAGGCACAGCCGCGAGCAGGAAGGCCGGCATCGCGTCGTCGTTGCGCGTGAGCGGCGGAATCACACCCTTAATCACCATCGCCTTCACCGCCAGGCCGACCGTGAGATAGAGCAGCAGCGAGAGAACCATTGCAACCGTCATCACCATCGGGTACCAACGGAATCGTTCAAGATCGCGGGCCATCAGGTACTTGTGCGCGATATGCGGCTGCGCGAGCGACCCGACGCCGAACACAAAGAAGAACGAGAGTGCCGTCATCGCTCCGCCGTTCCCCCAGGGGCCGAGGAAGGTACCGTCGGCAGAAATGATCGTACGACTGATCTCCGCGAGCCCGCCCCCGGCGCGCATCGCGTACCAACACGCCGCCACCGACGCTGCGGCCATCACGATCCCCTGAAACACATCGGCATACACGCCGGCGAGAATCCCGCCACCCACGGTGTAGGCGAGCGTGACCAGCGCGCCGATCCAGATTCCGGTGGAGAGCGAGACACCGAGCACGGCGCTCAGCACGTAGCCAAGCGCCAAAAAGTTGGTCGCGATATAGCCCAGCAGCGCGACGAGGATCGCCACCGCTGCCCACCCCTGCGCCGCGCGCGAGTCGTACCGCGCACCGATGGCACCGGGAATCGTGATCACCCCACGCGTGCGGCCCAGATCGTGCAGCGGCCTGGCGAGCGCCCAGGCACCAAGCGTGTTGGTCAGTGACGCGGGCAGGACGATGAATAGCGCAGTCGCGCCGAGTGCGTAGAACAGTCCGGGCCCGCCCACGAATGTGAAACCCGAAAGCGTTGCGGCCATCGCTGAGATGCCGAGGACGACCGTTCCCAGCGACCGACCGGCAACGAAGAAGTCACTCGCGCTCCTCGTACGCCGGCTGGCCCAGACCGCAATCGCCACGACCACCGCGAAGTAAGCGATCATGGCGCCCGACGTCCATCCGGATTCCACCCGCGGAATCGCCGCTGACTGGAGCAGGATCACTCTTCGCGCCCGCGGGCGAAGGTTCGCGCAAACACCAGAGGCAGCACAAAGAGCGGAACGAAGCCAACGCCGTAGAACACAATGGCGAGTCGCAGCGGCAGGCCGAGGAAGAGTCGCGCCCCGTCATCTGTCGGCATCGGCAGCGCGAGCGCCACGGCGAAGGAGCCGGCGATCACCAACCCGAGCACAGCGAGCAGCGCTGCAATGCCGCGTGCCACCGGCCCGCGTGAAGCGGCGCCGAGAACGAACAGCGCGACGGAGGCCGCGCTCCCCCCGATTGCCACGGCCCAGGGCGCCCAGCCGGGCGGCGCGCCGGCGAGCATCGTCGCCAGATATGCGGCCCCGATCGCTGCCGTACCGGCAACCATCAATCCAATCCCTGTCGCCGCCGCCCGACCTGTCATCCGCGCAAGATACCCGCCGCCCATTCCCTCACGCAGTACCTGCGTTCGTCCGCTGTGATCCGTGCTGATCCGCGTCCCCGCCGTAAAACTCGGCGTTACGCGAGACCCTGCGGCGTGCGCCCGTGTAAGGTCGGCGTTGTCGGTCGAGAGATCACATACCCCTGCGCATAGGTCGCGCCATGTTCGCGAACCCAGGCGAGTTCGTCCTCGGTCTCCACGCCCTCCGCAATGCTCTGGATGCCGAGCTCCTGCGCGATTTCCAGGATCTTGCGCGTGATGAGCGCCTTGTACGGATCTTCGGTTACGCCGTGAATCAATTCCATGTCGAGCTTTATGAAGTCGGGGCGCAGTTGATGGAGCAGGTTGAGCCCCGAGTAGCCGGCGCCTACATCATCGAGCGCCACGCGGAACCCGGCGGCGCGGTGCGACGCGAGCAGCCGCTTCATCAGACCGAGGTCTGAGGCCTTGTCCGATTCAACAATCTCAAAGACGATACGGTCGTGCGGAATGTGCGCCGCATCGATGAATGCAATGGTTTCCTCGAGGCTCGCCATGGGGTCTTCAATGGCACTCGGCGTCACGTTGATGAAGAGATTCTCAGTGACGCCGTCGACCACCATTCGTTTCACCGCGGCTTTTCGCGCAGCGAGTTCAAGCTGGTCGAGCAGCCCGCAACCCCGCGCAGCGTCGAAGAGATAGGCCGGATGGATCACGGAATCGTCGCGCCCAATGCCTCGCAGCAACGCCTCGCGCGCAAAGACGCGCTTGGGCTCATTGGTGTGGACGATCTTCTGGAGCACGCTGGTGTAGCGCTCCTCATCAAGCAACTCATTGAGCCACTGCGACTCAGCGACCATCGCAAACTGTGCGTAGGTTTTCACCTTCGGAAAGTCGGCTGGAGCCAGAGCGCCGCCGTCCGCCTTGTAGAGCGCGCTCACCGACTGCGCTTCGAGGTGTGTGAGTTCGCGGCGCAACGGCATGACCAGCGCACGCATGGCAATCCAATCGACTGCCGCCACCACGCAGGTGGTGCCTTCCATGTGATACGGAACGTGGAAGCGTTCAAATACGCCACGCACCTTTTCGCGCGCGGGTTCCGACGCATACCACACGTACAAGCTCCCTACCGGCGTCAGCGGCAGGCCTTGAGAGTCGCGGTTGAGCGCGGCCCGCGGGAATCGTTCGGCGTTGTGCATTGGCAGGGGTCAAACAGGAAGCTCAGGAATGATGGGCGCGGGTGCCGTGATTCGCGACACGAGAAGGCGAGCAAATTGTGGGTAAAATGAAGCCGGGTGCCCTCGTCCAGAGGGCACCCGGCTTGCTACTGCGACTCGCGTTACCGAGTCGTGACCATTGCGGCTACGGGACGATGTTCTGCTTGCCGTCGCCGACGATCGAGTTAAACAGGAGCTTGAACGTCGTGTGCGGCTGCGCCCGGAAGGTGATCTCAGGACCGAACATGTAGACCGTGCCCTGACCGTACTTCCCTTCCGCCATGGCCACGCCGCCGTCGAGGTAGTTCTGGCCCCACGCCCATCCGCTGCGAAGCGGCGTCGGCGAGTCGAACCAGGCGATCGGCTTCACACCCTTGGCCGCCGCGTCCGGTCCGAGGCGCAGCACCGGCGAGTTGTTATAGAACACCACACCGCGGGGCTCCTGCCCCTTTGCGGCCAGCGTCGTGGTGTCATACGCCACTTCAAGCAACGAGCCGGGCACGTAGAACTTCTCGCTTGGCAGAGGGGTAGGCGCCGAGCCGGTCGGCGACCGCTCAACCATGTGGCTGGTCACCGGGAATCCGAACTGCTGTGCAGCATTGATCGACGACGCGCCGATGGCGACAAGGCGTCCGCCTTGCTGCACGAATTCCTTGAGCTTCACAATCGTCGCGGGCGAGACATTGCCCACCATGTGCGCGAACTCCGAAGGAATGGCAGCCGCGCCACCGCGACCGCCGCCACCGCCACGCCCACCGCGTCCGCCCGCACCGCCGGCAGTCACGCCCGGGATGGAATTCTCGGGGAAGACAAGGACGTCGAACTTGCTGCGGAGATTGCCCGCATCGAGCTCGGCCGGGAAGACCACCTTGAACGGCATCTCGAACTGCTCGAGCAGCCAGCGCATGTGGCCGCTGGGCATGGAACCACCGTACGTATCCCAGAGGCCGATACGCACCGCGGGCACCTTTGAGCCGGACGACGACAGGTCAGCGGTGCCCGCGAAGGTCACGCCGATATCGGCAGCCGACTTCTGCACCACAGGCGTGCTCTTTGCGTTGGCTGGCACATAGAACGAACCAGCTGGATACGCCTTACCTGCAACCGTCGTGGGTCGGTCGAGCCGGTACACATCGGCGCCGGCAGCCCAGAGCCGTGCGACCGCATGGAACGAATCGTTTTCGCGCGCCGACATCACCCAACCCGCACCAGCTGCCGCAACAGTCGTCGGATCTGGCTTAATGCGGTCGGTCAACGGGTCAAGACGGCGGAACGGACCGTCAAACGCATCGAGGATCCGGTCGAACTTCACGCCCATCTGCATGGCCAGCGTCCAACCGGCGTTGTCGTAGGGCCGGCTCGGCGGAGCGCCAGGATACGCGAAGTCGTTCGGGTGATCTTGCGGCTCGAACATGTCGAGCACGTGCGCGCGGAACGCCTGACCGCTCTTCACGACATACGAACCCGACGGATACTGCTTACCGCCGACGTTGAACGACGCGGTGGCGCGGTGCACGATGATGCCGGCCTTCTGCAGCGCGACGAGGAACTTCTGCGCCGTGAGGAAGTCGGGCTGGTCGGCCGGGAGAATAAACCCACGCGGCGAACGCTTTGCGGGATCCCTGAAGTTCTCGACGTAGGCCTCGCGCGTTGCCCCAGAGGCGCCACCGCGTCCTCCGAAGTCGGCGTTGGCCAGAGCATCCAGTGCGGCGCCACCGCGACCGCGACCACCGCCAGTCCCCATCCTGGCTTCGGCATCGGCCAACATCTTTGGCGTCACGATCCACGAGTCCGTGTTGCCGCGGTCAATCATGTCGCGGCCCATGCGGTAGAAATTCCAGAGGAAGGTGTCGCGGTTGCGCGATGCCAGATCGAGAATCGCCTTGTTCGCCGTCACCGAATAGTCCACCGACTGACGGAACTTCCAGGTCTGGAACGGCTCGAGCGGATAGTTGTAGTCCGCGTAACGCAACTGCCGCTGCGGAATGAACGGGATCGTCATCGGCGTCGGGCTGCCGATGGTCTCGGTCAGGATGCCGATCATGTTGTGGAAGTAGGCCATGGTGCGCAGGCCGCCGTTCCACCACGTGGAGTACGACGCCATCGACCGCGAGACGACACCGGGCTTGTGCTCGGCCTCTGCACGAGCGTGAATCGCGGCGCCGACGATGTCGATGCCGGTGATGATCGATTCGTGGAAGAAGTAGCTGGCGGGATCGCGGAATGGCGGCGAAAACATCACGGCGCCGGCCGGACCAGTCTGGTGGTGGTTGTACATGATCTGGGGATACCAGGTCAGGTACATCCACTTGTTCATGTTGATCGATTCGTTCTGGTTCGCGATGTAGAAGTCGCGGTTGTTGTCGTGGCCGACGTACTTCTGGTAGAGCGTTGGCACCGAGGTGTTCTTGCGGGCGTTGTCCGGTTCCTTGTTGTACCAGTCGGCGATGAGCTCCATGCCGTCCGGATTCGCGTGCACGAACACGATGATCACGTCGTTCAGGATGCGCATCGTTTCGGCGTCGGTGCCCGAGAGCATCTGGTAGCTCGTCTCGATCAGCTGGCTGGCGCCGAGCACTTCGCTCGCATGCAGGCCGCCATCAATCCAGATGATCGACTTGCCGTCGCGGGCATACTGGCGCGCCGTCACCGAATCGATCTCGGCATAGGCGAGTTTCTTGGAGATGTCGCGGTATCTCGCGAGGTTCTTGATGTTGTCCGGGCTCGACACAATCAGCGAGAGCTGCGGTCGGCCCTCGGCCGTGAGCCCGATGGTATCGAGCTTGGCGCGCGGCGACTGGCGCGCGACCCGCTGCCAATAGGCCATGAACTGGGTGTAGTTCGGCAGCCAGTAGTCGTCACCGATATCGTGGCCAAAGTGTTCCTTTGGCGTGGTGACCCGTTGGGCCGATGCGACGCCGGCGCTGCCGGCCAACACGAGGAGGCCTGCCGCCAGAATGACGGCTCGCCGGGGGAGCTGCGCAAAACGAAGCATGATGGGGTGACTCCGCTGGTGTTTGATCCCGGATGGCGCCTGTGGGACGCCGGTGCGGCCGGAGCCTGTGGTAGCGCAACCGCCGGGCGACTTACATTAGACTTTACGCCCGCCCGCCGCCATCCGCTGGCCGAAAGCGACTTATCCCGAGGACGCATTGGCTCTCATTCGACGCACTGCCCAACTGGTGATTGCCGGCGCCATTCTCATCGCCCCGGCAGTGCTCGGTGCACAGGTTACCGAGGCGGAGTATGCGGCCCGCCGCGCCGCGCTCACCACGAAGATGGGCGACGGTGTCTATCTCGCGCTCGGTGCCCGCGAACCGGGCCTCAACCACGAAGCGTTCTATCAGGCGTACAACTTCAGGTATCTGACCGGATTCCTTGAGCCGGGGGCCGCGCTCGTCGTGGTGCGCAAGAACGGCAAGGACGCACCGCTGCTCTTCGTGCCACCCAAGGATCCGGCGCAGGAAGTCTGGACCGGCGAGCGGTTGGGCGTGGACGCGGTCAAGACCAAGACGGGAATGGAGGGCCGCGATGTGCGCAGCCTTCGCGCCGTACTCGACTCCCTGCTGACCGACGCCGCCCGACTGATGGTCGTGGCCGACCTCTCGCGGCCGGCGCCGACCGCCGGCGCCGATGTGCCCGTGAACGCGGCACCCCGCACCTTTGACGATCAGTTCGTCGACCGCATCAAGGAACGGTTCAAGTCGCTCAGTGTGGTCGACGCATCTCGCGACGTGCTGTCGCTACGCGGCAGGAAATCGCCCGCTGAGGTCGCGTTGATCCGCATGGCCGCAAAGATCAGCGCAGCCGGACACACGGAAGTGCTCCGCGCCATCGAGCCGGGCGTGAACGAGTTCGAGATCCAGGCGCTCGCCGAGTACACATTCCGCCGCAATGGTGGCGATCGCCCTGGCTATCCATCGATCGTGGGTTCGGGGCCGAACTCCACGACCCTGCACTACAATCGCGATGACCGTTACATGCAGGCCGGCGAAGTGGTGAACATGGATATGTCCACGTTCTACGGCGGGTACACGGCTGACATCACCCGGACGGTGCCGGTGAGCGGCACGTTCTCGGCCGAGCAGCGGGCGATCTATGAGATCGTGCTCGGCGCCCAGAAGGCGGCCGAGCGCCAGGTCAAGATTGGCGCGCGATTCAACCAGCTCTCCGATTCCGCGAACGCCGTGCTGCGGGAAGGATTGGCCCGCGTGGGACTGATCGAAGCGCCGAACGCCACGTACGAAGCCGCGCCGGGGCGCAAAGTTCCACAGCTTTCGCTGTTCTACATGCACGGCCTCGGACATCCCATTGGGCTCGATGTGCATGACGCGGATGCCTACACCACGCCCAGCGGGATGGTCGAGGGAAGCGCGTTTTCCATCGAGCCGGGGATTTACGTTCGGGCGAACACGATGGACCTTGTTCCTGACACGCCCGCAAACGCCGCGTATCGCGCCAGACTTGCGCTTGCGCTCAAGAAGTATTCCAACATCGGCGTGCGCATCGAAGATGACTATGTGGTGAACGCCTCGGGATTCGAGCGCGTGAGCGCCGACGCGCCGCGCGAGATTGCCGATATTGAGCGTGAGATGGCCAAACCCGCCACGGTCTCGGCCCGCGACGCCGCGATGGTGGAGGCTTACCGGAAGATCCGCCCATGAGCGAAATCAGCCGCCCAACCCGTCCGCGTCAACCAATTGCCCGCCGCCTGCAGATTCTGCTGCGTGACGGGACGGCGATCGAAGGCACCGTGAAAGTTGGCGCCGGCCAGTCGCTGGTGGCATTCCTCAATGCCCGCACCGGCTGGATGAACCTGACGCAGGCGCGGCGGACGAAGTCGGACGACGCCGAAGGGCACTTGATCGTGCACAGCGACCATATCGTGATGGCCTCAGCGCCAGACGGAAAGGTGCAGGTCGCGCCGACGACGAGCGCGGGGATGGACGAGCATATCGTGGAGTTCGTGCTGCTGGGTGGGCGCACCGTCCGCGGCTACGTGCCCGCCGCATCTGGCCAGCGACTGAGCGACGCGGTGTCCGCGTCGGGCCGATTCATGGCGCTTTCGCTCGCCCGCCTCTTCCCCGAGGGTGTGGACGTCGGTGACGTCGCCATCCAGACCGCCGGGATTGCCATTGTTCGAGACCTTCGCGGCGCAGCCGCACAGGAGCCGGAATGACCCGCATCAAATTTTATGTGCTGCAAGCACTGATCTCCCTCGGCACCCTCCTGGCCGGCAGCGCCGCCAGAGCAGTGCCGGCGCATGCGCAGCAGTCCGCGCAGGCGCCTGCCGACGTGATCATCACGAACGCCCGCATCTATACGGTGGACGATTCGCGCCCGGTCGTGAGCGCGATGGCGGTGCGCGGTGGGCGCGTGGCCTTCGTCGGCGACCAGCGCGGCGCGATGGTACTGCGCGGTGCCAACACGCGCGTGATCGACCTGGACGGCCGCACGGTCATTCCCGGGATGGTCGACGCCCACGGCCACGTGGCCAACCTCGGGTCGGCACTGGCCAACGTTGACCTTGTTGGCTCGACAAGCGTGGAGGATGTCGTTGGCCGCGTGATGGCCAAGGCGCAGGGGCGCCCGGCCGGCCAGTGGATCATCGGGCGTGGCTGGGACCAGAATCGCTGGGGCAACACGGCCTTTCCGTCACACGAAAAACTCTCGGCTGCTATGCCGAACAACCCGGTCGTGCTGACGCGCATTGACGGCCACGCGAGCTACGCGAACAAGAAGGCGATGGAGCTGGCCGGCATCACCGCGGCAACGAAGGACCCCGATGGCGGACAGATCATGCGGGACGCAAACGGGAACCCGACCGGCGTCTTCATCGACAACGCGATGGGCCTCGTGAGTCGCGTCGTTCCTCCGCTCTCGCGCGACGAAGTGAAACGCAATGTCGTCGCAGCGATCGCGGACGCGCAGAAATGGGGACTCACGGGCGTGCACGACGCGGGATCGTCTCCCGAGGTGCTCAGCATCTACGACGAGCTGGGCAAGGCGGGGCAGATGAACTTCCGCCTCTATGCGATGGTGTCCGGGGGACGTTCCGAAAGCGCGGCCCTCGACCAGTTGATCGCGGCCGGCCCCAAGAGCGGGCTCAACGGCGGCACGCTCTGGGTGCGCAGCATTAAGCTCTACTCCGACGGCGCGCTCGGTTCGCGCGGCGCAGCGCTCCTCGATCCGTATTCCGACGACGCGAAGAACTCCGGACTGCTGGTGAGCGATCCGAAATTCATTGAATCGATTTCGGTGAAGGCGCTCCGGGCCGGCTGGCAGGTCAATGCGCACGCCATCGGTGACCGCGGCAATCGCATCACGCTCGACGCATTCGAGTCCGCGCTGAAGCAGGTGCCGGTGGCCGACCACCGGTTCCGCGTAGAGCACGCCCAGATCATCAACTACGCCGACATTCCGCGATTTGCCCAGCTCGGCGTGATTCCCTCGATGCAGGCGAGCCACCAGACCAGCGACATGTACTGGGCCGGCGCGCGACTCGGTACACACCGGCTGCCGGGCGCCTACGCCTGGCGTTCACTGCTCAACACCGGCGTCGTGATTCCCAATGGAAGCGATTTCCCGGTGGAGTTCGTGAACCCGCTGATTTCGTTCCACGCGGCAATCTCGCGCCAGGACGCCAATGACTGGCCGGCCGGGGGTTGGTACCCAGAGCAGTTGATGACGCGCGAGGAAGCGCTCAAGTCGATGACCATCTGGCCGGCGTACGCGGGCTTTCAGGAGAACGAACTGGGTTCGCTGTCGCCTGGCAAATACGCCGACTTCACGGTCCTCGACCAGGACATCATGCGCGTACCCGCGCCGCTGGTGCTGAAGACGAGGGTGCTGTCGACCTGGGTCGGTGGGAAAGTGGTGTACGAGAACCGGGCTCAGTAACGACAACTGCGAGTACACCGTAGACCGTACGCCGTAGACCGTACCCCGTTAACTGCAAACGCGGTCACGGCAACTACCGACGACGTACGGTCTACCGTCTACTCGCCGTTTCCAACACAATGCGTATTGTCACTCTGCTTCCCGGCGCCACCGACGCCGTCGTCGCGCTCGGCGCCGGCGCGCACCTGGTCGGGGTTTCGCATTCGTGCGACGGCGCGCCTGCCGGCGTCCCGGTCGTCACCAGTTGTGCGATTGACGCGAACGGGCCGAGCGCGTCGATCGACTCCGAGGTCCGGGAGATCACGGAGTCCGGCAGCGCGCTCTATTCGCTCGACGAGGCGCTGCTCGCGCGGCTCGCTCCCGACCTGATCATCACGCAGGGGCTCTGCGAAGTCTGCGCGGTCAGCGAGGCGGCGGTGCACCGGCTCGCGGCGTCGCTTCCGTCGCAGCCGCGCGTGCTTTCCATCTCCGGCGGATCCGTCGACGGTATCCTGGCTGATATCGCGGCCATCGGCGACGCGATAGACGCGCACGATGAAGCAGACGAGCTGGTCAGTGGCTTTCGCGTGCGCATTCGGCGTGTGCATGAGACGCTCAGGGCGGCGCGAGCACCGCGGCCACGTGTCGCTGTGCTGGAGTGGACCGACCCGCTGTTTTGCGCCGGGCACTGGGTTCCCGAGCAGGTGAAGCGCGCCGGTGGTGTCGACGTACTTGGCACCGCCGGTGCCGTGTCCCGCGTGATCGGCGCACACGCGCTGGAGCAGGCGGATCCGCATATGGTGATTGTTGCGCCCTGCGGGTTCAACCTCGACCGCGCGGAGTTGGAGGCGAGGCGGCTGTGCGAGACGATCCCGTCCCTGGCAACGAAGGAGGTGTGGGCGATTGATGCCAACGCGCTGACGAGTCGGCCAGGTCCGCGGGTTGTCGATGGCATCGAAGCGCTTGCGCGCATCTTCGCGCCAGCGGTGTTCACCGCACTCGGATCAACGCAGGCGCGGCGAATCCACCAGGACCGATAGGTCAGCGGGTCAGGCGGTCAACCAGAGCCGCGCCGCCACCGCCACCAGGAGCACCGCAAACGCGCGCTTGAGCACCGCATCGCTCATTCCGAGCGATATCTGTGCGCCCACCCAACTGCCCACGAAGAGACCGGCGGCAATGAGGAGTGTCGCCTTCACGTTGACGTTGCCCGCGCGGTAGTGTGCCATCGCGCCGAGGAACGCCACAGGGAGCAGGAATACGCCGATCGAGGTCCCGGTGGCCACCTTCTGCGACATTTTTGCCGCGAAGACGAGCAGCGGGACAATGACCACACCTCCGCCAATGCCGAAGACGCCGCTGAACACTCCGGCGATCAAGCCGATCGCCACGTACGTCATGAGCACAACCCCTCCAGGGGTCCGGGGAATTTCATCAACGGCCCACCGCGCGAGACGCGGCGTCGCGCACTTCACGTTCCTTGTCGTTCATGAGAATCTTGAGCGCCGCGAGGGCGCCCGGCGTGTGCGCTTGCGCCAGGGCGCGCACGGCCGCCACACGCAGCGACGGGCCCTTGCGGGAAGCGAACAGCCGTGAGTTTGGTTCCGCCGCCTTGGCAAGCTTGGCCACGGCCTCGGTTGTCGCGATCTTGCCAAGCGCGGCAAGCATCCCGGCCTGCACCTCGACGTCTTCCTCCCCGTCCATCGCGCGGCCAATGATGTCGCCGACCTTTCCACCTCGGCGATTCGCCAGCGCGGCAACCGCTTCCAGTCGCACCTCGACGACAGGATCATCAAGGACGCGAGCGATCGCGTCCGTGGCAAACTGGGTATCGTATGCGCCCAATGCTCGCGCCGCCGCTCGCCGCACGCGCGCGTCCGGGTTGATGAGCTGGTCGGCGAGCGCCCGGTCACCATCGGTCGGGCGGCGGCGCGCGATTTGCTCCGCCGCGAGCCGCATCATGTGCGGCCGCACGTCGGCAAGCATGGCGATGATCGCTTCGTCGGTGGACGGCAGCTGATCGAGAATGGCAATGAAAGTCTTGCGATGCTCGCCGGTCGAGGCGCGGCCGAGTTGATCCACGACGGAATCCACGCCATCGGTACCGCAGCGAATGAGGATCGCGAGGGCTTCCTCGGCGCGCCCGGGATCATCGATAAACACCCGTGCGATCGGCTGCAGCAGCCAGGGCTTGGTAAGGCGGCGCACGGTGAGTACGAAGTGGCGGCGGACTTCCGGGTCGGTCGCCTCACTCTCATGAACGAGCAGATGCCCGAACACCGTCATGGCGGCATTCGTGCGTCCTTCACGAGTGGCCTGTTCGACCGCGAAGGCTGTCTCATCGAAGTGCGGAACGATCGGGTGCCCGTCGCCGCCGCGGTTCGCCCGCGACAGGATGAACGGAATACGCTCATGGCTGCCCGGAAGTGGTTCCGGAACCGCTGGTTCGGCCGCGGCCGCGGCCGCCTCCACGACAGCATCGCGGAAGTTGACCGTGATGGTGGTGGCACCCACCGCCCGCAACTTGTCGTGGGTCGGCTTCCAGTCGGCGTCGATCGGCGCAGCGAGAATCCTCGCCAATGAAAGCATTTCGCCGGCCGACATCCCTTGGTTGATCTCAAGCGACTCAACCCCGTGACCGACGAGCTGGTCGGCCAGGTCGCGCACGCCGGCGAGCACCGTGGGAACGAGAAGCCCGTTTGCGACGAGTTGCCCCTCCCGCGTCGAGAGGCGCACCGTCCCTTCCTTTGTCTTGAGGACGAGGGTGCGCAACTCCAGCTTCTGCTGGTCGACAGCCTCTGGCTGTCGCATGAGCAGCGAGACCAGGCGAGCGGCGTGCCGCGCGAGATTAAAGGAGTCGTCCATTGGGCGGATGGCGCCGTGCTCGGGCCCAGGCGAATCTGGTTCCGCTCGTGGCGCCCGGGTAACATACGCTGAACCTCAGCACTGTATCCACCGCCCGATGCCGATTACCCGCTTTCTTCCGTTCCTCGCCGCTGGCGTGACCCTCGCCGCCTGCCGTTCAACCGTGCCGTCGACGATGGCCGGAAGCCCGCTGCCCGACTCGGTGCAGGTGCGCCGGGATATCGAGGTGCTCGCCTCGGATGCCTTCGAGGGCCGCCGGACGGGAACTCCAGGCAACGACAGCGCCGCAGCATTTCTCGCGCGCCGGTACGCTGCGCTCCGCCTCGCGCCCGCGGCGGGAGCAACGACCGCCTGCGGCACAGGGTGCGCTGCGTCGTACCTCATCAAGTTCACGGCCAGCGAGGCCGTGCGTGGCGCAGCGGCGCGACCTCTGCCCTCGCAGAACGTCGCCGGCGTCATCCGCGGCACCGACCCCGCGCTTCGTGATGAGTATGTCGTCATTGGCGCGCACTTCGACCACCTGGGCCGGTCCACCGTTGGCGCGACGGACCCCGCGGCAGCAAACGCCATTCGCAACGGCGCGGACGACAACGCCAGCGGCTCCGCAGCGGTGCTCGCGATCGCGCGGCGCCTCGCAGCCCAGCCCACGCGTCGTTCAATTCTTGTCGTCCACTTCAGCGGCGAAGAGCAGGGGCTCCTGGGCTCCGCCAAGTTCGTCGAGACTCCACCGGTGCCCGTGGCGAAGATGGCCGCAATGGTCAACTTCGACATGGTCGGCCGGATGAAGGACGACAAGCTCATTGTGTACGGTGTCGGTACCGCCGCCGAAATGCGTGCGCTGCTCGACTCGGCGAACCTGGATGGCCTCAAGCTCGCACCCGTCCCGGATGGTACCGGTCCCTCGGACCATTCGTCGTTCTACCTGAAGGACATGCCGGTGCTGCACTTCTTCACCGACACACATGCGGACTACCACGCGGCCACGGACGACGCCGACAAGATCAACATCGCGGGCGAAATGCGGGTGATCGACCTCGCCGAACGGGTGGTGCGCAACATCGCCAACCGTCCCACGCGCCTGACGTTCACCAAGGTGGCGACACCCACGCGGATGGCGAGCGGTCCGGGCAATGGTGCCTACTTCGGTTCCATCCCGGACATGGCATCGGGCGAAGAAAACGGAATGCGGTTGTCCGGCGTCAGTGCCGGCGGGCCGGCGGAGAA
>Ga0207952_1000446_pt1 | contig 34008 bp, 56 predicted proteins | sample SubbioR12Aug_8Ca_FD_184831 | JGI IMG/M metagenome (GOLD analysis project Ga0207952, IMG submission 184831) | Serpentinite rock and fluid subsurface biosphere microbial communities from McLaughlin Reserve, California, USA - CR12Aug_8Ca (SPAdes) | ecosystem: Environmental > Terrestrial > Deep... | reverse complement strand
GTTCTGATTCCACTCTGGAAGGTTGAAGCAGCCATGTCTGAAGAGAGACGGCTGACGGTTGTGAAGGACATGAACAAGAGACGGACCGGACTGGACGTTGCCCGGTTCGGTGATGACAAGACGGTCTTTGCCACACGGTATGGCTTTTGGTTTGAGCCATTGGTTCAGCTTGCCAAGAAGAGCACCACTGAGACCTTCTCAAAGCTCAAGGTCATGGGACTCTATCCCTATCTTGTGGATGACATTGGTGTTGGTGGTGGTGTCACGGACAACGCTTCAGAGCAGAAGCTTGATGTCTATGGCATCAATGTGCAGAACGTTGCCAAAGACAAAGAGACCTTTGCCAACCTCAAAAGTGAGCTTGCTTGGAAGTTCCGTGAGATGATAGATGATGTATACCTTCCTTATGATGAAGAGCTGCTTGCTCAGTTGAGCAATATCAAGTTCAAGTACATTGGTGGAAGGATTGCAGTGGAGCAGAAGGATGAAGTCAAAGCAAGGACTCACGGTCAGTCCCCGGACAAAGCAGATGCCGTGTTCCTAGCAATCTCAGACTACTATGTCAAGCGTAAGAAGAAGGGTGGGACTGTTATAACTGCCGGGAATTATGATGAGATATTGCATAACCACAATGAAAACAGGTAAGATAATGAGTAAAGAGAGGGCATTTGACCAATGATCATACAAGCAACAAACAAGAAGAACTTTGCCCGGACTGAGAAGCCTGACATTGACAGTGAGCTTGGCACCTCTGGTGGTAGTCTTGCAGACATGCTCACCGTCAAGAAGAAGACTAGCAGCAAAGTCAGCATCAAAGATCTCCGGTTCATGAAGGACAATGACGGCACGGTCCGTTCACTCTATCAGATCCTGAGAATGCCTATCATGTCAAACAGTTGGAGACTGGATCCTGAAGAGGTTCCGGAAGGTCTGCAGAAGGCAGCCAAAGAGCAGGCTGATCACGTCCTTGATAACTTCACCCGTCCACCTCACAAGGGTGGCATGACAACTCCATTCCGCTTGGTCATTGCCCGGACACTCAAAGCAGTGCTTGAAGGCTATGCCATTGCAGAGAAGGTGTGGACTCTGAATGAGCAGGGCAAGATTGTATATAGGAAGATTGCATTCCGTGATGTCACTGAAGTCACTGTCCTCAGAGATGACAAGGGTGGCTTTGCAGGCTTTGAGCAAAGCTATTATTCAAAGGAACAGAAGAAGACCATCACCGTTCAGATCCCTGTTGAGAAGTGCTTCCTCTACACTTACAACAAAGATGAGGATGAGATCTATGGTCAGTCAGCATTCCAATCTGCATACTACCATTGGGACCGCAAACGCCGTCTCTACTACCTTTATGAGCAGAGCGTTGAGAAGGGTGCCATGCCACCAAAGATGCTTGAGGTTCAAGAAGGCAATGATGACACTGAGTCCACTCAGCGTGCCAACCTGCAGGCAATGGACCGCTTTGGCATTGACTCAGCAGTGCTTGTCCCTACCGGTTATAAGCTGAACCCTTATGATGCAGGCAAGGGACGGATTGATCCTATGCCCGGCATTGATCACCAAGATGCTCAGATGGCACGTTCCGTCTTGGCTCAGTTCATCCTGCTTGGATCCGGGGACAAGACCGGCTCCTTTGCATTGAGCAAGTCACACGCTGACCTGTTCATGATGGCACTCCGGGGAATGATGGCTGAAGTTGAAGAGCATATCAATTCATACCTGATCCCTCAGCTGATTGACTACAACTATGAGACTCAATACTATCCTGAGTTCCGCTTCAATGACATGTCAGATGACACCGCTGACTTCATTGAGAGCATCTTCCTTGAGATCGTGAAGAAGACTGATCTCCGGAAGGACTTTGTGGACGGCTTGGTTGAGCAGGTTGCAGACCGGCTTGACATTGACCTGACTGAACTGAAGGCTGATGACGTGAATGATACCGGTGAAGAGCTGCCTGAAGGCGGTGCTGCAGTAGTGGCTGAAGTGGAAGAGATTGCAAAGACCGCTTTGAACGGTGCTCAGATTGCAAGCCTGCTCTCCATTGTCACTCAGATTGTCACGGGTCAGATGCCATATGACACCGGACGTGCCGTGATTGTTGCTTCATTCCCTACCCTATCAGATGAAGAGATTGATGGGATCCTTGAACCTGCCAAGACATTCACGCCAACTGCTGCTGCCCTCAGCCGGTCAAAAAAAAAACTGAGTCATAGTCACCGGCGTGGTGCAAGTGCCCGGCACTTTGACACTGAGAAGCAGGAGCTTGCTTGGAGACGGGATCTCTCACCTGCTGAAGCCAACACCAACCTTGCTGCAATAGAAGACAAGATCATCAGTCAAGAGAAGAAGTTTGATGCTGCCATGAAGCCGGTCTTTGATGACGTGGTTGCTCAGGCACTGGAAGACATCAAGCCAATCCTTGAAGGTGGTGACATCACCAAGCTTGAAGACTTCAGCCTGACGGGTGCTGACAAGTATGCTCAGACCATTACTGATCAGAGCCTTGAGACTTACAATGCCGGGAAGAAGATCACGTCTGATGACCTTGACATTGGCATTCCAACCACTCCCAAAGAGTCAAAGGAATACTTCAAGCAGAACGGCAAGAGCATTGCTGACAAGCAGTTCAGTGATCTCACATTCATCATCAAGCAGAAGGTCACATCAGAGTTCCACAAGGGACAGCTCTCACGGGGTCATGAGTTTGCCACACCTGAAGAGATTGCTGCCTTGCTTGGTGAGGACTTTGAGCAGTTCTATCAGAAGACCATCTCACTCACCGGCGTGATAGCAGTTGCTCAGGCAATCAACCGGTCCCGTGATGATGTCTTTGAGACAGCCAAAGAGGACATTGAGGTCTATCAGTATTCAGCAATCTTGGATGACGTGACGTGTGAGCTTTGTGAAGCAATGGATGGAACGGTTGTTGAGCATGAGGAATACAAAGCTTCTCCATATCAGCCACCTGAACACGGCTTCTGCCGTTGCATATGGATTGCAATCAAGAAGGATCAGACTGATATTCCTGAGACCACCGGGATCCCGGACATTCCTGAAGAAGTTGTGGCTAAGAATCAAGCGTTGTAACATAAGCATTGAAGGGATATAGTAAAGATATGAAGGACAAAAAGCTCTATACAGTATTGCAACCTGATGACTCAAAGGCAGTCAGGTATGCAGCCGGTGACAGTGAATATCCAAACGCCAAAGGCAAACTCTACAAGAAGAGGATCATCAACTTTGGTGAGTACGCTGACCAATGGTTCCCTGAATACTTCCTGCACCTTGATGAAGCATGGGGTGAATCAGTCCTGCAGAACTTCAAGGACGGCACGGTTGGACGTGTCTATGTTCCTGCTTCCCACACTGATGATCCTGACAAGAATCGTGGTGAAGTCATTGACATGATGCTCTCTGCAGACGGTGCCGGGATTGATGCAATCCTTGACATCCGTGATGAAGAGACCGTTGAGAAGATTGAAGCTGACCTGATATGGGATGTCTCAATTGGCTTCACAATGAACTGGATCACCAAAGAGGGTGATGAGAAGGGACCGGCAATCTACCACGTTGCATTGGTCAACAACCCTTATATTGAAGACATGACTCCGTTTGAAGCGTTTGCCAAAGTGACTGCTGAATGCAGAGCAGAGGTTGCCACCAATTATGGTGCTAATGCTATAATGTTGAGCAGGTCAGGGATCAAAAAAGAATTAAGCAAGGAGAGTGATATGGACAAAGTTAAGATCATCAATGACAAAGAATATCCGGTTGAAGTTACCTTCAGAGAAGGTGATGAAGACAAGACCGTGACTGTTGAAGCCGGTGCTGAAGTAGAAGTTCCTGCAGATCAGAAGGAAGTTGTTGAGACTCTCATTGCAGAATCCACCGCTCCTGAAGAAGAAGAGACTGATGAAGAGCGTGAAGCCCGTGAGAAAAAAGAGAAGGAAGATGCTGATGCTGCAGCTGCTGAAGAGGAAGGCACCAAAGCTGAACTTGCCAAAGCTCAGAAGCAGATTCAAGAATACCGCAAGAAGGAAGTTGATCAAGAATATGAGAAGCTTCTCAAAGCAGGCAAGATTGTTCCTGCTCAGGAGAAGGCATTCAAAGCTCTTGCAATGTCCGGTGATGTGAAGGTTGAGTTCTCAAAGGACGGCAAGTCCACTCAGGTTCCAGTCTCTGAGATGCTCAAAGAGTTCACCAAGCACGCTCCAAAAGTTGTCAACTATTCAGAAGATGGTGGCAATGGTGGTGGTGCCGGTGGTGAAGGTGTTGACAAAGATGCAACTCCCTATGATAAACTGAGTGCAGAAGCAAAAGCGGGATTGCAAGCCACTGGAGTCTCTAAAGAACGTTACAATGACAATGTTGCCAAGCACCCGGAAATGTACCCGGATGTGACAGCAGATAATAAGAAGGAAGATGAGGAATAATCATGGCTAATCTTACAGCAGCCCGTGATCCAAAATGGCGTGAAGACAAAGTTGCAGAACTCAAAGCAACCGTCGGTGGCAAGTTCGTCACCGGTGGTGCAGTTGTGTTCAGTCCTACAACTGGTCTCCTGAGCCGTTCAGTAACAACCGCTTCAAGTGTGACTGCAGGAGTTGCCCTTGAAACTAAAGACCTTACCAATGCACCTGCCGGATCCCGGATCCGTGTGCAGCGTTCAGGCACGTTTGAGTTTGGCTACCCTGCCGGTGGTGCTGCAGACAGCATTGTTGGTGATCTTGTCCAGTGGGTAGATGACAACAACGTTGAAACGTTTGCATCTGGTATCAAAGCCGGACGTATCGTTGAAGTAGTATCAGCAACCCGTGTCCGTGTGGCACTTGTAACAGCAGCAGCCTAATAGCTAAAGCAGAAAGTGAAGAATTGAGATGAATGAAACTAGCTTACTAGAAGGATTCCGTGTCCAGTTTGCAGAAGGTTATGACGCTGCAACACCGGTATGGGACCGGATCGCTGCACTTGTTCCAAGTGACGGCGGTAGTGAAGAGTATGGTTGGCTTGGTGGTCTTGCCGGAATGCGTGAGATGCATGGTGAGCGTCAGCCACAAGGTCTGAAGAACTATGACTTCAAGATCAAGAACATTGAGTTTGAAGAGAGTGTTCGTGTCAAACGTGCTGACATCCGTGACAGCAAGATTGCCACTTACAACAACATGGTCCGGATCTTGGGTGAGAACTTCAGGACGTTCCCGGATGAGAAGGTGTTCAGCCTGATCAACTTGGCTGACAGTTCTGTTGCATATGATGGTCAGAACTTCGCTGATACTGATCACGTTCAGGGTAACGGCTCAGATGGTACTGAGAACTGGAGCAACTTGGGAACTGCAGAATTGTCTGCAACAACCTTTGCAACAGCCCGTCTTGCAATTGAGACAGCACGCTCAGATGCAGGCAAAGTCCTCAACCGTGCTCCTAAGTTCCTCTTGGTGGTTCCACCTAGCAAGCGTGCACTTGCAGAAGGCATCTTGCTCAAAGAGCACCTTGCCGGTGGTGAGAACAACCCTAACTATCAAGCTGCAGAGATCCTTGTGACGGCTGACGTTGCAAGCAACCGTTGGGCACTCCTTGATGTTAGCTCTCCAACAGCCCGTCCATTCGTATGGCAGGTCCGTGAAGAGGTTCCGTTTGAAGCACAAGAAGCAGGGTCTCATGAAGACTTCTTCCGCAAGGAGAACTTCTATGGTTCATACCTTCGTGGCAATGCAGGCTATGGTGAATACCGCAAAGCCTACATCTCAGTTGTAGCCTAGTCTATAATTGGTCATGAGTGGGGAAGACAGGCACCGTCTTCCCCATAAAGAGATCAATAATAAGAAGGAGATCAACCACATGAGCAAGCTATACCAAGTCAAACTAGCACCCGGATTCAATGCTGCAGGGCGTACCCGTGCAGGCGTTACACTTGAGAAGGGTGTGACTAGCATTTTTGAACTCACCAAAGAACAGCTTGCTGCTCTTGAAGCTGACGTGTGGATCCTTGTTGCTGAAGCACCTGAAGGTGCAACTGTCACCGCTCCCGGTGAATCAGCTCCTGAGTCCAATGAGGATGAACAGGAAGAGCCAAGTCCATATGACGGCAAGTCACTGAAGGATCTTCAGGCAATGGCTGCTGAAGCTGAAGTTGATGTCACCGGCATCCGCTCAAAGCAAGGCGTGATTGACGCTCTTGAAGCTGCAAAGAATCAAGATCCTGCAGGTGGAACATCTTATGAAGAGCACGTCACTGATGGCATCCGCTACTTCAAGGATGGTGACAAGATCGTTGCCGTTCAAGATGAAGGATTCACCAACTTGGAAGAGTCACTTGCCGGATTCGGTGAGACTGAAGATGAAGCTCTTGCTGAACTGAACAAAGCTCAGGAACTAGCTGACAACCTTGATGAAGAGGAAGTCACCATCTCAGAGGACATGCCACTTGATGACCTCAAGAAGATTGCTGAAGAGCAGGGTGTTGAGAATCTTGACTCCTACACTGAAGACAACAAAGCTGACCTCATCAAAGCAATAGAAGAAGCATCAGCTAAGACTGAAGAATAGGATCCCACATGGCAACCGTTCCCTACATTACACGTCAGGATGTCCGGGAAGAAGCCGGTTTTCAACATGTTGAAGAGAACGGTTCCCTTACTGGTATCTTAGACGGCAACAACAAAGTGTTCATGACAGAGCACAAGCCTATTGTTGACCGGAACTATGATGAACTCACCAATGCAGAAGATGTCACCGTGTATGTTGACGGTGCTCCTGCAGACGTGAACATCATTGACTTTGAGAATGGTGTGATCACGTTGGTGAATGCACCTGCTGCAGACACTGAGAACATGCACATCTATTATCATCATAGTCAGATGTCTGACCGGTATGTTGACAGCGTTATTGCTCAAGCAACCGGCATTGTTCACCGTGCCTTCAAGAGCAATGGAATCACCACTCCCTTTGATACTGACAATGCCACTCATGCTGACTACTATCCAAGCATTCAGATGATCGTGAAGCTCTATGCTGCCGGTCTTGCATTGACCCGTGACTATGGATCCAGTGCTGACACTGAAGAGACTTCAAAGGATGGCTATAAGAAGATGAGCACGGCAAAGAGTGAGCTGACCTCACTGCTTGATGCACTGCTTGAGGATCCTTTGATTCCTAATACTCAGAGCAATGGTGGCACCGGTGGCACGGTAGTGGTTCAAAGTAAGGGGACCATCTTTGGTGATGATCCATATCTTGTGGGCACGGATGAGCATGAGAAGTTCTTCCGTCATCCCGGATCTGGAAGCTTCCCCATCAACCCGGACGTGTGACATGGCAGTTCTTGATAAGCTCAAAGGTGGATGGGCATTCAGTTGTCCCGGCTGCAAAGATGTCCATCAGATTGATGAGCGTTGGTCCTTCAACGGCAATGAAGAGAAGCCAACATTCACACCGTCATTGCTTGTCACATACCCTGCCAATCCTGATGCTTCTGAAGAGTTTGCTGAATGGAGACAGGAGAGACGCTGCCACTCCTTTGTGACTGATGGCAGAATCCAATTCTTAGAAGACTCAACTCATGATCTTGCCGGTCAGACCGTTGAGCTGAAGGAGTTCTCATGGGCATGAATATAGGCTTTGAGATTGAGGGAGACAAGCAGATCTCCGCTGAGTTAGGCATCACCATTGATCACCTGACGGACTTCTCTGAGCCAATGTCAGAAGCTGCAGACATCATGATGGATGCCGTTGAAGATAACTTTGATAAGCGTGGTGGACGGTTCGGTGGATGGGCACCCCGGAAGCCAACCATCCCACCTCAGACTCACCCGTTGCTTGAGAAGAGCGGTGACATGAGGAAGGGATTCTTCAAGGAATCCAATTCAGACTATGCAATGGTTGGCAATGATGACTTCAAGTTCCCCTACCACCAAAGCAATCAGCCCCGGAAGAGCAACCTTCCCCGGCGTGTGATGCTTCAGATAGATGCTACAATGAGAGATGAGATATTCAAGGCATTCCAGAAGTACATAGTGTATGCATTGAGAGGACAAAGATGAAAAGCAATTCAACCACATACCGTGATCCAATAGCTCAAAAGCTTGTGAGCTTGTTTGAAGAGCACGCCTTCAAGGAACTGAAGGGCAGATACTACTATGGAACGCCAATGATCATTGCTCAGAATCAGCTCAACTTCCCGGCGGTCTGCATCAGTGGTGGTGTTGAGAGTGCCACCGGGACAGAGACAAACACTCATGATCAGTCCCGGATCCGTTATCAGATCACCATCATGATTGACATGAAGAAGGAATGGCTGACCGGCAAGGACCGTGTTGGTCCTGAGATGGAGCTTCACCGGTTGCTGATCGGACGTGATGAGAACTATGACATGCTTGTTGGCTCACTGGAATATGTCTGCCGGAAGTTCAACGTTCTGGACCGGATGAACCGGCTCTATATAGATCTTGGATCAGAGACCCGTGCCCGGATCCGTCCAAACATTGAGGGAAGAGGGCGTGGCATGTTGCTCTATGAGGGCACTTTGGAGATTGAGATCAAGCATAATCAGCTGAAGCCATAGGGTCTGCAGCCATAAGCTTGTTGTAGAGTTATCATTATGAGTATAATATGAAGTAAGGAGAGCATCATATGTCAACGGAATCAGATCAAACAGTGGAACACAAGGCTTCAGACCTCAAGGTTGCTGAAGGTTACACCAATTATTCAGTAGATGTTGAAGGTCATGTGTACCATGTTGTTGCACGGACCGTCAAAGAAGCAGGTGATAAGGCTAAGAAAATGCATAAAGCAGGGAAGGAACAGTCATAATGGATGATATTATTGGAGCACTTGTTGCCGTTGGATATGGCAAAGAGACGACACGGGGCACTGCCGTCCCTGCTACACGTTGGATTGGGAAGTATGAACTGAGCTTCTTCCCCCGTGCAGACAAGATCATGAATGAGAGTTCCTACAATCACCTTGCCAAGAACAGTGGTCAAGCTACTATCAGGCGTTATGGTGAAGGTGACATCACTGCCAAGATCTTTGATGCTGCTATTGTTGACTTCCTTGTCATGGTTGCCGGTCAGGTTCCAACCACTGCTGCAGTAGTTGGTCAGACAGGTGCATATGATCACACCGGTTCCCTGCTCAACACCAACACTCATCCGTCATATACTCTTGCAATCAAGGAAGGTGGTCTTGCTGACTCACGCTTCCCCGGTGCCATGCTGAACAGCCTGTCACTAGAGTTTGCAACTGATGACTATGCAAAGATGACTGCCAACTTCCTGAGTGAAGAGCCAACTGCAGTTGCCAACACACCTGCTCACACTCAAGAGCTTGAGTTCGTACCGTCTGACGCTCATGTCTACATTGTTGCAAAGGGTGGAGACCTTGACGCTGCAACTGAGATTGCAGATGTCCGGCGTGCATCCATTGAGTTCAACAAGAACTTGATCCGCAAAGAGTCACTTGGCAACAAGAAGGTCAATCCCCGGAACGGACGGATGGAGATCAGCGGTGAAGTTGAGATCTTCTATAACTCTCAGACGTTCAAGAACTACTGGAAGAATGACACTGAGCTTGCACTCCGTTTGGAGATTGAAGCCACTGATGCAGTCATTGGAACTGACACTCACCCGTCAATCCAGATTGATCTGCCGTTCGCAATGATTGAGAATTGGGAACCTGACTATGGTGCTGATGACCTCATCCCTCAGACCCTCTCAATCAACGGTTACTTGGATGCAAACACTGGACAGTTCTTCAACTACAAAGTCCGGAACACAACTGCATCATACGCTTAGGAGATCACTCATGACACCTCAAGCAGCATAGTTGAACAGAGAAGCGTGGTGCCTTAGTGCTCACGCTTCTTGTGCTATAATTGACTTGATAATAATAAGATTGGAGACCAATGCAATGACTACTGAAAATAGCTCAAAGCCAACCACTGAATACAAACTGAAGTCCGGCAATCACACCGTTGAACTTCGTGACTACCTGACCGGACGTGAGAAGCGTCTGATCAAGAATGCCCTATGGGGTGGCAAGAACATGACCATCAAAGACGGCAAGGGTGAATCTGATCCCGTGCCTATGGAAGACATGGATGCTTCCACTGACAAGACCATTGAATTGATGGTTGTTCAGTTAGATGGCAGCCGTGAGAATGTCTTGGACCGTGTGCTTGATATGCACTCCAATGACTATGATGAACTCATGGAGAAGATTGAAGAGATCACCAAGCCGGTTGACAAGTCAAAAAAAGCCGGTGGTCCAAGCAGTACCAAAAGCTAGTTGATCCTTCCACCAAGTTCCCACCGGCTGCAGATCAGGAGACCATAGAAGCAGTGATTGCAGCCGGAACTGGTTGGACCACTGAGATCATGGATGAGCAACCTGACTGGTTGAAGGAGAGGGTCTATGTCATACTTATGACAGATAAGCAGCAGCTTTTTGGCAAGCTAGAAGGTATAATCAAACTATGGAGCAAAAAACATTAAGCATTGTAGCTAGAGCCAAAGCTGAAGGTCTCAATGAGATCCAGAAGATGAATGACTCTATTGGTGAAACAGCCAAGCAGGTCAAAGAGTCTACCTCTGGAATGAAGGGATTCACTGACGGTCTTGACAAAGCCGGTGCCAAGATGACAGATGTAGGGAAGGGGATGTCTTTGGGTGTCACCCTTCCTATTGTTGCACTTGGTGCAGCTACTATTCAGGCTCTTCAAGGAGTTGAAGTGCTTGGTGCTCAGACCGCTGCCGTGATCAAGTCCACCGGCGGTGCTGCAAACGTTACCAAAGAACAGGTCACGGGTCTTGCTGATGAGCTTGAGAAGCTCACGGGTGTAGAAGCTGAAGCCGTCATGACCGGTGAGAATATGCTATTGACATTCACCAACATCAAGAACGGCGTTGGTGAGAACAATGACATCTTCAACCAAGCAACCAAGATGACTCTGGACATGGCAACTGCCATGAACGGTGGAGCCGTCCCGTCTGCTGAAGCTATGAAGGCTCAAGCCATTCAACTTGGTAAGGCTTTGAATGATCCTATGAAGGGACTCACTGCACTGTCAAAGGTTGGTGTCTCCTTCACGGAAGATCAGAAGAAGCAGATCCAAACTATGCAGGAAGCCGGTGACACTATGGGTGCTCAGAAGGTGATTCTTGCAGAGTTGAATAAGGAGTTCGGTGGATCCGCTGAAGCCTTCGGTGCTACTACTGCAGGTAAGGTGGCAAAGCTTCAGAATGAGTTTGGCAATGTGGCTGAGACGCTGATGGCTGATGCACTGCCTGCAATCAACAGCTTTGTGGCAGGACTGTCCGGCATGATTGAGAAGTTCAATGGACTCACTGAAGGTCAGCAGAAGATGGTTGGCATTGGTGTGGTGATAGCTGCAGCAATTGGACCGGCTCTCATTATTATTGGCAAGATGGCTCAGGGCATCAGTGCATTGATCAAGACGGTTCAGTTCTTAGGCAACTCATGGGTGGGCACCGGCGTGAAGGCGGTGGCATCCGGCGTGAAGACTGCTGCAGTATGGACTGCCACTCAGATCAAGATTGCTGCAGTGGCTACCGCTCAGGCTGCAAAGGTTGCTGCTCTATGGGCAGGGACTCAGATCAAGATGGTGGCTGCAGCCATAGCAACTCAGGCTGCTCACATTGCTTCAGCACTAGCAGTTGCAGCTGCATGGGTAGTGGCAAACGCTGCCATGCTCTTGGGAATTGGACTCATCATTGCTGCAGTGGTGGGACTTGTGATCCTCATTGTGAAGAATTGGGACACCATAAAAGCTGCAGCTGCAGCCATGTGGGAAGGCATCAAAGCCGGGGCAGAGTGGCTCTTCAATGCAATCAAGTCAGCGGTTGAATGGTACATCAACATCTATGTGACTGCCTTCCAACTACTTGTTGCAGGGGTCAAAGCCGTGTGGGACGGGATCCTGATTGCTGCTCAGTGGCTCTTTGACGTGATCAAGGGCATCATCACCACATACATCAATGCTTATATTGCCATATTCAACTGGATCAAGGACGCTGCCATTGCCGTCTGGAATGCCATTGGGAACGCTGCAAGGTGGCTCTTTGATAATGTGATCAACCCGGTCATCAATAACATCAGGAACGGCTTCTCTGCAGTTGGCAATGCCATTGTGGGAGTCTTCAATTGGGTCCGTGATACTGCAACCGGTGCATGGAACGGGATCATTGGTGCCCTGAGATCTGCCTTTGATGCAGTCAAGAACATTGTGACGGCTCCATTCCGGGCAGCATTCAATGCAGTGGCAGGCTTCTGGAACAGCACGCTTGGCAACATTCAATGGAAGGCTCCTGATTGGGTGCCGGGCATTGGTGGCAAGAGCGTTGGATTCCCTAAGATGCCAATGCTTGCAACCGGTGGTGTGGTCACGGGACCAACCGTTGCAATGATCGGTGAAGGACGTGAAGATGAAGCGGTCCTTCCACTGAGCAAGCTTGACGCTATGCTGCAGCACGCTGCTGAAGGCAATGACAACAACAATCAGATGGCACCTCAAGTGAAGGTGGACATCACAATCAACGGTCATGTGATCGGTGATGAGTCTTCCATCAGCAAGCTTGCCGTTGTCTTGGCTCAGAAGGTTGATCAGCAGCTCCGTGCACAAGGGACAAAGAACGTTAATATGTTGAGGGTAACAGCACAATGATCACTATAAATGGAACACCGGTCCCGGATCCTTCAGGCTATGATGACAACTATGATCAGTTCTTCACTGACAACATCTCACTTGCAGGCAACCGGCAGCGGAACAGAAGAGCCAAAAAGAAGTATGCCACTATGATCTGGACCATGTTGGAGCCGTCTGAGTTCCAAGCATTACAGGCAATGTTTGGTGATGGTGATGAGGTGACGTTCACCAACACTGACTCTTCCTTTGGATCGTTTGACTTTGTGGGGATCCCGGATCTCCCGTTGAATGCTTCAGAGTATCTTGGTGGTGGAACATTCTTGAGGGATCTGACTGTCACCTTGAGAGAGGTATAGCATGTCAATTCCATCATCAGCAGCATTCCAAGCAGCAGCAGATGCAACCGTCAATGATGTGACGTTTGGTCTTCTTGTTGCATGGGACAAGATCTATGAGGGCACTGCCACCTTCTTCCAGATTGGCACCTCTGCCATTGAAGGCAATGACTTCATCAAGGGTGCCGGTGAGGATGTCACCTTCTTTGACAAGTATAACTTCCAAGAAGAGACCGGGCACGTCAATGATATAAGCATCACACGGATGAGCAGTGTGACTCCCTTTGGTGTGTTCTCTGCTCAGGCTGATGTGGAGTTGGACAACACTGACAAGCGGTATATTCCCGGCTTTGATCCCACTATTGGATCCTTTGTGAACAAGAACAGGAGACCAATCAAGATCTCTGCAGGCTTTGATGGTGAGAATCTGCAGCAGTTTGTTGGCTTCACTGACCGTCCAAGAACGTCCCTGATGGGGCAGAAGCTCACAATGCACGCCTATGACGTGATTGACTACTTCACCAATGTGGAGACTCCCGTGAAGAGCTATGAGGGGTACTACTTCCATGAGATCATTGCTGACATTCTGACTGAGCTTGGATTCTCATCCTCTCAGTATGATCTTGAAGTCTCCCTGCAGACTGCTCCCGGCTTTGTCACTATGAGTGGCATGACCGTTGCTCAGGTATTCCAGAAGATATGTGAAGCTGAACAGGGTGTGATCTTTGCTGATGAGCAGGGCATCATTCACTTCTGGAACCGGCAGCACTATGCAGGTCTTGGCTTTGATGGACCGGCTGCAGAGTATGACTACACCAACCTTGTGGATCTTGAGTGGTCAGATACTCCAATCATCAATTGGGTGATAGTGAATGCAAAGCCCCGTGCCATTGCTGCCATGCAACCCGTCTATCAATTGGCAAACTCCGTTGAGATCAAAGCCGGTCAGACCATCACACTGCCGGTCCAGTTTGAAGATGATGATGGACCGCTGCCTGTCACAAGCATAATGGATCCCGTATATATAGCAGATCGGGATGATCTGAACCGCTCCTATTATGAGACCAATGAAGCTCAAGATGGAACCGGTGCTCCCGGCAATGTCTTCATCACCATGACTGACATCAGCTTGGTTGGTGACGTTGCCTTTGTGGAGTTCTCAAACACTGCAGCATATAGCGTATACATCACCGGAATGGAGATTCATGGAACCCCGGCAAAGGTCACTGACCGGATCACGGTTGAATCAAAGGATGCTGACTCTATTGAGAAGTATGGCATCAACCCTGAATCCAACAACGGTGAGCCTATTGAGATCAACAATGACTGGATCCAAGACGCTGCAACCGCTCAATCATTGGCATCCCTGCAGGTTGATCAGTATGCAGACCCGGAACAGCAGCTTGCAGGCACCGTCTTTGGGGATCCTTCACACCAATATGGTGACGTTGTGACGCTCCGGGTGGATGACATTGAGGTGGATCCACGCTATGCAGTAGTTGTTGGCAGTGAATTGAAGATGAATATGGGCAAGATCCTGCATCAGAAGCTTGTCTTTGAGTACCGTGAAGCGTTGCTATTCCAACAATTCTTCACAATTGAGTCCTCACAGATTGGTGGATTGGATGCCATTGCCCCATAACTGATATAATCATAAGCAAGGAGAACACATATGGAGACCAAAAGCAGAAGCAAAGAAGCACAAAAGATAATCAATGAACGGTTGAGCAACTACTTCACGGAAGATCAACTGTCATATCTTGATGACTTGGGCATTGAGATTCTTGCAGACTACTTCAGCAACAAAGAGCTGAGGGATCTTCAGGATGCCACACCTGCAATCCTCAAAGGCTTTGTTGATCGGAACCAAAACAATGAAGTGAAGAGACGGCTGACTCATGTTGGTGAGGATGAGCTTGCCGGTCTGATGGACTGGTACAAGGAGAACTGTTCTGAGGTGGAAGAAGTTGTCTGCCCTAACCATAATGAAGTCATTGCTCTTGAAGTGAAGCACAAGACCTTGAAGAACTCTCCCAAAGTTCATTGGGACGGACGCTTCATTGTTGCAGTGGGCAACCGGCTTGCTTCAACCCGGACACGGCTTGACGGCGTTGTTGGTTATCAGTGCAACATCCCACTGCAGGCACCAAACTTTGTTGATGATTGGTCCAAGTTCTATGCCAAGAGAGAGAAGGCTTTTGCCGTCTATCAAGGCAAGGTTGAGAAGGCAAAGGCTGCTCATCAGAAGAAGGTGGACAAAGCCATTGCCACTCATGAGAAGCAGATTGCTGCCTTTGATAAGAAGCTCAATGACATGAACATTGGTCCGGATGATCCGGGTGCACCGGCAGTTCCAAAATATAAGGATCCAAAGTATGTTGGACCGGCTGCCTTTGATGAGCCTGAACGTCCTGAGATTGAGCAATTCATTCAGTGTCTGGACACACGTTGGTCCGTGCCTGAGACTGAGGTCATTGCTGAAGATCATGTGATGTCAAGCATAACCAACTCTGATATAGTAGAGGTTAAGAGACACATTGAAGCAACCGGATATAAGAAGCCGGTGACAAAGGTCAAGGACGGCTACAAAGTGGATCAATTCATTCTTAGGAAGGTGAAATAATATGGCATATTCAGCAGATACATTCACGGCAGGTGAGGTTCCAACCACTGCAAAGTGGAACAAACTATGGGGCAATGATGCAGACTTTGATTCAAGGATCATTCAGGCTGCACCGGTTGGTGAGGTGACTCAGTTTGCCGGTTCTTCAGCTCCTACTGGATGGCTTCTATGTGACGGATCAGCCGTCAGCCGGACAACTTATGCTGCACTGTTTGCAATTATCGGAACCACTTATGGATCAGGTAACGGATCCACCACGTTCAACCTGCCAAACTTGAAGGGGCGTGTGATCGTTGGACGTGATGCTGCTCAGACAGAGTTTGATGTGATCGGTGAGACAGGTGGTGAGAAGGCTCACACTCAGACTACTGCAGAGATGGCAACACACTCTCACTCAATTGGTGGTGGTCAGAATCAGTGGGTGAGGGGTGGCTCTGGTGACAGCCCGGCATCTATCAATCAGGGTGGCTCTGCCTTCCGTGTTGTCTCAGGAAATTGTGACACTGCAGGAAGCTCCACTCCATTCAACGTCCTTCAACCTTACATGGTGATGAATCATATCATCAAGATATAGAAGGAGCAGTCATGGCTATAACTAGCACAAGCTCCAAAGGCAAGAAGATGGAATCCGTGAAGGACGGTCAGGTCCGGATGGAGTATGACAACAACCGCTTCCTAGTTGCTGATGAGAACGGCATTGTCAGAATGATCATTGGTCTTCTTCCGGATGGCACCATTGGAATTGTCATCAGCAAAGAAGGGGTCAATGTCTTAGATGTCTTCAATTGATCCACTAGCAGTCAAGGACTTGATGTCCTTCATGAGCTTATACCCTATTGATAAGATTCTCTTTGAGCAGACTGAGACTCCTATTGAGCACACCGTTGCAGCATCCTATGACAGCGGTGGCTTTGTCATGCCAAAGACTGACATCCTGACCATCCCCAATCCTATTGGCAAGAAGGCATTCATCAACATGAAGTGGTCCATTGACGGCGTGAACTACTACCCTCAGAAGGCTACACTCTACAACCCCGGCAACCCGGTTCCGGAAGGACGGACCGGTGCAACCGTTGGCTGCTGCATTGATGAGGATGAGATCCAGTTCTTCTTCACTCACTATTATCTGGTGGCAGTGAACTTCAGAATCAAGTATGTATTGGACAATATACTATGATTGGTGACGGCATACTCTTCCGGTCTGACAGGAACTTCATGAAGCGTGATCCCTCAAGTGGGAGCACCGTCATGAAGGGTCCAAACGTCTCTCAATACTTTGGGAACGTCTGGATCCGTGAGCTTGTCATCAACCACGCTCTTGGCTACACTCCATTCTTCCGGGCATTCTATGAGCCATATCAGGACGGCAAGCTCTACCCTATCATGCATGACACTGACTATGTGTTCAGCTCACCGGTCAATGACTTTGTGAACTTCACTGATTCAGCACCAACCCTGACAGCTGAAGCAGATGATGTCAATCTTACAATCACTCTCTACTTTGTGAATGACTCCTTGCAGAACGCTGACTTCCCCGTGTATTGGGTGATATATAAGGACTTCGGATTGGAGATCATATGAGTGTAGATCCTGACCTGATCGTGATGTCCAGTGAGTTCAACGCCTTCAAGAATAACGGCGTGCACCGGCATGAGTTTGACTTCTTCGTATCAAGCACCGGGTCCGTGCAGACCAAGAGCTTCACCTTCACGCTTGCTGATGACACTGACTTTGTGCAGCTCTTTGTTTATGGCACTGACTATGCAAAATACTTCCGGTATCTTGACAGCCAATACCATGACAAGTGGCAGCCGGTTGAGCAGTCCCTTGACTATCTGGTGTTCAATCACCCGGTCTCTTCTCTGTACTACTACAAGGTGAATTATAAGATTGTCAACAATGTGGTGACGGTCTACCTGACAGTGAATGGCTTTGGATCCTTCAACTTCACTCCGGGAATGAAGGTGCCTATTGCCTTTGTTGAATATACACTAGCACGTTGATGCTATAATCAAGACATGAATGGACCAATGCACAAGCAGTTTAGTGAGAATTGTTACTTCTCTATTGACAAACAGGGAGCATAATTGATATGGAACAACTACTTCCTGAGTTTGCAAAGTTCGGTCTTGGCGGTATCGTTGCTTTTGCTGCACTCTACTTGTGGCAAAGGGACGGCAAACGCTTTGAAGAACACCTCAAGGAAGATACCAAAAAGGAAGAGGTGCTCAGAATGCAGGCAGAAAAAGACAGAGACAGGATGATTGACGTGGCTATTACAAGCACCACTGCTATTACTGATCTCCGGCATGATCTGGAACTCCGTGATGCCAAGCGTGGTGGGGAGAAGCAATCATGATGACCTTCATAGTCCTAGTGCTAATAGTGCTACTCCTGCTATTATTTATTCAGGGACGTTCAAGCCATGCCAATATCAAGGAAGGTCTGAAGCTTACCAAAGAGATCCACAAGGAAGTGGTGGCTAATAGGAAAATTGCAGGAGAGGTGGTTGACAAACATGTTCGGATCAATAAAGAAGAAGGTGAGAAGCTTAGTGAAACGGTCAGATCATCAGACAGTAAGTAACGGGGAGACTCACCAAGTGGTCCGTCAGATAAGGCTCATTGACATCATCAACCTGATGGTGATTCTTTTGATAGTTGGCTATGTTGCTTATGCAAAGTTCTTCCCGTTCAACGTCATAGATGTCACCAACCTGACTGACAAGGGCAAGATCCCAATGCTCACTGAGCGTGTCCAAGCCGGGCAATATGCCAAGTATGACATCAAGACTCAACGCCACACTGACGACACCATCACCGTTATCAGGAACATTGTGAATGGTCAGACCATTCCATTGAGTGCTTCATTGAGCAACCGTCCGGCAGGACCGGGAGCCTTTGTGGTTGAAGTGCTGCTTCCACCAAACTTGAACCCCGGCAAGTACCACTTCCGGATCTGTTATCAAGCAGAGTTTGCTCTTGATCGTACCGTGACAGAATGCTTTGAGACTGAGAGCTTTGAAGTATACCTGCCTGAAGGAGTCAACCCTGATGAGGATGGTCTGAAGATACCTCAAGACGGTGGCACGCTTCCCGGCAGCAGCAGTGAATCAACAAGCCCCGGACTTCCTTCGGTGCAGGGATCTCCCGGTGCCGTGAATCTTGACAACAATGAAAATGGTGGCAACCGGACCAATCTTGTTGAGACCAATGAGACTCAGCAGCAAGTTGAACAAGGGTCAACTGCTGACAATGACTCTGCCCTTTGCCGGGCAACCGGCTTGGATCTCCAAGCCAATCTGCTTCTTCCAATCCGTATATGCTAAGAGTGGTATAATAGGATCACAAAGGAGATCAATCACATGGGGTATCAAAAAGAATGGAGAGCTTCTCCTAACTTCACACCGGGCAGTCAAACTCAAGCGTTCTATGGGAGACCAAGAACTATTCAATTTGGTGCCGGTCACTGGTGGGATGATCCTTCACGGGGTCCATCTCATAGCGGTGTAGTCAACACCTTCCTGAATCCTGCACGTCAGGCTTCAGCTCATGCAGTAGTATCTGCAGGACTTGTCACTGAGATGGTCCGTGACGGTGACACTGCATGGTGTACCAACAACGCCAATCCATACACGTTTGCAATTGAGTGTGATCCCCGGATCACCACCGGCGGTCAGGCTGCAGAGAATGTGATGGCAACTCTTGCTGAATACATTGCTGACAAAGGCTACCACAACCTTCAGTGGCTTCCTCACAAGAATTGGTTCCCTACCGGGTGCAATCCTATTGACTGGAATGAAGTCATGAGACGTGCCAAGATCGTATGGCAACAGAAGTATGGCACGCCACCACCACCTCAGATCCCTGAGTGGAAGCAGAAGCGTCAAGCTATCCCTGAACTCAACCTTGTGGTCCACCATGACGGTGTTCCATTGAGGAATCTGGACAACCTTTGGGGTCCGGTCATCAAGGAGTTCACCAAAGGAACGCCAATGCAGATCACCGGCAAGTCCCGGATTGGTGACTTTGACATCTATCTGACCAAGAGTGCTATGGATCAGGACCGTGCAGCAGGCTTCATTGCCACTGACTTGGTTCCACCTGTTCCACCAACACCTGAATGGCAGCAGAATCTGAAGGATATTCAGCCGGTCAAGCTGATGGTCCTGCAGCCGGTTGCTCCAATCTATAACTTGAATGACACCGGCAAGACGGTGGGCACTCCTATTCCTCAAGGAACATGGATTGACTTCAAGAAGATGACCACCGTGAGTGGCAAAGAATACCTGATCAGCAACTATGCAGCAGACAATGCCATGCCAAACGGCGTGCTGAAGACTGATGTTGGTGTACCGGCACCGGATCCAGTTGATCCTGAACCACCAAGAGAAGAGCCGGAACCTGAATGGTTGAAGAATTGGGAAGACATTGAAGATGTGAAGATGTATGCCCGTGTTGATGCTGACCTTGTGAACCTGATTGACGGATCCACCGTGAAGGTTATTCCAAAGGGAACAGAGATTGACATTGCTTCATCAACTGAATGGCACGGTCAGAAGTTCTTGATCACCAAGAGCAGCACTGATCTGAAGGCTGCAAGAGGTCTCAGACTGGTAGACTTGGACATCAAGCCGGTCTCTACTGAGCCACCTGCACCGCTTCCTGAAGATCCAGACATGCCGGTTGATGATATGATCAAAGAGATCCATAGCATTGTGAAGTGGCTGAAGGATGCATTCCAGAAGTTGCTTGCAAAGCTTGGACTATAATAAGTAAGAAGGAGAATCATATGGCAGACACGCCAAAGATACTAGACAAAACAACTGCAGAAGGCAAAGGCTTCCGGACCTTCATCCAGACAGCCATTGCCACCATTGGAGCATTCCTCTATGGATTGTGGCAGCTGCCCGGTGTCAGTGACTATGTGAACAACTTTGTCCAGACAGAAGGCTTGAGCTTGCTCATCCTGTTGCTTGCCACCATTGGCATCCCTGCAGGACTCATTGCATTCTTCATGAACCGCAAGAGAGTATAGTCTCACACGAAGCAAAAGACCCGGCAATTGTCCGGGTCTTTTTGTTGCTGATCGTCAGTGGCTAGCCGTTGTTCTTCTATCGCTAGGAGTGGAAGTGTCATGATATTACGCTTGACTATCTGTTGTTGATGTTTGTGTTGCTTATCAACTGTATACATAATAGCACAAGCGTCATGAATTGTCAAGCACTTTTCTCATCTTCTTCAAACTCTGTCAATGCCCTGTTGATGGCAGGTCTGAGCTTCTTCATCTTGGTCTTGCTTGGCTGCAGGATCCCTTTGTTGATCGCTTCCATAACTGCAAGAGCCATGAACGCTTCATCCGGGACCGGCGGTGGATCACTGACCTCATGATCTATATTGTGGATGTTCCGGCACCGGCGGTCCTTGTTCTCCGGCAACTCCCGGAAGGTCATTGCAAGGGTGCCAAGCTTCCGGTATGTGGCACGCTCATAGTAGTGGTGATGCACATCCTCATGGCAGCCTATGCCCTCACGCAAGGGGCACGGGATCTCTGGATCACAAGGAAGTCTCTGAAGTTCTGTCATGCCTTCTTAGGCTTCTTGAACTTATATGTCACGTCAGTCTCTTTGGCACGCTCTATGGCAAGGATCCGGTAGTTCTTCCCATCAATGGTGCAGCGTTTGCCGGTGTCCACCAGAATGAGCGGTGGCACTGCCATAGGTGGCTTTGAATACGTTTGTCTTTTTGACATTGTGCTTGGTCTCCTATCATTTATATGATAGCACAAGCATAATGGAATCTGACTAGAGTTGATTCATCAGTTGATCAGCATAGATCCAACGGTTGCCAAGCACTCCCCAACGGGTAGTCTTTTGAATGGCTGCACGGACGGATGACACTCCGGCGTTTGGACTCATGATGATCTGATAGCACTCAGCACAATCTCTTGGAAGCTCAGTCTGAATTGCCCACACTATCTGATCCCTAAGATTCTCAGGCATATCAGCACGCCTTCCGGGGTGCCATGAGTTCAGTCCCCAAGCAACACCACCGTCACCACGCTTCTGACATGGATCCAATCCGGACTCATGCTTCCATGATCCTACCTGTTGGATTGCTGCAGTCCGGCTCAAGCCAAGTTCTCTCAGCACATTGTAGACAACGGCAGGGTCTGCCGGTCCACAGTTTGACGCTGCAGCAGCAGCCACAGCAGCTTCCTGAGCTTGAACCTGAGCAACACGTTGCTTCTCAGCTTCAGCTGCCTGAGCAGCCTGCTCTGCAGCCACACGCTCTGCTTCAATACGTTGAGCTTCAGCAAGTTCAATTGCCTTCTGCTCTTCAAGCTTCTGTTGTTCGGCAGCTTCAGCTGCACGGGTGGAAGCAAGCTGCACCTGATACCGTGCCACTGACTCTTGCTTCTCAAGTTTGATGTTCTGATCCTTGATGTAGATTGCCGGGACGCTAAGGATGAAGGTGGCAATCAGAATGGTGATATATCGTTTGATACTCATGGTCTCCTTTTGACTTCCCAATTATAGCACAAGCTACTTGGCTGCCTTCTTAGAGGTCTTCTTGACAGAGGTGTTGGCACGGTATGCAATCCTGACCAAGTTGACAAGGCTGATGACTGCAAAGAGTACACCAAGCACGGTGACAACGTGATCAGCTACCGTCAGCAAAAGATAAGCTGACAGTGCTGCAGGTCCAAGCACAAGTGCTACTGACCAGAACGTCCGGCAGAGAACAGTTGTCTTCTGCATGAAGCCTGATTGGTTGATATTGTTGATGATGTTTTTGGTTTTGTCTTGCATGATGATGGTCTCCTTCATATGCTTTAATTGTTTGACTCTTCCATCATATCGCAACCGCTCAAAAAAGTCAATACTCTTTATGCTTAAAGTGGCAACTTCCACTCATCATCAGGGGTCAAGACTATTGCACATGGTGGAGCATTATCAAGCATTGCTGCAGGTGCCATGAATGCACCGTTGCCGGGTGCATGGTTCCGGCAACAGCTGACAATCTTATGGTGTGGGAACTTATCTCTGAGATCCTGCAGATCACCTTCCGGATAGTCATCCGCTATGATCAGGATTGTGCTCTCAGGATCCATGCTGAAGACAATGGTGTGCATGGCTATGCCTTTGCTTTTGGTGGTCTGCCCCTCTTCTTTGGCAAGTCACTTGGATCAGGTCTTCCACCTTGACTTGGAGAGAGCGTCACTTCCTTGCCACCACCACTGATTGTGATCTCAGCTCCGTGCTTATCAGCCATGTCTTGCATTCCCTGCAGTGGACCGGCAAGCTTGGCACGGGTCTCTTCAGGAGTGAAGATGTTGGTCTGATACCGCTCAAGCTTCCCAAGCCGTCCGGTGACAATGACTTCCTTGCCCATCACTTCATCATACTCAACTTGATCTTCACCGGTCATGGTCTTCCAAGCCACAACGTGACTGCTCAGGATCTCTTTGGCATCAGCAATCTGTTGATTCAGATTGGTCTTGGTGCTCATCATCTCAGCAAAGTCTGGATCTTGTGAGAGCTTGGCATTCAGTTGAGCCTTCTTCAGCTCAATCTGATTCTTCAATTCCTTGATGTCTTTGCTCTCCTGATAGGATGCCACATGCTCAGTGAGATCCTTATCAAGCTCCTTCTTGGTGGACTTGAGATCAACCAACTCAAGGTCAGTCTCCCGGATGGTCCGGATCAGATTCATTCTGTTCTCTTTGATGTCAGCTTTGGTTGTCATTTTGAGCGTCCTCTCTCTTCTTAATGGCTGCAAGCAGACCGTCTTCAATGTCCTTGACTTCCACCTTCAGGGCATCAGCCACTTCAGGTGAGATCATTTTGACTGCAGTGGTGGCATCCGGATTCACAAGGATGTCTCTTGGCACGTCAAGCTTGATCTCAGTGATTGGACGGTCCCACAACGTGTCAGGCAATGTGATCTCCAAGTTGAATGCAATCTCCTTTGCCTTCAGAGTTGGCTTCTGCTTCATGACTCTCATCTCAGCAGTCTTCCGGGGATAGTAGTTGTTCCCCGTTTGCTTCGGTGTTATTACTAGATAACCGCTCAAGATCATAATGATCTCCCTTCTTTTATTATATACGTTCCAAAGCCTGCAGATCCGTGAACGGGATCAGCACAAGCGTGGTGCCCCGGACGTTCTGCAGCTCATAGTCAAGTTCATTCAGCCGGGTGCCGTCAAAGTAGAAGGCACCGGGTATGGACAACTCATTGTCAGACTTCCGGACATAGGTGAAGTGAATCTCATTGTGCTGCCGGATCAGTGCCCGGTTCAATCCCACCACACGCTTCTGAGCTTTGCCATTCCATATTGGTGCCCGGATCTTGAACAGTGCACAAGGTGTGGTCCGTGATAGTTGTTTGGTCTCAAGCATCACTCCCACTCCTTTGATTCAACAAGCTTCTGGAAGTCTTGCTCATATTCAGGATTGGGAGCATGACCGGACCCGGCAACTTGCCCGTCATCAGTCATAAGTCCTCTCATGAAGTGCACAAGATCCAACTCTCTGAGGTGTTTCAGCAGCTTGCTGATGTTCTTCCTGTCACCAATCTCTTCATGCCATGCCTTGCCAAAGATCTGTCCTTCACCTGCTTCAATGGCTGAATGAGGGTAGTAACAATTACCATACCCAAACCAACTCCCACCGGACATGTGAAGGATTGCAATGATCTTCAGCTCAGTCTCTGAGCACTGAGCAAGCTTCTCTTCAATGGTCATGCTGCTTCCTTCCCAAGATAGAGGTGGCTCTTGATTGACCGGTTGGTGATCTCAAGTGCAGCTTCAAAGCTGATGCCTACTAATTCCCGTGCTTCACCAATGGACTTGCCTTGATGCAATAGATCCAAGTATTCCTGACGCTTCTCATGAGGGGTGTTCTCCCACTCACGCTGCTTCTGCAGCTCAAAGGGAAGATGCTCAAGGCAGAAGTCTTGATATTCAACAGGCTTCTTGCAAAGCCGGAACTCATTGGAGAGCTTCAGCTTCCGTGCTAGATCCTGACCATAGTCACATAGTTGTTTGCTCATGACTTCTCACCCTTGAACCCTTCCTGCACTATCTTCTGATGGTGCTCATTCTGATATTGCCGGGACGCTGATTGATTGTTCAGCTCAATGAGACCATGCTCCAACCTTCGGTCAGCTTCAATGATCTCCTTGCTCCGGCGTGGTGCACTCCCACCTTTGGCTCCAAACTTGGCAGCCACCTTTGAGGTGAACTTGGTCTTTGATGGATTCGGAAGTCCCTTCTTCTTGGCAGCTAACTTCCGGAAGTGATCTGGATCCTTAGCAAGTAAGGCTTCAGTTCTCTTTTGTGCTGCAGTCTTTTGATCTCCTGCCATATTATTCAATGCTCTCCTTCTGATCAGCAAGCCACTTGGGGTATTCAGTTTTGTAGTTATGGAGCAGCTCATTCAAAGCTTCAACCATAGTGAGACCGGCTCCACTGAGGGTGCCGTTCACCATGTCACCGTCATCATCAGGTGCATAGAAGCAGAAGAATGACTCACCAGATTCACCGTTCTTCAGACGCTGAATGTAGAGCACAAGCTCCGTGTCATCAAAGGCAGGATCTTCAACCACCGTCACCGGCAATTCATTGAGTATGTCTTGGACGTTTTGATTCATGATTCAACTTCCTCTCCGGTGTCTTTGTAGATCACCTTGACTATATCCGGATTGAGCACGGTGACTTCACCGGTCTCAGATACCGTGATGATGCTCTTGATCACTAGCGTGCACCATAGCTCTCTTCCTCAGTGACATTCACACCGGGGATCATATCAACAGCCACACCTTCCTTCTTCAGATCATAGATCTTGAAGGCTGCAGCACGGACTTTGGCTTGGTCAACTACAAGGAACTCACGGGGAATCAAAGATTCATCAGTGATGTTGAGCTTCTTGATCTTCCGGACCGTCATGCTTGAGCTGCCGGTGTCAACGTGATTGGCTGACCGGCTGCTCTCAACGTTTGAGATCTGATTGATGGCAGTGTCTACCTTCAGCTTGCCCCGTCCTTCACCAACCCGTGCTTCAATCTTTGCCTTCTTCTCTTCAGCCTTCTTTGCTTCAGCAGTTCGGAAGGCACCAATCTTCTGCTTGATGGTGCTCTCAGCTTTGTCAAGGTTGGTCTTGATTGGACGGTATGCATCACGGATCCCATTGAGGGTCTCTTGGAATGGCTTCTTGGCTTCATCCTCTTTGGTCTTCAGAGACTTCTGCATCTTCTTGATAGAGCCAAGCGTGTCCACTGCAGCTTCCATGTCTGCAGCTGAAGTGATCTTCAGCTCATTGGCAGTCTTCTCAAAGATGCTCACCTCTTTGGTTGATGCAGCGTCAACGGTGATCACTGCAGTTTGTTTGTCTTCTGTACTCATGATGGTCTCCTTCATGATTATGTTTTGTTACTCTATAATATCGCAACCGCTTATGAATTGCAAGTCAGAATGGACTGTCATCATCATCCGGTGCTTGCTCACTGAACACATATAGGACCGGGAACTCTTTGCCTGCAAGGTACTCTGCAAGCTTCTTCTTGAAGTCAGCATGACCAAGCGTGAACGTGCAGGCATATCCCTTTGCTTGGAGCCGGATCATCATCTCAGCCTGCTTCTCAATGTGACGGTCCCACCAATCACCTGCCTTCCGGATCTTCACGTCATTCTTCAGCATCTTAGTGAGATCCTTTGACCTCAGCAGCTGCTGCTCCGGCACCTTCATCTCAGCAAAGAATCCATGATATTTGCCAACCGGTTCAAAGACCGTGATGTCCGGGAATGAATCAGACTCCTGCAGTGCCTTCTGAGTCTTTGCCTGACCAACTGTCAGCTTCAGACCGGCACCATAGTCAGTCCGGAAGATCAGTCCCGGATGAGCACGCTTCATGTGACGTGTTGCTTCCTTGTGGTGCTGAAGTTCATTCATGGATAGATCTCATATTCCTTCTCATGACCACACCGGCACCGCTTGATGCCAATGTACCCGGTCCAATCTCCAACCGGCTTATGCCAATGTATGTGTGGTAACTTGAACATCACTCTCCCTTCTGTTTTGGAGCGTTCTGCTTCTTGTGCTGCAGATCAACAGCCTTCTGAATGGCATTGTTCCGCTGCATATAGGCAGCATCATTGACGTGCTTCCAACCACCTTTGTGCTTGAAGACACCTGCCTTCTTTGCCCGTGCCCGGCGTTCAGCCCGTGAGGGGATGTAAGGCACCTCAACTCCAACGTCATGCTTGCCAATTATACTCATATCTTTGCAACTCCTTCTTGGCTATTCCACCATTCAATGCCTGTTTGTAAACGGGAGACACGCTCCTTTGCCCAAGCTTGAGCTTCTCCCATCTCCATGATACCAATCTTCTGAGGAACCACATGATAGTCAGTGATGTCCTTATAGTCACGGGTCCACTGCTCAATCAAGAACAGTCCCTTTGTGATGGTGATCCCGTGAGGTCTCAGCAGCAGGGCATAGAGCTTGAGCTGAATGCTCTTCAGATACTTGTTTGGATTCACCTTCCCGGCTTCATTGGGGATCATAGTCTTGGTGTCAATGATCGTCTGAAGCTCTGAAGCAATCTCATCCGGGGTGAAGTGGATCACCACACCGGGGAAGAGTTCAGTGGCAAAGCTTTGCTCACAATGGCTGACCGGCATAGAGCCAATCAGGAACTGATATTCATAGGGAGTCTTGCCGGTTGCCCGGACCTCTTCCCGTGTCACCTCATGGTGAGTGAATACTTCCGGCACGTTGCCGGTCTCTGCCACATCTTCTTCAAACATCTCATGACGGGTGGATCCAAACTGAGTTGAAGCGGTGGTGAACTTCTTCAGCTCACCGGCTCTCAGCTGCAGCACCCGGACAATCCCGGCATCAGTGCATTGAGTCAGCTCTGAATACCGGGTGTGAAGTTTGCCGTCATTCTGTATCTTATACTGCTTCATCTTCCTTCTTCTCACCCTGCTCCTGAGCAACAGCCTTTGGAGTATGCTTCACGGTAGTGGTTGCTTCAGCCTGCTTCCGCTTCTGAGCTTCACGGATGGCAGTCTTTGGATCAACTTTGACGTTGCCTGCTTCATCAATGTCAATGAAGTCCTGAGCAACCTCAGCCACATCTGCAGCTTCACCAAGAACTTCAGGAATGTATGTCTTGATCAGTGCACTCAGCACGTTGTATCTCATCTTCAGCTTCCGGTTCTGACCCGGCAACCAACCAACTTTGGTCTTGCCATATGAGTCAACGGTGTACTTGGAATCAACGGCATCTTGATAGTTGAAGGTCTCTTCATACTCTTCAATCTTGTTGCCATACATATCTTCCTTCCACACCTCAACGGTGCAGGATTCTTGAGTCTCATCCTTGAACTTGAACTTGTAGCCGTGAGCTTTGATCTGACGTGGCACCGCTTTGCCCCAAAGGGTGATGATGCCATTGATGATGTAGAGAGATTGGATTGCCTGCATTGGCTTCATCCCCATCTCAGCACCCGTGATGATTGTCACAAAGGCTTGAGTCTCATTCTGCAGATGCTTTGGAAGTGCACCTGAATCATAGAAGTCTTTGGCAACTAGCTTGCTTTGGTTATACATGACAGGACTCAGGATGCTTGTCTCCGTGTTCCGGGCAGCAAGTGTCATCTGACGCTTGTCTTCATCACTGAGCACGCCTGCCGGTGGCTTTGGTGCTTCAGCTGCAGGTGTGTCTGCAGGCTTATCATCTGCTGCAGGAGCTGCAGGTGGTGTCACAATCTGAGCTTCTTGAGCATCAGAGTGATCATTGACCTGAGCATCCTCAAGTGATTGTTGATCTTGTTCTGTTGACATGGATGGTCTCCTTCTATGTCTTAGTTTGTAGTCTGATTATATCGCAACCGCTTATTGAATGTCAAGCTTATGGATGGAATAGATCTTCACCATGTGGCACTTGGCACCACCGGAATGATCCGTCATCCATTGAGCAATCTGATCACAAAGCGTTGCTTCTGACATGTCTTCATATAGGCTGAAGACACGGTGGTCCATGTGATTCTTGCTTGTGAACGGGTGTCTCCACCACGTTTGGAAGCTCACTGAATAGGTTCCCATTGGGATCTTCTGTTCATCAATCATGATCAACCCCTGATCCGCAAAGGATGCAGAACACCACCTTGCTTTGATAGACAGCCGTCTGCTCCGGGTGCATTGGTGGATCCTCAACTATCTCAGTCTCAGTGTCCGGGTGCTCACAATCCCACGTTGCAAAGCACTCTTCATTCTGACACTCATAGATCCCGGCATGTTTGTGAGGGTGCACATAGAGCTTCACCTCATCATGACCACACTCAGGACAGGTCCATTCAGAATCCACCAAGAAGTTGATCTGATCTTCCCTCAGTTCAAGCACCCCGTTCATGGCTGCTTCCTATAGATGGCAGCGTATGACGGAAGCTCAAAGTCATCATCTGGTATTGTCACCACGCTCCTGCACTTAGCATGTTGAGGGAACGGGTGATCCGGCATGTTGACCTTCTCTTTGGTCCAGTCAGCCATGACTCTCTCAATTATGATCAAGCTCTTTGACGGCTTCTTCCGGTTGTATTGAATAAGCACATACTGATCAAAAAGCCCACCGCTCACAACTCCACCTCTGAAGTCTAAGTCCCGGCAGAAGTTGAAGATTCTCCAATCATCTTCCGTCCAGTTCCATCCTTGTGGTGGGGTGATGTCCCACACCTTTGGAGTGTCATCAACCAACAGCTCAACGTCACGCTTGCCGGGGATCTCAATGCCATTGAAGCTGATAGTGGCTCCATGCAGAGTCATCTTCTTCATAGCAGTGCCGTTCCTAGATTGAAGAGCACCGCTCCGGCAAAGCCAATGAGGATCCATGCTGCCGTGTACTCCATCATCATCTCACCACCGTCCATAAGGATCAGCATGAATGCACATAGGAGCAGGAAGCCAATGACCGTCAGTGTGATTGCCCACTTGGTCCGGCGTGTCATAGTGAGAATGCAGCCTTCTTCTCCGGCACCATTGGTTCAGGCATCACAATGTCCGGTCCGGTTGGTGAGAGATCAAGTTCTTTGCCTGCAGAATCACAAGGGATCATCTTGGCACCGGCAGCCCTGAGCTTTGCCCGTGAGATCTCAATGACTGCAAGGTCATGATCAGCGGTCACAAAGCGGTGCTGATTCCAAGTGAAGATCTGTCCCTGCAGGAGCGTCTGCTCCTTGCCGGTGTGATCCCGGAAGATAACATATTTTGAGAGTTTGTATTTTGGACTCATGATGATTGGTCTCCTTCAGCCATGATCTGTTCAATTCGTTTGTTATAGTCTGCACTGTATTGCTGAAGAGTCTTCTGCAATTCCTTGTGCTTGATGCCGTGCTTTGAGTTGAGCACCTGAATGGCAATTCCGGTCACTTGAGTGTTGTAGTCAAGAGAGAGCTTCACCAATGCAAGCATCTGCTTCTCTGAGATGTAGTCCATTATGACTTGGCTCCCTTCGGACGGGGATCAACCCAATGCAGACCACGCTGCTTCCACACGGTTGGTGGCATCATCTCATTCTTGGTCTTCCGGATGATCGCCTTGCCAAGCTTTGCCCCGTCACGGGTGCTGACAAAGTTCTCACCGTCATAGATGTAGACTTCACCTGAAGGGAACTCATCAACCTGATCCTTCTGATGGACCGTGATGGTGTCCCTGAGCATATACAAGCAGCCGTCAATGTAGTCATGCTTGACATACTTCTTCTCTTCAGCCATGACTATTCAGCCCTCACTTGCTCAAGTAGATCTGAGAGCAGTTTGCCGTCAACGGCTTTGACATCTTCACTCAAGTTATCAATGAGGATCAGTGCCATTCTTGACGCTTCACCTGCAGTGATGTCAGGACCATAGAAGCTTGCTGATTCAAACTCCATGATTGTCCGGGTGAGCTTCAGCACTGCATCCACTGATTCAGTGGCAGTTGCCTGAAGGATCTTCTTGTCTTCTGACATTACTTTGATTCTCCCTTCACTGCACGGTCCAAGAATGTTGGATCAGTCAGATTGTTGAACCGGCGTGCAAGCACTTGCTTCTTCATCCGGTTCACTTGGTATTGGTCAAAGGCGTTCTGCACGCTGCTGATGAAGCTCATCACCATGCCACTGAGAGGGTGTGTGAGTTCGTATAATGTTGAATGTTTTGTTGTCATGGCAATGGTCTCCTTTGCCTTAGTTGTTTGTACTCTCATAATATCGCAACCGCTCAAGCCATGTCAAGGACATTATTGCTTATTCTTATCCACAATTCTGACAGGGGACTGGTATAATGAGAAGTGCCGGGTGAGGTTATGTCTTTAGCTCACGCTTTTGTGCATTGGTCTCCCTCTTTGGATCCTTCACGGGATCACCGGCACTATAAAGAGCACACCTTGTTGGTGCTTTTTATTTTGCCAATTCTCTCCGGACCAACGTGTTGAAGTATGCACCGGGATTCCTGACACCGGGATCACGGGCAAGACCTGCAAGCCGGTTGACGGTCCCTTCCGGCAGCTTATGGAATGCCATGCAGAAGAACTCCAATGAGCCTTCACCGGCACCAAGCTTCTTCATCAGATCCCTTGCCTTATTCTCAATACCAATATGACTCTTAGTCTTATCATCAATATCAATAGTATTGGTATTGAATCTCTTTGAGCTTAGGGTATTGATATTGGTATTGATTATTGAGTTGATTCCTTGCATCCTGACCACCTTCTTGCTATACTATTTTTAGTCGTGTGAATACTAGCCCTCTCCTTTGGATGAGGGCACTTAATTTTTAGGCATTTTTAACAGACCTGAGATGCATCATCAGGGGTCAAAAAGCCAAGCGTGAACATTGGATCACGCCGTGAATTGCCTGCACTGTTCATTGTCGTGTGAACACTACAGTGCTTCAATCATATACTATTCTGCCGGGTCATACAACCAACGCTCATGCTTTGATTGTGGACAACCGGGCAAAAATTGGGGACAACTTTTGGTTCCATATCTGATGGCAAGTCATTGATCATTGAATGAAGAATTGTGGACAACTCTGCCTGAAGCACAAGTGCTATAATAGAGGGGCAAAGGAGACCAAGCACAATGAAAAAACTTCATATCATTTTATTGGAAGAGCCACTGAAGGTGAACACGCCGGAAGATCAGCTCACCGTTTATGTCACACGGGGAGAGTCCGTGAATCAGGTCAGGCTCACCATGCACCTGCAGGGAGTGCTGCCACAATACAAGATAGTCAGCCACACCATTGCACCGGCGTTCAAGACGCTGCTGCTCATATGGTTCCCCCGGCTTGGCATAGTGACTCAGGTCTACAAGAAGCTGACCGTCTGGACGTGGCTCAAGTTCTTCATTGGACTGCCACTCAAAAAGTTATTCAAGGGATCCGTCAGGAAGAATTGGCAGCAGATCGGGGAGTTTGACACCGTGACACGCCGTGTCTACCCGGTGGCTGATGGAGACACCATCAATGAATAGTTCTGAAGAAGAAGCACGGATCCAACGGGATCTCAGAATCAGCAGAAGGAAGACAGCCAAAGATCTGAAGCGTGAGAATCGCAAAGTCTGGATGCTGATCATACGGGATGGACTGTTGCTCATTGCTCATGGCATAGCACTGCTCATCATTGGAATAGGTGTCACAATCGCTGCAGTTGCAGTCATAGGAATCATTGCATGGGGACTGTATAGTCTCATCATGAGATAGCCTACTCTGTCAATTGTCAATGCTTGTGGCTATAATTGATAGCAGAAGGACAACTCATGGCAGGCAAGAAGATCATCATAGTCAGGAAGAAGAAGCAGGTGGCACCAACACCTGCCGTTGCTGATGTGGTGAAGAAGGTTGTTGCAGACAACAAGAGGTCCAAGTCTCAGAAGGACAAAGCCAACAAAGCCACAATGCCCGTCAGGAAGGTCCAGAAGTCCGGCAGCAACATTGATTGGAGTGCAATCAAGACAGTCTATGTCACGGATCCCAAAGCCACTCACCGTTCCCTAGAAGAGCAATTCAAGGTGTCAAGGAGTGCCATTGCAAAGCACTGCAAGAATGAGAAGTGGGCAGAAGAACGCCAAGAGTACATCAAAAAAACAGAGTCTAATGTCATAGCTGCAGCCGGTGAGGACCGTGAGGATCTCATCACTGCCTTGACCAATAAGCACTCCACACTGCTGAACACACTCTCTGAGAAGATCACCAAAGCGGTTGAGACTCTATCAATGGATGAGTGGGCAGCAAAGAATCTGGAAGCTCTTGCAAAGGCTTCAAAGCTAGTCATTGAGGGTGAGCGTTTAACTGTTGGACTTCCGTCTGACGTGAAGGGACTCTCTGATCCAAGAGGTGACAGGCTTGGTGTTGCAATTGAGACGCTTCATGAGAAGGCAAAGGAAGTGCTAGATGGCAAAGATAAGTCCTAATGACGCTGCAGATCTGATCACCGCTCTTCAGACAAAGCCCCGGTTCTTTGTTGAGGAAGTGCTTGGAGACTCTATATGGTCCGGTCAAGAGCAGATCATGAACTCAGTCCGTGATCATGCAGAGACGTGTGCCCGGTCATGTCACGGTATCGGCAAGACCTTTGTTGGATCCCGGACCGCTTTGTGGTTCCTCAATTCATTCCAGAACTCCATAGTGATCACCACCGCTCCAACCTTCCGGCAGGTTGAGAAGATGATGTGGAAGGAGATGAGGGATGCCATGAACAAGAGCAAGGTCCGGCTTGCCGGGAAGATGCTCAAGACTCCCAATCTCCGGGTGGATGAGAAGTGGTATGCAGTGGGACTCTCCACCAAAGACGGTGATGCTTTTCAAGGCTTCCACGCTGAACACATTCTTGTCATAGCAGATGAAGCATCCGGTATTCCTGAGAAGATCTATGATGCCATTGACGGTGTGACAACCTCTCAACATGCAAGGATCCTATTGCTTGGGAACCCTACCAATCCAATGGGACGCTTTGCCAAGAGCTTCAAGGATCCAACAACCGGCAAGATCCACATCAGTGCATGGGACACTCCAAACTTCCAACTGAACGGGATCAAGAATGCAGAGCAGCTCATTGAGCTTGGCAATGCCGGGAAGCTTGAATCAATGCCGGTGCCGTTCCCGTTCCTGATCACTCCACAATGGGCATACCGGCGTGCCTTGCAGTGGGGCATCAACTCCCCTATGTGGATGAGCCGTGTTGAAGGCAACTTCCCTGAAGACGCTGATGACGTTCTGATTCCACTCTGGAAGGTTGAAGCAGCCATGTCTGAAGAGAGACGGCTGACGGTTGTGAAGGACATGAACAAGAGACGGACCGGACTGGACGTTGCCCGGTTCGGTGATGACAAGACGGTCT
>Ga0207952_1000445_pt1 | contig 34077 bp, 31 predicted proteins | sample SubbioR12Aug_8Ca_FD_184831 | JGI IMG/M metagenome (GOLD analysis project Ga0207952, IMG submission 184831) | Serpentinite rock and fluid subsurface biosphere microbial communities from McLaughlin Reserve, California, USA - CR12Aug_8Ca (SPAdes) | ecosystem: Environmental > Terrestrial > Deep... | reverse complement strand
CCTGCCACTCCATGTCGCCCTCGGCCTTCACCGGAGCGTTGAGCGAGGAATCGGGCCCGGCGAGGCGGCGGTTCATGTTCACCACCTCCTCCTCGGGCACGCCGAGGCGGGTCGCGATCTTGGTCACCTGGGCGGGCGTCAGGTCGCCCTCCTCGATGGCCTGCATCTGGCCCTTGAGCTTGCGCAGGTTGAAGAACAGCTTCTTTTGCGCAGCCGTCGTGCCCATCTTCACGAGCGACCAGCTGTGCAGGATGTATTCCTGGATCGAGGCGCGGATCCACCACATGGCATAGGTGGCGAGGCGAAAGCCGCGGTCCGGGTCGAACCGCTTCACCGCCTGCATCATGCCGACGTTGCCCTCGGAGATGAGTTCGGCGACCGGCAGGCCATAGCCGCGATAGCCCATGGCGATCTTGGCCACGAGACGCAGATGGCTGGTCACGAGCTGGTGGGCGGCCTTGGAGTCGCCGTGCTCGCGCCAGCTCTTGGCCAGCATGAATTCCTGCTGCGGCTCGAGCAGGGGAAACTTCCGGATCTCCTGCAAGTAGCGGCTGAGGTTGCCCTCCGGCGTCAGGGACGAGGGCAAGGAGGGAAGGTTGGCGGTGGCTGCACTGGCTGCACTCATGGCGGCTCTCTTTCGTACTCCAGACTGGAATGAACGGGCGTTTAGCACTCTCACCCGTCGACTGCTAATCCCGACTCTAGGAGTCAGGTAGCTCCTGGGTCAACCTAAATCCTACTAATTCCCTCAGGTATTAAGGGGATTACTTAACGCCGTTCAGCGATGCCACCAACTTCTTGAAGTCTTGAGGCAATTCTGTGGCGAAGTTCATCACCTTGTGGGTAGCTGGGTGGCGGAAAGCCAGGACGGCGGCATGCAGGGCCTGGCGTGGGAAGTTTTTCAACGCCTCCGGGCCCACGGTGTTCCGCTTGCGGCCATAGACCGGGTCGCCGACGACCGGGCAGCCGATATGGGAGAGATGCACCCTCACCTGATGGGTCCGGCCGGTCTGGAGCTTTGCCCCGACCAGGCTGGCGACCGGCGATAAAGCCGGCCCAAAACTCTTCTCGACCCAGTATTCCGTGATGGCCGCCCGGCCGCTCGTCTTGCGCACCGTCATGCGCTTGCGGTCGACGGGATGGCGGCCGATGGCGGCCTCGATGGTTCCCGACTTGGGTTTCGGCGCGCCCCAGACCAGGGCCTGGTAGACGCGTGTGAGGTCGTGGGCGGCAAAGAGCTTGGACAAGGCCTGATGGGCTCGATCGTTCTTGGCCACGACCATGACCCCAGAAGTGTTCTTGTCGAGGCGATGGACGATGCCGGGACGGCGGACGCCGCCGATGCCCGACAGGCTGTCGCCGCAATGCGCCAGCAGGGCGTTGACGAGGGTATGGTCAGGATTGCCGGGGGCCGGATGGACGACCAGCCCGGCCGGCTTGTCGAGCACCAGCAGGTCGGAATCTTCATACAGGATGTCCAGTTCCAGGGCCTGCGGCAGCGGGACTGCGGGTTCGGGCTCGGGAATATCGACCACGAAGCGATCGCCCGTTTTGACCTTGCGGGACGGCTCTTCTATCGTCGTGCCATCGGCCAGCGTCACGCGGCGGCCCTCGATCAGCGCTTTCACGCGGCTTCGCGTGAGGGCCGGCAAGGCTAGGGCCAGCGCGCGGTCCAGCCGCTCGCCGGAAGCGCTTTCGTCGAAGGTCACGGTGTGGCGGGCGGCATCGCTCATGGAGTTTTCTTGGCGTCTCCTGCTCAGGCCTCCGCACCGCTCTGGCTGAAGGTGCTGGTCATCGTAATGGGCCTGCTGATCGTGGCCGGCTTCGTCGTCATCGCAGCCGAAATCGCCCGCCGCATGTCTACGCCCAACCCTGCCCGGCCGCCAGCGTCCGGCATGACCAGTGGATTCAGCGAGCGCATCGCCCTGCCGTCGGGCGCGCGCGTGGTGTCGATGAACGCGGTCGGCGACCGCCTCGTCGTCCATGTCGAAACCCAGGGCGGGCCGTCGGCGGCCTATATCGTCGATCCGCGCAACGGCGCCCTGCTCGGGACCGTCGAGTTCCCGCCCGGCGTGGCCCGCTAGCGATGATCGATCATCTGTCGATCACCACGACCGACGTCGACCGCGCCCAGACCTTTTACGACGCAGTCATGGGAGCGCTCGGCTATCCCAGGGTCTACCGCCGGCCCGAAGCCATCGGCTACGGCGAGCGCCGGCACGACCCCGACGCGCCACCCTGTATCTCGATCTATCTCTGTCGCGGCACCTTCGTGCCGGACAACCGGCATTGGGCCTTTCGAGCCCAAAACCCTGCCACCGTGCGCGCCTTCCATGCGGCGGCCCTCGAGCACGGCGGCACCGACGACGGCCCGCCCGGCCTCAGGCCAAACTATCACCCCGACTACTACGGAGCGTTCGTGCGAGACCCCGATGGCAATCGCATCGAGGCCGTCACGCACCAACGCGAGGACAGTTGATGAACTTTCGCAGCGACAACGAAGTCGGCGCCCATCCCGCCATCATCGAGGCCGTGAGCCGCGCCTTTTCCGCCGGCCCCGTCCATTCCTATGGCGCGGACGAGTGGACGCACAGAGTCGAGCAACGGCTGCGCGATCTCTTCGAGAAGCCGGATCTGGTGGCCTTCCCGGTCGTCACCGGCACCGCCGCCAACAGCCTGGCTCTCGCCTGCTGTACGCCGCCCTGGGGATCGATCTTCTGCCATCCCAACTCCCACATCGCCGAGGAAGAGACCAACGCGCCGGAGTTCTTCACGTCGGGCGCCCGGCTGTTCCGGGTCGAAGGCCCGGGCGGCAAGATCGACCGGCGCAAGCTCGCCGAGGCGCTGGCCCAGCCGGTCTACGGCGTGGTGCATTACCCGCAACCGTCCGCCGTCAGCATCACCCAGGCAACGGAATGCGGCACCGTCTATGGCCCTGAGGAAATCGCCGCCATCTCGACCTCCACCAAACGCCACGGGCTGAAACTGCACATGGACGGCGCGCGCTTCGCGAACGCGCTCTCCTTCGTCGGCTGTTCGCCGGCCGAGCTGTCGTGGAAGGCGGGCGTCGACGTGCTCAGCCTCGGCGCCACAAAGAACGGCGCCATGGCGGCCGAAGCCGTGGTCTTCTTCAATGCCGACCTCGCCCGCGAGTTCGCGTTCCGCCGCAAGCGCGGCGGCCACCTGCTGTCCAAGATGCGGCTCCTGTCGGCCCAGTTCGACGCCTATCTGGCGGACGGGCTGTGGCTCGCCAACGCCCGCCATGCCAATGCGATGGCGCGGCTCCTCGTGGCCGGGCTGACGGCGCTCAAGGGCACGCAGCTTCTCTATCCCGTGGATGCCAACGAGATCTTCATCGTCCTGCCGGCGCATATGCACGATGCGCTGGAAGCGGGAGGCGCGCAGTATCACCCATGGCCGTCCGACCGGCCGGGCGAGCGGGCTTTCCGGCTCGTCACGGCGTTCGACACCAGCGCCGCCGATGTCGATAGCTTCCTCTCCATCGCCAAAACCGCCTGAGCAAGCCATGACCCACCAGCGTACCCTCACCACCGCCCATTGGGGCGTCTACGAAGTCGAATATGACAACCAGGGCCAGGCCATCCGCCTGCATCCCTTCTCGAAGGATCCCGACCCGTCGCCGATCGGCCTGCACATGTTGTCGGACGAGGTGGCGCGCCTCAGGGTACGCCGGCCGGCGGTACGCAAGAGCTGGCTGGAGCGCGGCCCCGGAGCGAACAGCGACAAAAGAGGACAAGAGCCGTTCGTCGAGGTCTCGTGGAACGAGGCGCTCGATCTCGTCTCGAAGGAACTCGCACGCGTGAAGGCCGAGCATACCAACCGCGCGATCTTCGGCGGCTCCTACGGCTGGTCGAGCGCCGGCCGCTTTCATCACGCCCAGAGCCAGGTCCATCGCTTCCTGAACTCGATCGGCGGCTACGTGCGGCACCAGGATTCCTACAGCCTGGGGGCGGCGCGCGTGCTGATGCCGCACATCGTGGCCACGATGGAAGAGCTGATGTCGCTCCATACCGGCTGGGACGTGCTGGCCAAGAACTGCAAACTCTTCGTCACCTTCGGCGGCGTGCCGCGCAAGAACGCGCAGATCAACGCCGGCGGCGCCACGCTGCATCACGTGAAGGGCGGCCTCTACGCCATGCGCGACGCCGGCGTGCGCTTCGTCAACGTGACACCGACCGGTGAGGACCTCGACAATGGCGGCGACGTCGAGTGGCTGGCGATCCGGCCCAACACCGATGCCGCGATGATCCTGGCGCTCTGCCACACGTTATTCGTCGAGAAGCTTTATGACCGCGGGTTCCTCGACCGCTGCACCGTGGGCTTCGACAAGTTCACGCCCTACCTCACCGGCGAGACGGATGGCCAGCCGAAGGACGCCGCCTGGGCCGAGAAGATCACCGGCATTCCCGCCAGCCGCATCGTGGCGCTGGCGCGCGAGATGGCGGCCACCCGCACCACCGTCAGCATCGGCTGGTCGCTGCAGCGCAGCCATCATGGCGAGCAGCCGTTCTGGGCGCTGATCACGCTCGCCAGCATGCTGGGCCAGATCGGCCTGCCCGGCGGCGGCTTCGGCGTCGGCTACGGTCCGGTCAACCTGATGGGCAGCGCCCATCCGAAATATTCCGGCCCGACCCTGCCGCAGGGCAAGAACGCGGTCAGCGACTTCATCCCGGTCGCGCGCTTCACCGACATGCTGCTCAATCCCGGCGGCAAGGTGCCCTACAACGGCCAGGACCTCACCTACCCCGACATCAAGCTCGTCTACTGGGCGGGCGGCAATCCGTTCCACCATCACCAGGACCTCAACCGCCTGATGGTGGCGTGGCGCAAGCCCGAGACGATCGTCTTCCACGAGCAGTTCTGGACGCCGGCCGCGCGCATGGCCGACATCGTGCTGCCGGCCACGACCACGCTGGAGCGCCCCGACATCGGCTACGGCAGCCGCGAGCCGTTCCTGATCGCCATGAAGAAGGCGCGCGAGCCGATCGGCGAGGCGCGCGACGACTACTGGATCTTCTCCGAGCTCGCCCAGCGTCTCGGCCAGGGCGATACCTATACCGAAGGCCGCGACACGATGGCGTGGCTGTCACACCTCTATGAACTGTCGCGCGAGAAATCGGCGGCGGCTGGCGTCACCATTCCCGCCTTCGAGGAATTCTGGGAGGCCGGCATCGCCGAGGCCAAGGGCGAGAACCGCGAGCCGGTGATGCTGGCGTCGTTCCGCGCCGATCCCGCCGCCCACCCGCTCAAGACACCGTCAGGCCGGATCGAAATCTATTCCGAGAAGATCGCCTCGTTCGGCTACGACGACTGTCCGCCGCATGCCGTGTGGCTGGAGCCGGCCGAGTGGCTGGGCTCGAAGACCGCCGAACGCTATCCGCTGCACATGCTGTCCGACCAGCCCGCCGACAAGCTGCACAGCCAGCTCGACCACAGCCCGCATTCGCGCGCCACCAAGATCAAGGGCCGTCAGCCGATCACGCTCCATCCGAGCGATGCCGCCGCGCGCGGCATTGCCGCCGGTGATCTGGTGCGGGTGTTCAACGATCGCGGCGCTTGCCTTGCGGCCGCGCGCCTGTCCGACCGCATCCGGCCGGGCGTGGTGCGGCTTTCGACCGGCGCCTGGTTCGACCCGGCCGACGCCGGTTCCAACCGGCCGCTGGAAAAGCACGGCAACCCCAACGCCCTCACCCTCGACATCGGCGCCTCGAAGCTGAGCCAAGGCTGCATCGCCCAGACCTGCCTGGTCGAGATCGAGCGCTTCGACGGGCCGGCGCCGGCGGTCACCGCGCACACCCTGCCCGGCTTCACCGCAAGGGCTTCCTAGGCAGGCTGCAAGTCTGCTTCAGGAAATCGGTACCTCCTGCTCCCGCGCATCGCTCGGCGTCATGCCGTAGCGCCGTCGGCCAGGGTCAGCATGCGCCAGCGCGCTCAATCCTGGTCGACCAGATGGTGGCGGCGACGCTCCGGCTCACGGTGCCTTTTTTTGGGACGTGTGATCAATGAGACGCTGGATCAAGCGCTACGGCGGCATTCGCGCGATTGTCAGTAGCCACGCGGGACAATTGACTGGACCTTACGATGCCGAAATGAGCAGGTTTCTTCGGGGATTGGGTATTAGGGGACACGCATGACTAAGGAAGCGCGGCCGGACAGAGCCCTGAGACGGAGCTTGAGCAAAACCGGGATGTCACGGCGCGGCCTGCTGAACGGCGGCACGGCGTTGGGAGCCTATTTCCTCCTGCCGAGTCATGCCGGTGCGCAGCACCAAGGCCACAATCACGCGACAATGGGCCTCGATCCCGGCCCGATCGTTCAAGCGGCGGCGGCGGCGACGGATCAGCCGCTGCTCGAGCCCGAGGTGCGGCGCTCGGTCAACGGCGTCCTCAACACGACGCTGTCCTGTCGCTATGCCTACAAGGACATCGGCGGCCAGCGACTCTATCTCCGGAGCTACGAGGGCACGAGCCATGGCCCGACCTTGCGCATGAAGCCCGGCGAGACGCTGAAGATCCGGCTCTCCAACGACTTCGCGCCGAACCGCGACGCCATGCCGAAGAACATGGCGCTGCCGCACCAGTTCAACAACACCAACTTCCACTTCCATGGGGCGCATTGCAGCCCGAGCGGCATCGCCGACAACGTCATGCGCTCGATGGTGCCGGGCAAGAAGTACGACATCGAGATCACGCTGCCGAAAGACCATACCAGCGGCACCTACTGGTATCATCCGCACCACCACGGCGGCGCCGACGTGCAGATCGCCAGCGGCATGGCGGGTGCACTCATCGTCGAGGGCGATTTCGCCGGTGTCCCCGAGATCACCAATGCGAAAGAGCGCGTCATGCTCATGTCGCAGGTCGTCTACGACGCTTTCGGGATGATCGAGGATTTCTCCACGCTGTTTCCCGAGACCGCGACGCGCTTCCTGGCGATCAATGGCCAGCGGCGGCCGACGATCACCATGCGCCCCGGCGAGGTCCAGCGCTGGCGACTGGTCGGCTCGCAGTATCAGGACGACTTTTTTCTCGAACTCGAGAAGCACAATCTGAACGTCATCGCCTACGACGGCATCCCGCTCAGGAGCATGCAGGAACTAAAAACTCTGCTGTTCGCGCCGGGGCAACGGGCCGACATCCTGGTCCAGGCCGGCGCGCCCGGCACCTACGAGTTCCGGGCGCTGCCCTACGACCAGGGCCACCCGTCACCGGTCGGTCCCCTGGCCCGCGTCGTGGTGGCGGGCGCTCCGCTGCCGATGAAGCTTCCCGCCGCCCTGCCCAAGGTACCGTTCGAGGACATCAAGGACAGCGAGATCACCGGCAGGCGCACGGTCACCTTCTCGGCGACCTCGCCGGAAGCCGACGCCGCCGGCCATTGGCAGGAGTTCACTTTCCTGGTCGACGGCAAGGCGTTCGACCCCGGCCGCATCGATCAGCGCGTCAAGCTGGGCGCCGTCGAGGAATGGACGATCCTGAACACCCACTTCCACGACGACCACGTCTTCCATATCCACACCAACCCGTTCCAGGTCACCCAGGTGAACGGCCAGCGACAGCCCGACCTGCTGTGGCGGGACTCCGTCATCGTGCCGCGCAACGGCGGCAGCGTCGTGTTCCGCTCCCGCTTCCTCGACTACACCGGTGTCTTCATGCTGCACTGTCACATGATGAACCACGAGGAGATGGGCATGATGCAGACCGTCGAGGTCTACAAGGACTGATCTCGGGGCAAACATGAACCTGAACACGATCGTAGAAGTGAAGCGACCCGGCTCGTCGGAGCAGATCGGCCAGTGGTGCGACGGCTATGCCTGGCTGGCTGGCGGGACGTGGCTGTTCTCGGAACCACAAGTCGCCACCAGCACATTGATCGACCTCGACGGGCTCGGCTGGGCGCCGCTCACCGTGACAGCGGACGGTCTCGAGATCGCCGCGACCTGCCGCATCGCCGATCTCCATGCCTTCAAGGGCCCCGCCGGCTGGCCGGCCGTTCCCTTGTTCCACGACTGCATCAATGCGTTCCTGATGTCGTTCAAGATCTGGAACGCAGCGACCGTCGGCGGCAACATCTGCATGTCGCTGCCGGCCGGCGCCATGATTTCACTCACCGCCGCATTGGAAGGCGTCTGCACCCTGTGGCCGCGCCCTAACCAGTCCAATGGGGGCCAGCCGCGCGAGGTTCCGGTCGTCGAGTTCGTCACCGGCAACCACAAGAACGTGCTGCAAAAGGGCGAGCTGCTGCGCTCGATCCGGCTGCCGGCCTCGGCGCTCTCGAAACGCTATGCCATGCGCCAGATGTCGCTCACCCATCTCGGGCGTTCGGCGGCGTTGATCGTCGGCACCGCCGAAAACAACAGTTCCAACTTCCTGCTCACGATCACGGCCTCGACACCGCGCCCGGTCCAGCTCCGCTTCACCAAGATGCCGTCGGCCGACGAACTGCGCCACGCCATCAACGAAAAGCTGCCGGCCGAAGGCTACTTCCAGGACGTCCACGGCTCGGCGCGCTACAAGCGCCACCTCACCTACTATTTCGCCGAACAGATACGCGCGGAACTCGCATGAGCAAGTTCGAGGTCAACGGCCATCTCTATTCGGCCGAACCGCGGCCCGGTCAGTGCCTGCGCACCTTCCTGCGCGACCTGGAAGTGTTCGGCGTCAAGAAGGGCTGCGACGCGGGCGACTGCGGCGCCTGCACTGTGTGGCTGGACGGCAAGCCGTTCCACTCCTGCCTGGTCCCCGCCTTCCGCGGCGAAGGCCGCAAGATCACCACCATCGAGGGCCTCGCCAAGGACGGCAAGCTGCATCCCGTGCAGCAGGCGTTCCATGACGCCCAGGCCTTCCAGTGCGGCTACTGCGCCGCCGGCATGATCATGACCACGGCTTCGGCCGCCTTCGACGAGGCGCACAAGGCCGACCTGCCGCATGCCTTGAAGGGCAATCTCTGCCGCTGCACCGGCTACCGCTCGATCGAGGATGCGCTGCACGGCAAGAGCAACATCGAGGAGGACATTGCCGGCAAAGCCTGCGGCGCCAGCCTGCCCAATCCCTTCACCGACGCCATCCTGACCGGCAAGGCGCGCTACACGATGGACGTTGCGATCGAGGGCCTGCTGCACCTCAAGGTGCTGCGTTCGCCGCATGCCCATGCCCGCATCAAGCACATCGACCAAACCAAGGCCAAGGCGGTGCCGGGCGTGGTCGCGGTCTATACCTGGGAAGACCTGCCGCGCCGGCTCTTCAGCTCGGCCCTGCATGAGGACCACCTCGTCGATCCCGACGACACCTACGTGCTGGACAATATCGCGCGCTTCGCCGGCCAGCGCATCGCCGCCGTCGTGGCGGAAAGCGAGGGCGCCGCCGAGGCGGGCTGCCGCGCATTGGAAGTCGACTATGAAATCCTGCCGGCGGTGTTCGATCCGGTCCAGGCCATGGAACCCGGCGCACCGGTGCTGCACAACAAGGACGACGTCGTCACCCGGAACGACAACATCTTCTGCACGCTGGAAGGCGAGATCGGCGATGTGGCGAAGGGCTTCAAGGAAGCCGACGCCGTGCACGAGATGACCTATTCCACGTCGCGCGTGCAGCATGTCCACCTCGAAACCCACGGTTCGATCGCCTGGAAAGGCGACGACAACCGCTGGCACGTGCGCACCAGCTCGCAGGCGCCGTTCGCCGCCCGGACCAAGCTCGCCTATCTGATGGGTATCCCTGCCCGCGACCTGCACGTCTTCACCGAACGGGTCGGCGGCGGCTTCGGCGGCAAGCAGGAGATGGTCTCCGAGGACCTCGTGCTGTTCGCCACCATGAAGCTCGGCCGTCCCGTGAAATGGGAGTGGACCCGCGAAGAGGAATTCCTCGCCGCCACCACGCGGCACCAGATGACGACCAAGATCAGACTGGGCGCCCGGAAGGACGGCACGCTGACGGCGCTCGACGTCCAGGTGGTGTCCAATACCGGCGCCTATGGCGGCCACGGCAGCGAAACGCTGGGAGCGGCGATGGGGGCCCCGCTGGCCGCCTACCGCTGCGACAACAAGAAGGGCGTGGGCCATGCGGTCTACACCAACATGGTGCCGGCCGGCGGTTTCCGCGGCTATGGCGCCTCGCAGACGACCTTCGCAATCGAGTGTGCGATCGACGAAATGGCGCGCCTGCTCGGCATCGATCCCTTCGTGATGCGGCGCAAGAACGTCGTGAAGCCGGGCGACAACATCGAATCGATCTGGAAGGAGCCCGGCGACTCGAGCTTCGGCAGTTACGGCATCACCGAGTGTCTCGACATCGTGGAACGCGAACTGGCCAAGGGTAACGGCGTCGCGAAGCCGGACGGCGAGGCGTGGGCCGAGGGAACGGGCGTGGCCCTGGCGATGTTGGACTGCGGCCCGCCGACCGAGCATCGCTCCGGCGCCGCGATGAGCCTTCTCGCCGACGGCACCTATCATCTCGCGGTCGGCTCCTCGGAGATGGGCAACGGCATCACCACGGCCCACAAGCAGATCGCCGCCTCCGTCGTCGGCGTGCGCGCCGGCGACATCGACATCATCACCGCCGACACCGACCGTACGCCCTACGATACCGGCACCTTCGCCAGCACCGGCACGGTGGTGGCGGGCAAGGCCGTCCACATCACCGCCGAGGCGATGCGCGACGACATCGTCGCCTTCGCCGCCCGTCATACCGGCGTCGAGCTCGGCAAGTGCCGGCTCGACACCGACGCGGTCGTCTGTGGCAACAAGCGGATCCTGCTCACCGAGCTCCATGCTGCCGGCGCCAGGGTCAATCATCGCTTCACGGTCAGCCGCAGGGCCTACCTGTCGCCGCGCACGATCGCCTTCAACGTGCAGGGGGTGCGGCTGGCGGTGCACCGCATCACCGGCGAGATCCGCGTCCTGCACAGCGTGCACGCCGCCGACATCGGCGTTCCCATCAACCCGATGCAGTGCCGCGGCCAGCTCGATGGCGCCGTCGCCATGGGCTACGGCTGGGCGCTCACCGAGAACATGGTCCACGAGGAGGGCCACATGGTGAACCCGCAGCTGCGCAACTACCGTATTCCGGCGTTCGCCGACACGCCGCGCACCGAGATCTTCTTCGCCGACACGATCGATTCGATCGGGCCGCTGGGCGCCAAGTCCCAGGGCGAGTGCGGCATCAACCCGGTGGCGCCGGCCGTCTCCAACGCACTGGCCGCCGCTGTGGGCGTGCGCTTCGCCCACCTGCCCTTCACCCCGGACCGGCTGTACAGCAGGCTCGCAGCCAAGCCATGAGCGTCAGCATCGTGACGCAGACCTGCGTGCGGCCGGAAAAGGCCGAGGACTTCGCGCGCTGGCAGGGCGAGACCAGCACCTTCATTTCCAGCTTTCCGGGCTTTCTCGAACAGCGGCTGATGCCGCCCAAGCCGCCGCTGCAGGTCGACTGGGTGATCCTGCAGCGCTTCACCAGCCTCGAGGCCGCCCGGACCTGGCTCGCCTCCCCGGAGCGCCAGACGCGCATCGAGGGTGCCTCTCCGATGCTGGTCGGGCGCGACGACGTGCATATCGTCCAGGACGAGGCGGAAGGCATAAAGCCCGCGCCGGCGTCGGTGGTGATCAGCACCCGCGTGCGGCCCGGCAAGGAGGTCGAGTACCGCGCCTGGGAACGCAAGATCGCGGCCGCGCAGTCCAAGGCACCCGGCCTGCAGGGCTACCGCTTCGAGCCGCCGGTGCCGGGCGTACAGGAGGATTTCGTCGCCATCCTGCGCTTCGACACCGAGGCCAACCTGCAGGCCTGGCTGGGCTCGTCGGTGCGCCGGAAACTCATCGAGGAGGCAACGCCTCTTACCGAGGAATTCCACACAAGGATGGCGCGCACGGGATTCGACCAGTGGTTCCAGGACAATGCCAATCCGGGCGCCGCGCCGCTGCCGGTGTGGAAGATGGACATGCTCGTCCTGCTGATGCTCTACCCCATCGTCTTCCTGTTCGGGGTCTTCGTCGGCACGCCGCTGTTGAGCAATGTGTTCGGCCTGTCGTTTGCCGTCTCGCTGTTCCTGGGAAACATCGTAAGCGTCGGACTGACGGGCTTTCTCGTGCCGTGGGTCGCCGGGCACTTCGGGTGGTGGCTGCGGCCCGCTTCACCCGAGACCGCGGTGCGGACCCACGTCCTCGGCGCCGCCCTCATCCTGGCCATGTACGCCGCCATGGTCTTCGTCTTCTGGCGCCTGTTCTGAAGCCCCTGGGGTTTGCTAGACTGGCGGTCCCGGAGGAACCCATGGCCAAGCGTCTCAGTACCGAAGCGGTCGCCCAGTACCGCCGCGACGGCTTCCACTTTCCCGTCCGCGTGCTCTCGGCCGCCGAGGCGCGGTCGTATCGCGACCGGCTGGAAGCAGCGGAAAGAGCGGCCGGCGGGCCGCTGGCCGGCGACCGCCGCCACAAGGTCCACCTCCTCTACACCTGGGCCAACGAGTTGGCGCGCCATCCGGCCATCCTCGACGCGGTCGAGGACGTGATCGGGCCCGACATCCTTTGCTGGAGCACGACCTTCTTCACCAAGGAGGCGCAATCGTCCTCGTTCGTGTCGTGGCACCAGGATGCGACCTACTGGGGCCTCAGTACCGACGATGTGATCACCGCCTGGGTGGCCTTCGCTGACGCGCCGGTGGCCAGCGGCGCCATGAAGTTCTGGCCGGGCAGCCATCTCAGGAACCAGCTTGAGCACCGCGACACCTTCGACCGGAACAACCTCCTGACCCGCGGCCAGGAGATCGCCGTCGACGTGCCGGATGGCGCCGGCGTCGACGTGACGCTCAAGGCCGGCGAAATGTCGCTGCACCACGTGCTGCTGGTGCACGGCTCGGGGCCCAACACCACCGACGACCGCCGCATCGGCTTCGCCATCCGCTACATCCCGCCCCATGTGCGCCAGCTAAAAGTGCGCGACTCCGCCATGCTGGTGCGCGGCCGCGACGCCCACGGAAATTTCGACATGGAACCCGAGCCGCGGGCCGATCTCGATCCAGCCGCGCTCGCCGCTCATCGCGACGCCACCGAACGTTCGGCGAAGGCCCTCTATTCGGGCACCGACCGGAAGCAGTTTCGTGCTTAGGCGCCGGGCGGCCGCAGCGCTGATCTGCGCCCTGCCGTTCGATGCAGGAGCGCAAACGACGCCCCAGGCCTTCCTCGAGGCCATCTACCAGCCGTACCTCGCCCAGGATTTCAAGGGTCAGTCCTATACCCAGGTCAATCGCTTCTTTGCCCCCGACCTCGCCCGCGCCATCGAGCATGACGTGCGCGACGCCCAGCGGCGCATGGAAGTCCCGGCGCTCGACGGCGATCCGTTCATCGACGCGCAGGATTGGGATATTTCGAAACTCTCGATCTCGGCCAAGGTCGACGGCGCAAAGGCCACCGCGTTCGTAGGCTTCGAGAATCTGGGCAAGCCGGTCCGCCTCACCCTCGATCTGATCCAGACACCGGTCGGTTGGCGCATCGCCGATATCGAGGCGCCCAGCGGCTCGCTGCGCGCGCTCTACAAGCTGCCTTAGTCTCTGGAGCTAGTGCCGCCAGCTCGTGTCGGTCTTGTCGAGCTTGCGGATGAGGGCGGCGAATTCGAGATCGCCGATGCTGCCACCGCCCTTTTCGGAGAAGCCGTCGACGTCGGCGCCCGACTTGGCGGCGAGATTGTCGCCCAGGATGTTGAGCGTACCGGCCGCGCCGGCATCGAGCTGGATCTGGCAGGCGCGCTCCAGGCGATAGAGCCGCACGAAGGCCTCCGGCACGGTGCGGCCGGTGGTCAGGATGCCGTGGTTGCGCAGCATCATGGCCTGGTTGTCGCCGAGGTTCTGCAGCAGGCGGCCACGCTCGTCGAGATCGAGGCTCGGGCCCTCGTAATCGTGATACGAGAGCCTGCCGTGGAAGGTGGTGGCCGCCATCGAGATCGGCAGCAGCCCTTCCTTCAGCGCGCACACTGCCATGCCGGCGCGGGTATGGGTGTGCATCACCACCTTGTGGCGCGCCGCATGGGCCATGTGGACGGCGGAATGGATGACGAAGCCCGCGTAGTTCACCGGATAGTCGGATTTGCCGATGATGTTGCCGTCGAGGTCGATCTTCACCAGGTTCGAGGCCGTGACCTCGTCGTAGTTGAGGCCGAACGGATTGATGAGGAAGTGCGGCTGCTCACCCGGTACGCGCGCCGTGAGATGGCCGTAGATGAGCTCGGTCCAGCCGAAATGATCGACCAGCCGGTAGGCTGCCGCGAGCTGGCGGCGCAGCACCGCCTCGCCTTCGGCCGGCGGCAGTGCGCTGATGTCGATCCCGGTGAGCGGCAGATCCTGGGCAATGTGCATGTCCATGGGCGGTTCCTCCCGGCGGAAACAGGCGAGGGGCAAGCTTAAGCCCGCGCGCTATGATCGGGCAACAATTGAGGAAACGCCAAATGGCCGAAAAACCGCGCCTCGATACGACGCGCCTGCAGAAGATGGCGCAGGCCTATTGGGAAAGCGCCGCCCTGATGGCAGCGGTCGAGCTGGAAGTTTTTACCGCCGTCGCCCATGGCCACGACACGGTCTCCACGGTTGCCAAGGCGGTGCATATCTCCGAGCGCAATGCCGAACGCCTGCTGACGGCGCTCACCGCCATGACATTGCTCACTCGCGACGAAGACCGCTTCGCCAACGCCCCCGACGTGCAGCGTTTCCTGGTGAAGGACAGCGACCGCTACGCCGGCCCCTGGATCCTGTTCACCAAGCCGCGCTGGACAGCCTTCGGCGAACTTTCCAATCGGCTGCGCAGCCCCGAGGAGAACCGGCTCGGCGCCTATGTGAATTTCACGATCGAGGACGCGCGGCGCTATCACGCCGCCACCTACTCGATCGGCATGGGCGCCGCCCGCCTGTTCAGCCGCACCGTCGATCTCAAGGGCCGCAAGCTCCTGCTCGATCTCGGCGGCGGCTCGGGCGCCTACAGCATCGTGGCGACGCAAACCTTCCCCGGCCTGAAAGCGATCGTGCTCGACCTGCCGCCGGTCACGGTCGTGGCCGATGAATATATCGCGGCCAACAACGCGGCCGAGCGCGTCAGCACCCTTCCCGGCGATTTCACGCGCACCGAGTTCCCGCAAGGCGTCGACGTCGTGGTGATGGCCAGCAACCTGCCGCAATACGAGCCCGACCTGATCCGACTCGTGGTCGGCAAGGCCTTCGCGTCGCTGGTGCCCGGCGGCGAGATGCACCTCGTCGGCGAGACCCTGCACGACGACCGGCGCGGGCCGCTGTCCGCCGCGCTGTGGGGCCTCAATGAGGCGATCCAGCACAGCACCGGCCGCGCCCACACAGAATCGGAGGTCAAAGGCTATCTGCAGGGCGCGGGCTTTGCCGACGTCGCCGTCCACCCCTTCGTGCCCGGTGTGCTGTCGCGGATCGCGGGCCGCAAACCCGGCTGATCCGGCCCCTCCGATCGGCAGGGGTTGCACCGGCCGGGCCATTCGACTATCTGTCGCCTCCGGCCCTTAGCTCCCTTCGTCTAGAGGCCTAGGACGTGGCCCTCTCAAGGCTAAAACACGGGTTCGAATCCCGTAGGGAGCGCCAAGCCGAAACCCCGTAGAACAAGGCATTTTCTGCACGCCGCGCTTCAAGCGGGAAGCACGGCTAGAGTTTCTCCAGGGTGAGCTGATCAGGAGGAGCTGCCCCGCGGTCGCGTAGACGACGAACCTGTGCTTGCGGCCTATTTCTTGCGGAATGTCGGCGGGCCTGCCGTGTCGACATCGTTCTTGTTGTAGCCCTGCCAGGTCGTCGCGATGGCATTGCCCTTGCGTGTCAGCGCGAACAACGGCTGATTGACCGTGTACGTTTTGTTTCCGAACTGGTCGAGCATGCCGCCGTCCTTGAAGCTCAGGAAGGCCACGTCGAGCTTGTCGCCGTTCGCCGTCGCCTTGCAGCGGATATGTTCGTTGGTCTGATAGCCTTCGGCGTCGATGCGGCAGTCGGAGCCGTTGATCGTCAATGTATGCGTGACGAACAGGGCGATGCCGCCCGGATTCTTGCCGAGGCCTTGCTCATAGACATAGGTGCCGTCCCAAGGACCGGCCGCCTGAGCAGCGACGAGAGGGGCAAGGGCAACGCCTAGCGCCAGAATTACCGCACGCTTCATCGACGACTCCATCGTTGGTCAGGGTTCCGTGCCCGGCGGCACCTCGACGACTTTGAAGTCCGCTCCCCCCCTTGAGGACGGCTACAAGGCCACCAGGAAAGGCCGCTTGGTACCGCAGGCATCCGCGGTCCAGCTTTCATAGAAGTGCTGCGGCTCGGAGACGCGAAACTGCGCGCTCGCCGAACCTGCATTGAGATCACAGCAAAGACTCTGTAGAAGGTGGCCCTGCATTGGGGGCGATATGGCTTGGACGGATCTGATTTCGGGTTGCTTTGGCTTCGGCACGGCACCCTTCGCGACCAATCGCCCAGACGAAGATAGCGCCAAGGAAGCGATTTCAGCGGCGCAAGCTGAAGGCGCCACCAAAGCCGAATTCGCCCAGGTGATTGCGATGTATCCCCGCAAGTACATCAAAAGCGATCAGTTGCTGCGTGAGCGTATCAGAGAGGATGCCGGGCGCCTCGACAGGCTCTGGAAGGTCTCGCCCGTCAACTGACCATCCGGCTTTGAGATCGAGATTTAGCGTCCCACGTGCCGACGTGGACCGGACCATTCTCCCTCAGCCAACCGTCCTCACTCGGCTCGTTTATCTTGATGGCCAGCATCATGGCGCCCATGATCACGACCATCGATATCGCCGTCGCCACCAGGGCCGGTCCAATTTCCCCGTCGGTGACCTTCAGCCAGAGCCAAAACACGACACCGGCCAGGACGGCCAAGACCAGGCCGCTGAGAGCCATTACAATCACTTGAGCAGCAGCCTCCCCACCCCTCGCCCCTCTGAGGGAACGTCCGCCCTTCTTTAGCAAATTCAAGCCGTTGTCGTGATGTTTTTCGCAGGGCAGTCCATTCCCTTGGCCTTCGCCACCACCCCCTCCCGCAAGTCGTCGGCCCAAGGCGGTTACACCGCCGATCTCGCCCTGCTGGCGGTCGGCGGCAGTGCGCTGCTGATCGCGATTATCCTGTGGTTCGACAATGCCCAGGGCGGGCTCACTGGCAACGGCGTGTTCAAGAGCCTCGAGCTGAAAGCGTGGGTCCTCGATCCCGCTGCGGCACCGCTTTATTCCGCGAACTACCTCTTCTATCCAGTCTATGGCGCGCTCTGCCGGGCGCTCGACCTGCTGGGCGTGTTCGCGGGCGATCCAAGGCGGCAGATCACGATCCTGAACGCGCTGAGCGCCAGCCTCTGCCTCTGCGCGGTCTACCTGATGGCGCGCGCGCTCACCGGCGATCGCTTCGTGGCGCTGGCGACGGCGCTGTTCCACATCGCATCCAGCTTCGTGATGTTCCTCGCCATCGTGAACGAGGACATTCTTCCCTCCTACACGCTGCTGTTTGCGGCCATGGCGCTGGGCGCCGTGTGGTTCGCCCGACCGACGACGGCGCGGGTCGTGGCGGTCGCAGCCCTCTTCAGCCTCGCCTGGCTGTTCGAGTGGCGGCTGATGTTCCCCACCCTGCCCGCGATGCTGGCGGCGCTCTGGCTCTGCGAGCGGCATCCGGCGATGCGCTTCGGCCGGGTCGCGCTGTTTCTCGCCACCATGGCCGCGATGGCGAGCGTGGCGGCGCTGGTGTCGCACGGACACAACGGCGCCGTCGGGCCACTCGATTTGCTGTGGACAGGCAAGGCGGTGAACTCGGTGTGGGCGGGCTTCACCTGGCCCAAGGTCGGCTATCTGTGGGACGGCATGGTGGCCTATCTGCTCGGCGCCGGCGTGGCCGCAATCCCCGGCATCCCGGGATGGGACATCTGGCGCTACACCGCCACCGTCTGGATGCTGGCCATCGCCGCGATCGCGGTACCGATGCTGTGGCGTCAACGCCACGATCCCCGCGCGCAGGCGTTGGCCACGATCTTCGGCATCACCTTCCTGGCGGGCTCGGTGTTCAACCTCTATTCCCAGCCGCAGGACCCGCAGATGCAGATCAATGTCATGGCCTGGCTGACGCCGGGCTGGATGCTGGTCCTGCTCGCGGCCGACAAGCGCTGGGGCCGCCGCGGCCTCGCGGCGCTGGCCGGCCTCACCGTGACGCTGCTCGCCTACAACGTCTGGAGCCTGGCGCCGCTGCGCGGCCTCGACGGCAAATGGCAGCAGGCGATCGAGCGTCTCGAAAAGGAGTCCGACCCGGCGCGCACGGTGTTCGTGCTGCACGATTTCGACTGGGCGATGATCTACGCCTCGCTGCACTGGGGAACGGCGGAACCGGGGGTCGATACGCTGGGCCCCGCGCCGCAGGCCGTGCCGAAGTTCAAGTGGATCGGCTTCACCGGACAGGTGCTGCGCCATCCCGAATGGACCACCGACGCCCATGTCGCCGACCTCCGGCGCCAGATCGATCGCGCGCTGGCACTGGGCTACGACGTGCTGGTGGCCCGGCTGTGGCCGATGGAGCAGAAGCAGCTCGAGACGGAGACCGGCATGGTCGCCGACGGTGCGAGGCTGGCCGCGCTGCACCGCATGCTGCGCACCGACTATACCGCGACGCTGGCCTTCGACGACCCGGTCGCCGGGCCATTCCATCGGCTCAGGCGCGCGCCGGGGCGGTAGAGTCTTTCCGACGAGAACTGGGTCGCTTCGCCGCTTCTTCTCCTCCCCTGTCATCAGGGGAGGTGGCCCGCAGGGCCGGAGGGGTCATGAGTCTCACTCGCGGCTGAGCAACTCTCGCGCGAGATCCCGTAACGCTCGCACAGCGCCGTCATCGATTCCTCTTCCCGAAGACAATCGGCTACGAACAGCAACTTCTGGTCCTTAACGGACGGCTCGGCCCATGGCATCGGCAGGTCTCCTCTACCCACCGAACTACTGTCAGAGATCTATCCGGACTATTCCGTCAGGCATCTATCAGGATCGGACCAAGGCGCGGGCACCTCCCCAGCTTCGCTGGGGAGGAGATAGAGTCGCGGCCGTCCGCTACATGGCCGCCTGTTGAATCCGCCGCTCGTCGAGGCCGACCGAGCGCGCCGTCTCGACGATGGCGGCCCAGGTATCGTCGGGCAGCGGCACGCCCTCAGCCAGCCGCTTGATCCGCATCCGCGCCTCGGGCTCGCCCGGCACCAGCACTTCGCCGCCGGCGCCGGCGCCGGCGGGCTTGGAACTCTTCACGAAGGCCACGTATTTGGCGATGTCGGCGGGAAAGAAGCCCGCGGGATCGAACACCTTGGGATCGACGTAGAACGACAGCATGCCGTTGGCGAAGCGGCCGCGCTTGGGATCGGTGGCGCCGTTGCCGCTGAGCGAGCCGCCCAGCATCTCGCACATGAAGGCGAGGCCCGAGCCCTTGTGGTCGCCGAACGCCTGGATGGCGCCGGTGCCCTTGGCATGCTCGCGCGGGCCGGTCGGGGTGTAGTCGCCGTAGAGCAGGTGCGGATCGGCGCTGGGCTTGCCGTCGGGCCCGATCAGCGCGCCGTCGGGCACCTTCTTGCCGCCCTGGCTCGCCACCAGCACCTTGCCCTCGGCCACGATCGAGGTGGCGAAATCGAGGACCAGCGGATCCTGGCCGGAGCGCGGGATGCCGACGCAGTAAGGCGCCGTCGAGAAGCGGCGCTCGACGCCGCCGTAAGGTGCCACGAGGACGCTGCCCGACGCGTTGACGAAATGGATGGAGACGAGGCCCGCCTCGGCCGCCATCTCGGCCCAGTCGCCGACGCGGCCGACGTGGCCCGCGTTGCGCAAGGTCACGGCCGAGAGGCCGTTCTTCAGGCACTTGTCGATGCCGATGCGAACCGCCTGCGGTGTCACCGTCTGGCCGAAACCGTACTTGCCGTCGACGACGGCGATCACCGGCGTGTCGACCAAGACCTCGACCGTGACGTCGGCCACCACCGTGCCGTTCTTCTTCTGGACGGCATAGCGTGGCACGCGCACGACGCCATGGCTGTCGTGGCCGGAGAGATTGGCGCTGACGAGATAGCGGCCGATGCGGCCGCCCTCCTCCTGCGAACACCCGGCCGAGGCAAAGATGTCCGCGACGAAGGCCGTGAGCGCCTCCGCCTTGATGGTGACCGTCATGTCAGGACTTGCCGCGAGCCAGGTTGGCGACGTAGCCGCGGTTCCAGGTCGGCGTGATCCAGACCTCGTTGATGCAGATGTGCGCCGGCAGGCAGGCGACGTAGCGGATCAGGTCGCCGACATCCTCCGACTGCGCCATCTTCGCCCGCTCTGCCTTGGTCACCGGCACCGGCCGCTTGTCGAGGATCGGCGTTGCCACCTCGCCCGGCAGGACCACGCTCGAGCGGATGCCGTTGACGCACTCTTCCATGTTGATCGTGTGGCTCATTGCCACCACGCCGTGCTTGGCCGCCGAGTAGGCCGGCCCGCTCAGCAGGCTGGCATGGCGGCCGGCCATCGAAGAGGTGTGGATCAGCACGCCGTCCTTGCGCTTGCGCATCATCGGCAGCACGGCGCTCGAGCAGTAGAAAGCGCTCGACAGATTGCCGTCGATCACGAGCTCTGCATTCGCCGGCGTCAGCTTGGCCCATTGGCGCTCGAGGATGTTGAGGCCGGCGTTGTTCACCAGGATGTCGCAGCGGCCGTACTTCTTCTCGATCGCCTTGGCGATCTTGGTGACGGACGCGGCCTTCATCAGGTCGCCCGCCTGTACGTCGACCTTGCCGCCCGCCTTCTTGATCGTGGCCGCCGTCTCCTGCAGCGGCGCCTTGCGGCGGCCGGTCAGGACCACGGTCGCGCCCTCTTTCGCCAGCGCCACAGCCGCGGCCTGGCCAATGCCAGAGCCAGCACCGGTCACCCAGGCGACCTTGCCCGTCAACGAACCCATCACTCTCTCCCTAACCCTGGAAAACGACGACTAGAGCACTTTCCCGGTGCCGTCGTCGATAAGGTGCATGTTGCTGAGGTCGGCTCTCAGCTTCATGGACTGCATGGCGGTGGCTCCCGCGTTGGGATTGACGCGGCCGCAGATCGCCACACCTTCGATCGTGAAATAGACCAGCGTCTCCATGCCCATGGGCTCGACGACGTCGATCACCATGTCGAAGTCGTGCTGGTTGGGCTCAGCCTGCGGCCTGGTCTCCATGATGTGCTCGGGGCGCAGGCCCAGCACCAGGTCGCTCTTGCCGGCATGGCTGCGATAGCGGGCCGTGCGGCTCTCGGGCACGGGGAACGACAGCTTGTCACTCAGCCGCACGCGCAACGCGCCCGCCGCCTCTTCCAAGTGGCAGGGAATGAAATTCATCGCCGGCGAGCCGATGAAGCCCGCGACGAACTTGGTGGCCGGCGAATGGTAGAGATCGTTGGGCGATCCGACCTGTTCGATAATGCCGTGGTTCATCACCACCACGCGATCGGCCAGCGTCATCGCCTCGACCTGATCGTGGGTGACATAGACCGTCGTCGTAGGGACGAGCTGATGTACTTTCTTGATCTCGGTACGCATCTGGACGCGCAGCTTGGCGTCAAGGTTACTGAGCGGCTCGTCGAACAGGAACACCTTGGGATTGCGAACGATGGCGCGGCCCATGGCGACGCGCTGGCGCTGGCCCCCCGACAACGCCTTTGGCTTGCGGTCCAGTAGCATCTGGATGTCGAGCATCCTGGCGGCGTCGTCGACGCGGCGCTTGATTTCGTCCTTGGGGAATTTGCGCAGCTTCAGGCCGAAAGCCATGTTCTCGAACACGCTCATGTGCGGATACAGCGCATAGTTCTGGAACACCATGGCGATGTCCCTGTCCTTGGGCGGCACGTCGTTCACCACATCGCCGTCGATCCAGATTTCACCGGAGGTGATCTCCTCCAGCCCGGCGATCATGCGCAACGTCGTAGACTTGCCGCAGCCGGACGGGCCGACGAGCACCACGAATTCGTGATCCCTGATCTCCAGATCGATGCCCTTTACCGCCTGGACGTCGCCCTCGTATGACTTCACGATCTTGCGGATCGAAACCTGCGACATGCCGTCTATCCCTTTGTTGCACCGGCTGTAAGGCCGGCTACATAGTAGTCCATCAGGAACGTGTAGATGATGATGGGTGGCGCCGCCCCCATGACGCATGCGGCCATGATCGTGCCCCAGGCGAACACGTCGCCGCGGATCAGCTCACGCACGATGCCGACCGTCAGCACCGCCTGATCGGCGCTGTAGAGATAGGCCAGCGGATACAGGAAGGCGCCCCAGCCCACCGTGAAGGCGAAGATGGTGGCGGCAATGATGCCGGGCAGCGCGACGGGAATGAAGATCTTCAGCAGGATCTGCGGGTAGCTGGCGCCGTCGATCAATGCTGCTTCGTCGAGTTCCTTCGGGATCGAGCTGAAATAGCCGATCATGATCCAGGTGCAGAACGGCACTGCGAGCGTCGGGAACAGCAGCACCAATACCCAGGTGTTGTTGATCAGGCCGAGCGAACCGACGACCTGGAACAGCGGGATGAACAGCAGCGACGGCGGCACCAGGTAGGTCAGGAAGACGCCGGTGGAAATCACCTGGCTGCCCTTGAAGCCCATGCGCGACAGGCTGAAGGCGGCAAGGATGGCGATCGTCATGCTGAGGATCACCACCAGCCCCGTGACCCAGACCGAGTTGAAGAAATAGCGCTGGAACTGTTCGTTGGTCACCAGGTAGACGAAGTTGTCCAGGGTCGGATTCTGTGCGATCCACGGACTGCCCTTCTGGGCCGAGATCTCGGCCGACGACTTCAGGCTCGTCATGATCATGTAGAAGGGCGGGACCAGGAAGACCACCACGAAGACGCTCAGCGCGGCGAAGCTGCCGCGCAGCGCCCAGCGGTTTTGCCGCTCCAGGCTGCCGACCTTGCTCTTGCGCGGACTCGTGTCCGCAGACGCCGTGACACTGGTCATGTCGAGATCTCCTTGCTGCGCTTCAGCACGTCGCGCAGTACGAAGAACGCCAGCGTCGCCAGGATCGGGAACATGAACAGGCTGACCGAGGCGCCGCGCGGAATGTTGCCCGACTCGATTCCGACGTTGAATGCGTAGGTAGCGAACAGATGGGTGCTGTCCTGCGGACCGCCGTTGGTCAGGATGCGTACGATGTCGAAGTCGGCAAACGTGACGATCAGGCTGTAGAGCACGGTGATCAGGATGATGTTGCGCATCATCGGCAGAGTGATGAAGACCAGTTTCTGCCACGCGCTGGCGCCGTCGATGGCAGCGGCCTCGTAGAGCTGCTCAGGCACCGACTTGAGGGCCGCGAGATACATGATCATGAAGAACGGCGCGCCAAACCAGGTGTTCACCACGATCACCGCGATGCGCGCGTTCCATGTGGTGCCGAGAAACGGGATGGAGTCGAAACCGAACCAGTTGAGCGTCCAGTTGAACGCGGAATAGGACGGGTCGAACAGCCACCACCAGCTAAGGGTGGACAGCGACAGCGGAATCACCCACGGCACCAGCAGCAGGCCGCGCCAGATGCGCTGGTTCTTGCCGCGGATATTGTGCATCAGATGCGCCAGGATGAAGCCCAGTGTCGCCTTCATGACCACCGCGGTGATCGCGAACAGGCAGGACTGGAAAATCACCAACTGAAAGGACGGGCGGTTGAGAAGATAGATGAAATTGTTGAGCCCGACGAAGTTCTCCATCTTGCGGTCGAGCATGCTGAGGAAGATCGCATAGAAGGTCGGATAGACCTTGAGCCCGACGATCAGGAGGATGAGTGGCGCACACAGCAGAAGCGCAGTGGTGGAGCGCCGCCGCGCCAGCTTCTTCAAACTTCCCACCCGGCGTGGCGCAGGCGCCGCCGCCGGGCCCGAACCGATCGCCATTGTGCTACCGCCGGCCATCCAAGCCTCCTCGATAGAGAGGGTGCAACGCGCCCCGCCCCTTGGGCCGAGCGCATCGCGAGAAGGTGCGCCTGACCGCGCCGGCACGATGCCCGCCGCCGGTCAGGCGTCCTTTACACGTCACATGAAGCCTTCGAGTTCGCGATTGCCCCAGGCGATGACCTGGTCGATCGACTCGCCTGCCTTCAGCTTGGCCACCATGGTCGGCGCCGTGCCGCGGTTGTAGATCTGCACCGCAATCTCCGGCGGCGCCGGCATGTGCGCCAGATGCGTGACCGCATTGTGTTGCTTGCGGACCGGGTAGTTGTAGACGGTCCCGACGGGCGGCCCGATCTTGTCCCAAACTTTGGACTCGGACATCTTCGCGTACGGCGGCAGATCGTAGCCCATGACCGCGGCGCTGCGGGCATCGACATTGTCGGGCTGCATCAGGAACTCGATCAGGTCCTTCGCCGCGCCCTTGTTTTGCGCGAACTGCCAGATGCCCCAGAAGTTCATGCTGTGCGGCTCGAACCGGCCCTTCGGACCCGCCGGTATCGGGAAATGCCAGGTGTCGGCGGCCACCGCCGGTGCATCGCGCACGGCCACGGCCCAGGCCGACGGCGGATTGTAGATGAACGACGCATTGCCGGCGATCAGCGCGCGATTGTTGGACCCATCGTCCCAGCTCTGTGCATCGGCCGGTAGGAACTTCGCCAGCTTCTGGCAATACTCCAGCCACGCGCGGACCGCGTCCGACTTGATCTGGATCTTGCCCTTGACATCGACCAGCTCGGCACCGAACGAGGCCAGCAGCGATCCCTGGGTGTCGACATTGTCCGCCGTGGTGCCGAGTCCGATACCGAACGGCTTGCCAGCCTTGAAGCAGGCTTCGGCGGCCTTCAGCATGGCCTCGTTGGTCCACGCCTTCGCCTCGGCGGTCTCCGGCACATCCGCCGCCGGATACATCTTCACGACGTCGATACCAGCGAATTCCTTCATCATGCTGATGCGGGCGGCCGGGCCCTTGTTCTGCGTGCCCCAGCTCGACGGCACGGCGACCCACTTGCCCTTGACCTTGCCCAGGTAGTTGGCCACCTCGTTGGCTGCGCCATTCTTGGCGATCAGCCGGCCGACCACGTCATCGACATTCTCGAGTTTGTCAGCGTGGTCTCGCACGTTCCAGTTGCCGATGGTGATGACATCATGGCCGCGGCGCGCCTGCGCCTCGGCGTTGATGGTCAGCAGCGTCTGCCGACCCTGCGACGTGATGAAATCGGCCTTTACCTCGACTTTGTTCTTTTCAGAAAAGGCGGCGACCTGCTTCTTCATCTCGACGTTGCCGGCCGGCACCCAATGGTCCCAGAAGAATATCGAGACTTGTCCCGCGGCATAGGCGCCCCGGACGAACGGTGCAGCGACCATGGCTGTCGACAGAGCGGCCGTGCCGGCCACGAACCTACGACGATTGACCTTCTTCGAAGTCATCACTGTTTCCTCCTTGCGCCGCCCTGATCGGCCGGCTGATCCCTATTGCCCACGTTGCCGCGAAGCGATGGCTCCTTTTTTGGAGCCTTGCGACAGATGCTATGCACAACACGCCGCCCAAGCAATGCATTTTGGGGCCGGGAATGCCGGCGACGCTCTTCTCCTGTCGCGTCTCCGTTGCTAGACCCCTTCAGCATGAACCGAACTCTCATCGCCAATCCCTGGCTCGCCGCCGTCGAGCCCTCCCCCATCGGCGAAACCAAGCGCTGGGTACTGGGTCGCAGCTTTCCGGCCGACCGTCCGCTGATCGATCTCAGCCAGGCGGTCCCGGGCTATCCGCCGGCGATGGCGTTGCGCAAGCACCTCGGTGAATTTCTGCTCGATCCGGCGGTGCACGGCTACACGCCGATCCTCGGGCTGCCGATCCTGCGGGAGACGTACGCAGCCCATCTCTCGACCTTCTACGGTGCGTCCATCGGCGCCGGCGAGGTCGGCATCACTTCGGGATGCAATCAGGCGTTCTGCCTGGCACTCATGAGTCTCGCCAAGGCCGGCGACCAGGTGATCGTGCCCAGGCCACACTACTTCAATCACGACATGTGGATGCGCATGCAGGGCGTCGAGCCTGTGTCGCTCGACTTCCGCCCCGGCTCGGGCGCCGTGCCGAACGCGGAGGATGCGGCGAAGCTGATAGGCCCGCGCACCCGCGCCATCATCCTTATCTCGCCCAACAACCCGACCGGCGCCGTCTATCCGCGCGCGACCATCCACGCTTTCTACGAACTCGCCAAGCAGCACGGCATCGCGCTGATCCTCGACGAGACCTACAAGGACTTCCTGCCGCCAGGCGAACGGCCGCACGATCTCTTCGCCGATCCGTCGTGGCGTGGCACGCTGGTGCACCTCTACAGTTTTTCCAAGGTCTTCGCGCTGACCGGCTACCGCGTCGGCGGCGTCACGGCCGGCGCGAACCTGATGGCGGAGATCGAGAAGGCGATGGACTGCGTCTCGATCTGCCCGCCCCGCCTCGGCCAGGAAGCTGCCCTCTACGGCCTCTGCAACCTGCTGCCGTGGGCGCGCGGAAATACCGAGGGGCTGAAGGCGCGGGCCGACATGCTGGGTGACGGCCTGACGCGTTCCAATCGCTGGCGGCTGGTCAGCATCGGCGCCTACTTCGCCTACGTCGAGCATCCCTTCGCGGGCCAGCGCTCGACCGACGTCTCCAAGCGACTCGCCGACGAGGAGAACCTGCTGACCATTCCGGGCGACATGTTCGGCGCCGGCCAGGAGCGCTTCGTGCGACTGGCTTTCGCCAATGTCGCCGACGACAAGATCCCGGCAGTGCTGGAGCGGCTGGAACGCTTCGGCGCCTAGATTGTTCAGGACGGAGCGAGAGATGCCGCAGGCAACGACACCGGATGGCGTGAAGCTCTACTACGAGGAAGCCGGCAGCGGGACGCCGATCCTCTTCGTTCACGAATACAGCGGCGACTGGCGCAGCTGGGAACCGCAGATGCGCTTCTTCGCCCGTCGGCACCGCTGCATCACCTACTCGTTTCGCGGTTACCCGGGCTCCGATGTGCCGGAAAGCGCGTCGATGTACTCGCAGCAGCATGCCGTCGACGATGCCAGGCATGTGCTCGACCATCTGAAGATCGCCAAGGCGCATGTGGTCGGGCTGTCGCAAGGCGCCTTCGCCACCGCGCATTTCGGCCGGTGCTATCCCGACCGGGCGCTCTCGCTCACGCTGGCGGGTGTCGGTTCCGGCGCCGACCGCGACGGGCACGAGCAGTTCAAGAAGAACGCCCAGGCCACCGCCCGGAAAATCCGCGCCGAAGGCATGGCGAAGTACGCCGAGAGTCTGATCGGCAATCCAACGCGCTCGCGCTTCAAGCAGAAGGATCCGCGCGGCTTCGCGGAATTCGTGAAGCATCTCTCCGAGCATCCCGACCTCGGCGCCGCCAACACCATGGAAAACTATCAGGGCAAGCGGCCGTCGCTGTACGACTTCGAAAACGAGTGGAAGAAGCTCGATGTGCCGACCTTGATAATCTGCGGCGACGAGGACGATCCCTGCCTGGAACCCAGCCTCTACCTCAGGCGCGTGCTGGCCAATGCCGGACTCGCGATGTTCGCCAAGACCGGCCACACCGTCAACATCGAGGAGCCGGACGCCTTCAACCGCGAGGTCTGGAACTTCATCGCCCTCGCCGAGGCCGGCAAATGGACGCCGGGCCATCCAGCGGCGATCGGCGCTAGCCCGGTTTGACCGTTACGGCATGATTGAGCGGACCGTGGCCGCGGCCGTAGCCGGGCGCGGTCTCGATGGCGGCCCGGACGTAGGCCCGGGCGCGCACCACGGAGTCCCTGAGGCTCATCTTCTGGGCCAGGCCGGCCGCAATCGATGATGCCAGCGTGCAACCGGTGCCGTGCGTGTGACGGCTTTTGATGCGGGCATCCTCGAAGCGATCGAAATGCCCATCATGGAAGAGCAGGTCGATCACGCGATCACCCTCGAGATGGCCACCCTTCATCAGGATCGCCTTGGGGCCCCGCCGCGCGAGATGTTCGGCGGCGCGCCGCATGTCGGCCTCGGTTCGGACGGGAAAGCCCGCAAGGGCTTCCGCTTCGGGCAGGTTGGGCGTCAGCAGCGCTGCCATGGGCAGCAGCACGTCGCGCAACGCCGTCTCGGCCGCGCTTTGCAGCAGCCGGTGACCACCCTTTGCAACCATGACCGGGTCGACGACCAGTGGCGTGTCGGGGGCGTGCTGACGAAAGGCCGCCGCGACCGTTTCGATCACCTCGGCACTGTGAAGCATGCCGGTCTTGAGCGCGTCGGCGCCGATGTCGGTCAGCACGGCCTCGATCTGCTGGGCGATGAAGGCGGGTTCCACCGCCACGACGCCGTGCACGCCCTCGGTATTCTGGGCAGTGAGCGCCGTGATCGCAGTCGCGGCGAAGCCCGCCATGGCGGTGACTGCCTTGATATCGGCCTGGATTCCCGCCCCGCCGCCGGAATCCGAGCCGGCGACGATCAGGACGCGGCCTTTCATGCCGCCTGCCGGGGAATCGCTTCGATGATCAGGTCGACGACGGCGCGCACGAGGTCCGAGTCGTCGCCCTCGGCCATGACGCGGATCAACGGCTCGGTTCCCGATTTGCGCACCAGGATGCGGCCGCTCTTGCCCAGCCGCGCCTCGGCGGCGGCGATCGCCTTCATCACGGAAGCAGCCGCCATGGCGGCATTGGCGTCGCCGACACGGACGTTCTTCAGGAGCTGGGGCACCGGTTCGAACGCCCGGAAGGTTTCGCTCGCGGGCTTGCCGACCTTGATCATGGCCGACAGCGCCTGCAGGGCTGCCATCAAGCCGTCACCGGTTGTGGCATGGTCGGTCATGATGATATGGCCCGACTGCTCGCCGCCGAGATTGAAGCCGCCGGCGCGCATTTTTTCGAGCACATAGCGGTCGCCCACCTGGGTGCGCACCAGCGCCATTTTGCGCGTGCCGAGAAAGCGTTCCAGCCCGAGATTTGACATCACGGTGGCAACGACGCCGCCGCCCGCCAAGCGGCCGTCGCGCGCCCACTGATCCGCAATGGTGGCCATGAGCTGATCGCCGTCGATCACCCGACCATGCTCGCACACCAGCACCACGCGATCGGCGTCGCCGTCGAGGGCGATGCCGATGTCGGCGTTGTGCGCGACGACATGTTCTTGCAGCACCGCGGGATGTGTCGAACCGCAATTGCCATTGATGTTGAAGCCATCTGGCGAGACGGCAATGGAAATGACTTCGGCACCGAGCTCCCACAGCACCGTCGGCGCCACCTTGTAGGCCGCGCCATTGGCGCAATCGACGACGATCTTGAGATCGGAGAGGTCGAGACCACGCGCCGCCGACGCCTTGACCGCCTCGATGTAGCGGCCCTCCGAGTCGTCCATGCGCTTGGCGCGGCCGATGGCGGCGGGTGCGGCAAGCCCTCCGTTCGAGGGCGCAACCACCAGTTTCTCGATTTCGTCTTCGACTACGTCCGAGAGCTTGAAGCCATCGGGGCCGAAGAGCTTGATGCCGTTGTCCTCGAAGGGATTGTGCGAGGCCGAAATCATGACGCCGACATCGGCCCGCATGGAGCGCGTCAGGAAGCCCACCGCCGGAGTCGGAATCGGACCGAGCAGGAGCACGTCGATGCCGACCGACAGGAAGCCCGCGGTCAGCGCCTGCTCGATCATGTAGCCGGAGAGCCGTGTGTCCTTGCCGATCACCACGCGATGACGATGGCCGCCGCGGTTGAACACGAGGCCGGCCGCCATGCCGATGCGCATGGCGATCTCGGCCGTCATGGGCTCGCTGTTCGCGCGGCCGCGCACGCCATCGGTGCCGAAGAGGGAACGGGACATCGGCGGCAATTTACTTCATTGCCGCCCAAACCGCGAGGGCCTGGCGGGTCGCCATGACATTGTGGACCCGAACGATGGCGGCGCCGCTCCGCACGGCCTCGACGGCCAGCCAAACCGACGCCGGATCGCGATCGGCAGGCTTCTCGAGCCCGGTCAGCTTGCCGATGAAGCTCTTGCGCGAGCAGCCGATCAGGATCGGATAGCCGCCGTCGCCCAGCCGGCCGGCGCCGGCAATGAGCTCGAGCTCCTGGGCGACGCTCTTGCCGAAGCCAATGCCGGGATCGAGCGCAATGCGCTCGCGCTTCACACCGCCTGCTTCGCACGCGGCGGCGCGCTCCAGGAGAAACGCGCGGACATCCTCGACGACATTGGCATAGGCCGGGCCGGCAAAGGTGTTTTCGGGCAAGCCACGCCGATGCATCAGGACGACGTCGGCATCCTTGGCCGCCACCAGCGGCAGCATCGCCTCATCGTCGCGCAAGGCCGAGACGTCGTTCACGATCCTGGCGCCGGCATCGAGCGCCGCCCGGGCGACCGATGCCCGCCGTGTGTCGATCGAGACCAATGCCTTTTGCCGGACGAGGCCCTCGACCACGGGCAGGATGCGCCGCAATTCCTCGTCCGGCGACGTCGGCTGAGATCCCGGTCGGGTGGATTCGCCGCCGACATCCACGATGTCGGCCCCCTCCGAAACGAAACGCAGGCCATCTTCGATGGCCTGCGCGGGGTCGAGGCGTTCACCGCCGTCGGAAAACGAGTCGGGTGTTACGTTGACGATCGCCATCAAGCGCGGGCGATCGAGCGCGATGCCGGCGTATGCCGCCGTCAAATGCCCGGCTGCGGCTCTGGATTGGCGCCTGGCGCCGGACCGCCGCTGCTGCTGGTCGGCACCGAAGCGCGGCGACGCCGTTCCTGGCCCGCCCCGCCGGTATCGTCGCGCACGATCTTCTCGCCGCGCAGAACCTGGCCGATCTCCTCGGTGCCGAGCGTCTCGTACTCGAGCAGGGCCTTGGCGATCTTGTGCAGCTCGTCGAGACGCTCGGTGAGGATCACCCGAGCCCGGCCCTCTGCCTCCTCGATGAGGCGGCGGACTTCCTGGTCGATGATCTGCGAGGTCGCCTCGGAAATGTTTTGCGTCTGGGCCACCGAGTGGCCGAGGAACACTTCCTGCTCGTTCGCCTGGTAACGGACGCGACCGAGTTTGTCCGACATGCCGAACGAGGTGATCATGGCGCGCGCCGTCTGGGTCGCCATCTGGATGTCGCTGGCGGCGCCGGTGGTGACATTCTCCGGTCCGAAGATGATTTCCTCGGCCGTGCGCCCGCCGAACAGGATCGCCAGCCGCGACTCGAGGAATTGCTTGGTATGACTGAGGTGGTCGCGCTCGGGCAGCTGCATAGTGACGCCCAGCGCCCGGCCGCGCGGGATGATCGTGACCTTGTGCAGCGGATCGCTCTTCGGCACGTGCATGGCGACCAGCGCATGGCCAGCCTCATGATAGGCGGTTAGCGTCTTCTCCTCGTCGGTCATCGCCATCGAGCGGCGCTCAGTGCCCATCAGCACCTTGTCCTTGGCGTATTCGAAGTCCGCCATGGTGACGAGCCGCTTGCCGATGCGGGCGGCGCGCAGTGCCGCCTCGTTGATCAGATTCGCAAGATCGGCGCCGGAGAAGCCGGGCGTGCCACGCGCGAGCACGCGCGGATCGACGTCGGGCGCCAGCGGCACCTTACGCATATGGACTTTCAGGATCTTCTCGCGGCCGCCGACGTCGGGGTTCGGCACCACGACCTGGCGGTCGAAACGGCCGGGCCGCAGCAAGGCCGGATCGAGCACGTCCGGACGGTTGGTGGCGGCGATCAGGATCACGCCTTCGTTGGCCTCGAAACCGTCCATCTCGACCAGCAACTGGTTGAGCGTCTGTTCGCGCTCGTCGTTGCCGCCGCCGAGACCGGCGCCGCGATGGCGGCCGACGGCGTCGATTTCGTCGATGAACACGATGCAAGGCGCGTTCTTCTTCGCCTGCTCGAACATGTCGCGCACGCGGGAGGCGCCCACGCCCACGAACATCTCGACGAAGTCGGAGCCCGAGATGGTGAAGAACGGCACGTTGGCTTCGCCGGCGATGGCGCGCGCCAGCAGCGTCTTGCCGGTACCCGGCGGACCGACGAGCAGGCAGCCCTTGGGAATTTTGCCGCCCAGCCGCTGGAATTTCTGCGGATCCTTCAGGAAGTCGACGATCTCCTCGAGCTCGGCCTTGGCCTCATCGATGCCCGCGACGTCGTCGAAGGTGACGCGGCCATGCTTCTCGGTCAGCAGGCGCGCCTTCGACTTGCCGAACCCCATGGCGCGACCGGTGCCGCTCTGCATCTGGCGCAGGAAGAAGATATAGACACCGACCAGCACCAGAACCGGCAGCCAGCTCACGAACATGCTGCCGAGATTGACGCCTTCCTCGGCCGGACCGGCCTCGACCCGGTCGACGTTCTTGATCAGCATCGGCATGAGCTGTTCGTCAGGGGGCGTGCTCGGCACGTAGGTCGAGAACTTCTGCACGCCGTTGCGCGGCTCGCGGAAGGTGCCCGTGATCGTGTTGCCCTGGATGCGGACGTCCTGGACCTGGCGCTGCTCAACCGCGCGCACGAAGTCGGAGTAGGAGACCGTGTTGCCGGCCGTCCGCGTCGCACCGCCTTGGAAGACGCTGTAGAGCAACGCGAGCAGCAGGACGATGACGATCCACAGGGCGGCGTTGCGATTGAACGGGTTCACAGGTTCTTTTCCGTTGGATGAAGCTTCAATCTACATGGGATGCGGCACGTCCGCCGCAAGCAAAAAATTCAGCCGGAACGAGGGGCTGGCGGCCGTTCCTGCCACTTTCAGGCCATACAATCCAGCGCAGCCGACGTTCCCCGGGCGCCTGCCGGAGCGCCAAACGGCAGGCCGATAGCGTGAAATCCTGACCTTTGCCCGATTTTCCGCGGACAACGGGCGCCGCCAGGCGGCGGGCGGCCCGTTCGGCCCGGTCGCGGCGCGGCGCATGATCGCGCCCACCGACCGCCAGCACGACCCGGCTGAGCAGCCGTGCCTGCAGGCCGACTCCCAGTCGACAAAATCCGGCCCGGTCGATGACGGCAGCACCTGCCTGGTCGAATTCCAGTGTTTCGACCGCCGCTCGCGCCAGGCGGCGCTCGCCGGCCGCCCGAAGGCCCCTTTCAGCCGCCGCAGCGACGGCGGTGTTCACCTGGGCCGCGCGCAAGCGGGCGCGCTCGAAACGGAGGTCCGTATTCGACGGATCGTCGATCCACGCCACGCCGCGCGCCAGGAGCGTCGCGGTCAGCCTCGCCCTCGGCACGGCGAGCAGCGGACGCAGCAGGCGCACGTCCGGCCGTTCGACCAGGGCTGCCATGCCGGCAAGGCCATCGAGGCCGCTGCCGCGGGCGGCGCGCATCGCCACGGTTTCCGCCTGGTCGTCGGCGTGATGAGCCAGAAGGAGATGCAGGATGCCGCGGCGCCGGCATTCGCCGGACAACAACCGGTAGCGCGCGGTTCGCGCGGCGGCCTGGAGGCCGCTTTGCGGCTTCGCGCCGGACCAGCAAAGCACGCCGGCCTCGATGCCATGCCTCGTTAGAAGGTCGCGCGTGCTGGCCGCTTCGCCATCCGATCCGGAGCGCAGGCCATGGTCGACAATCAGGGCGACGGTCGCTCCACCCCGCGCCCGCGCCCAGTCGTGCGCCAGCAGCGCGAGAGCCAGCGAATCGCGACCGCCCGACACGGCCACGGCGACAACGGGATCGTTCTCGAACGGCTCGAATGGCGCCATTGCGCGCGCGAACGCACCGGCGTCGATGGGCAGCGCGGCGGCCGGCGTCACCCGCATCCGTTCTTCTTGCGCTCCTGTTCGATCCGCCGCTTCTGCAGGTCGGTGGCGCGCGGATAGTCCTGGGCGAAGCGCGCGAAGATGGCGCAGGAGTCGGCCTTGCGTCCAAGCGTCGCCAGCGTGATGCCGAGCTTCAACAGATTGTCCGGCCCCTTGGAACTGGCTTTGTAGGCCTTGTAGCCCTCGGCAAAGGCGGTCATCGCGTTCTGGTAATCCCGACGCGCATAGTAGGTCTCGCCCAGCCAATACTGGGCATTGCCGGCCAGGGCGTGCTGCGGATGGCGCTGCACGAAAGTCCGGAACCCCTTCTCGGCGCCGGCATAGTCGCCGTCCTGCAGCTTCTTGAAGGCGTCGTTGTAGGTCTGATCGGCGGCTCCCGTCGCGGCGGCGGCCGGTGGTGCCGCGGCGGTCGATGGCGGCGACGTCGG
>Ga0207952_1000444_pt1 | contig 34084 bp, 28 predicted proteins | sample SubbioR12Aug_8Ca_FD_184831 | JGI IMG/M metagenome (GOLD analysis project Ga0207952, IMG submission 184831) | Serpentinite rock and fluid subsurface biosphere microbial communities from McLaughlin Reserve, California, USA - CR12Aug_8Ca (SPAdes) | ecosystem: Environmental > Terrestrial > Deep... | reverse complement strand
TGGCCAAGGGCCCGACTTCCGGACCCGATGGGTTGATCCTCGACCTCGAGGATTCCGTCGCGGCCGACCGCAAGCCGGTCGCGCGCGACATGGCGCTGGCCTATCTGCGGAGCGCCAATCGCTCGGGCCCCAAGCTCTATGTCCGCGTCAACGCCCTCGACACCGGCCTCACGCTGGGCGACCTCGCCGTCGTCATGCAGGGCAAGCCGGACGGCATCGTGTTTCCGAAGTGCGTCGGCCAGGCCAACCTCGACCTCTTGGCGAATTACCTCGACGCGCTGGAAGCGCGCGAAGGCATCGCGCCTGGAACGACCCGGATCCTGACCATCGCCACCGAAAGCGCCGCCGCCGTGCTCGCCCTCACCGCCGCTCCCGCAAAGCACGCTCGATTGATGGGTCACTCCTGGGGCGGCGAAGATCTGATGGCCGACCTCGGCGCGCTCGCCAAGGGCCCGTCGCCCGGCGTCTACGACGACACCTTCAAGCTCGCCCGCACCGTCAACCTGCTGGCCTCGGTGGCAGCCGGCGTCACCGCCTACGACACGGTCTATCCCGACATCAAGAACATCGACGGCCTCAGGGCCGAGGCACGCGACGCCCGGCGCATGGGCTACGGCGGCAAGATCGCCATCCATCCCGATCAGGTCGCGGTCATCCACGAGGTCTTCACGCCGAGCGCAGAGGAGATCGACTGGGCCAAGCGTGTCGTGGCAACCTTCGAGAACAATCCGGGGTCCGGGGTCCTCACCCTCGACGGCAAGATGCTCGATCGGCCGCATCTCGTTCTGGCGCGCCGCGTGCTGGCGCAGGCAGGGGAATGAAGGACAATTTCGGCCTCTACGACGCGCTCGACGGGATGTTCGCCGGCGCGCGCGCGTCGGTCCTGACGCTCGACGAATTCCTGGTCGGCCTGCAGGGCCGCTCCTATGCCTTCGCCATCATGGCGCTCAACATCCCGAACGTCATTCCAACCGGCATTCCCTGGCTGTCGACGATAACCGGCGTGCCGATGTTGTTCCTGCTGGCCCAGTTCTTTGCCGGCCGTCCCGTGCCGTCATTGCCGGCAATCATCGGCCGGCGCGGCCTGCCGCGAGCCAAGCTGCAGAGTTTCCTCGGCCGTGCCCGCCGCTACATCCGGTGGCTCGAAGATACCGTGCACGCCCGCCACGAATGGTGGGTGAACGGGCTGCCGCGACGAATGCTGCTGATCGCATGGTCGCTCAACATCCTGCTGCTGGCCTTGCCGATTCCGTTCGACAATCTGTTCCCCGCCTACGCCATCCTGTTCTTCTGCCTCGCCCTCATCGAGGATGACGGCGTGATGGCGATGCTCGGCTGGCTGCTGACGGCCACAACGGCGATCTGGACGATCTTCCTGCTGATGGTCGGCCATGCCGCAATCATGGCCGTAGTCGGCGCAGTGAGGGCTTACATCTTCGGAAGCTGAGCGCTCAGTAGGAGCGTGGCAGGCCGAGCACGTGCTCCGAGACGAAGTTCAGGATCATGTTAGTCGAGATCGGCGCCACCGTGTAGAGCCGCGCTTCGCGGAACTTGCGCTCGATGTCGTATTCCTCGGCGAAGCCGAATCCGCCATGCGTCTGCACGCACATCTCGGCCGCCGCCCACGACGCCTCCGACGCCAGCATCTTGGCCATGTTGGCCTCGGCGCCGGCGTTGATGCCGGCCTCGTACATGCTGGCCGCTTTGCGCACCATCAGGTCGGCGGCCTCGATCTGCGTATAGGCGCGGGCGATGGGATACTGCACGCCCTGGTTCTGCCCGATCGGCCGGCCGAAGAGCTTGCGCTCCTTGGCGTAGGCCACGGCCTTTTCGATGAACCAGCGTCCATCGCCAATGCACTCCGAAGCGATCAGCACACGCTCGGCGTTCATGCCGCTCAGGATGTAGCGGAAGCCCTGCCCTTCCTCGCCGATCAAGCTCTCCGCCGGCACCTCCATGTTGTCGAAGAACACTTCGGTGGTGTTGTGGTTCATCATCGTGCGGATCGGCCGAATGGTGAGACCTTTGCCAAGGGCTGCACGCATGTCGACCAGGAACACCGAGAGACCTTCCGTCCGCTTGGCCGACTGGTCGCGCGGGGTGGTGCGCGCCAGGAGCAGCATCAGGTCGGAATGCTCGGCGCGGCTGGTCCACACCTTCTGGCCGTTCACGACATAGGTGCTGTTGTTCTTCTTCACGGCCGTGGTGCGAAGACTCAAAGTATCGGTGCCGCTCGTCGGCTCGGTGACGCCGAATGCCTGCAACCGCAGTTCGCCGGTGGCGATCCTGGGCAGGTAGCGCTCTTTCTGCTCCTTGCTGCCGTGCCGCAGCACCGTGCCCATGATGTACATCTGGGCATGACATGCCGCGGCGTTGCAGCCGGCGCGGTGGATCTCCTCGAGCACCGCGCTTGCCGCCGAGATGCCCAGCCCCGAACCGCCGTACTCCTCGGGAATGAGGATCCCGAGCCAGCCGGCTTCGGTCAGCGCCTTGACGAATGCCGTGGGATAGCCGCGCTCGCGGTCGAGCTCGCGCCAGTAGGCGCCGTCGAACTTGAGGCAGAGCTGGCGAACGGCGTCGCGGATCTCGGGATGCGTCGGGGCGTAGGGATTTTCCATGGCGGCGCAAACTAGTCCGCCACCTGCCCCCAGGCAATGCGGCCGAGTTCGTCGATCAGCGGCCCGTGGATCTCGGGTCCGAATCCATCGACCGTCGCTTCACGGCGCGCCGTAACGCCATCGACGGCACCGGCCTCATCGACAACTGCCCGCGTGACAGCAAGGTCGCGTTCTGCTGTCAGGAATTTCGCAATCCTGGGTTGCCAGTCGGCACGCAGCACCGCCAGCGCCGCCAGCAGGCCGTAGGCGCCCCAGTTCGAGACACCGGCGACGACGAGATGGTCGCACGACGTGACACAGGCGATCTCGCCACCGTTGGGCACCGTCCGCGCGATCAGGCCCGCTGGCAGTTTGCCCATGCCGATCTCATTGCCGCCGTCGCCGACCGCGAGCTTCACCCACGAGCCGCCCAGGAACAGATCGTCGAGCGGCGCCGTCCAGGGCGAAACATCGACTCCCCGCATGTTGCGCGGTCCGCCGTCGGCGCTGCGGCCACAGCGCTCGATCGCGATGGCATGGCTGACGCCGGCCTGCCGCCAGATGTCCGGCAGGCGCTCGAGGCCAACTCCGTCGCCAACGCCCACTTCATCGATAGCGACGCCGCCGCCCGCCGCCTCGACGGCCACCCGCACGGCCTCGGCGCAGGGCGTGTCGATAGCGATCCGCGCCGGCACACCGCAAGATGCCAGCCCAGCCGCGAGGAGTGCCGTGCCCACCGGGCCGTCGGTTTCGGGCGCCGCAACGTCTCCCCGCGGCACGAAGAAGCCGGTGATGAGACCAACGCTGGTCGCTTCGGCAAGGGATTGCGACGCCGCCAGAAAATCGCCGCGGCTCGCCGCGATCAGCTCCCCGGTCCTGCGTCCGACATCACGACACACCAGTCCTTCAATGGCGGCAATCCGCTCGAGCTCACTTTTCCTTGGCGACATACACTCCCGTCCAATCCGGCGGCGAATCGTCGATCAGACCGTCGATCCGCGTGCGCATCATTGCATAATACCCTTGCGGCCAGCCCACCGCCTCCGCAGCAGCCTGACAGCCGTCGATCATTTGCAGCGCCTCGGCAAAGGCTCCGGCTCGATAATGCTTCAACAGCGCCGTCTGCTCCTCCACCAGCCGCCGAAAGGCGGGCGACTGTGCCATCGTCGCATCACCCAGCAGTGCATAGACCCGCGCCGGCTCGGTCTTGCCCTTCACCATCACCAGGTCGATTTCAATCGACGCGAAGTCCGCGACCTGCGCACGGGTGTTGTCGCCGATGATGACTCCCACCCCGTAGGTCTTGCATTGACCTTCGAGGCGGGAAGCAAGGTTCACCTCATCGCCCAGGCAGGAATAGGTGAAGCGCTGGGACGATCCGAAGTTCCCGACCACGGCCCGCCCGGTGTTCAAGCCGACGCCAATCACCACGGGAATGTGACGGCGGCCCGCTGCATCGGCTTCGGCCTTCCACTCCTCGTTCAAGGTGCGCAACCGGGCCTGCATGGCGAGTGCCGTCTCGCAGGCACGCGCCGCGTGGCCTTCGACGGGCAGCGGCGCGTTCCAGAACGCCATGATCGCGTCGCCCATGTACTTGTCGATCGTGCCGTGGTGGCCGAGGATCAGGTCAGTCATCGGTGTCAAAAAGCGGTTCATGAAGCGCGTGAGGCCGTGCGGGTCGAACTGCTCGGAGATCGTGGTGAAGCCGCGCACGTCGGTGAACATCACGCTGATCTCGCGCAGCTCACCGCCCAACTGCAACAGGTCAGGGTTGCGGGCGAGTTGCTCGACGACATCGGGCGACAGGTAAAGGCCGAACGCGCCGCGAATTTCGCGTCGATCGCGTTCCGCCCGCATGAAGGCCAGGACCGAGCCGCTGATATAGATCGCCGCTAGCGTGACCGGTGGATAGATCGGATCGAACAGCAACTGATAGTGCGAATAGGCGATCCACGGCACCAGGACGCCGATACCTATGAGGACAACGGCAGCGCCTGCCATTTTTGCCGCCGATAGCCGGGGCAGCAGCCAGACGAACAGCAGCCCGATTCCCGCCAGATAGAGGAACTCGGCGCCGGCTGCGTAGTCTGGCCGCGCCAGGAACTTCTGCTCGATCATCTGTTCAGCGAGCTGTGCGTGGATTTCCACGCCGGGCACCGTGTCGTGGATCGGCGTATTGCGCAGATCCTTGAGACCGATCGCGCTGGTGCCGATGAAGACGATCCGGCCCTCAAGCTCGGTTGGCGGTACTTTGTCTCTGAGGACGGCGAGCGCCGAGATGAAACGCTGTGGGATATGGCCGGTGTCGAAGAGTGTCACCCGCCCCTGCCCGTCCGTCGGCACCAGCACGTCGCCAGTCTTGATCGAGACCATTCCCGTCTTCTCGCCGAACGACATTTCGCCGCTCGCGCCGGATGACTTGATCAGATAGGTGCTGGCACCCTGGGCCACGCGCAGCGCCTCGATCGACAGCGCCGGGAGCAGCCCTTCCTGGTCGACGAGGCGAAACATCATCGGGACGCGTCGGATCACCACGCTATCGTAGTCGGTGTTGACGCTGCCGTTGCCTTTGGCGGCCGCCACCAGCAAAGGAAGCGTCTTTACCGTACGGGCCTGTTGCGGCAGGAACTGGGCCGGGTTATCGCCGGCAAAGGCAACGCCGAAGAAGCGCCGTGGCGGGTCCGTTCCACCGTTCAGGTCGAAGCCGAAGCCCGTCACGACCGTCGAGCTGGCAATCGCTCCGGCAAAGACCTTGTCGCTGTCCTGGACCGCAGCCGATATCTTCCGGACAGTTTCCGGATCGGTGAACGCGCCGAGTTCACGAACCATGCCGCTTATCGACGAGCGGTCCGACTCGGCAAACACCGCGTCGAACGCGATGGCTGCCACGCCTTTTTCCGTGAGCTTGTCGACCAACTCGGCAAGGACAGTGCGAGGCCACGGCCATTGGCCGTAAGCGGCAAGCGACGCCTCGTCGATGTCGATGACGCGCACCGGGGTTTCGGGAGTGTACTGGCGCGGTTGAAGCCGCTGAAACTCGTCAAAGGCAAAATCGCGCAGGCGCGCAAGTGGCGAAGGGTCGAGGGCGCGCAGGAAAAGCGCGTTCGCCAGCACAAGCAGGGCAATGACCAGCGGGGCACGCAACGCATTGTTGCGGCCGAACAACCAGCTCATGCGCATCTGACGATGGTCCCTCCTGCGAATGTCACTTTACGGAACGACGTTCGGTAAGCCAAATGGCGCACCTTGTCCGCCGTGAACAAACACACCGCCCTGCACGGCATATACCTGAAGCTGGCCGCACTGGTGCTGTTCTGCACCATGGACGCCATGGTGAAGGCGCTCGGCAGCACCTACGACGCCTTTCAGCTCATGCTGTTCAGGAGCGCCATCGCCATGGCGCCCGTAGCAATCATCATCTGGCGGGCCGGCGGCATGAAGTCGGTGCGCGCCAATCGGCCCTGGTTGCAGGCGCTGCGCATCATCGTGGCGTTCGGCAGCACGCTGGGCTTCTTCTACGTCTTCCCGCGCATGCCGCTGGTCGATGCCTACGCGATCTCCTTCGCCGCACCACTCTTCATGGTGGCGCTGTCGGTGCCACTGCTGGGTGAACCCGTGGGCTGGCGGCGCTGGACCGCGGTCTTCGTGGGCTTCATGGGCGTGTTGATCATGCTCGATCCTTGGGGCATCGAATTCCATGCCATGTCGATGATCGTGCTGGGAGCCACATTCTGTTACGCCTTGTCGACCGTGATGCTGCGACAGTTGAGCCGGCACGACTCGGATATCGTCGCCCTCTTCTGGCTTTCGCTGGCGACCAGTGCGGCCTCTTTGGTCGGCGCCGTTCCGGCGTGGATCTGGCCTACGCCCGTCGATTGGTTGTGGCTGATCGTCATGGGCCTTTTGGGCGGGGTCGCGCAAATCCTCAATACCCGCGCCTGGCGTTTGGCACCGGCCGCCGTCCTGGCGCCCTTCGACTACACCTCGATCGTACTGGCGATGCTGTTCGGCTACCTCTGGTTCAAGGAAGAGCCCTCCTGGACGGTCTGGTACGGCCTGCCGCTGGTCATCGGGTCGGGCCTTTATGTCCTCCACCGGGAGCGGGTCCGGGCACGGGAACTGGTAAAAACCCCTATTTCCTGAGGTCTTGCCGGCATTGACGAAAGGACCCGCCAACCACATCTTGTGGGTATGACCGATACCACCTTCTCCGTGACCGAGAGCGCCGCCAAGCGGATCGCCTTTCTTGCCTCCAAGGAAGCCAAGCCCGTGATGATGCGGGTGGCCGTGCTGGGCGGCGGCTGTTCGGGCTTCCAGTACAATTTCTCCTTCGAAGACGTCCGCAGCGACGACGACCTCGTGATCGAGCGTGACGGCGCTGCTGTGCTGGTCGACAGCACCTCGCTGGAGCTGCTCAAGGGAAGTCAGCTCGACTATGTCGAGGAAATGGTCGGGGCCTCGTTCCAGGTGAACAACCCGAACGCCACCTCGTCCTGCGGCTGCGGCAACTCCTTCAGCGTGTGATTCGGCCGCGATGAAGATCGCGACCTGGAACGTCAATTCCGTCCGCAAGCGGACCGGGAACCTGGTTTCGTGGCTGCAGAGCGCCAAGCCCGACATCGTCGTGCTGCAGGAGATCAAGGCGCAGGAGCCGCAGTTTCCCAGGCTCGAGGTCGAGGCCGCGGGCTACAAGACCGCGATCGTTGGCCAGAAGGGCTTTAACGGCGTCGCTTTCCTCTCTCTGCATCCGTTCGATGTCACGGCGCGCACCCTGCCCGGCCATGCCGAGGATGAGCCGGCGCGCTACGTCGAGGGACGCGTGGCAACGCCGCGCGGTCCGCTCACCGTCGGCGGCATCTATCTGCCCAACGGCAATCCCATCGGCACCGAGAAATTCGCCTACAAGCTTGCCTGGATGGAGCGCCTGCTCGGCCACGCCCGCGAGCTGCTGGCCAAGGAAGAGATGTTCGTGCTGGGTGGCGACTACAACGTTTGCCCGACCGAAGTCGATGTCTACGATCCCAAGGCCTTCGCCGGCGACGCGCTCTGCCAGCCCGAGTCCCGCGCAGCCCTGCGGAAACTTCTCAATCTTGGCCTGACCGACGCCGTGCGGGCCTTCCACGCCGAAGGCGAGCACTACACCTTCTGGGACTATCAGGCCGGTGCCTGGCAGAAAGGCAACGGGCTCCGCATCGATCACCTGCTGCTCTCGCCGCAGGCGGCCGACCGCCTCACCGCCGTCGGCATCGACAAGGCCGAACGCGGCAAGATAGAGCCGTCAGACCATGTTCCGGTGTGGTGCGAGCTCGACGTCGCGGCCTAGCCGCTACTCAGCACCCGCACCGATCACGCCGCCGTCGGCGATGATGCACTGACCGCAGACGAAGGCGCCGGCCTTCGAGGCGAGGAAGACCGCGACGCCCCCGATGTCGTCCGGCTGGCCGATGCGCTTCAGCGCCGCCTTGTTCTCCTGGGCGCTGCGGATCTGCGGATTGTCCCACAGCGCCTTGGCGAAGTCGGTCTGGATCAGACCCGGCGCAATGGCGTTGACCCGGATGTTGTGCTTGCCCCACTCCATGGCCAGCGACTTCACCAGCGAGAGATCGGCCGCCTTCGACATGTTGTAGGCCGCGATATGGGCCGAGCCCACGAGCGCGCCGATCGACGACACGATGATGAAGGCGCCGTCCTTGCGCTCCGCCATCTCCGGCCCGACCATGTTCATCAGCCACAGGTTGGACATGACGTTGTTCTGCATGATCTTCTGGAACACCTCTTCCTTCAGGCCGGTGAGCGGACCGAAGTAGGGATTCGAAGCGGCATTGCAGACCATGATGTCGATCTTGCCGTAGGCCTTGCGCGCCTCGGCGACCAGGTTCTCGAGCTGGGCCTTCTCGGAGATGCTGGCGGCGACCGCCGTGGCCTCGCCGCCCTTCGCCTTGATGCCCTTCACGACCTCCTCGCAGGCCGGCAGCTTGCGGCTGGAGACGACGACCTTGGCGCCGTGCGCGGCCATCTGCTCGCAGATCGAGCGACCGATGCCGCGGCTGCCGCCGGTCACCACGGCGACCTTGCCCTTGAGATCGAACATCATCTTGCGTCTCCTGATTTTCCTTTTGCCGACCTTAACGGCGCGCGGGCGAACAGCGCAATCAACTCGACATGCGGCGACCACAGGAACTGATCGATCGGCAGCAGGTTCTCCAGCCGATACCCGCCGTCCTGCAGTGTCCGCGCGTCGCGGGCGAAGCTGCCGGGATCACAGGAGCCATAGACAATCCGTGGCACCTTCGAGCGCGCGAGTTCGGCCGACTGTGCGGCGGCACCCGCGCGGGGTGGATCAAGGACCACCGCATCGAAAACATCGAACTCCGCCGCCATCACGGGATTGCGGAACAGGTCCCGGTGCACCGCCGTCAGCTTTCCGCCACCCAGCCGTCGCCCCGATGCCTCGACTGCCGTCACCGAGGGCTTGTCGCTTTCGTAAAGCGTCGCACGCCACGATCGCCCGGCGGTAAGCGTTCCGATGCCCGCGAACAGGTCGGCCACGCGCTTGGCATCGCCGATCCACGACGCCACGGCGGCGCGCATCGCCTGCTCGGCCCTCCGTGTCGCCTGCAGGAAGGCACCGGGCGGTGGCTCCAGACTTGCGTCTCCGAACACGAGACGTGGTTGGCGTCGCGTGACCAGCGGCTCCGCCGTCGCACGATCGCCCCAGCTGAGGCGCGCCAGGTCGGCACTCTCGGCGAAGGCCACCAGCCTCTGGTTGGCCTCCAGCGACAAGGTGAACCGCTTGTGCGGTCGCACCAGCACGTCGAGGCCGGCATCGGTATCGTTCACGATCGCGTCGGCCGATCCGCCTTCGGGCAGGATGCCGGCCAGCACCGCACGTAGGGGAGGCAACACCGCCACCAACTTAGGCGTGACAACAAAACATTCCTCGAGGTCGACCACGTGCGGGCTGGCGCGCTCGTGGAAGCCCGCGACCGACCGCCGGCCTTGCCGGCGCACGACGAAGTCGGCGCGGCGACGCTCGCCCGGCTGCCCGGCAAGCGCCGGCTCAAAGGCTGGTGCCGCAATGCCGCGCTGTTCCAGCGCCCGCGAAATCAGCTCGTTCTTCCAGCCGGCATAGATGTCCCGCCGCCAATGCTGCAGGGCACAGCCGCCGCATACGCCGAAGTGCTTGCAGGGCGGCACTTCGCGATGGCGCGAGGGCGCCAGTACTTCGACCAGATCGGCCACGATGCCCTCGCCTCGCTTGTCGCGCGGCTCGGCCTCGACGATCTCGCCCGGCAAGGTGAAGGGCACGAAGTAGCGCTGGCCTTCCTCTTGCGCGACCCCGTCGCCGCGAGCGCCGATCTCGAGGATGTTGAGCGTGACGGTCACACCACGCTCAGCCGAGCCAGCTCTTGGCCGGCCTCATCCCGCCAACCAGCAGGCCGACGACGTTCTTGATGACGGGATTGACAACTTCGTCGCGCTGGGCGGCGGGCAGCACGCCGAGATGGTCGAGCAGCGTCGCCATCGCGACTTCGGATGCACGCCCGGCGCCGTCCCACATCTTGATCGCCACACCGAGCCCCAAGGTCGGCAGCATGGCGCAGAACACGCCTTCCGCGCCCGTCTTCACCTGCGCCACGCCCGGCAGCGCGCCGTTGATGCGGGTGCAGAACCGGCCGCTGCCCGCGACCATGAAGGGCTCGGCGTTCATCGCGGCCCGGATGCGGGTCGCGGCCTCGGCATGCTTGTCCGACAGGCGCGACGGATCGGCCATGCTGGCCATCGCCCGCGCCAGGCTTTTCAGCGGCGTGGCCAGCGTGGGGATGCCGCAGCCGTCGGTGCCATGCGGGAAGGCGTGGGCGTCGGCGCCGCAGAGGTCGCTCATGACGTCGCGCAGGCGGCGCTGCACCGGGTGGTCGTATTTGATGTAGCCCTTGGTCGGCTCGCCATACTGAACGGCCGTGGTCAGGAAGCCGCTGTGCTTGCCCGAGCAGTTGTTATAGGCAGCCGTCGGCATCGCATTGGCACGTATCAACGCTTCGACGGTCTGCGGCAGGCGCGGCGCATGCGTGCCGCATTCGAGGTCGTCCTCGCCAAGGCCGACCTTCTTCAACCAGGCCTGCACCGTCTCGACGTGGCGCGGCTCGCCGCTATGTGAGGCGCAGGAGAGCGCGATGTGCTCGTTGCCGAGCCCAAAGCGCTCGACCGCGCCGCTCTCGACGAAGGCCATGGCCTGGATCGGCTTGTTGGCCGAGCGCGGCAGGATGGCGGCATCGATGTCGCCCCACGAGGCCACCACGGTGCCGTCGGGCTTGACCACGGCGGCAATGCCCTCGTGCCGGCTTTCGACCACGGGACCGCGCGTGACTTCGATAAGGACTGCACTCTTGCTCACGCGCCGCGCTCCAACCTGATGACTGTGACGTTGTCCTGATGATCCTTGGCCGCCGCCAGCACGGCCTCGACCAGGCCGCTTGCCGGCCGCGACGCCGCCGCCGCGATCTGCTCGGCCGTCAGGGTCTGCACCCCGTCGCTGCACAGCAGCAGCTTGTCGCCGGCGCCGAGCCGGCGGCTTCCCTTGTCGATCAGGCTGAGCGGCTCGCCCATGACGGCCTCGCGCAGCGTGTGGCGGCCGGGATGATGCTCGGCCTCCTCCGCCGTCAGCATGCCGCGCTCGACCAGGGCATCGATCTGCGGCGCCATCGAATGGTCGGCGTTCAGCTGCTCGAGCTTGCCCGCCGTCACGAGATAGAACGGCGAGTCGCCGACACTGATCCAGCGAACCTCGTCGCCGCGAACGAGTGCCGCCACGATCGTGGCGCCCATGCCGGCGAGCTCGGGCTTGCCCTCGGCGCCGACCCGCACCGCTTCGTTGGCATCCTGCAGGCCGTCGGCCAGGCCACCGCCCTGCTCGACCGCATGGACGAAGGCATCGACCGCGAGCTTGCTCGCGACGGCGCCGCCGGCATGGCCGCCCATGCCGTCGGCCACGATCGCCAGCAGTGAACCATCGGCCAGGGTCACCAGCTTCCAGCTATCTTCCTGGTAGGGCCGACCGCCCCGGTGCTGGCTGCCCTCTCCACGCCACCGAACCGCCATGCCTAGTGCCACACCGCCGGCAGCTTGCTGAGGCCGCGCAGCGTGAAGCTCCGCCGCCACGCCGGCGCGTCCTTCTCCGGAAGTTTCAGGTTGGGCAGGCGTTCGATCAGGGCGGTGAAGACCAGCTCGGCTTCGAGACGCGCAAGCTGGGCGCCCAGGCAATGGTGGATGCCGCCGCCGAACGACAGTGGCCGGATGTTCTGGCGGCCAACATCGAGCGCATCGGGGTCGGGATACTGCGCCGGATCGCGGTTGGCCGCGCCCAGCAACATCACGATGCTCTCGCTGGCCTGCAGCGTCACGCCGCCGACCGCGACCTCGGCGTTGGTGACCCGGCCGGTGAGCTGCACCGAGGAATCGAAGCGCAGCAGTTCGTCGATGGCGTTGGCGATCAGCGACGGATCGGCCTTCAGCCGTTCCCACTGCTCGGGATGGCGATGCAGCGCCAGCAACCCGTTGCCGATCAGGTTGGTGGTGGTCTCGTGACCGGCGCCGAACAGCAGGCCGATATTGGCCTCGAGCTCGGCGGCCGTCAGCTTGTCGCCGGCTTCTTCGGCCCGCACCAGTTCGGTCGTGAGGTCGTCCTTGGGCTCGCGGCGACGCAGCTCGCAGAGCTGGTTGAAATAGACCCCGGCCATCTTGGTGTTCATGTTGGCCTGGTCGAGTTCCTCGCGGGTCATCGGCACCGGCTCGAGGATGCGGCCGTTGATGTTGCTGCCGGCCAGGAACGGCGCGCGGTGTTCCTCGGGAATGCCCAGCATGTCGCAGATCACGATCACCGGCAGGCGATGCGCGAGGTCGCGCATCACGTCCATCTCGCCCTTGTCGACAACCCGATCGAGCTGCTCGTCGACCAGCGCCCGGATGCGCGGCCGCATGTCGGCGACGCGGCGGGCGGTGAAGGCCTTGGTCACCAGCCCGCGCAGCCGCGTATGATCGGGCGGATCCTGCACCAGCATGGTGTTGGCCAGGCTGGCGATCGCCGGCTCTTCCATCCGGTCGGTCCCGTAGCGGCGTATGTTGTTGCCCGCGAAGTCCTTGCCGAAGCGGCGGTCGCGCAAGGCGAAGGCCATGTCTTCGTAGCGCGTCATCAGCCAGAAGCCCTGCGGCGTCTTGAAGACCGGCGCGGTCTCGCGGAGCGCGCGATAGAACGGATAGGGATCGGCGATGAAGGCCGGGTCGAGCGGATTGAAGGCAGGCGGCGCGCTTTCCTGCGCCGGCGGGGTCATGGCGTTCATGCCGCTTTCTCTAGCATGAACTCACTTGCCGCGCGACCGACCGCGACCCTAGCATCGCCGGCATGTTTGCACTGACACAGGGCCTGCGCCGCGCCGTCCAAGTCAAGCCGAACGGCATCGCCACCAGTTTCGCCGGGCGACGGCGCACCTGGCAGCATAGCGCCGAGCGCGTCAGCCGCATCGCCGGCGCGCTATCCGCACTGGGCGTGCGCCGGGGCGACCGCGTCGCCATCCTGGCGCTGAACAGCGACCGCTATTTCGAGCTGATGTACGCCATCCCCTGGATCGGCGCCGTGATGGTGCCGATCAATACGCGGCTCGCCGCCCCCGAGATCGAGTACATCCTGACCGACTCGGGCGCGGTCGCCCTGTTCATAGACGGCGCGATGGCCCACCACCTGACGGCGCTCGACGGCAGGATGCCCGGCGTACGTGAAGTCCTGTGGCTCGACGACATCGCCTCACCCGAAGGTATTCTGCATTTCGAGGACCTCGCGGCCTACGCGGCGGTCGATGATGCCGGCGCCGCGAACGACGACCTGGCCGGGCTCTTCTATACCGGCGGGACGACGGGCCGCTCCAAGGGCGTGATGCTCACCCATACCAATCTGGTGGTGAACGCCCTGAACGGCGTGGCCGGCATCGGCTTCACCGCCGACACCGCCTACATCCATTCCGGCGCGATGTTCCATCTCGCCGACGGCGCCTCGACCTTCGGCGTCACCCTGTCGGGTGGACGGCACGCCTTCGTGCCGCGCTTCGAGCCTGTCGAGGTACTGCAGACCATCCAGACCGAGAAGGTGACGCACGCGCAGTTCGTGCCGACCATGATCAACATGCTGGTCAATCACCCGCGCTTCTCCGAGTTCGACATCTCCACCCTCTCCTTCATCCTCTATGGCGCCTCGCCGATGCCCGAGGGCGTGCTGCGCAGGGCCCTCAAGCTGATGCCGCATGTCGGCCTGATGCATGCCTACGGCATGACCGAGGCGGCGCCGATCGTGACCCTGCTCGACCCGCGGTACACCACGCTCGACGGACCCTTTGCCGGGCGCCTGAAATCCTGCGGCCAGGCCGCACTCGCCTGCGAGGTCAAGGTGGTCGACGCCAGGCGCAACGAGCTGCCGCGCGGCGAGGCCGGCGAGCTGGCGATCCGAGGCGCCAATATCATGAAGGGCTACTGGAACAAGCCGGCCGAGACCGCGGCGGTATTGGAGAACGGCTGGTACTATTCCGGCGACGGCGCCACCATGGACGACGAAGGCTTCGTCTATATCGTCGATCGGCTGAAGGACATGATCATCTCGGGCGGCGAGAACATCTACTCGGCCGAGGTCGAGAACGCGATCTCGCTGATACCCGGCGTCAGCGAAGTCGCGGTGATCGGCGTTCCCGACGAGCAATGGGGCGAACGGGTGCACGCCATCATCGTGCCCAGGCAAGGCTCCAACCTCACCCAGGAAGAGGTGATGGAGCATTGCCGCCAGCAGATCGCGGGCTACAAGTGTCCGCGCAGCGTCGACTTCCGCGACCAGCCGCTGCCGCTCTCCGGCGCCGGCAAGGTGCTGAAGCGCGAGCTGCGCGAGCCCTACTGGAAGGGCTTCACCAAGGCGGTGAACTGACATGCCTGGAGTCCCCGCCGCCTACGACTGGATCGCCCACCACGCTGGGCGCCGGCCGGCCACGCTCGCGATCCACGACCTGCAGACAGATCGCAGGTTCACCTACGCCGACGTCGACACGCGCACCAATCAACTCACCGCGGCGCTCGCCGGGATGGGCATCGCCCGCGGCGACCGCGTCGCCCTCCTCGCCCCCAACTGCGCCGAGTACTTCGAACTCCAGTTTGCCTGCGGCAGGCTGGGCGCCATCATGCTGCCGCTCAACTGGCGCCTCACCGTGCCGGAGCTCGACTACATCCTGAGCGACTCCACGCCCACGCTCTTGATCCACGACAAGGCCTTTGCCCCGCAGGCGGCCCAGCTCTCGAAGCACTGCCTCGAGATCGATCACGATACGCCCGACAGCGCCTACGAACGCGCACTCGCCAACGCACCCGCCGCGCCGCCGCCTGTGCCGCTCACCCACGATGACATCGGCATGGTGATGTACACCTCGGGCACCACGGGGCACCCCAAGGGCGCGATCATCACCCACGGCATGGTGTTCTGGAACTGCGTCAACCTCGGCATCCCCGCCCTCATCACGCCCGAGACCGTACAGCTCGTCGTGTTGCCGCTGTTCCACACCGGCGGTCTCAATTGCTACGCCAACCCGGTACTGCATGCCGGCGGGACGATCCTGATCATGCGCACCTTCGATCCCGGTCTGGCGCTCGACTATCTGTCCGATCCGAAGCTCGGCATCACCCATTTCTTCGCCGTGCCGGCACCCTATCAATTCATGATGCAGCATCCGAAGTTCCCGGATGCCGATCTCTCGCGCCTCAGGATCGCCGGCGTGGGCGGTGCGCCCTGCGCGCTCTCGATCCTGGAAACCTGGACCGGGCGTGGCGTGCCGCTGGTCCAGGGCTGGGGCATGACCGAGACCAGCCCGGCCGGCACCATGCTCGATGCCGCCGACGCCATCCGCAAGCAGGGCTCGGCCGGCAAGGCGCTGATGCACACCGCCATCCGCATTGTCGACGACGAGGGTAACGACGCGGCCCCAGGCGGCATCGGCGAGCTCCTGATCAAGGGACCCAACATCACGCCGGGCTACTGGAACAATCCCGAGGCCACGAAGAGCGCTTTCACCGACGGCTGGCTGCACACCGGCGATGCGGCGCGCCAGGACGAGGAAGGCTTCGTCTATATCGTCGACCGCTGGAAGGACATGTACATCTCAGGCGGCGAGAACGTCTATCCGGCCGAGGTCGAGAACGTCCTGTTCCAGCTGCCGCAGGTGGCCGACGCCGCCATCATCGGTGTGCCCAACGAACGCTGGGGCGAAGTCGGCATGGCCATCGTCGTGCGCAAGCCCGACCAGGCGCTGGAGGAAGGCGACATCATCCGTCACTGCCTCACCAGGCTCGCCAAGTTCAAGGTGCCGCAGTCGGTGGCCTTCGTCGATGCGCTGCCGCGCAACGCCACCGGCAAGGTGCTGAAGCGCGAGCTGCGTGCCCAGTTCACCCCTTAGACCAAGGGCACGTAGTCGTACTCGCCGACGCCCTGCAGGATCAGGAAGGTGAGCGACCCCTCCCCGGCATTCGTCACCAGATGCGGCCGGCCCGCCACGGCCACGAAGCTGTCTCCCACACCCAGCCGCACCTCCTGCTTGGGATCCTGCAGGAAGAGCCGCATCTTGCCTTCCAGCACATAGAAGGTGTCGCTGATGTTGCTGTGGAAGTGCCATGGCACCGTCTGGCTGGGCGAGAGCTGCAGCTCGCTGATCCGGAAGCCGGGCCGTTCGGCATGGCGCGCCCGCCGCTCGACCTCGTAGAGATGGCTGGCGTCCTTGACGGCTTCGAGTTTCCTTTCCGCCTTCATTTGCCTCTCCTTCGTGGGACACCGGTCTACGTCGATGACCGTCGAGTGTTTCGCTCCGTAACCTCTTGATGTTAGGCGTTATTCACCGCCGGGTCAGCATCGAGTCGTGGGACACCAAACGACGTATTTAAAGTCGCCTCCTTTTCCCCAACCACGCCCTCGAACGTCCTGTGCCGCCGGCACGCAAAGCCTTATGAACGATGCGCAACATCGAATTAGGATACTAGTAGGATATAATAGGAAAGTCAATATGCTCACGATTTATGGCGTCTACCGTTCCCGCGCCTCGCGCAACATCTGGCTGGCCCACGAGCTCGGCCTCCCCTTCACGCACGTGCCGGTGATCCAGCATGACCGTCTGCCTGACGCCAAGGCTCCCGGCGCGCCGCTCAACACCCGCTCGCCCGAGTTTTTGAAGGTGAACCCCAACGCCCGTATCCCGTCGGTCGACGACGATGGCCTGATCCTCCACGAATCGCTCGCCATCAACCTCTACCTCGCGAAGAAGCATGGTGGCCCGCTGGCGCCCGCGACTGTCGGCGAAGAGGGCGAAATGGGCATGTGGGCGCTGTGGGCGGCGACCGAAGTCGAGCCGCACTCGATCAACATCGTCTACCATCGCGTTGGCAATCCCAAAGGCCCCAAGGATCCCAAGATCGCCGACGCCGCCGTCGAAGCGCTGCGCGGCCCCTTCGCCGTGCTCGACCGAGCGCTGGCCAAGGACGGCCATCTCGTCGGCGGCCGCTTCACCGTGGCCGACATCAACGCCGCCGAGATCGTGCGCTACGCCCAGCCGGCGCCGGAACTGTTCGAGGCGGCCCCGAAGGTCAAAGCATGGCTCGCCGCCTGCCAGGCCCGTCCGGCCTTCAAGAAGATGTGGGAAGCACGCACCAACGAGCCGGCCTAGCGGCCCCTGAACGCCTTGGTGATCTGGTCCTGCATCGGCTTCACGAGATAGGACAGCACGGTCCGCGGCGTCGTCTGCATGAAGACTTCGACCGGCATGCCGGCGATCAGCCGCAACCCATCGAGGCGGGCGAGTTCGCTGTCGGGAACGAGGATGCGTACCGAATAGTAGCTCTCGTTCTTCCTCTCTTCCTGCGTGACATCGGCGCCGATGCGCACGATCTCGCCGTCGAGCTCGGGTGTGGTGCGCTGGTTGAACGCCGGGAACCGCACCACGGCGCGCTGGCCGAGATGTACCTGGTCGATCTCCTGGGGTGCGATCTTGGCCTCGATGATCAGCGCATCGGAGTCGGGCACGATCAGCATGACGGCCTCGCCGGCCTGGATCACGCCGCCCACCGTGTGGACGGTGCGCTGGAAGACCTTGCCGTCCTGCGGCGCCACGAGATCGACCCGCTTCAACTGGTCCTCGGCCGCGACCCGCCGCTCGGCCATCTCGGATTTCTTGCCGCGGATCTCGGCAAGCTCCTTGGCGACTTCCGTCCGCAGGTCCTCGTCGACCTGGAGGATCTTCAACTGGATTTCGGAGATCCGGCCCTTGGTCTGGGCCACCGTGGCTATCAGCGCGCCACGCTCGCCGGCCAGCCGCGCGGCATCGCGCTCGAGCACGGTCACGCGGCTGAACGGCACCAGGTTCTGCTTCCAGAGATGGTGAACGCCCTTCAGCTCCTCCTGGATCCACTCGATTTCCTTGGCCTTCGCCGCTTCCTGTTCCTTGTTGCCCTTGATCTGCTGCTCGAGCTGGGCGACCTGCTCGCCGAGCTGCGCCTTCAGGCCTTCCCGGCCCGAGCGGCGGATCTCGAACAGCCGCTGCTCGCCCGTTGTCACGCGCAGAACCTCGGGATCGTCGATGCGGGCCAGCAGTTCCGGCGGGAACGTCACCTGCCCGGCGCCGTCGCGCTCGGCTTCATTGCGGGCCTGGCGCGCGGCCAGCTCGTCGAGCGCCTTGGTCACGATCGCCAGGCCGGCGCGGGTCTGGGTCTCGTCGAGCCGCACCACAACGTCACCCGCCCTGACGCGATCGCCCTCCTTGACCCTGAGCTCGCCGACCACGCCGCCGGTCGGATGCTGGACCTTCTTGACGTTCGAATCGACGACGAGCTGGCCCGACGCGATCACCGCCCCCGACAGATCGGTCGTCACCGCCCAGCCGCCGACACCGCCGGCCAGCACGAGAACGGCCGCCAATCCGACGGTGAGATGCCGCTGGATCGAGGCGTGCGAGGTTCTTTGCAAAGTCATGACGCGGCCTCCTGCGTCCGCACGACGAAGCGGGCCGGCTCCGGTGCGGCCGCGGGTTTCCCCGCAACGGCCTGCCCCGCCACGGCCTTCAACGTCTCCTTGAGCACGACTTCCTTCGGACCGAAGGCGTGCTGGCGTCCCGCCCGCATCACCAGCAGATTGTCGACGCCGGCCAGGGCGCTCGGCCGATGGGCGATCACGACCACGATGCCGCCGCGCGCTCGCACGCCCAGGATGGCCCGCGTCAGCGCCTCGTCGCCCTCGCTGTCGAGGCTCGAGTTGGGCTCGTCCAACACCACTAGGAACGGCTCGCCGAACAATGCCCGGGCGAGACCGATACGCTGGCGCTGCCCGACCGAGAGCGCCGCACCGCCTTCGCCGATCTGGGTCTCGTAGCCTTCCGGCAGGCCCAGGATCAGCTCGTGCACGCCCGCGGCCATCGCCGCGGCAATGACGCTCTCCGACGTCGCCGCCGGGTCGAAGCGCGCGATGTTCTGCGCCACGGAGCCTGCGAACAGCTCCATGTCCTGCGGCAGGTAGCCGATGTGCGGCCCCAGTGCTTCCGCCGACCACTGGTCGAGCGCCGCCCCGTCGATCCGGACCTGGCCGCGCGCCGCCGTCCAGACGCCGACGATGGACCGGACCAGCGAGGATTTGCCCGACGCGCTGGGCCCGATGATGCCCAGCCCCTGGCCTGCCTTCAGTTGCAGCGCAACGTCCTGGACGACGACCCTGTTGGTGCCGGGCGGAACCACGCACACGGCCTCCAGCGACAGCGACCGGGCAGGCTTGGGCAGCGCCATGCGCGGCGGCTCGGCCGGGATCTTGGCCATCAGCTCGTCGAGACGGCGCCAGCTCTGGCGCGCCGAGACGAAGCCGCGCCAGTGGGCAATCGCGAGTTCCACGGGCGCCAGCGCGCGCGAGGTCAGGATGGAACTCGCAATGATGATACCAGCCGTGGCTTGGCCATAGATCACGAGGTAGGCGCCGATCCCGAGCACAGCCGACTGCAGCAGCATGCGTAGGACCTTGGAAAGTCCGCCGAGCCCGCCCGCGACATCGGCGGCACGCCGCTGGGCCGTGAGATAGCGGTTGTTGGTGTCGCTCCAGACGTCACCCAGGCGCCCGGCCATGCCCATTGCCTGGACAGCCTCGGCATTGCGTCGGCTCGCTTCGGCCATGGAGGTCCGGCTGCCGCCGAAGCCCGCGGCTTCACCGGCAGGCGCGCGGGTCATGAATTCGGTGAGCAAGGTCACGACGACCAGGATGACACCACCCACTGTCGCGGCGATGCCGATCAGCGGATGGAAGAGGTAGCAGATGCCGAGATAGAGCGGCATCCACGGCAGGTCGAACAGGGCGGCGGGTCCCACCGTCGACAGGAAGGAGCGGACCTGGTCGAGGTCGTGCAACGGCTGCAGGCCACGCGACGACGGCGCCTTGAGCGGCAGGCGCACCAGGATCTGGTAGACGCGCCGGTGCACTGCTTCGTCGAGCACACCCGCGATCCGGACCAGAACGCGGCTGCGGATGATGTCGAGCACGCCCTGGAAGCCGTAGAGCACCGCGGCCAGAAGCGTGATGCCCACGAGCGTGGGCACGCTGCGGCTCGTCAGCACGCGGTCGTAGACCTCGAGCATGTAGAACGAGCCGGTGAGATACAGGACGTTCAGCATGGCGCTGAACAGCGCCACACCAATGAAGGCCCTGCGGCAGGTCTTCAGCGCTGCCGCCAGCTCCGAACGAGGCTTCTCTCCGGGGCGCGTCATGTCATGTAATGTGGTCGAAGTCGTTCAGGATGCCGGAGAATTCGAACGGGTTCTGGGCAATGCCGCTGCTGTCCGGCGAGGTGTAGTGAGCGCCGGCCGTGTTACCGTTGTCGCGCGCCACCGACCACATCGAGAGCATCGCCACGTCAGGATCGCTCGCGGCGTAATCGACCAGCGCCTGGGCATCGGCCAGGGTGAATACCTCGGAGACGATGTCGTTGACGCCGATCATCGGCGTGATGCCGATCTTGGCGTCGAGGCCCATTGCCGCGAGCTGCTGCTGGGTCGCCTCGGAGGCCTGGATGGCGCTCAGGCCCATCTGGCCGTTGTTGTCGACGCTCTGGCCGTAATCCATGGCCATGATGTTGACCATGTCGACCCGCACGCCGTCGTTCATCGCGCTCTGCAGCAGGTTCAACCCGGAGGCAACGAGACCGGTCGGCAGTACCGGCAGGGTGAACGACACCTGCAGGTCGGGATTGGCTGCCTGCAGACCGACGATGGCCTCGTTGCGCATCGTGATCGACGGCTGGTCCTCCACTGCCGCACCTTCGATGTCGAAGTCGATCGAGGTGATGCCGTAGCGGTCGATCACCGATTGGTATTGGGCCTGCAGGACGGTCGCATTGGGCGCGACCAACGCCGCTTCCGTCCCGGCGGCGCCGCCGAACGAGATGGTGATGTTGCCCCCGGCCGCCTGGATCGCCTGGACCTGCTCCAGGATCGTCGTGGTCGCTCCCGACGGGGTGTACAGCGTGTCGTCCTCGATCGATCCTGCGCCCTGCCAGCCGATGCCCTCGCTGGACGCGAGCACGAAGGCCAGAGTGAAGTTTTCGATGCCCGCGGCCTGGGAGATGGCGACCAGGTCGGCATCGACCGGCATCGCCATGTCGATGTAGGGCGAGAACATTTGCTCCAGGCTGCCGTGCGGATCGGGAATGGTGGTGTGCACGGAGATCGGGCTCGCCTGCGCCGACAACCCCAGCGCGTCGATCGCGGCGACCGAGAACTGGTAGTCCGTATCGGGCGTGAGATGAGTGACGGTGTAGTGCGTGCCGGTGACGGTGGCGATCTGCTGGCCGTTCTCGAACACCGCATAACCGGTGACGGTGCCGCCGCCCGGCACGGTCGAGGCCTCCCAGCTCAGCATCGTCGAGGTGCTGGAGATGGTGGCGGCCTCGAGGCCGGTCGGCACGGTCGGAACCGAGTCCGGCATGTCTTCCACGACGGCGTGGACATGGACGGCCGACGGATTGAGCTGCCCGGAGGCCACGAAGCCGAAGCTGACCTCGCCGCCCTCAGCGAGTTGGCCGTTCCAGGCGACACTGCCGATCACATAGCCGTTGGCGTCGTGGGAGATGATCTTGGCGTTCCAGATGTCGGTGATCAGGTACGGCATATCGATCGCGATCTGCCAGCCGCCGCCGAGGTTCGCACCGTCGTTGTGCACGGTCACATTGCCGTTGAAGCCACCGCTCCACGAATCGGTCACGGTGAACTCGCCGGACAGGTCGCCCGCGGGGCCCGGCGGTGGCGTCGTCGTGTCATCGTTGGTGATGATGCCGGCGCCGGTGCCGTCCGCCAAAGTGGCGCCGGACGGGTTGCTGAGCACGATCGTGAAGCCTTCGTTGGCCTCGACGACGCTATCGCCGATCGCCGCGACCTGGATGGTCTTCTGGGTCTGCCCCGGGGCGAAGGTGAGCGTGCCGGACTGCGCGACATAGTCGCTTCCGGCTGTCGCCGTGCCGTCGGCGGTGGCGTAGCTCACGGTCACCGCCGTGGCCGACGCGGCCGACAGGCTTACCGTGAAAGTGGCGTGCCCTGGTGCAACAGAGCTTCCTTCGGTGAAGGTCGCATCGCCAATGGCGAGGGTCGGCGGCGGCGGTGCTGCATCGTCGTCGTCGACGATGGTGGCGGTCCCGGTGGCACGCGCCAGGGTGGCGCCTGAGGCATTGCTCAGCACCACAGTAAACTGCTCGTTCGCCTCGTCGATGGCGTCGCCCACGATCGGGATCGAGATCGTCTTGGTCTGCTCGCCCGCGGCAAAGGTGACGGAGCCGCTGCTGCCGATGAAATCGGCGGCGCCGGCAGTGCCGACCAGGGTATGAAAGTCGACCGTGACCGTGCCGGTGGCCGGTGCGGAGAGCGTGAGCACGAAGTCGGCATGGCTGGCCGCACCGGGCTCGCCATCGCCTGTCCCATCGCTGCCGAAGTCGAACTGGATCGGCGTCAGGTAGGCCATCTTGTTCTCGTTCACGCTCCGCCAGTCGTTGGCCAGGATGCCGCCGGTGTCGCCCGAGTTGGGGTTCCACGACCAGAAGGTCCAGCTCACGCCTTGCTGGCCAGCCGGCAGGTCGTGCGTGCCGTTGTTGTCGAGATCGCCCGAGAGGTAGGAGGTGATGGCCTCCAACCACGGCGCATCCTTGGGGTCGGTGAGGTTGGTGCCGAACTCGCCGATGTACACCGGCGCGATCCCCTCCTTGTAGATATAGCCCCACATCTGGTCGAACTTGGCCGGCAGGCCGGCCGCGAAGTTGTCGCCCTGAAACCAGGGCTGAGGCCAGACCGAGTTCGGATAGTCGTGCGCCGAATAGACCAGCTTGTTGTCGATCGCGAGGTCGATCGGCCGGTCGCGCACGCCCATGAGGTTGCCGCCCCACCAGTAGTTCTCGCCCTGGTAGGAGGCCACGCCCTCGACGAAGATCAGCATGTTGGGATTGACCGCACCGATGGCATTGCCGGCGCGCTCGGCCGCCGCAGCCCAGTCGTTGGGCCCGCCGCCGCCCCAAACGCCGGCATGGGGCTCGTTGTGCAGGTCGGCGCCGATCACCGTGGGGTCGTTGGCGTAGCGCTGCGCCAGCATCTGCCAGTCGGCGATCCACTGCGCCTCGCTGTGCTGGGCGTCGTACCACAGGCCGTTCGCCGAGGCGCCCGCGCCCGAATCGTTGCGATGGTGGTCGAGGATGATTTTCAGCCCGATCTCGCCGGCATAGGCCACGATCTTGTCCATGACCTGCATGGCCGAGAGGCCCTGCAGGTCGGGATTCTGGAACAAGTTGATGTTGGGCGTGCCCGTGGCGTGGATCGTGTCGTTGGAGAACGGCAGGCGGATGGTGTTGAAGCCGAGGTCCACCATCTGGTCCATCATGCTCTGATAGCCGCGCGTCCACAGGCCGTGCGGCGCCAGGTCGTTGTTCTCGAAGCCGAACCAGTTCACGCCGGCGATCTGCACCGAGTTGCCTGCTGAATCGACGATCTGGTTGCCCGAGGTGCTGAACCAGCCCGACGCGACGGAGCCGGTGCCGGGATCACCCTCGATCACCGATGCATCGGAGATGCTGAGTGCCGGCAACGGCGCCGCATCGTCGTTGGTGATGGTGCCTGCCGCCGTGCCGTCGGCCAGGGTGGCGCCGGCCGGGTTGGAGAGGACGACGCTAAAACCTTCATTGGCTTCCACCACCGCATCGCCGATCGCCGCGACCGTGATAGTCTTCTGCGTCTCGCCGGCTGCGAAGGTGAGTGAGCCGGACTGGGCGACATAGTCGTTGCCGGCGGTCGCGGTCCCGTTTGTGGTGGCGAAGTTCACCGTCACCGCCGAGGCCGAGGCGGCCGACAGCGTCACCGTGAAGATGGCGTGGCCCGGTGCTGTGGCACTGCCTTCGGCGAAGGTCGCGTCACCGATGCTGATGGTCGGCTGCGGCGGCGGTGCCACGTCGTCGTTCGTGATGGTGCCCAAGGCCGCGCCGTCGGCGATGGTGGCGCCACTCGCCGACGACAGGCTGAGGGTGAGCGTTTCGTTGCTCTCGACGGCGGTATCTCCCGACACCTGGACGCGGACGACCTTGGACGTCTCGCCGACCGCGAAGGTGAGCGTGCCGGCGAGGGCTGCATAGTCGGTACCTGCCGTGGCGGTGCCGTTGCCGGTGGCATAGGCCACCGTGACGGGGCCGGTCGCCGCAGCCGAGAGGGTGACGGTGAAGGCAAGCTCATGCGTGCCGCTGTTGCCTTCGGTGACCGTCGCGTCGGCCACGGAAAGGCTCGGCAACACCGGCACGGGATCCCCGCCCACGGCAACACCATTGATGATGAAGCCCGACGCCGCGGTGCCGCCGCTGCCTGAGGTCGCCTGGAAGCCGAACGACGCGGTCTTGCCGGCCGCGACTTCGCCGTTCCACGCTTCGTTGCGGATCACATAGTGGTCGCCGACATGACTGACGATCACGGCGTTCCAGATGCCGGTGATGTTGGCCGTGCTATTGAACTCCAGAGTCCAGCCGTGCAGGCCGGCGCTGCCGGCGCCGACCTTCATCTCGGCGGTGAAGCCCGATCCCCAGTTGCTGACGACGGTGTAGCCCAGCGACGTGCCGCCGGTGGGTGGCAGAGGCGGCGCCACGTCATCGTTCGTGATGGTGCCCACGGCCGAGCCGTCGGCGATGGTGGCGCCGTTCGGCGACGACAGGTTGAGCGTGAGCGCCTCGTTCGCCTCGACCGCGGTGTCGCCCGTGATCGCCACCTGGATCGTCTTGGACGTCTCGCCTGCCGCGAAGGTGAGCGTGCCCGACTGGGCAGTATAGTCCGAGCCGGCCGTCGCCGTGCCGTTGGCGGTCGAATAGTGAACCGTCACCGGCCCCGTGGCCGCCTGAGAAAGCGTGACCGCGAAGGCGAGCTGCGATGTCCCGGCGCTGCCCTCGACGATCGACGCGTCACCGACCGAAAGCGTCGGAAGCACCGGCGTCGACGGCTCATCCGCACCATCGAGGACAAAGCCCGATGCCGCAGTGCCATCGACGCCGGGTGTCGCCTGGAAGCCGAAGGTGGCGTTCCCACTCGCCGGTACCTCCGAATTCCAGGCGACGTTGCGGATCACATAGTGATTGCCGACGTGGCTGACGATCTCGGCGCCCCAGATGCTCGAGATGGCGAACGAGGCGTCGAATTCGATGGTCCAACCGTCAAGCCCCTGTGTTCCACCCGGCACCGTCACATAGCCGACGAAGCCCGAACCCCAGTTGCTGCCCACGGAATAACTGATGTTGGCCATCTCATCGCTCCCATGTGAACGCCGCGTCACGCCGCCGCAGGTGCGATATGTCACCACGCTCGCGCGGGCGCACCGCTCGTTGTCCCCTCCCTCGGCGAACGCGGCTGGAAAATCGGTGAACAGGTCGATGAGCAGGCTGGCAAACGACGGATGAGGCAGCCCTGCCCTTGCCTGCCGCCGGCAAATGGCCTTTGCTCCCGTGGACAATTCTCAGCCAGAAATAGCCGGAGCCATCAGCTTGACCGCAACCGTCTTCAGCAGGACTGCCGGCGCGGCCCTTACCCGATGGAACGGCGTGCCGATGTTCTGGCGGGCGCAGATCGTGGGCTGGGGCCTGTTCGCGATCGTCGACCTGGTGAACCTGCGGCTGCTCTTCCACGAATTTCCGGTCGCGCTACGCCGCACGGCCCTGATCGTGGGATGCCTGGTGTTGATCTCCACCGGCATGCGCCGCGTCTATGCCTCCCGGCACTTCGGCAACACCCTGACGCCGCGGACGATCGCCTGGATCACGCTTTTGTCGGTAGGCGGTGGCGTGTTCATTTCGACCGTGGTGTTCGTCACTCACGAGTTTGCCGGCTGGTCGATCCCTGGCCGCAGTGGGCTCGACGAGTTCGTCTTCCCACTGACCCACTACTCTTTCCTGCTGGCGGGTTGGAGCCTCTGCTATTTCTGGATCCATGCCGAGATCGCCGAGCAGGCCGAGCACAAGCGCGCCCTGCATGCCGAAGCCGAGGCACTGCGCGCGGAACTCGAGGAGCTGCGCCTGCAGCTCGATCCCCATTTCCTCTTCAACGCACTGAACGGCGTCGCCGAGGAGATTCCCGAGCATCCCGCCGCAGCGCTCGCCATGCTGCGCGATCTCACGGCCTACCTGCGCCACTCGCTCGACGGCATCAACCAGACGGTGGTCACGGTCGACGCCGAGGTCGGTGGGCTCACGGCCTATCTCAGGGTGCAGCAGGCGCGCTTCGGCGATCGCCTCAGGACGAAGCTGCACACCGATCCCGCGGCGGCATCGCGGCGGATCGCCAGCTTCCTGCTGCAGCCGCTGGTCGAGAACGCCGTCAAGTACGGCCGCCGCGACAACGGGCTGGATCTCGACATCGACATCCGACTGGTGGGCGATGCCCTGCACGTCGAGATCGAGAACACCGGATCGCTCGACGGCGTGCCGAAGCCGCGGCAGCACCGCACCGCGATCGGCCTCGAGAATGTGCGCCGGCGTCTCGCCCTGCATTATCCCGGCCGCCACCGGTTCACGCTCGCCGATCGCGGCGACGGAAAGGACAAGGTGGTGGCAAGACTCATCCTCGAGGGCGAACCGTGCGGGTCCTGATCGTCGACGACGAGCCGCTCGCACGCTCGGCGATGCGGCGCCTGCTTGCGGCGCATCCAGCGGTCGAGATCGTGGGCGAAGCGGAGAGTACTGCCGAGGCGCTCGACGCCATCGAGCGCACGCAGCCGCAACTGGTCTTCCTCGACATCGAACTGGGCGGCAGCGACGGCTTCGATCTGCTCGCCGCACTGGAGCAGCCGCCGATCGTGGTGTTCGTCACCGCCTATGCCCAGCACGCGGTGGAAGCCTTCGCCGTCGACGCGGTCGACTATCTGCTGAAACCGGTCGCGCCCGAGCGCTTGGCCGAATCGCTGGCCCGTGTCGAGCGGCAACTCACCCAGGCCGGGCTGTCGTCGGAGTCGGTGGTCATCGAGCTCAAGACGCCGAAGCGGACGGTGCTGGCCCATCCCGCCGAGATCGTGGCGCTCCGCGCCGATGGCGATTTCACGCGCGTGCATGTCGCCGGCCAAGCCGAGGTGATGATCTGGCGAACCCTCGCCCATTTCGAGAGCCTCCTGCCCTCGCCGCCCTTCCTGCGTCTCGGCCGGTCGCTGATCATCAACCGCGACCGGCTGCGCAACATCGGGACGCCGTCGCGCGCCGAGGCCCGCCTTACCCTAGAGGGCATGGCGGAGCCGCTGGTCCTGGGCCGCGCCGCCGCGGCACGCCTGCGCGAGGCGCTGGCCGCCGACAAGCCCTGAGCGCCCGGGTCAAGCCAGATCAGGCCAGCGCCGCCACGATACGCTCGCGGGTGAGCGGCATGTCGCGGATGCGGACACCCAGCGCGTGGTTGACGGCATTGCCGATGGCCGCTGCGGTCGGTCCCACCGTGCATTCGCCGACACCGAGCGCTGGATTGCCGCCCGCCTCGACGAACTCGACCTGCATCTCGGGCACTTCGCTGAAGCGCAGGATCGGGTAGCTGTCCCAATCACGCGAGGCGATACCATGATCGTCGAGCCGAACCTGTTCCTTGAGCGTCCAGCTCACGGCCTGGACGATGCCGCCCTCGAGCTGGTTGCGCGCGCCGTCGGGGTTCACCACCAGCCCGGCGTCCGCTACGCACCAGACGCGATCGACCCGCACGGTCTCCTCGACGGTGACGGCGGCGATCACGGCGGCATAGGCGGCGCGGTTCTTGTAGCGGGCGACGCCGAGGCCGAGGCCCTTGCCGTTACCACCCGGCCCCCGCGACTTCCAACCGGCACGCGCGGCCACCAACTCGACCAGGCGGCGGGCGCGCGCTTCGGACAGGATCGACAGCCGATAGGCCACGGGATCCTCGCCCACGCGCGCCGCCAGATCGTCGATCAGCGATTCGATGGCATAGACATTGGGCAGCGCACCCAACCCGCGCAGGGCCGAGGTGCGGACAGGCGGGCGCAACACCAGGTGATGCACGATACGGTGCGCTGGCACGTCGTAGAGCGGCACCGAATTGCGCGTGCCGCCGCCGCCGCGCTGCTCCGGCGGATCGAACGGCGCCACCTCAGGCGGTGGATTGGCGAGCGCCTCGGACGCCAGCAGGAAGCCGGTGCCGGCGCCCGGGCGCTGGACATGGGTCGGGCTCCAGATCTCCGTCGTCCAGTCGGCCGGGCGGCCTTTGGCGTCGAGATCGACATGCAAGGTCACCAGCATCGCTGGGCCGACCGGCTCGAAGCCGAACTCCTCCTCGCGCCGCCATTGCAGGCGGATGCACTTGCCCGGCAGACGCATCGCGATCAGCGCCGCGTCGAGGGCGGCATCGTCGGCGCCGTTGTGACCGTAGCAGCCGGCGCCGTGCAGGTGTTGCGCGGTGATGGCCTCGATGGGCAGGCCAAGCACGGGCGCCAGGTTCTTGCGGAGCTGATGCATGCCCTGGCCGTGCGAGCGGACCATGAGGTGACCGCCCTGGAACTCGGCCAGCGCGCAGGACGGCGCCATCGACGCGTGCGCGATGTAGGGCCGCGAGAAAGTCGCCTGCACGAGGTTCCTGGGCGGCGTGGCGGGCGGCGGCGCGCCGATATGCCTGTCATCGCTCGGCTGGCCTTTTAGCCAGGTGGCTTCCTGCTGCGCCGGCTCGAGCCGGCGGACGTTGTCCCACGTCGCGTGCAAGGGCGCCGCGACGGCGGCGGCCTGCGCCACACCCTCGACCGGGCTGATGAAGGCCACGAAATTGGCTTCGCGAATGATCTGCAGCTCGCCCTTCGCCGCACGGCGGATCGCCGCTTCGTCGAGCGATGCCAGCACGGCGCCTCGGTTGGGCTGGCGCAGCGTCCGCGCATGCAGGACGTCGGTCGGCAGGACGTCGTGCACGAAGGCAGCGCCGCTCATCTTCGCCGGCAGGTCGACGCGCGGCACGCTCTGGCCGACCACGCGATAGGCGGCGGCCGGCTTCGGCGCCGTCGTCCCGACGACCGGCTGGGTAAGGTCGATCTCACCCGCCACCGTCCAGTAGTCCTGGCCGGTCGCCGCGCCGTTCTGCAGGAACCGGCCCTCGGCCACCGTGAGCTCGTCCCGGCTGCAGTTGAGCCGGAGCGCCGCGCGCTCCAGCGCCTTGGCCCGCACCTCGGCGCAGACCAGCCGCACCGAACTGCCGGACACCTCGATCGACAGGGAAGACGATGTGTAGAGCTCGTCCGGTCCGGCGTCGGTGTCGCCGGACAGCACGGCAACGTGGTCGAGCGGCACATCGAGCTCCTCGGCCGCGATCTGGCCGATGGCGGTGACGACGCCCTGCCCGATCTCCACCTTGCCGGTGGCGATGCGCACGGTGCGGTCGGGCAGGAATTTTATCCAGCGATCGAGACGCGGGTTCTCGATCAGGCTTGCCGGCAGGCTGGGCGCGTTCATGCCGCCCTCCCGCCTCTTGTTTCCTGGGCCCGAAGCGTCGCGGCCGCACGTTCGACCGCCCGCAGGATGCGCTGATGGGCGCCGCAGCGGCAGAGGTGCTTGTCCAGCACCGCCACGATATCGGCGCGGCTGGGATTCGGGTTGCGATCGAGCAGCGCCTTGGCCGACATCAGGATGCCGGACAAGCAATAGCCGCATTGACCGGCCTGCTCGTCGAGGAACGCCTGCTGCAGCGGATGCGGCGCGGCGGGCGTGCCGAGCCCTTCGATGGTGGCGACCTTGCGGCCCGCCACCGTGCCCAGCTCGCGCGTGCAGGCATAGGCCGGCTGATCGTCGACCAGCACCATGCAGCAGCCGCACTGTTCCAGGCCGCAGCCGTAGCGCGTCCCCATCAGACCGAGATGATTGCGCAGCACTTCGAGAAGCGACGTCGTCTCCGGCGCACCGACGGATCGGGCCTCGCCGTTAACCGTGAGCGTGATGTTCATGACCGCCTCCTTGCGGCGATCAGATCATCCTCGGCACCGGCTCGGCAAGCGACGCGTCAGGCGGCCTGATCTGCAGGGGCAGCCAGCCGCGCCTTGGCGGCAGCAACCGCCCCCTCCGAGAATTGCTCCGGATATTTGAGCACAAGACTCTCACCCGTCATCTCGACGAGGCTGTTCGCGACCAGAAGCTCGTAGCTCTCGGTCGGTGTCTTGCTCAGCACCCAATCTTCCAGGCACTGGATCACGCCCTTGCTCTTGAGCTTGAGGCGGGTGCGGCTGGCACGGGTGGCGCGGCCGTTCTTCTGGGTCAGCAGCTGCTCGTAGGCCGCCAGCGTCTGGTAGAAATCGCAGTGGAGCGGATCGGTCTGGTCGGCGCCTTCGAGCGAGCAAAGCCTGCGGAACGCCTCGCGCCAGATATCGTCGCGCCCCAGCCGCTTGGCGTTCGTCATCAGGGTCCGAAGGTCCGCCGGGTCGGTGTAGCCCGAAATCGGCTTGGCCATCGTCTGCTTCAAGACGGGCGGCGGCTTGGCGACGGGCGTCTGCTTCGCGTTGTTCTTTGCCACGATAACTCCTGCACTTCTGTCCGGCACTGGGTGTGCAAGAATGATGAGCATATCACATTGCACCCTGCCCGCCTCGATTGCTTACGCGGCCCGGCTCATCCACTGCACCGACACGCTAAAACCGAGACGCTCGTAGAACCTGAGCGCGTGACGATTGACGGCATGGACGCCCAGTTCGACGTGGCTGGCGCCCTGCCCGCGCGCCCATTCCATCGATGCTACCACCAGCTTTTCGCCTGTTTTGCGGTCGCGCCGGTCGGCGCGGACCACGAGATTGTCGAGCACCACGACCTTGCGCCGCACGGCACCTGCGAATGGCGATGGCGGCCGCGGCAGCAGCAGGGAGAGGCCGATCACATCCGCTCCGTCCTCAGCTACCAGCACGGTCGAGTCGGGGCCGGCTAGCCACTTGCCGACCTGCTCCCAGGTCCGTGCCGGCCCGTCGAACGGACGAAAGAAATCCGGCCGTGCCCGGCAATGGAACGCGTCCAGCTCCGCGAATAGGGCACAAAGCGCCTGATAGTCGCCGAGGGTCGCCTGGCGCACGGAGATCGACATCACGCCGCCAAAACCAGCCGGTCGTTCGCCGCCAGGAAGCCGAAATTCTCGTAGAAGCGCCGAGCGTCGCGGTTGACGTCGCCCACGATGGCCTCGACCTGGATGGCACGGCGCTGGCGCGACCATTCGACGGCAGCGGCAAGCAGGCGCCGACCGATGCGACGGCCGCGCAGGTCGGCGCGCACCACGAGGTTGTCGACTTCGACGACCTTGTGCGGCCCGGCACCCGGCACCGGCACCACGCGCGTCAGCAGCACGGCAACGCCCAGGATTCCGATCTCGCTCTGCGCCACCAACAGCGTGGTGCCCGGGCTTTCCAGCCAGGTCAGCACCTGCTCGCGGGCACCGGCTGGATTGTCCAGCAGATCGCACAGCGCCTCGCAATCGCGCGGCCCCGCCAGCCGGACGCGAATCGGCAACGGCTGCAAGGGCGGTTCTATCGCTTCAGGTTCAGCTTCGATGATCGACATGTCGTCCTCCGGTTGCGGTCCCGCCGCGGCCCGGAGGCCCATTCCAGAAACACAGAAGCCGCCGGGATGCGGCGGCTTCGTTGAGTCATGACCCTTCGCGCCGCCTATGTAAGGGGCGTAAAATACCAAGCGTTCTGGGACAGGGTCGTGCGCATGGGCATTCTATAGGGCTTCGCGGGCGTCCCTGTCAATCATTCCGCAGCGACGGCCATCGCCTGCTTGAGGCCCGGCATGGTGAAGCCGAGCTTGTCGAGCTTGGCGATCATGTCCTTACCGGACTTCTCGTCGGTCTCGACGAGCGGCGGACGGACCGGGCCCCAGGCGGCATCGGCGCCGTAGTGCGCGATGCAGTACTTGAGGCCGGGGATCATGACATAGGTCTGCATGACTCCGCGCACGTCGTTGATCCAGGCCTGCAGCTTCTCGCCCTCCGGCGTGTTGTACTTGTGATAGGTCTCGGCGATCTTGCCGGGGTTGATGTTGGCCGTGGCGCTGATGCAGCCCGCGCCGCCCGACTTCACGTTCTCGATCAAAGGCTTCTCGTTGCCCGAGAAGACGTCGAAGCCGTCCTTGGCGAAGGCGTCGATCATGCTCTTGGTGTGCACCCAGTCGTCGGACGAATCCTTCATGCCGACGACCTGCTTCGGATAGGCCTTTATCAACCGTTCGACCAGCTTGTGCGTGATCGGCACCGCCGAGACGGGGGGGATGTGATAGAGATAGACACGCAAGCGATCGTCACCGACGCGCTGCACCACCTCGGAGAAGAAACGGAACAGCCCCTCCTCCGGAACGCCCTTGTAGTAGAAGGGCGGCAGCATCAGCACGCCGCCGACGCCGAGCTTGGTGGCATGAGCGCTCACCTTGGCCGCCTCATTGATCGAGCAGGCGCCGGTGCCGGGCATCATGCGCGTCGTGGGCACGCCGGCCGAAACGGCAGCCTCGAGCAAACCCATGCGCTCGTCGGCCGACATCGAGTTGGCCTCGGAATTGGTGCCGAACACGGCCAGACCGCAATCCTGGCTGAGCAGCCACTTGCAGTGGGCGATGAATCGGCCGACATCGGGCGACAGATCGCGCTTGAAGGGTGTGACGACGGGCGAAAGAACGCCTTTGATCCGCGCAGCGGCCATGATTTGATTTCCTTAAGGAGTGGCGCGCCTTTTCTGCAACGAAGCGCCGGAGACGTCCAGTGGCAGGTTTGTCGAGCGAGATTCTTCCGGAGGACGGCACCGCCGGTACCCTCGTCGGCCGGGCGTGGCGAAAAGGCCCCAAAGCCGGCCCAAGCGTTGTCGCCGTGCGGCCCGATGGAGTGTTCGACATCACCGAATCGGCCGCCACGGTGGCCGATCTCTGCAATGCGGCCGACCCCGTGGCGCTGGCGCGGTCAAGGGGTGAGCGCATCGGCTCCCTGGAGGAGGTCATCCCCACCCTGCTGGCCCCGATCGACCTGCAGGCGATCAAGGCGGCCGGCGTCACCTTTGCTGTGAGCCTCCTGGAGCGGCTGATCGAGGAGCACGCCAAGGGCGATCCGGCACGGGCCGAGACGGTGCGCGGGGAGCTCAATTCCATCATCGGAGCCGATGTCACCACCATCAAGCCGGGCTCGGCCGAGGCCGAGGCGCTGAAGAAGACCCTGATGGCGCGTGGCGCCTGGTCGCCCTACCTCGAGGTCGGCATCGGCCCCTACGCCGAGATCTTCACCAAGGCGCCGGCCATGGCCGCCGTCGGCTATGGCGCGGAGATCGGCATCAGGTCGGACTCCGACTGGAACAATCCCGAACCGGAAGTGACCCTGGTGGTGAACACCAAAGGCGCGATCGTGGGCGCCACCCTGGGCAATGACGTCAATTTGCGCGACATGGAGGGCCGCAGCGCGCTCCTCCTCGGCATCGCCAAGGACAACAACGCCTCGTGTGCGATCGGCCCCTTCGTGCGCCTGTTCGACGAGACTTTCAGCCTCGACGACGTGCGCAAGGCCAAGGTCGAGCTGGAAGTGACTGGGCCGGACCAGTTCCGCCTGCGCGGGTCGAGCGATCTCTCGAAGATCAGCCGCGATCCCACCGATCTCGTGAAGCATGCGATGGGCAACACGCACCAGTATCCCGACGGCATGGTGCTGATGACCGGTACGCTGTTCGCGCCGACCGAGTCGCGCGAGCCCGGCGGACTAGGCTTCACCCACATGGTGGGCGATCTCGTCTCCATCCGCTCTCCCAAGCTCGGCACGCTCACCAACAAGGTGAACCATTGCGACAAGATCCCACCCTGGACGTTCGGCGTGTCGGCCTTGATGCGAAACCTCGCTGGTCGTGGGCTTCTGCGATGATCCCCTCCGGCCTTCGGCCACCTCCCCCGAAGACGGGGGAGGAGAAGAACATCAGACTCCTCCCC
>Ga0207952_1000442_pt1 | contig 34196 bp, 17 predicted proteins | sample SubbioR12Aug_8Ca_FD_184831 | JGI IMG/M metagenome (GOLD analysis project Ga0207952, IMG submission 184831) | Serpentinite rock and fluid subsurface biosphere microbial communities from McLaughlin Reserve, California, USA - CR12Aug_8Ca (SPAdes) | ecosystem: Environmental > Terrestrial > Deep... | reverse complement strand
AATTCCAGCGTCCGTTATGAAGTCGGTATTTTCAAGAACGGTGAAGACAGTGCAGCGGCACAAGGCCATTTCGTGCACGTCTATGTCGACAGGGAAAATCGCCGCCCGACTGCCATTCCCGCTGCCATGCGCCAGCTTTTGCAAACCATAGAGGCGTAGCCCCATGATCACTTCGACAATACAACAGGCGGTGGATGATGCCATCACTTCACGCCGCTCCATCCGTGCATTTTTGCCTCAAGCAGTGGCACGTGAAGATATACAGCAAATACTGGAAGTGGCGGCCCGCTCACCTTCTGGCAGTAATACACAGCCATGGAAGGTCTATGTGCTGACCGGTGCTCGCTTGCATGCACTTTCTGACGCCATCCTGGCTGCACATAATACTGAAGGGCAGGGTGGGCATGAACAGGAATATAACTATTATCCGGTCAAATGGGTGGCCCCTTATCTTGAGCGCCGCCGCAAGGTTGGCTGGGATTTATATGCGTTATTGGGGCTGGGACGTGAAAACAAGGCAGGCATGCACGCCCAGCATGGCCGCAATTATGCGTTCTTTAATGCACCCGTTGGCTTGATATTCACCATAGACCGGGTGATGGAACAAGGCTCCTGGCTGGACTATGGCATGTTTTTACAAAGCATCATGGTGGCAGCGCGTGGCCGTGGCCTCGATACCTGCCCGCAGGCGGCGTTCACCCAGTATCACAAGATCATTGCTGAACAATTGCAACTTCCTGAGGAGGAGATGCTGGTATGTGGGATGTCGCTGGGTTATGGCGATTACAGCAAGATTGAAAACACCCTGGTGACTGAGCGTGCCGCCGTGGCAGAATTCACACGCTTTCTGGATGAATAAATAATTTATTCAATATGCACGCAGATGTGCGAGTAAGATTCAGTCAACAATTTAACGAAATTTTGCAAATTTGTTTAAGGCGCTGAATGAATAAGCGTCTGTAACTCCTTATTTTCCTTGCGGAATTTCCGAATTTTGCTACACTGCACTATCTTTCGGCACATCTAATCTGGAGTCATGAATGGTGAAATTTGCCCGACATGCAGTGGTTTTTTCATTCATCGCGCTCTTGCCTATGGCGAGCGTGATGGCTGCCAACCAATCAAATAAGCACTCCTCCAAAAAACATGCTGCCCATGGCAAGACGCATGTGGCATCCCAAAAGAAAATTATCATTCACACAGCATCTGGCAAACTGGTCAAGCGTACAGTCATGTTGCATGGCAAGCGTAAAGTTATTACCGAACGCATTGCTGCTGTCCGTGAAATGCCGGAAAAACCAAGCATAGGTGACAGCGTAGGCCTGAAATACACCCAGGACCCGCTGGAATTGAAGTCGAATGTCGCCTATGTTGTTGACCAGGACAGCTCCAAAGTCTTGTTTGAAAAAAATTCTGACGTTTCCCTGCCCATCGCTTCGATTACCAAATTGATGACCAGCCTGGTTGTGGTGGAGGCTCATCAGGACATGGAAGAACTAATCGAAGTCACCAATGATGACATCGACAAGGAAAAAAACACCAGCTCACGCCTGAAGATAGGCGCCAAGTTGTCACGCTCAGATATGTTGCATATCGCGCTGATGAGTTCTGAAAACCGAGCTGCCTCTGCTTTGGGCCGTAATTATCCAGGTGGTTTGTCTGCATTTGTCACAGCCATGAATGCCAAGGCCAAGCAATTGGGCATGTCAGATACACATTATGTCGATTCCAGCGGTCTTTCCAGTCAAAACCGCGCCAGCGCGCGTGATCTGGTCAAGCTGGTCAATGCGGCATACCAGCATCCTGTGATCAGGCAATATTCTACCGATTCGAAATACGTCGTCTCCCCAGGTGGCAAGCTGCTGGAATATGGCACGTCAAACAAACTGGTTATCAACCCTGCCTGGGAAATTGGTTTGCAAAAAACTGGTTACATCTCTGAAGCTGGACGTTGTCTGGTCATGCAAGCCATCATCGAAGGGCGTAATATCGTCATGGTATTCCTCGATTCCAAGGGCAAGTATTCACGTCTGGCCGATGCAGACCGCATGAAAAAATGGCTGGAAACTTTCAAACCACATGTCTGAACAAAGATAAGCATAGCCAGTCCCAACTGGCACTTTGTAAGTGCAGCAAAATACCAGATACCCGCTTATATGCGGGTATTTTTTTGCCTGTTGTCATTCTACTTTCTCCCTCGCCCTTTCCGCTCGCGGCATGTCTGCCCGATATTTCCTCATATCTGTTGTTTAATTGCTTTCAACAGGCGTTTAGTGCGCTATCGCACAGATCAAGCGACGTGAAAAAGAGATAAGAGATAGTTGCTCCGTTTTTTAAACTTAGTTTCAACTTACTTTCAAACTAGTTTCAAAGCTAATCTCAAACTTAATACTTTTGATTAACTTATCAAGGGACTTACGAATACAGACTGTCTCCAATATGTGATATCGGCTCTGAATAGTCATTTCACCTCAGGTTGCGATCGGGAACAAGGCATAGAAGCAAAAGCATTGCATTGCGGCCAAACCGAAATTACTCGGCACCGGATTCACCAGAAAAAGGCAAAAAAATGAACATCCTACAGCGCTATTTGCGGCCGCTTGCATGCGTGTCTGCATTGCTCATCACATCATTCATAGGCGGTTGCGGTGGTGGTGACCAAGGTCGTGACCCAATTTTGGGCTTACCCTCTACCACCCTGACAACACTTACCGTTAGTCCAGCCACCGCGACAGTAGCGAGTGGTGGTATGCAGCAATTTGTGGCTACAGCGACGTTTGCTGACGGCGCCTCCCGCGATGTCACGACGACTTCAAGCTGGACATCTGGCACTCCCGCAGTGGCTACTGTAGACAGTACCTCGGGCATTGCCAAGGGTGTAGTGACTGGCTCAGCGATTATCACTGCCAGCTTTGGTGGTAAATCCAGCTCTGCCACGCTCACGGTTTCACCAGCATCTTTACTGTCGATAGCAATACTTCCTGCTAACCCTTCTTTGGCGATAGGTGGCAAGCAACAGTTTTCAGCAATGGGAACTTATTCGGATGGCACCACCATCGATATCACAGCCATTTCCAGTTTCACTTCAGCTTCACCTGCTGCGGCCAGCATCAGCAGTACAGGTCTGGCTACAGGTGTGGCGGTTGGCTCATCGATCATCACCGCAGCGTCTGGCACAAAGACGGGTACCACACTGCTGACGGTAACACCGGCGAGTCTGGTATCGATCGCGTTGACGCCAGCTAGTCCGCCCATGCAGATAGGCACGACACAACAATTGACCGTGACCGCAAAGTACACTGATGGCAGCAGCGTTAATGTGACCAGCACCAGTATTTTTTCCTCTGCCACTCCTGCTATCGCAACTGTCTCATCTGCAGTAGCCAACAATGGTATGGTGACTGCCCTCGCTACCGGGACTTCAACAATAACTGCGACGTTTAATGGCTTGAGCACGACGACCACAGTAAATGTCAGTTCAGCCATCCTGTTTACCATTACCGTAACACCGGTCAATGCCAATCTTGCTGTCGGAAGCACGCAGCAATTAATCGCCAGCGGTAACTATTCTGATGGGACCACAGCGAATATCAGCAATGGTGTGACCTGGACCAGCAGTTCTCCACTGGTTGCGACAGTCTTGCAAAATGGCCTTAGCACAGGCATAGGAACCGGCAATGCGTTGATAACAGCCACATTGGCAGGCAAGACAGGATCAGCTTTCTTGAATGTTATTCCAGCGGTCACCTTGAATTCAATTGCCATTACTCCCTTGACGGCAAATGTATCGACAGGTTCAACGCAGGCATTTACAGCAGTCGGTACTTATTCTGACGGTAGTAATGTCAATATCACGAGTACGGCAAGCTGGAGTTCTGCGACCAGCAGCGTGGCTACAATATTATCAACAGGGATAGCCACTGGCGTATCGCCAGGTTCGTCAGTCATCACCGTCACTTCAGGTGCTAAATCGGCGTCAGCTACATTGACGGTCTTATCGACAGCAACATTGAACTCAATTGCCGTCACCCCCGCAACTGCCAGTATCCTGGTTGGCGGTACACAAAACCTGGTCGCAACCGGCTTTTATTCAGATGGCAGCAATGCCAATATTACGAATGCCGTGACCTGGAGCTCTGGTGTCAACGCCATTGCCACGGTCAATACCAGCGGCCTTGTGAGTGGTGTCTCGGCAGGTACTACACCTGTTGTGGCTATCTCTGGTAGCAAGTCAGGCTCTGCTACGCTGAATGTCTTGCCGGCGGCCACTTTGAATTCCATCACGGTAACGCCTGCAACACCGACCATTGCCATTAATGGTGCGCAAAGCTTTGTCGCTACAGGGAATTTCGCTGATGGCAGCAGCGTTAACATCAGCAATTCCGTAACCTGGGCAAGTGCAAATACCGCTGTTGCCACTGTATCCACGAATGGTGTTGCGAGTGGCGTGTCAGGCGGTACGGCTGCCATTACGGCCAGCTACTCTGGCAAGCTGGGTAGCTCCAGTCTGGTTGTAGCACCTGCATTGGCGCTGACAAGCATCAGCCTTACACCTGGTAGTGCGACTGCACCAGTTGGGTCATTGCTGCAGTTGACAGCAACGGGCACGTATTCAAATGCGTCGACCAGTAATATCAGCAGTACAGTGACCTGGGTATCAAGCGCCAATAATGTCGCCACTATTTCAGCGAGTGGGCAATTGTCGGCTGTTGCTGCTGGTGTCACCAACATTTCTGCGACTCAGGGCGCGCAGACAATCACTACCAGTTTTACCGTCACGGCAGCCCCAGTTGCCAGTATTAATCTGGGCAGCGCTGCCAGTTTTGCGGTCCTGGCCGGCACATCCATCACCAACAACTCTGGTGGACTGACGCTGGTTTCCGGTGATGTAGGGGCAACATCGCAGACTGTCGATCCGGTGCAAACTGCCGGATTTAGCAACTATAAATCAGGCGCAATCCTGAATATGGCACTTTCTGACTTGCAAGTGGCAATCGCAGATGCCAACAGTCGCACATGTACTGTCAATGTACCAGGTGGAGTTGATCTTGGTGGCATGACCTTGACGCCTGGTGTCTATTGCTATGCAGGTTCAATCACGATTACCGGGACGCTTACTCTGAATGGTCCTGGTCTGTATTTGTTCCGTGGCAGCTCCACTTTAAACACGCTGGCGAATTCTGTTGTTGCCTTGAATGGCGGCGCATCAGCAGCGACTGTGTTCTGGACGCCGGTTGCTGCGACAACTTTAGGTACCAACAGTGTCTTCAAGGGAAACATCCTGAGTCAGTCAGCAGCCATCACCCTGGGTGATACTGCGACTTTGCAAAATGGCCGCGTACTGACAGGTAGTGCCGTGACCCTCAAAAACAATGTGATCGCACGCTAAATCAATGCATGAATGTCTGACAGGAGTCATGGTGACTGCTGTCAGCAAACTCAAATAAACACACCGGGAGAAACACATGGCGCTGCCAAAAAAATTAGCTACACTTAACTTGTGCGCTTGCGCACTTCTTTTCAGTCAGATGGCACAGGCAGATGAACCCTGGACCAATCCTGAATGGGCTGATACGGCCTGGTATATAGGTGCAGGTGCCGGACGTGCAAACACCACCATAGACAAGGACAGATTGGTGCGCGGCCTGATGCAGAATGGTGCGAGTTCAGTCACTTTCGGATCAACCGAACGTGACACAGCCTACAAGCTTTTCATGGGCAAGCAACTGAGTAAATATTTTGCAGTCGAGGCGGGATATTTTGATTTAGGTAAATTTGGATTCAATGCCAGCACCACACCGCCAGGTACCATCAATGGTGAAGTCGGCTTTCGTGGTTTTAATCTGGATTTGCTGGGGCAATTGCCACTTACCGAACGATTTTCCCTGTTGGGTCGCGTTGGCGCTCATTACACCAGGGCCGACGCCCACTTCAGCGGTAATCGCCTGTTTGCGATAACAAACCCAAATCCTACCGAGAAAAAACTGAATGCCAAAGTTGGTGTTGGCCTGGAATATAAATTCACGCAAGCTTTGGCGTTGCGAGGTGAGGCAGAAAGATATCGCGTTAACGATGCCGTCAATAATCGTGGCGATGTCGATTTTTTCTCGCTCAGCTTAGTCTACAAGTTTGGTAAGCCAGCTTATGCAAGGCCGGTAGCTTATGCTGCGCCACCAGCACCGAGGGTCGAGCAAGCACCAGCAGTTGTCGTCCAGAGTGCACCACCGCCACCACCGAGGCCGCAGCCGGTTTCTGAAAAAGTCACATTTAGTGCAGAAGCCTTGTTTGACTTTGATAAATCTGTAGTCAAGCCAGCGGGTAGACAAGCGCTCGATGATTTATTGAACAAGTTGCAAGGCATGAATACGGAGGTGATGATTACAGTTGGTCACACAGATTCTGTTGGCAGCGATGACTATAACCAGAAATTATCTATCCGTCGCGCAGAAGCCGTCAAAGCTTACCTGGTCAGCAAGGGTATAGATTCCTCACGTGTCTACACCGAAGGTAAAGGAGAAACTCAGCCTATCGCAGACAATAAGACCAGTGAAGGCCGCGCAAAAAATCGCAGAGTCACGGTAGAGGTAGTAGGCTCACGCCCTTAAAAAGAAGTGCGGTAGCAGCGAGAGCACCAATGTTCTTGCTGTAGCTGTACGTCAATAAAAAAAGATGTCGCTCAGAGTGAAATCTGAACGACATTTTCTTATCTTCGCAAGTCGCAAAGCAAGCAAACTATGGCATGTTGCCAAAGTAGTGCGCACTTTTTAGCGACTCAAGTTCTCCAGATTAATAGAACTTGTAGTTGGCACTCATGTAAAAGAAACGGCCGCGTAAATTATGGGTAGTTGAATATCCCAAGGCACCGTATTGATTCGTGGAACCCATTTTGCTGTACGGAGGCATTCTGTCAAACAGGTTTTTAATACCAGCATTCAGTGTCAGGCTTTTCAGGCCCATGTATTGCCCGCCAAAATCCACTTCAGTAAAGGAAGGGATGGTTGGAGTACCTGCCGGGATTTTGTCCTTGCCCAAATCTGAATCCAGAGTTTCACCAGTGGTGCGTGCTACCAGCGCCAGGTTGAAATCTGTGTATTCAGCACTCAGGGTGAAGGTGTTGCGATAACGTGGATTCAAAAATATACCCAGGCTGTTCTTGGTAGGCTCACCAGCACTCGGTACTGAGTCGATTTGCGTATACAGCGTTGTAGAGTTACGCAGGCTGAATTTACCGTAAGCTGTTTTTGCCAGGTTCAAACGGAAATCAAGATCAACACCGGATACATCTGTGCTGGCCAGATTCTGGTTATTCAGCAGAATACGTGCTTCGCCGCTCTTGATCTCATAGCGACCAAGTTCAATCGCTTTTTCCAGTTCCAGTGTGCCAATTTCATTCTTTTTACTGATCTTGAAATAATCAACGCCAATCGAAACGATGTTGCTAGGTGCAAAAACAAAGCCGAGGTTATATGTCTTGCCAGTTTCAGCTTTCAAATCTGGATTGGAACCACCAACGCGCAAGTAAGGGAAGTTTTGGCATTTGCCAGCAAGGCTGGGGAAGGCTTTGCAAATGGTAGGATCGTCAGTCGATTCTGCACCAGAATCCATGCCACCATACATTTGTTTCAGTGTCGGTGCCAGGAAGCTGCCTGCATACGATGCCCTGACCATCAGACTTTCTACAGGCTGATAACGGATAGCCAGTTTAGGACTGGCTTTGTTACCTACGCCGTCAATCTGGTCATAACGTACCGCTACTTGTGCTTCAACATTCTTGATGAAAGGAATGGACAATTCTCCAAACACCGCTTTTGAATTGCGGCTGGCATTCACTTTAGCCTGTTGTATGCTGCCAAAAACCAGATTATTTATTTGATTTTGATCTGGATTGTCCGCCAGGGTATCTTTCAGATAAGAGACGCCAACGGCATAAGACAGAGGGCCACCTGCCAGATCCATGATTGCACCGGAGGCCTTGGCATTGACGAAGCTCAGCTCAGATTTGCCGGTACGCAGAGGCGTCAAACGGAATTTATTGATTTCCGCTTCAGAGTTAGTCGTGCTGGTCGGGTCTATGCGGTGATTGGCAATGGCGTCATTGAACAGCTCTGTCTGGGCATAGTTGGAGTCCTGGTTGCTGATTTTGCTGATGCCTTTGCCTGCCGAGATTTCCCAGTCTATACCTCTGGTATTGCCTTCCAGACCAACGGCGAGTTGGGTCAGGGAGCCTTTTCTATCGGTAGTGCGTGGGCCGATCTGCATGAAGCGACCATTGACGTTACGGCCCTTGTCATCCTGGAAAACGCCAGGTGCTGGCTGTGCTTCAAAATGATCTTTGTTTTCAGAATAGGTGAAGTCAGCAAAGGCACGGATATCATTGTTGACCTTGAAGCTGCCTACCAGCATGCCGCTGAATCTGTCTGCACCATTGACGGCAGTCAGCAAAGTCTTGTTGGTATCGAAGCGGCAAGTTGTACCTGATAAATCTTCTGCCGGGCAAGGTTTTAACTGACCTCCAGTAGCGATATTGCCGTAGGGTGAATAACCGCTGCGGCCATCAATACCGCCGAAGAAACGACGGAAATCGGAAGAGCGGCTGATTTCACGGGCATTACGCATGATAGGGTCACGCTTGATGATATCGAAGCTGGCCAGCACATTGTAGCCAGACTGCTCATAGTCACCTACGCCGAATACCAGGCTGGCAGTTTTTTCCTGTGCATCTGAGCGTGAGCTCTTGCCATAGCCGACCTTGCCTTCAGCGCCCTGATAATTTTTCTTGGTGATGAAGTTCATGACACCAGCGACCGCATCGGCACCATAAATAGCTGAACCACCATCTTTCAATATTTCCACGCGTTCCAGTGCGCTCAGAGGGATACTGCTGACGTCGACTGCTGCGCCGGCGCCAGAACCGTCAGCCAGTGCATTGGCTGGCAAGCGGCGGCCATTGAGCAGGATCAGGACATTGCGTTCGCTGAGACCGCGCATCTTGACATTGGTTACACCAGAGCCAGAAGGAGAATTTGCTGTCTGTTCACCGCTGTCATTGACGTCGAGCGAAGCCAGGTTCTTGATCAGCTCAGGAATCGTGGTCGCACCAGTGCGTTCAATATCCTTTTTGTTGTAAATTTCTATCGGCGCTGCTGTTTCAGTATCTACGCGTTTAATGGCAGAACCGGTAACCGTTACCTTCTGAATTTTTTCCGCCTCAGTTTTTACCTCTTGAGCCAAAGCCGAGTGGGCAAACAGACCGCTGCCCATCGCAACGCCACTGATAAACATCAGGCGCACGGAACAGGCGATTATTTTTTCTTGCATCATTGCGACATCCTTTGATAAATTGTTTATTGAAATGCACGATCAAGCCAATCTGATTTGTGGTCCGATTGAATATGATGCTGCTGAGTATCCATGCGCATGGTCATGGCACCTTGCCTGCAGCAAATGGCAGGATTTTGCATCCCGTTTGATGACGGATGCCTGTTACCACCCTGGCATTTCCGTTTGTATCCATTTCGCAAATAGCACTTTGTCATGCCACACAAGTAAATATATGTGTCAAGTGACAAGAGGCTGGAGAATTGGGCTATGCGTGTTGTAATTGCGATAATTGGGATAAGCGCAACAAAAATAGGGATGAATGCACTTGAGATTGGCACCAAATAGTGTTTGGATCAAGAGCTGTTCTCATGATCTTTTTGCTAACTTCAGCAGATGCCAGGACAGCCTTACCTCAAATGACAAATGCTGAAAAACATCGGGCACTTGCTAGCCCAATAATTTTTTTGCCCGCTTGAAATTCCTGACACTGATGCTTACTTTGTCGCCATTACTTAATGCGGTGAAGTAGCCATATTCGCTATCGACACCTATGCTGCGCATGGCATCGCAGCGAACGATGGAGTTGCGATGCAGGCGGGCAAACAGGTCGGCAGGTAAATGCTCTTCCATGAAGGTGATGGTGGAGCGATGCAGCAATACCCTGTCTCGCAAATGCAGTTCAATATAATTTCCTGCCGCGCTGAGCCAGATGATTTCATGGACACCTATACGCTCTATATGGCCCATGGAACGCACCACGATATGATTGAGCAGGGGCGCTTTTTCACCTGCATTGATGGCATCCTGATCCCGGAAGTAATCCTGCATTGCTGCAATCTGGGCCACTTGTTGATTCTTTTCTATGATCACACTGGCGCGTTCCAGCATAATGGCAAAACGCTCGTCTTCAAATGGCTTGAGCAAATAATCAAGCGCAAATACTTCAAAGGCCGCCACGGCGTGCTTGTTGTAGGCGGTAATAAAAACAATCAGTGGTGGGTTGGGTTGCGCGCTGAGTTCACGGGCGAATTCCAGGCCAGACTGCATGGGCATTTCTATGTCGAGCAAGATCAAATCGACTTGCTCGGTCTGCAACAATGCCCGCGCTTGTGCTGTGGAATGGCAACTCGCCACCAATTGCCAGTCGCGGTGTGCTTGCAGGGCCAGTTGTATATTGGTCAGTGCCGGGAGTTCATCATCGACAACCAGAATTTTTTTCATGAAGAGCGTTTGTGAATCGAGAAGTTATTGGGAAATGTGGTGCACAAGTGAGCGCGCTGGAAATTCCAGTCTGGCTGTAAATAGCTCAGCTCCTGCGAGGACTTGCAAACTGGCATTTTGCTGGTAAAGAATCAGCAGTCGTTGTCCTATGGTTGCAATCCCCAGCCCATGCCCGGAACGGTCTGGAATGTGAGGGAAATAGGGATTGCGGATTTCAAACATGACAATATTGTCTTGTAATCGCAACGCCAGGGTAATGGCGCAATATTCCTGGCTTTTTTCTACGCTGTGATGAATGGCATTTTCTACCAGCGGCTGCAGCAACAAAGGGGGAACAGCGATACGACCCCAGTCCTGTCCTTCTATATCAAAGCGTATTTGCATGCGGTCACCAAAACGCAGGGATTGCATGGCAAGATAATCTTGCACAAAGGCAATTTCCTCCGCCATGTTCAGCCATTCGCACTGGCTTGCACGTACCGCATTGCGCAGCAGATTATTCAATTGTGTCAGGGCCTTACTTGCCAGTTCGCGGTCTTCGCCGCGTACCAGGGCACTGATACTGTTGAGGGCATTAAACAGAAAGTGAGGCTTTAACTGGCCTTGTAAAAAGTGCAGGCGTAATGCAAGGTTTTCACTCTCGGTTATCTCCAGTTGCAATTTTTTTTCATGTCCTTGTCGCCACGCGGCATAGCTGGTATGAAACATGAATATGCTGAGTACGACGCACGCAAAGTAATACCAGTCATCGGCTTTATAGTGCAAGATCACTTCAGTCAACTGATGCAGGTCTTGCCCGTTACGGGCCATTTTTGCCGCAACGATATTTGTTACGGTCAAGGGCAAGCCTGTCAGCAGTAGCAAACTGACGGTGATCAGCATATTTTTCATGCGCAGCATCTTGCAGGCATGGCGGCTATAAGCAAAGGCCATCAGAGTATTGATGAGCGCCAACGTCAGCGTGCCTGCCACATGCCAACACAAGATGACCCTGAAATTGGCTGGCAAATGTTGTCCTGGCTTTGGCGTCAGCATGACTATGCCAAGCACGATAGTCGATACCAGCCATGGCAAGATGGCGAGATAAGCCACAGACAGCTTGCTCCTGGCTTTGCTTAAGCCTGAATTAGTCATCTGATAGTGTCTGCAAGGGGAAATGAACTGAAATGGCCTGACGCTGTTCTTGCAGATTGCTGTGCATACTTAACTGCGCCTGCTCGCCAAATAAAATTTCCAGTCTCTGCTCTACCATGGTGTAACCCGGGTTGATGGCTTGCGGCAAAACCTGCGCTTGTGGAAAAGAAAAGATGGCGCAAAACCGGTGATCTTTTACAAAGCATTTGAATTGCAGTTCAAAGAGATGATTGTCGCCGGCATATGCCTTCAACATTTGACAGATACTGGAATCAGCCAGGCTCAGCAAGATCAGGCCCGGGCAAGTATAAGAGTGCCAGTCCCGCTCTTCCTTATCCCAGGTGACGCGAAAACCTTGTCCAAGGCATAGCATTTGCAGGTTGAAATAATCACGTAAAAACTGCATCTCGTCGGCAAGAGGAATTGCTTCATTGCTGTCATGCTCAAGCACATAACGTAATAAGTTGCTGAGGCGTACCAGGGCAGTGTTGGCTTCTGCCTTTGCTGCGCTATGTATCAATTTCTGTATATTCTCCAGCGAGCTGAGCAAAAAATAGGGCTCCAGCTTGCCCTGTAATAAGCGGATTTTGAGTGAGAGGTTTTGTTGCCTCGCTTTTTCGAACGCAAGTTCGCGCTGGTGTTGCAGCAAACGGTGTGTATAAAAAACCTGACCAAAAAAGGCCAGGCTGGTATGCATCGCACTTTGGGAAAAATTCTCTGGCCTGCATTTGTTGACTATATCTGCCATGTCAGGCCAGCGGCCAGTAAGCTTTTGCTTGAAGATAATCAATTGATAAATCTCTGCCAAAGGAACGAAAAACAGGATCAGGCCGATGAACATTAACCATAAGGTGTAAGGCCGGGACAGTTTTTCTGCATATTTATTGAAATACGCTGCCAAAACACTATTAAGCAAGATGTAGGGGGCAAGCACGCTGATATTGAGCTTGAAGTCCCATTCGCGCTGGTTGACCGCGTTTTCCGCAAAGCCGTCTACATAGCTGGTCGATGTCCAGATCAGTGCAAAGATGCTCCAGATTATGACGACCGCGATGGTCGATTCCCACCATGGGACAGCAGGCAGCGCAAACTTGGCTGACTCTGTTTTTTCATGATTGATGTGGAGCGCTAATGCGACTTGCTTGCTCATCGTTTGAGGATTGAATTGTGGAGACTGTCTGGGTGTTGACGTTCGCTCACCAGCATTTACCAGAAATTGGTGTTACTTTGACATAATTGATGATAGATGTGCAAAACCAGGGATGGGCGATATCAATATAGGGATAGTCGTCGGATTTTATGATTTTCTTTGCAAGAAATTTCTTGATGTATTGTATCCGCACATGGCAAAACAGCAGAGCCTGGCAGTCGCAACTTGCCCTTTGTCCGCATTTATATTGCTATGTAACATTACTTTGTTGAGCTGCTTCCGGTCTTTATATGCTGGTCTTTGATTCCTGAGTAGCAACCCCGGCAAACAGGCTTTGCCACAATTCCCTGATGGCGCTGGCTTCTTTTTCCACAACTTCCGGCAAGACCCTGGCGCGGTCTTCCCCTTGCAAACGTATGCCATGCTGCAGTTTGCGGAAGATTCGGTAAGCGTCGGCAGTTTTTGTTGCCAGCGATAAATCAATCAGGCCAAGCTCTCCGCAACGTTTCAGCAGGGCGATGTTGCCCTTGTTGGCGGTCAGTTCAGGATACTGGCTGGCGTATTTCAAGACCAGGTATTGCACGATGAATTCTATGTCTATCATGCCGCCGGCATCATGTTTGAGATCAAACAGCTCACTGCGGTTGATATTGGCATCACGCATTTTTTTGCGCATGTTGATCACTTCACTACGCAATTTTTCAGTATCCCTGGTCTGGCGCAAGACTTGTTCGCGTATTTGTTCAAAGTGTTCACCAATGACAGCGTCGCCGCCGCAAAAGCGTGCCCGTGTCAAGGCCTGATGTTCCCATAGCCAGGCAGATTTTTCCTGATAGCGGGCAAAGGACGAGACTGAAGAAACCAGCAGGCCACTGGCACCGTCAGGGCGCAAGGCGATATCGATGTCAAACAGTATGCCCGCTGGTGTATGACTGGTCATCCAGGTAATAAAGCGCTGCGCCAGCTTGGCATAATTGGCTGGCGCATCCTGGTCTTCATCTTCATACAAGAAAATCACGTCAAGATCAGAGGCATAACCCAGCTCTTTACCGCCTTGCTTGCCATAGGCGATTACTGCGAAGCTAGGCTCCGCTTTATGCCGCGTAGCGACGGTTTGCCAGGCAGATTGCAGGACAGCTTCAACAATGATGTCGGCCAGTTGCGAGAGTTCATCAGCCAGGTGTTCTACACTAAGCTGGCCTTCCAGATCTTGTGCCAGCAAGCGGAACTGCATGGCATGATGCATTTCACGCAGAGTTTCCATCTGCCTTTCAGTGTCGCCTGCATGTTGTGCCAGATGTTCTTGCAAGTCCAGACGGAATGCAGACCAGTCAGGGCGCTGATGGAGTGCTGATTCATCCAGCAATTCATCCAGTAGCAGGGGGTGACGTGTCAGGAACTTGGCTGCCCAGTCAGATGCCGCCATCATGCGTATCACCCGCGCCAGCGCATGTGGATACTCGGTCAGCAGGGCCAGATAAGCAGCCCGACGGGCAATGGCTTCCATGAAATCCAGCAGGCGGTTCCATGCCAGTAATTGATTGCTACCTTGTCTGGCGATAATATTCAGGGCATTGTTGACGAGGGCCACCAGTTTCATGCGGCTGGCTTCGGACAAGGATTGCACTCTGGGTGATTGCCAGGTCGCCACCAGGCGCTGGCTGAACGCGCTGGCATCCTGTGCTGAAATTTCCAGGCCAGCAAGGTGGGCGGCAATCAGCTCATCACTGTCAGGACTGGACAGGCTGACAGCCAGCATGCCTTGCTCATTTTCACTGTTATTTTCTGCCTTGTCGCGGAAAATCGCATCAAATTGCTCTGCGATGAATTCGCGATGCGGACTTAATTGTTCCAGCAATTCTGCGACACTTGCACAACCCATCATTTGTGCAATTCTTTGCTGGTCCTCATCTCTCGCCGGGAAAGTATGGGTCTGGGCATCATCGAGATATTGCAGGCGATGTTCCAGATTGCGTAAAAATGTATAAGAAGCCAGCAGTTTGTCGATGACAGGGGCATCCATAATCCCTTTGTCGGCAAGGGTTTGCAAAGTCAGGCGGGTAGAGCGGTCACGCAGGCTGGCATCGCGGCCGCCACGTATCAGCTGGAAGACTTGCGCCAGAAACTCCACCTCACGTATGCCACCACGTCCGAGTTTCACATTATTGCTACGTTCTGGATGCTTGGTTTCCTGGCGTACCACTTCGGCCCGTATCTGGCCATGCATGGAGCGCAGAGAGTCAATCGCGCCATAGTCAAGATAACGGCGGTATACAAATGGACGGATGATTTTTTCCAGGGCAGCGATATCATCATCTTTACCCGTCATTGCCCTGGCCTTGACCCAGGCATAACGTTCCCATTCGCGACCCTGTATCAGGAAGTATTCTTCTATCATATTGAAGCTGGCTACCAGCGGGCCAGAGGCGCCATTCGGGCGCAAGGCCATATCTACGCGAAAGCTATAACCATCTTCGGTTACTTCAGAGATGGCGGCAATGAGCTTTTTACCCAGGCGGCTGAAGTATTCGTGATTGGACAAACTGCGCTGTGCCGGGTCTGTGGTCCTGGTTTCACCATCTTCTGCGTAGCAAAAAATCAAGTCTATGTCAGAAGAGACATTTAATTCATAACCACCCAGCTTGCCCATGCCGAGCACGATCATGGCTTGCTCCCTTGCGCTTTCCTCGCCTATGGGTATGCCATGCATGGCCTGCATTTCGGCATTCAAGGCTTGCAGGTGCTGTTGCACGACAAAGTCAGCAAACAGGCTGATCGTTGTCACAACTTCATTGAGGTCAGCTTGCCCGCACAGGTCGCGTTTGATCAGGTTGCACACCACGAGTTTGCGCAAGCGGCGCATGGCTTTGTTAAGACTGGCACCCTGGCATATTTCTTTTTGTAAAAACTGCGCAAAATGCTCCGTGCTCAAGGATAATTCAGAAACTTGCTGCAATTGCTCATTTCGGCTGGCATCTGCCTCCATGCAATGAGTAAAAAAACGGGAAGCTTGAAGAATTTCGGTCTGTATTGCAGTGCTTGCAGTCATAATAGATACAGTGTGGATGCCGTGTGGTCAGTATTGTATGGATTTTAAGCCATAAGGAGAGCAGCGGCTTGCCTGACTAATACAGATAGCCATAAATAAATCTATACTCCTAGGGAGTATGGAAAGTACGGCATGCAAGTGGTATGACTGGCAGTGCATAGTAAATTAATTAATAAAAGTACAATAAAGACAGTTTATTGAGCTGCCGTATGTTTACAAATTCGTGGTCTTGTTGTTTTGCTGTTCATATTGTGAGGATTTGCGCAAGAGTAATGAAAGTTTCCTGCAGGGAAATTCATGGTTCTTGCGCAAGTCTTACTTACAAACAAATTACATCTTGGCAATGACACAAGCAGATCAAGAAAACATTGCTAATACCTCAGTCGAGGACAACAGGCCTGGCCACTTTTGGCGGCTGTGTCGTTTCACCTGGCGTACCTGCGACAAGAGCCTGCGCTTTGCGCTCAAGCTGATACTGGCATTGTATTTCCTGTTTTGCATTCTGGTACTGGTGCTGCGCTATGTGGTATTACCCAATGTCGACAGATACAAGCCTGATATTGAACAGGCAATTTCGGCTTCATTAGGTAGGCAATTGCAGATTGCCAATTTGCATGCATCCTGGCAGGGGCTGAATCCGCAATTGCTGCTGGAAAATGTCGTCCTGTATGACAAGCAGGGCAAGCAGGCACTGGTTTTGCCTGAAGTCTCTGCCACCATGTCATGGTGGACCCTGGCAGTTGCTGATCTGCGTTTCGAGCGTATCGTCATCAACCAGGCTACACTGGATATCCTGCGAGAAGCGGATGGCAAATTCTATGTCGGCGGTTTTCATATTGACCCGGCAGCAGAAGGCAAGGGGCAGGGACTGGACTGGGTCTTGGCCCAGCATGAAGTCCTGATACGCAAGGCCAGCGTGCGCTGGACAGATAAAGTGCGTAATGCTGCCGAGTTGAATTTGCCGGATGTGAATTTCCTGCTGCAAAACCAGTGGCGGCATCATCGCTTTGCCTTGAAGGCGACGCCAGATGCCAGTCTGTCTGCACCACTCGATATTCGCGGTGATTTCCAGCATCCTGTCTTCGCCAAGAAAATTTCAGACTTCTCCTTGTGGACCGGAGATTTATATGTCGACCTGCACCGTACTGATCTGGCCGCGCTGAAGGCATATATAGATTATCCGGCCGACGTTAAAAAAGCCTATGGCTCCATCCGCGCCTGGATGTATCTGGATAAGGGCCGCCTGGCGGACCTGACTGCTGATTTGAGCCTGGCGGATGTCAAAGGTAAATTCCGTGCCGATTTGCCTGAGCTTGATGTGGCGCTGGTTAGCGGCCGTCTGGTCGCCAGTGAAACACATACAGCCAAGCAAAAGTTCTTTGCAGCGTTGACGGGAAAGGCTGGCCATAGTGTCTCACTCATCAATTTTTCCATGCGTACCCGCGATGGCCAGCAATTGCCCGCCACTACCATCAAGGAAACATTTACCCCAGGTGACAAGGGCCAGACTGAAAAAGTAGAGCTGTATGCCAAGACCCTGGATTTACAGACACTGGCAAATTTTGCAGAGCATTTGCCTTTGCCTGCCGATCAGCGCCAGATGATGCTGGATTTTGCACCTAAAGGACAGCTAAGGGACTTTACTGCCAAGTGGCAGGGTACTTATCCTGATGTTTCTTCATATAGTGTCAAAGGCCAGTTCATCGATTTGTCCATGACGGCACAAGCGGCGCAACTTGCCAGGGCAAAAACCGCGACTTCACCTGCCAAAGCGGCCGTGCCTGCCATCCCGGGCTTTGAGAATCTGTCAGGCAGCCTGGAAGCTAACGACAAGGGGGGCAGTTTTGTACTGGATTCAAAAGACTTGTCCCTGCGCCTGCCCAGCTATTTTGTCGATCCTCTCATGCCGTTTTCGCGCCTTAATATGCATGCGCAATGGCAGTTTGTCGAGCAGGATAAGCTGGTTTTTCAGATTCATAGAATGGATGTCCAGCAGGAAGGCATGCGTGCCGTTTTATCTGGCAAGCACATCATGTCAATGCGTCATGGTGCAGACGCGCAGCCGGGGGAAGTTGATTTCACTGGCAGTATTTCTGGTTTTGACCTGAAGCAGCTTGATCGCTATATCCCTGCTGCTGCAGAAGAACATTTAAGGCATTGGTTGCTCAATTCCATACTGGATGGCAAGGCTAATGATGTCAGTGTGCGTGTCCGGGGTGACCTCGCTCACTTTCCGTTTCATAACACGGATGGTAAGAAAGCCCATAAGGGTGAATTTCTGATCAAGGGTAATCTGGCAGGTGCCAAACTCGATTTTTCTGCCGGGGCATTGAATGAAGAAGGCAAACCTTTATGGCCAGTGATTGAAGATATCAAAGGTGGTTTTGTCTTTGACAAAGCCAGGATGGAAATTACTGGTGACACAGCCAAAACCCTGGGTGTGGACCTGAAGAAGGTGAAAGCCATTATCCCCGACCTGTCTTTGCATGGCGCAACATTGAATATAGATGGCGCTGTCAGTGGCAGCCTGCAAAATATGCTGGCTTACGTTACGGCCAGCCCAGTCAGTGGCTGGCTGGGACATTTTTTGAAGGAAGCAAAAACCTCGGCACCAGCAGCTTTGCAACTGAAACTTCAATTGCCCTTGCAGCATCTGATTGAATCCAAAGTCCTGGGCATTTTGCAGTTTGCGAACAATGATGTGCTCTTGCAGCCTGGCATTCCCCAGGTGACAGGCTTGAACGGCAAGCTTGAATTCAATGAAACTGGCGTCAATCTGGGAACATTGAAGGGCATGACACTTGGCGGCCCGGTGCAAATTACAGGTGGCTCGCAAAAGGATAATAGCGTCAAGGTCAGACTGGATGGTATGGTCACGGCTGAAGGCCTGCGCAAAATCATGCCAGCTTCCATGGCAGACAGTATGGCTGACCGTATCAGTGGCAGTAGTAAATACACTGCCAGCATCCACGTAAAAAAACGTCAGCCAGAGATCATGATTGATTCCAGTCTGGCTGGCATGGTTTTGAATTTTCCTGCACCCTTGAAAAAGAGTGCAGCTGAAGCCATGCCCCTGCATTTTGAATTACTGCCCCAGGCTGGGATGGATGCACAGACTTTGCGCGATGAAATCCGGGTTAATCTGGGTGCCGCCATCAATGCCAGGTACTTCCGCCAAAAACAAGGCGCTGCGCCCTGGCAGGTCTTGCGCGGTGGTATAGGTGTGAATGCCCCTGCACCAGAGCCAGACAGTGGCTTGAATGCGAATATAGAACTCAAGTCGCTCAATATAGATGAGTGGCGGCGTCTGATGTCGCCGGTTGGCGGAACAGTGCAGGCTGGAGTTGTCGCTGAACGGGATAGTGCAGAAGTTGACCTGTCGCCCTATATCACACCAACCACCATGGCTGCGAGAACCCCGGAGCTGCATATTATGGGCAAGCAACTAGAAAACGTTGTGGTAGGTGTTTCACGGCAAAATAAAATCTGGCAGGCGAACATCCATTCGAACCAGGCGGCCGGTTACCTGACCTGGAACGAGGGTGTCAATGGCCAAGGCGTGGGAAATGTGACGGCGCGATTAAGCAATCTCATCATCCCGCAGTCCGCTGCTACCGATGTCAGTGAATTGCTGGAAGGGAAAAATACCACCGCCCAAATACCGGGCCTGGATATCATTGCCGAAAATTTTGAATTGCTGAACAAGAAGCTTGGACATCTTGAACTGCAGGCCGTCAATCAAGTCAATAGCCAGGGTGGTGGGCGTGAATGGCTGATTAATAAATTACTGTTGAGAAATGCCGATGCCGATTTCAATGCCAGTGGCAAATGGGCCAGCCAGGGTGGTGATGGACGTACGCAGCTCAATTATGTCCTGGATATAGCGAACTCTGGCAAATTGCTGGAGCGTCTGGGTTTTGCTGACGTCTTGCGTGGTGGCAAGGGCAAACTCGAAGGTGAAGTGCACTGGAATGGTTTGCCATTTGCGATGGATATTCCCAGCATGAACGGGCAAATCAAAATGGTGCTTTCCAGCGGGCAATTTTTGAAGGTAGACCCTGGTGCTGCGAAATTGCTGGGGGTGCTGAGTTTGCAGTCACTGCCGCGTCGTCTGACGCTGGATTTTCGCGATGTGTTTTCTGATGGCTTTGCCTTTGATTCTATAGCGGGAATTGCGCAGATACAGCAAGGTGTGGCAAAAACAGATAATCTTAAGATGTTGGGCGTCAATGCCACTGTGTTGCTGCAGGGGAATGCTGACATTGTGCATGAGTCTCAGGACTTGAATGTCACTGTGATCCCGGTCGTGAATGTAGGGACAGCTTCGGTAGTATATGGCCTGGCGGTGAACCCTGTTATCGGGCTTGGCACCTTTCTTGCACAGCTGTTTTTGCGTGAACCTTTGAGCAAAGCGTTTACTTTTGAATACAAAGTCAGTGGTTCATGGAAAGAGCCCACAGTGACAAAAATTGATAACCGTGACAGTTCTTCGGCAAATATCAAGGCAGCCAGCAAGCCCTGAGTATGGAGTAAGCCCGGATCGAACCATCACCAGACAATGAGGTAGATATGAAGATTGCAGCAATACAAATGATCTCCACACCCGTGCCGACGGAAAACATTGCAACGGCCAGGCGTTTGATGCGGGAAGCGGCTGCAGCCGGTGCGAAACTTTTGCTGTTGCCTGAGTATTGGCCACTGATGGGTTTGCATGAAACCGACAAGGTCGATATCGCAGAAGAAGCCGGGCAGGGCCCTTTGCAAGCTTTTATGGCCGATATGGCCCATACTCTGGGTGTCTGGCTAATAGGCGGCACCATTCCTTTGCAGGCACCAGATGTCACCAAGGTCTTGAATACGACGCTGGTCTACGACCCGCAGGGCCAGCAAGTTGCACGCTATGACAAGATCCACCTGTTTGGCTTTAGCAAGGGCGAAGAGTCGTATGAAGAAGCCCGCACCATCGTGGCTGGTGAACAGGTCAGCAGCTTTGACGCAGGTTTTGGCGCGGTTGCGCTGTCGATTTGCTATGACTTGCGCTTTCCTGAACTGTTCCGCGCACTTGGCGCGTGTTCCCTGATCGTCGTGCCTGCGGCATTTACTTACACGACAGGCCAGGCACACTGGGAAATACTCTTGCGCGCCCGTGCCATAGAAAACCAGTGCTATGTACTGGCTTGTGGCCAGGGCGGCAAGCATGTCAATGGCCGCCGTACCTGGGGACACAGCATGTTAATTGACCCGTGGGGCAAGGTCGTGGATGTACTGGACGAAGGCGAAGGTATCGTCAGTGGTGATGTCGATGAAAGCCTCATCGCCAGCATACGTGAAAGCCTGCCAGCTTTGCGCCATCGCAAATTATAAGGCTGATCCAGATATAAGCAGGCAGCACCGTGCGCAGGCTAACCCAGTGAAGCCTGCAGATGCTCTACAATGTAAGTGTGTGCGCCAGTGTTGGTTACTCTTTTAGTCCTTCGTGACCAACAGTGCGCTGTTGATTTGCAGTATAAATAAATTATATGACTCCATTTGATCCCGCTATTAGCCATCTCGCCATTGCACGCGATATTTTGCTGACCCCTTTTGGTCTGGACGAAGCCAAGCTCAGCAAGGTGCTGGGCACGATGTTCACCCACAAAGTGGACTATGCCGACCTGTATTTCCAGTTCACCCGCAATGAGGGTTGGAGCCTGGAAGAGGGCATAGTCAAGACTGGCAGTTTTTCCATCGATCAGGGTGTGGGCGTACGTGCCATATCTGGCGACAAGACGGCATTTTCTTATTCCGACGAAATTTCAGAGCAAGCCCTTTTTGATGCAGCCAAGGCTACCCGTACCATAGGCCGTCAGGGTGCAGGCAAAATCCAGGTTGCATCCAGTTTGCGCGGGGTCGATAACCGCTCTTTGTATTTGCGTGATGATCCACTGCATTCCATGGATGCCAATCAAAAAGTCCAGTTGCTGGAAAAGCTGGAAAAAATAGCCAGGGCTAAAGATCCGCGCATAGTCCAGGTCATGGCCAGTGTAGCTGGTGAATATGATGTGGTGCTGGTGGCGCGCAGCGATGGTGTCATGGCTGCCGATATCCGTCCTTTGGTTCGCGTCTCGCTGACTATCATTGCCGAGCAAAATGGCCGTCGTGAAATGGGTTCCAGCGGAGGTGGTGGCCGCTATGATTACTCGTATTTCACTGATGCCCTGCTGGAGCAATATGCTGATGAAGCAGTGAAATCTGCCCTGGTGAATCTGGAAGCCCGTCCGGCCCCGGCTGGTCCCATGACTGTGGTGCTAGGCCCTGGCTGGCCAGGCGTATTGCTGCACGAAGCAATTGGTCATGGTCTGGAAGGTGATTTCAACCGCAAGGGGTCGAGCACTTTCTCTGGCCGTATAGGTCAGCGTGTGGCTGCCAAAGGCGTGACCGTGGTCGATGACGGCACCATGCTGAACCGCCGCGGCTCCCTGAATATGGATGATGAAGGCAACCCTACCCAATGCACCACATTGATAGAAGATGGCATCCTGAAAGGCTATATGCAGGACACCATGAATGCCCGTCTCATGAAAATGCCGGTGACCGGCAACGCCAGACGTGAGTCCTTCGCTCACCTGCCGATGCCGCGTATGACCAATACCTATATGCTGGCTGGCGATAAAGATCCTGAAGAAATCCTGGCATCTGTTAAAAATGGTCTCTACGCTGTCAACTTTGGCGGTGGTCAGGTCGATATAACAAATGGCAAGTTCGTTTTTTCAGCCAGCGAAGCTTACATGATAGAAAACGGTAAGATCAGCTATCCAGTCAAAGGCGCTACCCTGATTGGCAATGGTCCTGAAGTCTTGAATCATGTCAGCATGATAGGCAATGACTTGCGCCTTGATTCAGGCATTGGTGTGTGCGGTAAAGAAGGGCAGAGCCTGCCAGTAGGTGTGGGCCAGCCGAGTTTGCGTATAGAAGGTTTGACAGTGGGTGGAACTGCCTGATGCCAGGTGTCAAACCAAGTATTGACAACCAGGAGTTGCACGCATGATAGTCATCGCCATCGTCTCTGCGAAAGGCGGGGTCGGCAAGACCACGATTACCGCCAATCTGGGTGTGGGTATGGCACAGCGCGGCTTTCCTGTCACCATTCTCGATCTTGATCCGCAAAATGCCATGCAATGGCATCTCGGTGGTTTGGAGCAGGATGAAAGCAATGGCATCAGTCTTCTGACTGCTGCCCGCGCAAAACTGATGGATGCCTGTTATACCAGCCCGTTTGGCGTGAATTTCGTGCCTTTTGGTAATGGTGGTGAAAAGCAGCGTATGCGTTTCGAAAACTTGCTGGAACAGCAGGAACCCTGGTTGCGTAAAAAATTGCAAGCCGCCAAATTGCCTGCAAATGCCATCGTTTTGCTGGATACCCCGCCTGGCCCCTCTGTATATCTGAAGCAGGCTATTCATGCTGCTGACTTTTTGCTGGTCGTGGTGCTGGCAGATGCGGCCTCTTATTCAACCTTGCCTGAGATGGAAGAGCTGATTTCCACTTACGGTCATAGAAACCAGGCTGACATCGGTTCTGCCTATATCGTTAATCAAGGTTCACAACGGCAACTGGCGAAAGATGTACTCACCCTGATTGCCGACAGGCTGGGTGAGCGCATGGTCCCCTTCATCGTTCAGGAAAGCCCTCAGGTTGAGGAAGCGCTGGCCTATGAGCGTCCAGTCCTGGAGTACAAGCCAGATAACCCTGCATCATTAAGCATACAAAAAATCATAGACTGGTTATTGACTGGCTTGAAGGGTGGACGCTGAGTTTGCTCAGGTCTGGATTGCATCAGATCCGGAGTGGAGGCATGAGGCAAAGTTGCCTGTCTCTGACGATAGCCTCGCTTTCGCTGGACGGGCAATCAAACCGTCAGCACATCTGTATTTTTCGATGACATATCGATGAAATAAGCAGCAAACTGAGGTGCTTTAGCGACGTAATTGTAAAAATGGTATTCAAGATAATTAAATATCTATAAATCCTTGATCTTATTATTAATTGTTGACATTTCACCATGCACATTGGCTGGACTAGCAATAATCGCGAGTGGTAAAGTCGCAACGAATCAACACTCTCTATGATTTGCGTGTCACGATAGTAGCCATAGAGAAAAAGTCAACGCAAGGGCCAAATCAGCATGTCGACAAATACTATTCGTTATTACGAAGAGCAGCAGTGCTCCAACCAGTGGAGATCTTTCCTGGGAGCATTTTCTGCGGAATTCGCATCCAAAGGCGAGCTGAGTGATCTGCGCGCATTCATGCATCAACTGGGCCGTACCATGGCCAAGGGTTTTCATGTGGCTGATGGGAGTAGCTTGCAAGCACTGGAAACATGCATGAACCAGGTCTGGTCAGAAATGAACTGGGGCTGGGTTGAGCTGGTAGAAGAAGCAGATGCTCTGGTGGTCGCTCATCATGCCTCGCCGCTGAAAGTGGCCTTTGGCGAACATTCACTGGACTGGTCACCAGCATTGCTGGAAGGTGTATATGCCCAATGGTTTGATGGCCTGGGAATGGACAAATCCCTGCGCCTGGTACAGCGTGCCGGGGTTTTTGAAGAAGGGCAGTTGTTTGTATTTGATTTGAAGAAGCAGGCAGAAGAACCGTCTTATTTCACACGTCGTTAATTTGATCTTGACGCTGCAAGTAACCGGAACTGGTGGATATTATGGATGATGATGTAAAAAATCTTTTTCAAAAATTTGGACAGTCGACTGAAGCTTATCGTGAAATCAACCGCGATGCAGATAGTGAACAGGCCAAACTGCGCTGGCCTTTATTGCGCGATGTCCACCTGCATTCAGGACCTGCACCTTCACGCGCCCATCACCATGAAGAAGAACTGGTTGCGCCAGCCCGGCACAATGAAACGCCATTTCGCTCAACCGCAGTCAAAACACCTGCTAGCAGGGTAACTGCAGCAAAGACGACTCCAACATCAACTTCAGCAGATATTCAAGCACATAGCAAACCAGCGGCACAATTATCTCTGAAGCAAATGTTGCTGCAGCAGGCAGCCGTGGAAGAGCAAGAACCAGAACCTGAAGTTGCACCGCCATTTTTGTCAAGGATCTTACCTGCTGCACCTAAACAAAACACGGCAACCCGCAAAGAATCTACTGGTGGAGGCTTGTTTTCAGGCAGATCGCAGGCAGCACCTGCGCGCGAAGCAGACGCTCCTGTGCATTCAGCACCAGTATCTGCTCCGGTGACAAGTGCACGCAAGCCTGTGATTCCGGCACCTGCGCCAACACCGGCATCGATTTTCATCCATAGCATACCTGCGGCACAGGTTGCGCATGTTGAACCTATTGCACCTGCAAATATACCTGCAAGACAAGTGCGTGCCAGTACAGAAGAAGTGCTCACTCAAAGAGTGGCAGCCAGGGCCTCTGCAAAAGATCAACCGGTCAGTGCTGTCTTTGGTCGCCTGGCGGGCAAACAGGAAGAAACCCGGCCAGTGGACACTGGCAGTAATTCATTTTTCAAAAAAATATTTAAACCATGAAGGTAGTTGCCGTCATTTCTCCCAAGGGTGGAGTAGGTAAAACGACAGTGACTGCCAACCTGGCGGCTTCATTGGCTCGTTTGGGCCCACGTATCAGCATCCTTGATCTCGATCCGCAAAATGCACTGAGATTGCATTTTGGCATGGCGCATGATGATGCCAGTGGCATCGCACAGCAAGATACCATGAGCGGTAGCTGGAAAGACGTCTTGTTTGAAAGTGCCTATGGTGTCGATTTTTTACCTTATGGCAGTGTAGATGAAGCACAGCGCGCTGTCTTTGAGCAGGAAATCAAGAGCAATCCCAAGTGGCTGTCACAACATCTCGCCAGCCTGGGTCTGCCAGAAAATAGTGTAGTGCTGATAGACACGCCACCTGGCCCCAGCATTTATTTGCAACAGGTATTGCATGCAGCGAATTATGCGCTGGTTGTTTTGAAGCCGGATGCCGCTTCATATTCGACCATACCGTCGATAGAGTCGCTGATTGATTATTATTGTGCTGATCGCAAAGAGTTTCTTGGCTATTGTTATTTGCTGAATCAGATGGACGCTGCAAAGCAATTGAGCCGGGATGTGTTTGGCATGTTGCGCAGCAGCCTGGGCAAGCGTTTCATCCCGGTGACGATACATAAGGACGAGGCAGTCAGTGAAGCATTGGCTTGCCAGACGCCAGTATCGTATTACTCCCAGCATTGCTCAGCCACCCATGATATGCAAGAGCTGACAGCCTGGCTGCAAACAAATTTCAGATTGGTTGAATAAATGCGTTCGATACTTAACTCCCGCTATCTCTACGGTCGCTTGAATGACCTGGGGCGTGCCATGGTCAACTGGCCGGGATGGGAACGCAAGACGCCACGCTTTTTGGCTTTGATGGTCGCAGTTTTCTTGTACTGGACCAGTATCAGTATCCCGCTGGATTTGCCTTTGCAAACCCTGTTTTCCATCATCATTTTCAGTGCCGCACTGTATTTGCGTCGCTATACTGGTACCCTGATATCGCTGGTCATGGTGATGTTTTCCATCAGCGCCACCAGCCGTTATATCTATTGGCGTATTACTTACACCATAGGCACGGACAACCTGATTGACCTGTTTTTTGCACTGGTGCTGATCATGGCAGAGGTGTATGCCTGGCTGGTGCTGTTGCTCGGTTATCTGCAGACTGCATGGCCCTTGAAGCGCAAACCTGTGATGTTGCCAGCCGATACTTCAACCTGGCCGACCATTGATTTATTCATTCCCAGCTATAACGAAGACCTGAGCGTGGTCAAGCCCACCGTGCTGGCGGCCATGGGCATAGACTGGCCCAAGGATAAACTCAATATCATTATCCTGGACGACGGCCGTCGTCCTGCCTTTGCCGAGTTTGCGGAATCTGTTGGTGTGCAATGTTTTACCCGAGCGGACAATAACCATGCGAAAGCGGGCAATATCAATGCTGCCCTGAAGCGCACTACGGGTGATTTTGTTGCCATCTTCGATTGCGATCACATGCCGACGCGCTCGTTTTTGCAATACACCATGGGCTGGTTTCTGGTTGATCCCAAACTGGCCATGGTACAGACCCCCCATCACTTCCTGTCGCCAGATCCGTTTGAACGCAATTTGCAAACTTTCCGCAATGTCCCAAATGAAGGTGAGCTGTTCTATGGCCTGATACAGGACGGTAATGATCTGTGGAATGCGACTTTCTTTTGCGGCTCCTGCGCCATTTTGCGCCGCACCTACCTGGAAGAAGTTGGTGGTATTGCCGTTGAAACGGTAACTGAAGATGCGCACACCGCCTTGAAAATGCAGCGCCGTGGCTATAACACTGCCTACCTGGCTTTGCCTCAGGCTGCTGGCCTGGCTACCGAGAGTTTGTCTGCCCATGTTGGTCAGCGTATCCGCTGGGCGCGCGGTATGGCGCAGATTTTCCGTACCGATAATCCCTTACTGGGCAAGGGCCTGACCTTCGGGCAGCGGCTATGTTACAGCAATGCCATGCTGCATTTCTTTTATGGCTTGCCACGCATGGTGTTCTTGCTGGCCCCCTTGTCATATCTGTTCTTTGAAGTCCATATCATCAAGGCGACGGCCTTGTCGATTGCAGCATATTCCTTACCCCATCTGCTGCATGCCAACCTGACCAACTCACGTATACAGGGTGCGCACCGGCATTCCTTCTGGGCCGAGGTGTATGAGGCAACCCTGGCCTGGTATATCTTCCGTCCTACGCTGGTTGCCCTGATCAATCCAAAACTGGGTAAATTCAACGTGACTGCCAAAGGTGGTCTGGTGGAGCATGAGCATTTTGACTGGACCATTTCCAAACCCTATCTGATCATGCTGGGCATGAATATTCTGGGTTTCTTTGTCGGGATAGGGCGGGCTTTGTGGTGGAATACCTATGAGCTTGATACTGTCATCCTCAACATGCTGTGGACTATTTATAATCTGGTTATTCTGGGCGCCACCCTGGCAGTCGCGACCGAATCCAAGCAGGTCAGGCGCACTCACAGGGTCAGGGCAGTATTGGGTGCTACCCTGCGTTTGAACAACGGTCACTCCATTGTTTGCCGCACGGAAGATTTCTCCATGGGAGGCATGTCTTTCCGTGTGCCTGAAGGTTTTCAGATGCAGAAAGATGAGGACCTGATGATTTCGCTGTATGGCACCAATGGGGAATCGGTTTTCCCGGCCAAGACAGTGTTTTTCAAGGAGGGCCTGCTCAGCGTGCAGTTCCTGCCGCTGGATTTGCAGCAAGAAATGGATTTGATTAATTGCACGATAGGCCGCGCCGACGTCTGGCTGAGTTGGTCAAACGACAGGGACATTGATCATCCCTGGAATGGATTGAAAGAAATCGCTTACCACAGCATGCGCGGATTCAGCAGGTTTGGTACCAGCATCAAGCAATACGTAGTGGAAAGAACGGAACATATGAATAAAATAAATGAGGCGTCCATCGTGAAAACCATACGGGCTAAATTATCGCGCAAAGGTAGTACAACAGCGCTGGCCATCCTTTGCGGCCTGACCGCTGTTGCTCATCATGATGATGTGCTGGCGAAATCCAAGCGCGCCAGTGCCACGGCAACAGCAGAGCCCGTGGTCACTGAAAAATTGGCGCTAGAGGATTTGCAACCAACTTCAGTAGTTGGTGGGCAAAAGACCTATAACATCAGCCTCAAGGACATGGTCGGTGTCGGTTCCAGTGTTGAATTACGTGGTACCGAAGGCGAGCGCTCTTTCCCCTTTACCGTACGTAGTGATGAAGTGATTACGGCAGCCAAAGTCAAATACGGCATCGCCTATTCTCCTGCCTTGCTGCCTGATCTCTCGCATATCCAGGTACTGGTCAATAATGAGCTGGTTAGCGTGGTGCCGCTGCCGAAAGAAACATCCAAGGGCATAGTCCGCGAAGATGTCATTGATCCGCGTTTTTTTGCTGATTTCAATCAGCTCAGCTTCAAGCTGATAGGCCATTACACCAGGGATTGTGAAGACCCTTATCACTCCAGCCTATGGGCCAAGGTCAGCCATACCACCAATCTGGAATTGACCGTATCGCCACTGACATTGGCAAACGACCTGGGCATGTTGCCGGCGCCGTTTTTCGACAGGCGTGACAATAAGCTGCTGGAATTACCCTTCGTATTGCCAGCCACGCCTTCACTGGAAGTCTTGCGCAATGCAGGTATCGTGGCTTCCTGGTTTGGCCATTTGTCCTCGTATCGTGGCGCACGTTTCCCTATCGAAGCCAATACCCTGCCACGTGGCAATGCTGTCCTGTTTGCTACCGCCAATGAAGCTCCGGCTGGCGTGACATTGCCAGCGATAGCCGGGCCTACCCTGGCCATCATGGTCAATCCCGCCAATCCAAAAGCAAAATTATTGCTGGTGCTGGGGCGTGATGTAGCTGAGCTGAAGATAGCAGTGCAGGCATTGACCATGGGCCAACTGGCTATGTCTGGCGAGTCTGCCCTGATCAAAAATCTGAAAGAGATAGACGCCCGCAAACCTTATGATGCGCCAAAATGGCTGCCGACTGACAGACCAGTCAAATTTGGTGAACTGGCAGCACCGCCAGCTTTGAAAGTAAATGGCCTGACACCAGACATTATCAAGGTCAATTTGCGGGTTGCACCGGATCTGTTCACCTGGCAAAAAGAAGGCGTGCCTATCGATCTGCGTTATCGCTTCACACCACGTCCTACTATCGATAAATCAACCCTGAACATTGGTATTAATGACGAGTTCGTGCGCTCTTTGCCTTTGTCTGGTGGCCAGGTAGATAAGGGCAAGATCAAGGAATCGGTCATGCTCTTCTTCAAGGATGGCCAGCGTTATGCCCAGGATGAAATCCAGGTGCCGACTTTCCGTATCGGCGCAGAAAACCAGTTGCAGTTCCACTTCTTTTACGACTACCCAAAACAGGGCGCATGTAAAGATGTGTATCTGGACAATGTGCGTTCTGCCGTAGACCCGGATTCGACGATCGATTTCTCCAATATGCCGCACTATGCTGCCATGCCTAACCTGGCATATATGGCCAATGCAGGCTTCCCGTTCACCCGTATGGCTGATCTGGCACAAACAGCCATCGTCATGCCCGACAGGCCTAATACCCAGGAAATGGAATTGTTCCTCAACGTCATGGGCCGCATGGGTGAATCCACTGGTTACCCTGTACTGAACAGCACCCTGATCCGCAGTGCAGACGTAGAAAAACATAGCGACAAGGATTTCCTGTTGATAGGCACGAGCGGTAATTTACCTTTGCTCAAGCAATGGTCAAAATACATGCCCATGAGCATGGATGAAAATGGCAACCGCCTGCAGTTACCAACCGGCTTCCTGCGTCTGGTAACACGCTGGGCTGGCCGCGATCTCGACAGCATGGAACGCCATGCCGGTGAAATGCTGGCCAAGACTGGCAATGCCTTTGGCGCAATGATGCAGTTTGAATCGCCCTTGTCTAGCGGCCATAGCGTCATCGTCATGACATCTGGCGACTCTGCCAGTTTGTCTGATCTGACCACGGGTTTGAACAAGGCTGATTTGCGCAGTAAATTCCAGGGTGACCTGGTCTTGATCAAAGGTGAGCGCATAGCCAATGCGCAAATTGGTGACACTTATTATTCAGGCAGTCTGCCATGGTGGACCTGGATCAAATGGCATTTGTCTACCCAGCCTTTCGTCATGATTATTTTCCTGATGCTGGCTTCACTGATTGCTGCGACCATGTTGTTCCGCTTCCTGCGTAAAAAAGCGGCATCCCGTCTGGCACTCGAAGATAAAAAGAAATAATTAAGTATATTTAGGGCAAGTCACGAGGGCAGCGTTCTATCTGAAGATCAAATCAGTAAGATAGCGCTGCCCGTTTTGCTCTGTTAAAGTAAAAACTGGATAACAGTGCTGATTTTCTGAGGTGCGATCAAGAACAGGGCTCACAGAAAAAAGCGATCATCAGGGGATGTAAATGGTCTTGAAGAAAAAAGCGGTGGTATTGGCGCTTTTGACGGTTTTTTTTGAGAGTGGAACTGCGTTCGCGCAATCAGCATTGACGCAGCAATTGAAAGAGCAGGCGCAGTTCTGGCAACAACGTGGCCGAGATGATAATGCGGCAGATGCCTGGCGCAAGTTATTAAAGGTTGATGCCAATAACATTGATGCCCTGATGGCCTTGTCCATACTGGAAGCCAAGGCAGGCAATCCGGAACAGGCCAAAACATATTTCGCCCGTCTGCGTGGCACGCAGGCGACCAGCGCACAGGTGCGCAATGTCGAACAGGCTTTGCGTAAAGGCAGTGATGGTGGTATCGGCCAACTGGAGAATGCCCGCAAACTGGCCAAGCAGGGTGATACAGAAGCCGCCGCCGATGCCTACAAGCAGATAGGTGACCCGTCCAAACTCAAGGGCGATGCCGCCTTTGAATACTTCCAGGTGCTGGCCGGGACAAAGAATGGTTATGCCGAAGCCCGCAAGGGGCTGGAAAAACTCAGCAAGGAAAATCCGGCAAACAATAAATATGCCCTGGCCTATGCCCAGGCGCTGACCTATCGTGAACCCAGCCGTGTAGAAGGCATGGCCTTGCTGGAAAACCTGGGTAGCAAAGCTGATGTCGGCAAGCAGGCGACAGAGTCCTGGCGCCAGTCCTTGAGCTGGATGGGCCTGAAGCCGGAAAACGCCAAGTATTTCAGTCACTATCTCGACAAACATCCCGATGACCAAATTATCAGAGACAGGCTGGCGGCTTTGTCCAGGCCAGCACAGGTTACTGCACCCTCAGCAGCCCCTGTGGTGGCTGTTGCATCGCTAGCTGCACCGGTAGCAAAGGCAGCCGAGAAAGTAGAAAAAACTGCAAAAGCAGAAAAGCCGGAAAAAGCTGAGAAAGCCGAGAAAGCTGAAAAAGCCACTCCAAAACCCAAGCCAGTCGCAGAAAATCCCATAGAAAAAGGCCGTGTCGCAGGTTTCAAAGCATTGGATGACAATGATATTGAAGCGGCAGAAACCGAGTTCCAGGCCTTGATCAAAAGCCACCCTAAAAACCCTATCGGTTATGGTGGCATGGGTCTGGTCAAGATGCGCCAGGAAGAATTTATCGAGTCCCGCGGCTTCCTGCACAAGGCAGTTGAATATTCACCATCGCAATCCAAGGATCAGTGGCAACAGGCCTATGATGATGCCAGCTATTGGGCAACAGTCTCAGAAGCCAGGAATGCCTTCGAGGATGGTGACAGCGTCAAGGGCATAGGTTTCTTGCGCAAGGCGATTGCCCTCAATGGCAAGGAGCCTGCCGGTATCCTGCAACTGGCTGATGCCTTGCAGGCTGAAAATGATCTGAAAGGCGCGGAAGAAAATTATCGCCGCGTCCTCGATGCAGACAGAGCCAATATCCGCGCACTGGATGGTGTGATTGGTGTGCTGGTTTTGCAAAAACGCATTACAGATCTGGAAGCGCTGAGCAGCATCATGCTGCCGCGCCATCTGGCGATCATCGCCAATCTGAAATCAGAAGACTTATGGAACAAAGCCAAGGCGGCTGAAGCGGCTGGTGACATCAACACAGCACAAAAAATGCTGGAAGATGCCATCATGATCAAGCCGGATAATGCCTGGCTGCGCATGGCACTCGCCAGAATTTATCTGAAGCGTGAGATGCCAGGGCAGGCCAGGGCGCTTATTGAAGCCATGACCAATGTCGAAGCACCGGACCCTGAAGCTTTATATGTCAGCGCCTTGCTCAGTGAAATGCAGCAATTCTGGTGGGAAGCATTGAATACGCTGGAGAGAGTCCCTGCAGCCTCACGCAAAAAAGAAATGGTGGACCTGCAAAAACGCCTGTGGATCAGGGTGCAGATAGACAGGATCACGCTTCTTGCCAAACGCGGCAATACTGCCATGGCCAGGGATATCCTGGCGAATGTGGAACAGGTTGCCGGTAACGACATGGAATTTACCGGCACCATGGCCAATCTGTATATACAGTTGGGGAATACCGAGCGTGGCTATGCCATGCTGCGTCAGGCCGTACAAAATACACCGAAACCTGCAGCTGGCTTGCTGTTGCAATATGCGGGTACTTTGATGCAGGCGAATCAGGAAGGTGAGCTTGAAGCTGTCATGCGCAGAGTCGCTGCCATGCCCAATTTGCAGGAAGCCGAGATTACCGCTTTCACGCAATTGCAAAGAGTGCTGGCCATGCGCTATGCCGAGCGCGCCCGTGAAGCAGGGAATTATGCCAATGCCTATGCCTATATTCAGCCCATGCTGATTGCAGACCCTGAAGACCATATGTTGTTGCTGACACTGGCACGCATTTATACCGCTTCTGGTGACAGTGCTTCGGCCCGGGAATTGTACGTCAAAGTACTACAGAGTGACCCTGAAAATGCAGAGGTCTTGCAAGGCCTGGTGTATGCAGCGATGGAAGCCAGGGATTTTACCAATGCTGAAAAGTACCTGGGTGTTTTGCTGATCCAAGAACCTGATAATCCACGTTATTTGTCGCTGGCTGGCAATGTCGCCAGGGCGCAGGGCAATAATAGCCGCGCTCTCAGTTATTTCAAAAAAGCGTTGGCGATGGAGCAGGCACAAAGAACCGTGGTCGGTTCCGGCCCGAATGGCTTGCGCCTGGTGGATACTGCACCAGCCAGCACGGTCAGCGACTTCAAGGTCAATCCCTTTGCTGACCGTAAGCCAACAGGTGCTTCACAGGTAGGGCAACCGCAATTAAAAATGGTTGCGCCAAACGCAGCGCAGGGACCGGTATTGAAGGAAACACCGGGTGGCAATCAAAATGGGAAGCAGGGCGCAAACTACACTGGCGGCATCTTTGCCCCGGTTGGCAAACCTTTGTCACCGCAATCTGCACCAGCGGCTGCGCCGCTCAATAATGTTGCGCCTGCAGTCGTTGCTCCCAGGGCGATCCCCAGCTTGCCAAGTTTGCCAGTGGCTCCTAAAACGCAGGCGGCCCCTGTCAGTGTTCCGGCAAATTTGACACCCACACCTGCCAGTGTTCCCGCAAGTTCAACACCGCCTGTCAAAACACCAGCCAGCCCGACCGGGATTTTGCAGCCAGCCTTGCCCAAGGCAGTGGGCGCTCCGCCAGACCCTAATCGTGAGCGGCCAGATACCTATAGCAATGGTGCGAGCATGCAAAGCCCTTATCCTGCAGGGCAGACCATGCTGGCACAATATACCCAGGCGACGCCTTACATACCACCCCGGGTAAGCAATACTGCGCCAGTCGCTGTGCCACAACAATATGCCGCAGCGAACAGCAATTATGCAAC
>Ga0207952_1000440_pt1 | contig 34332 bp, 29 predicted proteins | sample SubbioR12Aug_8Ca_FD_184831 | JGI IMG/M metagenome (GOLD analysis project Ga0207952, IMG submission 184831) | Serpentinite rock and fluid subsurface biosphere microbial communities from McLaughlin Reserve, California, USA - CR12Aug_8Ca (SPAdes) | ecosystem: Environmental > Terrestrial > Deep... | reverse complement strand
AGTGTCGACGATTGAGCAAGGATTACGAGCTGATTTCTGATACGAGTGTAAACATGATATATTTGGGAATGACGAGGATTATGTCTAGGAGGATGAGTAAGTTAAATGGAATCCGTTAACAGTCTCTAAGAATATAGCTTCTCAAAATTAACTTTATAGTAGTTATAAATATTTTATTAAGTATTTGGTTTTTATTGCTTGTTTTGGTAGAATTTCCTGAAATTTTTAAGGAGGTGTTTTATGAATACAGTAGGCAAAGCTGTAGATAGTTTTTTAAATCAGATTGGTAATAAAACTTTAGCGGAAGAATATAGCGAAGTTCAAAAGTTGGCTGATCGCGTTAATTTGTTTGCAAAAATGGCGATGGTGGGAATTGGCTTCTTGGCTGTGATGTCCCTGGTTGCTTTCTCGCTCAGTGGTGTTCTTGTGTGGGGTGGCATGGCTTACCTTGCTAAGGAAGTTGTGTCGATTTCTGCAAATATGAGAGAGTTAACAGCATGGCATGAAGTGACGAATGCAGCTAAGGGTCTGGTTTCGCCGAATCCAGAAGCCAAAATCAGGATGGCGAGGATCGATCAGATCACGGAAGGGGCGCCAGTGGCTCGTGCAGTTTTGAAGTTCTTGTGTAAATAAGTCAATTTTCCTCTCTCTTTTTCGGAGAGAGGATTCTTTAGTTTAATTTAATTGTGTAGTAGCGCTGGAAGTTTTGGTGGCGCACGATGAGGATGATGTGCTTGCGGTCGCCTAAATCTTTCAGGGCGGTTTGGAAGTCGGCGACGTTGCGGATGGGCTTTTGGTTGCTGAGATTGGCGGCAATGCCGGTGATGAGATAGGTGGGTTTGAGGCCAGCGGCTGCAGCGGGAGAATTGGGTTTTACTTTGGCGATGACGACCCCTTCGACGTCAGAGGCGTAGCCGAGTTTGGAGGCCATATCGGGGGTGAGTGTTTCGATTTCTATTCCGAGTTTCTGGATCACTTCAGCAGAGAGGGCTTCGCCGTCCGAGAGCTCGCCTAGGAGAGCATCGAGGGTGAGGGTTTTGCCGCCGCGGAGGATTTTTAGTTTAATTTTTTGGTTGGGGGCCATCATGGCAATGTCGTTGCGGAGTTTGGCGACGTTCTTAACAGGTTTGTCGTTGTATTGGAGGATAATGTCCCCTTGCTGGATGCCGGCTTTAGCAGCGGGGGAGTCTTTGATGACTTCTGAGATGAGTACCCCTTCTTGCTTTTCGAGGCCTTGGGCGTCGGCTAGGTCCTTGTCGACGGGTTGGAGGACAACGCCGAGATAAGCGCGCTTGACGGTGCCTCCGTTCAGGAGTTGGCCGATAACGTGTTGAACCATCTTACTGGGGATCGAGAGTCCAATGCCTTGATAGCCTCCACTGCGTGAAAAGATGGCGGTGTTGACGCCGATGACTTGTGATTGGAGGTTGAGGAGGGGGCCGCCCGAGTTGCCGGGGTTGATGGCGGCGTCGGTTTGGATGAAGTCTTCGTAGGAGGCGAGGCCGACGTCCTGTCGTCCTTTGGCGCTGACGACGCCAACGGTGAGGGTGGCTTCCAGGCCAAAGGGATTGCCGATGGCAACAACCCATTCGCCCACTTTCAGGGTGTCGGAGTCGCCAAAGGTGAGAAAGGGGAGGGAGTTTTCTTCGATTTTAAGGAGAGCGAGGTCGGTGCGGGGGTCAGTTCCTTTGATGGTGGCGGGATATTCTCTGCCGTCATTGAGGAGAACGGTGATTTGTGTGGTGTCTTGGATGACGTGGTTGTTGGTGACGATGTAGCCGTCTTGGCTAATGAGAAAGCCAGAGCCGCCGGTCATCTGCGGCTGTTGCTGCTGGGGTTGGAGGTTGGGGCCAAAAAATCTGCGGAAAAATTCGTCGCCGTAAGGGTCCATGGAGATTTCGGTGGATTTCACTTGCGCTTTGATGAAGACGGTGGCAGGCATGGCGTTGTCGGCAATGTAGGTAAAGGCTTTGGAGGATTCTTCAAGAAAATTAGCGCCCGCAGTTGCTTTAGGTCCTTCTGCGGCAGTAAGAGAAAGGGCGAGGAGAAGAAGGGTAAAAATTTTCATGCAACCCAGAATAGTGGATGGGATACTAATTTTCAATAGGGAGAATGGGGAGAGGGGGTTTGAGTTTTTTAGATTCTTTTTTGTAGAGCTCTTCGCCTAAGAAGGTAACGAGAATGGGTTCTTGCGTGAGGAGTTCTTGGACGGCGGCGGAGATTTGGGAGGAGGTGGCGGTGAGGATTTGCTGACGAAAGTTTTGGCGGATGTCATAGGTCCTGCCGGCACGGTGCCAGGTGTAGGCTGTGAGGGCTCGATTGCCGGGAGGGACGGGGGCGTCCAAAGTTTGGAGAGAGCCAAATTTTGCATCCTCTAGGTCGCGCTTAGTGAAGGCGCCAGAGGCAATCTTTTCAAGGGCTTTGCGGAAGGTGTGGATGGTTTTGGAGAGGTTGGGGTCGCGGTAGGAATAGAGATAGAAATTGCCAGTGGCGGGGGCGTAATTGGCTCCACTGCCATAGGCGCCTCCTTTTTCTCGGATTTCTTTGTGGAGGAAACAGTTGTCGAGGAGTTCGGTGGCGAGAAGAAGGTGAGGAGAGTGGAGGTGTGTGCGAGTGGCGGAGGCGGTGAAGGCTACGGGGGCGCCGATGAAGCGGGCTTGTGAGGAAATTTTAGGGAGGGGATAGTCGCCTTGCCAGAGGGGGCCTGTTTGGGTGGGGAAGGAGGGAATGTTGAGACGGGCGAATTGGTCGGCGTCACAGGAGAGGACGAGATGGGGCGGATTGATGGCAAGGGCTGTTTTTTGGATGCGAGCGAGTTCTTGGGGGAGTGATGCGGGGTTTTTGCTCCAGGTTTGGACGGCGCGGAAAAAGGGGAGGCCGCTCCATTGATCATTGAGGAATGCGGCGGGAGAGAGGCCGCTGAGGGCAGTTTGGGTGGCGTAGGTGAGGGCGTTTTTGGTGAGGCGGTTTTGGAGCGCGGTCCAGAGTTGGGCGAGGAGTTCTTGGATGCGGGGAGTGTCGGTGCAATGGGCGCCGCGGGCAAAGTCGGCGAGGAGGGACAGGAGTTGGGGGCCGTTTTTGTCGAGGGCGTTGCCTCGCAGGGTGAGAGAGGGGCGACAGAGGTTGGGGTCGTTTTCTTGAATGTGGAGAGAAAGGGTGGCGCTGAGGCCGCCGGTGTGGGCTTGTTTGCGGGCGAGGGTGTCGGCGTAGGTTCTGCCGCCGCAGCCGAGTTCGGTGAGGAAGCGGGTGTAGAGGGAGAGGAGGGGAAGGTCGGCGAGAGGAATGTAAGGCAGGTCGTAGACGAGGTCGGCATAGAGAATTTTGTTGGTGAAGCAGGCGTGATGGAAGATGTTTTTGTGTTGGGTGAGAGGGAAGTCGCGAGCGTTGGGGGGTACGTCGCGAAGGGAGAGTTTGGGGAGGCAGGCAAGGGACTGCGATTCGATGGTTTCTTGGTAGGCGTTGAGGGCGGTGGTTTGTTCGAGGAGCGATTGGGGATTGATGTGAGGTCGGAGCCTCGTGAGTCGTTGTTCTTCTTCGAGCTTTTCTTTGGCGTCGAGTTGGGGATCGGGATGGAGTGTGACTTGGACAAAGTGGGGGTTGTTGAGGAGGTGTTTACGAAGGAGCGAGGGGAGATAGTCTGGGTCTTGGAGGCGGTTTCGGAGGTCATCGAAGAGGGAATGGATGAGGAGTCCGTGCTCAGGGGCGCCGCCGTGTTGCAGGGGAAGGCAGCTGCGGAAAAAGAGGGTGAGGCCAAAGGGCATCCCTTCGGCGCCAATTTCTGTGCGCTCAAATTCAAGTTGGTGCAGGGAGGCTTCGATTTCTTCTTTTGTGAATTGGATGTTTTGTAGTGTTTTAAAAATGAGTTCTTTGAGGGGAGCGGCATCGGTGGCTTCACATCCTTTGCAGGTGAGGATGAAGGGAACTTCGCTCATTTCTGTATCGACCGAGGAGGCGACTTGGGTGCAGTGGCCCGATTGGAGGAGGGCTTTTTTGAGAGGGGAGATGTCGGTGTCGGTGAGGAGGCTGTCGAGGAGACAGAGGGCGAGGGTTTCGCTTTGGTTGGTGAGGGGGGTGGTGAGCCATGCAAAGGCGATGATGCGCTTTTTTTCGAGCGATTCGGTGGGGGCGACAGGATAGTGTCCTTCGGCTGCGATCGGGGCTGTAAAGCGCTTTTGGAGGGGCAGAGGAGGGAGGAGAGGGATCTTGGCGACGCCTTCGAGAGCGTGCTTTTCAAGAAAGTCGAGGTGGCTGGAGAGGGGAAGGCCTCCGTAGAAAAAGAAGAGACAGCGTGAGGGATGGTAGAAGCCTGCATGGAATTCTTTCAGCTCTTCGTAGGTGAGAGAGGGGATGACTTTGGGGTCGCCTCCCGAATTGAGGCCGTAGGGAAGGTCGGGAGTGAGGTGATGCATGAGGACTTCCCAAAGGCGGCTTTCGCTGCTGCTCATGGCTCCTTTCATTTCGTTGTAGACAACTCCTTGAAACTGAAGGGGGCTGGAGGGATTTTTGGGGTCAGAGAGTTCGAGGCGGTGTCCTTCTTGTAGGAAACTGAGGTGTTTGAGTTCGGGATGAAAGACTGCATCGAGGTAGACTTCGAGGAGATTGTAGAAATCCTTCTTTACTTGGGAGCTCGCCGGATAGCAGGTGAAATCTTGGCCGGTGAGGGCGTTCATATAGGTGTTGAGGCTGCGGCGCGTCATGGAGAAGAAGGGGTCTTTAATAGGGAATTTCTTCGAGCCGCAAAGAACAGTGTGCTCGAGGATGTGGGCAACGCCATTGGATTGGGTGGGGAGCGTCTGGAAGGAGAGGCAAAAGAGGTTTTCGGGATCGTCATTGGCGATGTGGAGGATGCGGGCCCCTGTGGGGGTGTGAACTGCTTCAATGAGAGTGGCTTGCAGTTCTTCGAGAGGAAGGTGTTTTGTGAAGAGAAAAGATTTGTACTTGGTTCCTACGGATGAGGTCATCCGCGTAGTATAGGAAATTATCTGTTTTTATTCCAGGAGGCCATTTTTTTGCACTCGCGGGTCATGTATTCGCATTCTCCAAGAATGAGCATGAGATTTTTTTGTTCTTGCATGAGGATTTCTGGGGCGGCGTTGCGCTTAATGCTCGCTTGAAGGCGAGCGACCGCTTGGTTCGCTCGCTCTTGAAGTTCTCGAAAGCTTGCCCAGTAGGCAGAGGCGCTGGGTGAGAGCGCCTTTTTGCTTTTACGACGAGTCCTGCGCACAGTTCTTTTCTTTATTATTTTTTTTGCTTTTTTGCGCTTAATCATGAGGTCCTCCATCTAATTCTTACTTTATATGAAATTTCTAAAATTTTCTAGCTCTTGTAATTTTTTGGAAAGGATTGACTCCCGCATTTTTAACTCATCTAGTTCTACCTGATCCATTTGTATCGCGAGAATTATTTCGCTTTGCCTGGGATCTGAAGGGGGAAGATCTTTTGCAAGCTCTTGCATGAGTATAATCCGTTTACCCAAAAGTACTTGTTCGGCTTTATTTACGTTTAACTCTTTCTGTAGGAGTTCTTTGCTTGTTTTTGTGCTCTCAACGAAGGATTCTGGGTTTGAAGTATTATGTTTCTTAAACAAAGGTTCTTGCATAAAGTCTGTTTATTTAGTTGTCAGATTCATTCTTTATTATATTAAAAATTGGAATAATTTGTTTATTTAATTGCAAGTAGCTTGTGTCGAGGTTGTTGGTGAAAAAAGTTCTAGATAGGAAAAGATTTTTTTCTTACACTCCCTTCCGTGTTTTTGCAAACACTATGAACCAACAATGAATATGAGGTTATTTATGCGTAAATTTCTGATTCTTACAACTGTAGCCTGCTTGGCCTTCACAACTGTATTTGCAACGGAAGATGATGCTGAGTCCACAGCTGATGTTGCTGTGACAACAGAAGCGCAAACGCCTAACGCTGATGACGCTAACTAAGTGGGCTTTTCTCGCGCCTCCCCTTGCGGGGAGGCGAAATGGCGCCATTCGTTACAAGTCTACACTCTTTTCTTGTACATGTGTTGTACACCTTTTGGACTTGTTCTGCCATTTTTTCGGTAAAGGGAATGGATGCTGTATCCCCTACCACTGTACCTTCACAGGTTGCACTTGGAATCAACATGTAGTCATTTTCGCTCTCTTGAATGGTAAAACGATGATGAATCATCAGTGAGAATTCTCGTAAGGTGTCTTGCGATCCCTGACCAGCAACACAGACCCGTCGGCAAAGAGTCTGGTAAAACATTTTACATTGAAAGACTTAACTGCACACTTAGACAGCGTTGCTCAAGACTTGTAAGGAAAACCTTGTCGTTCTCCAAGAAACTGGTGAACCATATCGGCATGATCGCCTACTTCATTGTGGATTACAACATGCGCTTGCGAGCCTTACTTGTTTAGCACCACCTATTTTCAGCAGGTCACCAATATCTAAACCGACAGAAGGATGGCCCCCTTCTTCTGAGGAAGGGGGCCATTAATTTAATTCCAGGTGAGGTTGGAGGAGGATTGATACTCGGTGACGCGGGTCTCAAAGAAGTTTTTCTCTTTGCCGAGGTCGATCGTCTCCGACATCCAAGGGAAGGGGTTTTTCGATTTATAAATGGCTTTCAGGCCAATGCGCTCCAGTCTGCGGTCAGCGATGTGCTGCACGTAGTCGCGGAACATGGGGGCGGTGAGGCCGAGAATGCCGCGGGGGAGACAGTCCTCCGCATATTGGATTTCCAGTTCGACGGCTTGCTTGATCCGCGCGACCATTTTCATTTGAAACTCTGGCGACCAGAGTTCTGGGTTTTCTTCCTTGATGCCGTTGATGAGGTCAATTCCAAAATTGAGGTGAACCGTTTCATCGCGCAGGATGTACTGGAACTGCTCCCCAATGCCGACCATTTTGTTTTGGCGGAGGAAGGAGAGGATCATGACGAAGCCGCTGTAGAAGAAGATCCCTTCCATGATGATGTAGTAGCCGATGAGGTTTTCGAGGAATGTTTGGGCCCCTTCGGGTGTTTGTGTGGTGAAATCGGGTTTTAAAATGGCTTCGGTGATCTCCATCTCAAATACGTCTTTGCTGTGGATGGAGTTGATTTCGTTGTACATGTTGAACACTTCCCCTTGGTCGAGGCGGAGCGATTCGACGATGTAGAGGAAGGTGTGGGTGTGGATCGCCTCTTCAAATGCCTGGCGCAAAAGATATTGGCGCGCTTCGGGGTTGGTCACATGGCGGAAGATGGCGAGGACAATGTTATTGCCGACGAGACTTTCCGCGGTGGAGAAGAAGCCCAGGTTGCGCATGATGACACGCCTTTCGTCATCGGAGAGTTTGTCCGATTTCCAAAGCTCGATGTCTTTGCCCATAGGCACTTCGTTGGGCATCCAATTGTTGGCGCACCCGTTGAGGTAGTGTTCCCACGCCCATTTATATTTGAGGGGCATGAGTTGGTTCACGTCGACTGCATGGCAGTTGATCAATCTTTTTTCTGTGACCTTGACTCTTCCTTCTGTTCCCATATTTTCTCCTAATTCTCTTTTATTGGCAGCTTTCGCACCCTTCGCCAAGGTTGCACGCTTTTGGTTTTTCTTCTTCTCTTTCGACCGCTACATTGCTGGAGGCTGATTTGTTTTTCATCCAGCGGGGTTGTAATCCTCGTTTGTTGATGTCCATCGAAGATTTTTCAATCTGTGTGGCGCTGAGCGAGCGGAGGTAGTAGGTTGTTTTGAGCCCTTTCTCCCAGGCGAGCATATACATCTGATGGAGTTTCTTGCCGCTCGGGCTTGCGAGATAGAGGTTGAGCGATTGCCCCTGATCCAGCCATTTTTGACGTCTGGCGCCGCACTCGATGATCCACTCGGGTTCAATCTCAAAGGCATTGAGGAAAAGACTCTTCACCTCATCGGGGATCCGCTCGATAGCCTGAATGGATCCGTCAAAATATTTGAGATCGTCGATCATTTCGCTATCCCAAAGACCTAGCTCCTTGAGTTTTGCGACAAGATAGGGGTTTACGATGGTGAATTCACCCGACATGTTCGATTTGACAAACAGGTGTTTGTAGATCGGCTCGTTGGAGGGGATGACGCCGGTGATGTTGGCGATGGTCGCAGTGGGGGCAATCGCCATCGTATTGGAGTTGCGCATCCCATATTTTTTCACGGCATTGCGGACAACGGTCCAGTTCATACTGGAGCTGCGGTCGATGTCGACCGTGATGCCTCGCTCTTTGTCCACCAGTTCGATGGTGTCGATGGGCAAGAGGCCGCGGTCCCATTTTGAGCCTTTGTAGCTTTCATAGGTGCCTCGCTCTTGGGCCAGTTCTGTGGAGGCCAAGATGGCGTAGTAGGAGATCATCTCCATGCACTGATCGGCAAACTTGACCGCCTCGTGGCTGGCGTAGCTAATATTTTGGATGTAGAGGGCGTCCTGGAATCCCATAAAGCCGAGTCCAATGGGACGGTGGCGCAAGTTGGAGGTTTTGGTCTCTTTCGTGGGATAAAAGTTGATGTCGATCACGTTGTCGAGCATGCGGATGGCGGTTCTGACGGTCTGCGCCAGCCGTTTCTCATCGATGCCTTTGGGCGTTACGTGTTGCGCCAAGTTGATGGAGCCTAAGTTGCACACAGCTGTTTCGCTTTCAGAAGAATTCAGCAAAATTTCGGTGCACAGATTCGATGAATGGACAACTCCCACATGGTCTTGGGGCGAGCGAATATTGGAAGGATCTTTGAAGGTGATCCAAGGATGGCCCGTTTCAAAGAGCATGCTGAGCATTTTGCGCCACAGTTGAACCGCTTCGATTCGTTTGAAGGGTTTCATTTTTCCTTCATCGGCCATTTTTTCGTATTCGACATACCGTTTTTCAAAGGCTGTGCCATAAAGATCGTGGAGATCAGGGGTGTTGCTGGGGCTAAAGAGAGACCACATGCCCCCTTCGCGCACCCGCTTCATGAAGAGGTCGGGAATCCAATTCGCCGTATTCATGTCGTGCGTTCTTCGTCGCTCGTCGCCTGTGTTTTTGCGCAGTTCTAAGAAATCTTCGATATCGAGGTGCCAAGTCTCTAAGTATGCGCACATTGCGCCCAGTCGTTTTCCGCCATTATGAGCTAAACCTGCGGTGGTCATATAGGACTCATCGCCTTCCACCTCTAAGTCGTATACAAACGGCGTAGCCTCGATCGAGCGCACTTCTTTGACTCTAGTGAAAATATGTCCTTCGATCTCAAGCCAGTTACGCTTGACCATGTTCTTACAGCCCACTCGTTCTGCGATCTCAGGGATTGCGGGGATTCTGAGATCATAGCATCTTGTTTCTCCGTCAAATCGGGTCGTTGAACCATCGCTTCGGATTGCTGTATGGTCGTTTTGTCGAATCCGGAAATTGCCTGCTGTAGGAATTCCTAAACGGAGGAGTTGGTAGCGTAAATCATTGATCAATGTCTCTGAAGTATTGGTGAATGTGATTTCTTTGCCTCGAGACACATTGCCATCCGTTTCCAAAAGGCCTTGCACTAAAGCCAACGTCTGAGGGCGTGGCAAGTGAGATAGGCGAGGGGAGATCCGCTTATTTCCGTCTGTATCGTAGAGATCTTCCTTTTCGAAGGGCATCGTCGGTTCGCCGCTCCCTACAAACCTTCCTGTTGTTGCATCACGGACTACACTTTTTCCATAAGACCAGTGAATTTGCAGATAATTTTCTCCGCGCTTCGTTTCCCAAAAATGAATTCCTCTAGCATTTAAGTATTTTCGGACAAATTCGAGGTGTTCATCTTTTTGTGGATTTCCAGAAACACCCCATTCTGAAGATAAATGGCCATCGCCTAAAAGGATCCCGTACAAATAAGCATCCTCTTCACTGAATTCGGGGACAACCACCACTTCTTTGGGAATAACTTGTGCAACATAGTCGCCTTTCTGCAATTGTCCGGCCTCAATCCACTCGCATTTCACTTTTCCCTTGCGTAGCCAGTCTAACGTCCTGTGACCCGCCTGTTCCATCGGAACTCCGCGGATTGCATAGAAAGGATGGCCTGCCGTCACGGCAAGCTCTTTGAGCGAGTGTTTGAGATCGACGCTCACCATTGGGTCTCTTTGATTATAAGAAAATTTCTCGGTTACTGTGCGATAGGTTCCGCTAATTCCCAACACGAGATCGCCGATCTGGATTTCTGCAATCGGCTTGGATCCTTGCGCTGTGTAGACCAATGTGTCGGGTGCAAAGCACTGGTTGACTGCGACTGCTGTGTCGTTGGCCACTTTTAGGAACGGGATTACGCCTTGTGAGAGCCCATTGGTTCCTTTGATACGAGAACCGGTTGCACGCACATTGGTCCAGTCGTTGCCAATGCCGCCCGCCCACTTGGATAGCTGTGCATCGTCGGCAATGACCTTGAAGATGTGGTGGAGGTCGTCGAGTACGGTGGAGAGATAGCAGGAGCTGAGCTGCGAGTGAAGTGTTCCTGAATTAAATAATGTAGGTGTGCTGGAGGTAAAGGCAAAAGTTGAGAAGATGTTGTAGAACTCAATGGCGCGCTTGTTTTTCTGATCGCCTTCATTGAGGGCCAGGCCCATCGCGACTCGCATCCAGAAAATTTGGGGCGTTTCAAGTTTTCTCCCCTCATTGTGGATGAAGTAACGATCGTAAAGAGTTTGGAGCCCTAGATAGGAGAAGAGATCGTCGCGCTTTAAATCCATTGCATGGGCAAGCTCATCGAGATCAAAATTCAAAAGCTCAGGCGAGATGCGGTGGAGAGAAATGCCTTCCTTGATGTACTTCTTAAAGTAGCTGCGATGCGCTTTTTGCAGCGTAGAGTCTGATGCGGGAAGCCCCATCGTTTCACGATAGGTCACATCGAGGAGAAGACGAGAGGCTACCTGCGCATAGGCCGGCTCTTTTTCAATTTTTGACTTGGCAGAGAAGATGTTGGCCAGGTCCACTTCGTGCTCTTTCATCCCGCCATAGTATTGCGAGACGGCTGTTTCGAGGAGCTCTTCGACCAAAACGAGCGACGCTAATCCTCTGCAAGCAAAGGCAAGTTTTGCTCGGAGCATGGCTTCGGTAAGGATGATTTTGCTGCCATCCGATGTGGTTACTTCAAACTGGCGTACCGGAGCGTTTTCATCCACGGGAGTTGCAATCGGTTTTTCTCTAAGCTTTTCTTTCTCCGCGCGGTAAAGGATGTAGCTTTTGGCCACGTCGAAGAACTTTTCATTCATCAGATCGCGCTCAATCCGATCTTCGACCATGTCGATGTAGAGGAAGTCACCTTTTGCTGCAAGATCGGCCATTTCCCCCACGATTTTTTGTGTCAGGAGATTGACCGCAGCCACCATTTCATCGGGCGTTTGTCCTTCCACATCGCGTGCACGGCGGAAAGCCCGTTCAATCGACGAGGCGATTTTCATCGGATTGAAACGGGTGGGTGTCGTCTTGTCTCTACGGTAGATTTTGAGATGCTGCGTTGAGTTTTCACGGGAAGCTTTTCGGCTATCGCGGTAGATAATGTAGTCTCTCGCCACATCGCAGTGGTTGTTCTTCATGAGAGTCACTTCGACCATGTCTTGGATCCCCTCAACCGTCAGAGAAGCCCCTTTTACCGCTAGATCCAGGAGTTGCTTCACCACTAGGTCGGTCATCTTTTGGATGGTAGCCTGAAGATCGGCATCTAAATTTTCAGGAGCCGGCACTTTTTTCGTGTCGCGAAACGCCGCCTCAATCGCCCGTAAAATTCTCTCTCTACGGAAAGGAACCAACGTCCCATTCCGTTTGACTACCGCATATTGAGGCTCTTTTCCCGCCTCTTTTTTCTTCCCTGTTTTAGTGGTGATTTCTTCGAGAAAAGATGTTGTTGCTTCGCCGCTTTTCTTCATGACCGCCTCTCCTTCATAACTACCATATATGGTAGCAATATCTGTTTAAACACACTATATATTGTAGTGCAAAGTTTCCTGTCTAGGAAAAAATCCAGTCTCCACTTGAGGTCTTAACTTTAAGCGAGATGGCATCACAAAAAGTAGCAAACCGAACGAAAAAAAGACACACATTTTTTCCGCAACGAAGAGTTTTGCAATTAGCTCGCTAATCTGGTATTTTTAAGATATGAAGAAAGTCTACCTCGTTCCGAACATTGTCACAGCTTTCAGTCTTGCGTGCGGACTCTTTGTAATCTTTAAAATCAACATGTTAGAGCCAGGCACAGGCGATTACGAGGTTGTACAAACATCGGCCTTTCTTCTCCTTGTCGCAGCTCTTGCCGATTTTATGGACGGCGCGCTGGCCCGCGCGATCCATGCAGAGAGTGAATTTGGATTTGTCTTTGACTCGCTTTCCGACGCCATTTCTTTTGGCGTAGCCCCTTCTGTCTTAATGCTCAAAACACTTTCTCTCGAACAAGGAACCTACCTCTCTTTTTTTGGAGCCACCGGGGCGATGGTCTTTTCCCTCTGCGGAGTATTGCGTCTGGTCCGTTTCAGCGTAAAAGCAAAGCAAGTTGTTCACGACGTAGAACTTAAAGCAGCGCAGAAGAAGAATTTCACAGGTCTTCCTATCCCAGCTGGCGCGATTGCCGCCATTTCGGCCAATCTTTTCCTCCTCTCGCCCTGGTTTCAGAGTATGGTGCAGCTCTCCTTAGCCGATCGGTCGTTGATCCTTACCTGTCTTATGATTTTCTTGGGCTATTTGATGGTGTGCCGGCTTAAGTTTCCTAGCCTCAAGATGCTCCGGTTTAAAATTCCCTCGTTTCACCTTGCCTTTCTCATGGTCGTCGCAGCGATCTTCGTCCTCTATGGCATCCTCTACTTTTTCTCCCTCATCTTGGCCCTTGTTTCGTGGTCCTATATTGCAGTGTCTCTTCTCCTGTCTCTCATTCGGTTTTTTGCCGGCAAGAAATCGAAAACGCTTGAGGACTTTGATCCAGAGCCTGAAGAAGATGAGGAGCAATGATTCCTCTTCTCGTCATTTTTATTTTTGGCGCAGCATTCTTTGGATTTTGGTTGGGCAAGCAAAAAACTCCCGACTTCACTCAACTCCTCGACATAGCCAAAACCACTCTGGACACGCGCCACCAAGCCATTGAGGCAACTCTTCAAAAGCTTGACCAGCACCAACGGGAACTCGAAAGCAAGCGGGAAGGGGCTTACGCCTCCCTTTCCAAGCAGATGGAGATGATGATTGCTTCGGAAATGCAACTACGCAAGGAGACGAACCAACTCTCTCAAGCGCTCCGCGTCCCCCAAACGCGCGGCTCGTGGGGCGAAATTCACCTTCGCAGAGTGGTCGAGCTCGCAGGCCTTCTCAATCACTGTGATTTCTATGAGCAACAAAGTTTTACAAATGACGGAAAGCTCAGCCGCCCCGATCTGATTGTTCGCCTGCCGGGAGAGCGCAAAATTGCCGTCGACGCCAAAACGCCTCTCACTGCCTATTTGGATGCGTCTGACGCAGGAGATGAGCTGTCTCGCAAGCACAAACTCCAGGAGTATGCCCTCTCTCTCCGTAAACACATCAAAGATCTCTCTGCCAAAGAGTACTGGAAGGGGCTTGAGATGAATCCTGAATATGTGATTCTCTTCCTTCCAGCCGAAGCCTTTTTTAGCGCGGCCCTGCAAGTCGATCCTGCCCTGATCGAAATCGGTGCGGACCAAAACATTATCCTCGCCACTCCCACCACGCTCATCGCCATCCTCCGTGCTGTTGCCTTTAGCTGGAAGCAAGAGAGTTTCTCCAAAAGCGCGCAAGAAATTGCCCGTCTTGGACAAGAGCTATATGAAAGAATTGGAGTTTTGTGCGACCACTGGAGCAAAGTGGGCAAGCACCTCAACAGCGCTGCCGAAGTATACAACCAATCTGTCTCTTCTCTCGAGACGCGCGTGCTTGTCTCTGCCCGCAAGCTCAAAGAAAGCGGCGCCCTCGTCAAAGAAATCGGCGAACCCGAATTAGTCGATACAGTCGCTCGCGCCATCAAAAAAAATTAGAAATTCGCGGCCCCGAGTTCTTTGGCCGAGATCTGCAATTGTAATATATTCACAATTTATAATAAATGTGTATATGTAAGTAACTTAGAATGAATATGTAACGATATTTGTTATGTAAAAAGTTTAAAATTTTCGATCCAGGATTCTGGGATGCCTGCTTTGCGGCGGTTTTCTTCCATGAAGACGAAGCCAATGGCCCGGGCGGGAGTGAGTTTGGGGCCTAGGGAAGAGGTCCAGCTCTCCCACGGATCTTGGATGCCGCGGAGGCGATCGAGCATGCGCCAGCCGAAGGAGACGTGGCGGATTTCGTCGGTGAGGATTTGGTGCATGAGGGCGGCGCTTTCGTGGTCGCCAAAGTGGGCAAATGATTTGCCGTAGAGGGGGGCAAAGTCGAGGTTGGCCATTTCAAAGGTGAGACTCATGACGCTGACGTAGCGAAGGGGCGAGGTGAGGTGGGGGACGTGGTTCCAGAAATGGCGATAGAGGGGGAGGGTGCCGAAGGTGAGGCCCATCTGGGCCATTCGCCCCATATAGAGGCGGACGTGGCCTTGTTCCTCTTTCAGAGTGTGGGCCACTCCCTTGCGAAAGGCTTTGGGGGCGTCGGGGAAGGCGGTGAGAGCGTGGGCCATGATCTCGACGGCGAGGAGTTCGTGGCCGGCAAAGCGGTGGAGGCAAATGGCTCGATTGTCTCCTTTGCCATGTGCCTGAAAAGGGGGAAGTTTTTCCTCACGGGTACGCTTATTGAAGCCCATGCCGAGGGGGCGGGTGGGTTCGTTGAAAAAGAGAGGAGCCCCTGGTTCGTGATCGGTCAGTTCGTCGGGGCAAAAAAGCTTTTCTTCAAGGGTGTCCGCAGAAAGAATGCGGATGGCCCATTCGCGTAACTCCATTCCCTCTATTCTACAGCAAGGACGAAATAGGCTGGGAAGGCAAAATGGTGGTTAGGGCGCGGGGCCGCAACGACGGTGACTGTTTTGCCTGCAAATTTTTCTAAATCGACTTGGGTACTGTAGAGATAGGCGATTGGGGCGCCGGGTCCTCTCAAGAGATAATTGCCGGGAGCGTCTTGCACAGTTGTGTTATAGCGTTCAAGTTTGCCCGACAGAATGGTTCCGTTGGCCTTTTGCTCGGCATAAAAATCGTCGATCTTTTTGCCGGTGTGGAAGGCAGTCCAACTCAAGAAAAGGGCGTCTTCAATGGTGTCCCAAGTACGCATGGAGGCAGTTTTTTCTGGTTTGGGGTGGCGCTTGTTCCAAAGATCGGGATCGAGATGAACGGGAGCGTCTACAAAAAGGTTGCGGCTTTCTTCTTTGTGTTGTGCGATGAGTTCAGCGCGCATTTCTGCAGAGAGATTGGCTTTAGCTTCCAGATAGGCGATTTTCTTGTTGAGGTAGGTCTCTTTTAGGAGAGCAAGCCCTTCCTTCGCTTGGCGCACGGCTTCGGGGAAGTCGGAAAAGTTATGAATGATGTTCTGAAATTGATCGGTCACCACATCGGGGGTCATCTCTTCGTAATTCTTTTTGCATTCGGCTTCGGCGGCAGCATAGGTAGCGCTTAAGCGCTCTTCCACTTGGGATTTTCTCCTCTCCATCGTAGAAATGTATTCAGGGCCGCCTGCATGGACGACAAATTCTTTGGAAACATAAAAGCGGGTGGTTTTGGGAGCGGGGATTTCAAGCCATTTGTGATTGACGGCGCACACTTGGCCATGCACTTTATCACCTGCTTGGAGCTGACCAAGAACGGGAGAGTCAACATGGGGTTCTAGGCGTACGTTGACCCGATTGGCTTCGACAATGTCGTCGAGGATGTAGCTACGAAACACGTAGGCTTTGGTCCCTTTTGGGGGCTCAACGGCATAAAAATCCCCCTCTTCGGCCACGACAAGAAGGAGATCGTCTTTGTGAATCTGGCGCAAGATGTGGCTTTCAAGATCGGCTTTTACGCGCAGACGCACTTTATTGGCGGAGACTCTTCCCGTAAAAGGCTTAAATTGCTCTGCGGGAGTTTCTGCTTTGGCAGGAGGCGCAGAAGGCGTCGCTGCATACCCAAAAGTAAGAAAGGAAAGTGCGAAAAATGCTTTGCGCAACATAGAGTCACTCCGAAAATTCATCAAATACTGAGTCTAATGTGTGTCGATTTAAATCCCAAGATTTTTTTCAGAGTTTGTGTTATGACGTGGAATATATGGTGAAAAATACAAAATGGATCCTTGGGATTTTGATCCCTGTGTTCACTTTTGGGAATTTTTTAGCGCTCCTTGTCACTCCCGCATTGCCGGGAATGACACGGGCGTTTGATGTTTCGGTGTCTGGGGGATCCTGGGTGATGTCTTTATTCTTGCTTGGCTATGCTTTTGGTCAGCTTCCTTACGGCCCTCTTGCAAAGCGTTTTGGTAGGAAGGGCGCTCTCACGATTGGCTCATCTCTTGCTGTCATCGGGTCTCTTCTAGCCTGGATTGCCCCTACTTTTTCGGTGCTTTGTATCGCTCGTATTCTGCAGGCGTTGGGCGCAGGGGTGGGGCTGAAGATCACTGTGACGATTGTTTCAGATCTGTATTCAGGAGAGGCGGCTGCGCGAATGATGTCGATTTTGGCTATGGCTTTTGGGGCTATTCCTGCGTTGGCAACCGCTTTGGGTGGATTCATTACCCTTTGGTTTGGGTGGCGTACCTGTTTTCTTTTCTTAGCGGTCTATTCGGGCGCGCTTTGGATGTGCACAAGGCTTCTCCCCGAGACGGCGCCCGAGATCGACAAACAGGCGCTTCATCTCAAAAAAATTCTCAGCGGTTATGTGGCGCAATTCCGCAATGCCTCTTTAGTCCTCTATGCTATTTTAGCAGGGCTCACAGCAGCCTCTATGTATATTTTTGCCACGCTGTCTCCCTACATCGGAATTGACAGGATCGGCCTTCGCCCTGATACGTATGGATTTTTAGCGATGACTCCCTGGTTTGGATTGATGATCGGGGCTTGGATTGGCAGGTGTTTAAGTGGAAGAAATGTACATCTTGTGATGCTTGCGGGGATCGTGGTCTATCTCCTGTCCACTTTTGCGTTTGCTTTTTTCTTTCTCCGCGGAGAGCTTTCCATCTGGATTCTGTTCGCGCCCGCCATTGCGATCTATCTCGGCAATACATGGATTTGGGCGCGCGCATTCACTCAGGCAATGGAGGGAGTTCAAGACAAGTCAAATGCTGCTGCTGTCATGCAATTTCTCAATATTGGCACGGCGACTGCCGGCACTTTTATCATTGACTTGTTTTCTCCTGCTAATCTTTTGCTGTTGCCGATTTGCTTGGGAATTATTGCCATTTTTCTTGTAGGAATCTGGTTGACTCTTAGGTGTTTAGCACGGCTTTGATGTGTTCGCAGTTTTTTGAGCCGCACGTGCACCCAAGTGGATCGCCTAAGAAAACGTCATATTGTTCCGTTTTGTCAAGCGGGTTGATGACGTGGTAGAGTTTTTCTCCTTGTTGCGAGACGCTCCAATTGCAAAAGTGGAGATCGGCCTCAACAACCTCTTCTTCCGGGGCAGGCGTCTCATTTTTAAGGGTCCGTACGACTTGGCAAAAAACGCAGTTGCAATCGGGTTCGGATTGGGGGAGGACAGAGGTGTCTTCTAGGCCGAAGGCTTTTGCAACGAGGGCGACTTTTTCAAGAACGGGAGGAGGTAACGGGGGGAGGTTCGCTTGCTCGGGATTGTGTTGCATGGATGGTCCTAGAGAATCGATCACTTGCCCGTTTGAGGGGAGGGGGAGTTGTAGGCGGAAGAGGCTTTCGGATGAGGAGTCTTGTCTTTCCGCATATTTGCTATGGGCTTCAAAGATCGCAAGGAGGGTCTCTTTGTCAAGGCCGGGGATTTCAATTTGAACCCCGTTTTGGAGGACGACGACAAGCTGCCCTTGTCCCCGGACATGGAGGGCGGAGATGTTTTTCCATGCGGTTGAAAGATAGGGAGGGATGCTAAGGATTTGAGGTGTCATCTTCATCGAAAACTCCTGCTTTATCTACTCTTATTATAGGGTAGGGGGCGAGCCTTTGTCAATAAAAATTAGCACTCCAAGTGTTAAAGTGCTGATATTTATCCAATTTGTTTATAGTAAAAGTTTTACATGTCGTTCTTGCAATCGGAGCGGGGAATCCCTATAAGGTGGAATTTTGAGAAATAGGAGATTTGATGACCCTAGCCGATCTAAAACAAACCCTTTCAGGACACCACACAGTCGAGCGTAAGACGTTTTTGATAGATACCAATGTTCTTGTTCATGACTCGATGGCGATTAAGCAATTTAAGGATAACGATGTGGTCATTCCGTTATCGGTATTGGAGGAGTTGGATGGGCTGAAGCGGCATGGGGATGAGGTGGGGAGAAATGCAAGAGAGGCGATGCGTTATATCGACTCGCTCAAGGCGGCAAAAGTGGGAGATCTGCATAAGGGCGTCAAGATTCCGGAAGGGCCGAATGTTCGAATTCATCTCGATATGAAGGCGGAAAGGGCAAGCGGGTTTCCTCTTCCTCTCGACCGGACAAGTAACCGCTTTTTACAGATTGCCTACCTTTTGAAGGGGAAAGGGGAATCGGTTGTCATTGTCTCTAAGGATTTTGTGACCCGTGTGAAAGCAGAGGCGATGGATCTCGAGGCGCAAGACTATGAAAATCTCAAGTCGTCTTATGAAGAGCTTTACCGGGGGATGCGCAAGATTGATTCAACGAAAAAAGATATCGATCTTTTCTATAAAGAGGGAACTCTGCCTTTACCTGAAGGGGGATTTCGTCCGAACGAATATGCTTTATTGACCTCAGCGGAAAATTCCTCGGCCGTGTGTAAGTTCAATGATAAGCATAAAAAACTGGAGCCGCTTCTCCAAATTTCGCGCGATATTTGGGGGATTCAGCCGCTCAATATCGAACAGAGATGTGCGGTCGATCTTTTGTTGCGCGATGATATTCATCTCGTGACGCTCATTGGTCCTGCTGGAACGGGCAAAACTCTTCTGGCACTCGCATGCGGTATGAAAAAAGTATTCGACGACAATATCTATTCGCGCATCTTGGTGTCGCGTCCGATTATGCCGCTCGGAAAAGATATCGGCTATTTACCGGGAACAAAAGAGGAAAAACTCTACAACTGGATGCAGCCGATCTACGACAATCTTGAGTTTCTTTGCTCTACGACGAGTGGGGAGGGGAATGGAAAGGCGGCTCTCGACTTCATTATGGAGAGCAAGAAGATTGAGATGGAAGCGGTGACGTATATTCGAGGGAGATCGCTTCCTAAGATGTATATGATCATCGACGAAGCGCAAAACTTAACGCCTCACGAGGTAAAGACGGTCATCTCGCGTGCAGGGAAAGGAACGAAGGTCATTTTGACAGGAGATCCGACCCAAATTGACAATCCCTATCTCGACAAGGATTCCAATGGACTCACTTACACGGTGAATCGATTTAAAAATCAGCGCCTCTATGGCCATATGGTTTTAGATAAGACGGAGCGCTCCGAGTTAGCATCGATTGCAGCAGACATTTTGTAAGCTCTCTTTTCGCTTTGAAAAAATGTTTGTCATCCAGTAGAGTCTAGAGACATTATCAGGAGAAATTTACATGACAGTTCAGTCTAAGATGAGTTTTTGGTGGTACCGGTTGTCCACAGTTGTGCGCTCTTTTAAAACTCTCTATTCGCTGCCACAGGAAAAAATCGATGCATTCATGAATTCTTACGAGATTTATGACCACGATTGGGCCAATGAAGAAGAGCTTGTCGCCAAAATGGGCAAGGACTATTACACAAAAGTGCAGAAGAAATTGGTCGATTACTACTGCGTACTCAATCACCTTTGCGCCATCGGTCAGGTGGAAAAGATGTACATTCCTCCAGCCATGGATTTGTCCAAGAGCATCATCGGCAATCAGGTCCTTTTTGAGCGGAGAATGATGCGCGATTTGGGTGTTGCGCAAGGACACAAGGTATTGGATATCGGCTGCGGCAGGGGACGGGTGGTCAATCACGTGGCTTCTACGACGGGCGCTCATGTGACAGGAATGAATATCGATGACAATCAGCTGGAAAGTGCTAAGCGTTATGCAATGGGTACAGGTTTAGATTTGCAGTGCCATTTCGAGAAAGCCGATCTCAACGCACCTCTTCCCTTCCCCGACAACACATTTGACGCTGTCTATGAAATTCAGGTCGTTTTCTCTTTAGCAAAAGATCCTGTAAAGGTTTTTAAGGAAATCCATCGTGTTCTGAAACCGGGAGGAAAATTGGCTTGCCTCGAGTGGGTCCGTCTCGGTGCGTATGATTCTAAAAATGCCCATCACATGGATCTGATGCGGCGCATTAAGCCGTTAATTGGCGCAATTGGCACCCTTTCGATCGATGAGGTGACGAGCTTCCTTTCTAAGGCAGGCTTCTCTGTTGTGATCAACGAAAATGCGAGCATTGGTGGCCTTCAGGCGCCGCTGATTGAAAATGCCGATAAGTTTTTCACTCGTATCACCCGTCTGCTCAAAGGATTGGTTCGCTGGCGCGTTCTACCTCGCCATTTCGAGACGCTCTTTGATCGCCTGACGAAAGATGGAGAGGCGTTCATTGAGGCGGATCGTTTAGGACTTGTGACGACGAGCCACTATGTGGTTGCACAGAAGAAATAGGGATCATGGAGGCCAAGAGTTTGGCGCGATCAAACGTGGTGATAGCAATCTCACGATCTGATTTGCCCCATACGACATGGATAAACTTCTCCGTCAAAACCATGCCGCCGGGAAAAACCACTTTGGATCGGTTATTTTCCATGTAATCGGTTAGATTACCTAAGGGACGTGGGGTCATGGCTCGAAGCGAAAAGGGGAACTCTTTGTCAAATGCATAGGCTCCCATCACATAGGCTCTCCCTTTCCTCGTGGGGGCAAGGAAAGAGGAATGAAAAAATGTGAGCAATTGATCCTGGATCGGCAGTGCAGGCGTCCCTCCTCGGATTTCTCCTAGATTCCATTTCCAGTTGGGATAGGTTCGGAGGATTTCCTGGCAATACCCTGTGTTGATATCGATCTCCAGGATCACTCTAGGCTCATGTAAATAGGTTACATAAAGTTTATTGCCTACTGTGAAGGGGCTCCAATTTTTCTCAATAGGTTTTGCCCCGAGATATTGGAGAGCTGTGGCTCTTTCCTTGAGCATGAAATAATCGCGATCTTCTACAATTTCTCCAAGGTACATTGCAAATTGGCCGGGTGTCTGTAATGGAGGAAGATCATTGAAAAAGATGAAAATCCTATCACCTATTTGGATGAGACGTGCATCTTCTGCTGTGAGGGAAAAATTGGGGGAATAAGAAACAATATTTAGAAGCTGGACTGTGTTGGCATTGATCTTAAATTCCTTATTCATTCTGGCCAATCCAATGAAAGAAAAGTCTGTGCGGTATCCATTCTTGTGTGTGTCGGGACGACTGCTTACATAGCGAAACGAGAGGAGATAGCCGTCTTTGTAAGGCACTAGGGAGGGATTAAAGGCATTCGGATAGCCAGGAATGTTGATTTGTTTTGTGTTGACTATGCATTCGTTGGTGAGCACTTGTTGGAGGATTCTGTCAGTACGGCTTAATTCTGCGTACACGATGAAGGGAAAATAAAGAAAGAGGAAAAAAAATCTAATAAACATATTCAAAATTGACAACGCCGCCGCGGAATTCTGCCGAGTTCCTCCCGAGCGCGGAAAACCAACAGCCAGCAATGATCCCAAAATGGTGATTAAAATTGTACTCAATTGCTGGAGCAAGACTGAATTGATCAGAAGATTTGCTTCCTACTTGCGCCAATGTCCCATCAAGGGTAATGCCAGGTGTCCCAAAAAATGGGCTTGTGTTTTTGTGCACATAGACATTGTCCAAAGAAAGGGCCCAATGTTTGCTGAGAGTCGCTTCAAAACTTACGATACCTTGGAAACTGTTGCCCGGGATCACTTGGCCAGTCGTTCCAAATCCCCCTCCATAGCTATTGAATCCAAGCACATGGACCGGTGTGTTGATCGTATACTGGGCGCTGCAAGTCAAGCTCAGCCAATGTGGACCTTGCAAAGGGAAGATTTTGTAGAGCACGAGATCGAGTTGGGTCGCAAAGGTTCCATTGCCTGTTTGATCGGTGAAGCGTTTTCTGGGAGAAAATTGTTGAAAGTTTCCAATCGGAAACACTTCCCTTACCGCAAATTTAATTCCGGGAAAATAGGGAGTGAGGTCTGCTGCCATGAGTTGAAAGTCGAGTCCCACGGTCAGATCTCCTGGATAGAGAGAATATTGATTCGAGGTTGTATTTAAGAAAAACTGAGGGGTAATATTGATGTCACACCAAGGGGTGAGTCCAAAAAAACATTGGTACTGGTTGTTGAAGGAATAAAAGTTTTCATTGGCTGAAATAGAATGCCAATGGCCGTCATAAATTCCTGTGTCTGCGGTGCAATAGAGATAGGACCGAATCACAAAGTCTCCATAAGGGACCGCGATTCCCAGGGGAGCGATGAGAGGGCCTGTGAGCAAGGGGAGGGAGGTTTGCGCGTACAGGAAATTTCCGAAGGAAAAGAAGGAGAAAAAAAGCCATTTTTTCATAGGGAGCCCATGGAGGTAATCTATCAACTCATCGCAAATGGAGCAAGAAAATCGAAAGACGTGATATGACAAAAGAAATGGCGAAAAAGTACGACGAAAGTGCGATTCTTTCTCTCGATGCTCTGGCCCATATTCGGCTTCGGCCGGGGATGTACATTGGGCGGCTTGGCGATGGGTCCCACCCAGATGATGGGATGTATGTAATGATTAAAGAGGTCATCGACAATGCGGTCGATGAGTTCATCATGGGAAATGGGACGAAGATTGAGATTGCGCTCGATGAGAAAAGTCATACGGTGACAGTACGTGATTGGGGACGAGGCATCCCGCTGGGGAAAGTGATCGAGTGCGTTAGCCAAATCAACACGGGGGCTAAATACAACGACGATGTGTTTCAGTTTTCGGTGGGGTTGAATGGGGTGGGGACGAAGGCGGTCAATGCCTTGTCAGCCAAGTTTGCGGTGAGAAGCATCCGCGACGGGGAATTCATGGAGGCCCGTTTTGTCAAAGGGGTTTTAAAAGACAAAAAGAAGGGCAAGACGCAGGAAAAAAACGGGACCTGGGTTGAGTTTACGCCTGACGTGGAAATTTTTAAGAAGATTTCGTTTCAGAAAGCGTTCATTGTTAAGCGTTTGTGGCACTACGCCTATTTAAATACAGGGCTGACGCTTGTATTTCAGGGGCAGCAGATCCGCTCAGAGCATGGGCTGTTAGATTTGCTCAATTCGGAGGTGAAGGAGGATCGGTTGTATGAGCCGCTTCACTATCGGGGCAAGGGACTGGAGTTTGCGTTTTTGCACTCATCGAGTTACGGAGAGACCTATTTTTCTTTTGTGAATGGGCAATATACGCAGGATGGGGGGACCCACCTATCGGCCTTTCGCGAGGGGATTTTGAAGGGGGTCAATGAGTATGCGAAGAAAAATTTTCAAGGGGTCGATGTCCGAGAAGGGATTGTGGGGACGATCTTGATCAAGGTGAAAGATCCGGTTTTTGAATCGCAGACGAAAAATAAGCTGTCGAATAGCGAGATTCGGGCGGGGATTGTGCAGGAGGTGAAGGATGCGGTCCAAGAGCTTTTGTATAAAAATGAGGAGACCGGGAAAAAGCTTTTAGAGAGGATCTCATTCAACGAGAAGCTGCGCAAAGAGTTGGCGGCAGTCAAGAAAGAGGCGAAAGAGAAGCAGAAAAAGATTTCGTTTAAAATTCCGAAGCTGCGCGATTCAAAGTACCATCTGGGCGACGGAAATAAAGAGGGAGAAAGGTCGGTGATTTTCTTGACGGAAGGGGAGTCGGCCTCTGCTTCGATTGTGATGACGCGAGATCCGCTCACGCAAGCGGTGTTTACATTGCGGGGCAAGCCGCTCAACGTGCACGGGATGAAGCTCGATCAGCTCTATAAAAATGAAGAGATGTACAATTTGATGTCGGCCCTCAATATTGAAGAGGATTTGTCAAATTTGCGCTATGGTAAGGTGATTTTAGCGACCGATGCCGATGTTGACGGGATGCACATCCGCAATTTATTGGTCACGTTCTTCCTCACCTATTTTGAGAGTCTTGTATTGAATGGCCATTTGCATATTTTGGAGACGCCCCTGTTCAAAGTGAGAAATAAAGAGAAGACAATCTACTGCTATTCCGAAGAGGAGAAGCAAAAGGCTGCGGAGGAATTAAAAAAAGGGATTGAGATTACCCGGTTTAAGGGATTGGGAGAGATTTCACCGAATGAATTTGGGCAGTTTATTTCCGAGAGCATGCGGCTCATACCTGTGGTGATTGAGAACTTGTCCGACATTAAGCCGACGCTCGAGTTTTACATGGGAAAAAATACCCCCGCGAGAAAAGCCTTCATTATGGAAAATCTGGTGAGTGAGAATGGATGAACTGAAAAGCCAGATGAAGGGACACTTCATCCAATATGCCTCGTATGTGATTCTCGATCGGGCGATCCCCAATGTGGTTGATGGACTGAAACCCGTGCAACGGCGCATTTTGGAGACGTTGTGGCGCCAAAACGACGACAAACTCCACAAAGTGGCCAATATCGTGGGACAAACAATGCAGCTCCACCCGCATGGCGATGGGCCTATTTACGATGCGCTCATCACACTGGCCAATAAGGGTTTTGTTCTGGACCGACAGGGAAATTTTGGGAGCATCTACACAGGCGATCCGGCTGCCGCAGCACGGTACATCGAGACAAGGCTGTCGCAATTGGCAAGGGAAACTCTCTTCAATCCCGACATTACTGAGCGGATTCCGTCCTATGATGGGCGCAATATGGAGCCCGTTGTGCTGCCTGCGAAAATTCCTCTTTTGTTAATGCAGGGGACCGATGGGATCGCGGTGGGGATGTCGACCCGTATTTTGCCCCACAATTTTGTCGAGTTATTGGAAGCGGAAATCGCCTTTCTCGAGGGAAAAACATTCCGGATTTACCCCGATTTTCCAACGGGTGGAATCATGGACAAAAGCGAATATGATAAGGGGCGAGGCAAGATTAAGCTGCGGGCCAAAGTCGACATCAAAGATCCCAAAACGCTGGTCATCCGAGAAATTTGTTACGGGACGACGACCGAAAGTTTGATCCGCTCCATTGACGAGGCGGCGAAGAAGGGAAAAATCAAGATCGACGAGATCAACGACTACACCGCAGGGCATGTGGAGATCGAGATCAAGTTGCCACGTGGTCAGTATGCTGAAGAAATTTTGGACGCCCTCTACGGCTTTACCGAATGCGAGGTGTCTCTGAGCTCTCAGATTATGGTGATCAAAGAGGGGATGCCGTGGGAAACCGATGTACATGAAGTGCTGGGGCTGAACGCGGGAAAGTTGGTTGAGTTTCTAAAAAAAGAGCTCGAAATTGAGCGAGACCGCCTCTTAGAAAAGATTTTCTACAAGACGCTCGAGCGGATTTTCATCGAGAACCGCCTCTATAAGAAGATTGAGACGGTGAAAACGCTTGAGGGAATCCACGAGACACTGGAAACGGCGCTCAAACCCTACCGAAAAAAGCTCTTGCGCGATCCGACGAAAGAAGATCGGGAAAAACTCCTCCAAATCCCCATCCGTCGCATTTCCCAGTTCGACATCGATAAGAATCGAGAGGAAATTGCTCTTCTTAATGAGACACTGGATGGGGTGGAGAAAAACTTAAGAAATGTCCGCAAATTCGCCATTCGCTACCTGCATGGACTCATTGAAAAATATGGGAAGGATTTTCCGAGAAAAACGAAGGTGAAGGCAATTGAAGAGATCGACATGCGGGCCATCGAGACTAAGCAAGTGAAGGTAGGCGTTGATTTGAAGACAGGCTTTGTCGGGACAAAAGTGTCGGGCGAAGTGCAGCTCACCTGCACGAATTTTGATAAAATTCTTTTGCTCCAAAAAAATGGAGTGTACAGAGTTGTACATCTTCCTGAAAAGCAGTACTTTGAAAATCTTTCCGCCGTGTGTGTGGCCGATAAGAAAACAGTGGTGAATGTTGTCTATAAAAACAAAGAGGGACATCCTTGGGTGAAACGCTTTGTTGTGAGTCAGTTTATTTTGGACAAAGAGTATCGCTTCTTTGAAGAAGGGGGAGAGCTCCTCTTCATTTCAACGGCTGCCAATCCGAAAGTAGAGCTCCAGTTTGGCCAAGGCAAAAAAGAACCTCTGTCGTTTGTCGAAGTCGCGATCATGGGGGCGCAAACCAGGGGATCGCGCCTCTCCAAGCAAAAAGTGAAAAAAGTACTCGCTTAGCAATGGCTGCAAGAATGATAGGCTAGCTCACACATTTGGAACTTATTGCCATCTTGGTCGAGTACCGTCTGCATTTTCACATGGCCGGGGATGTCAAGGATCTCTCCCTCGCATTTGGCCCCTTTCTTCACCATAGCAGCTTTCGCCTCTTCTAGATCCTCGACGACGAATGTGACGACTCCATTTTGGCCTGCCTTCACTGATTCATGGGGATTTTCTTGGGCGATTCCAAGGCGTGCGCCCCCTTCGTGGCCCTCAAGTTCTGCCCAGCCGTATTCAGGAGTACATTCAACTATTTTGAGTCCAACGACTTCCGTGTAGTATTTGAGGGCTGTCTGAATATCTTTTACAACGATCCAGGTGAGTCCAAGTTCTTTTACTTTCATGTTTTTCTCCATTCAGAAGACTTTGTTTAGGGAAGCTGTGAGCGATTGAACGGTCATTCTCTGTTTTGTTTGAAACGAGATAAATCCTGTTTCCGTATAAACAGTGTTAGTAATCAGCGAATTAGAAAATATCGCAGTCTCTTGTGCGCGCGAGTATCCGGTGAGGGCGTAGCTATAGTTCAGGTCCAGACACCAGGTTTTGGCGAAAGGATAGATCCATCCCAGCTGTGCAATGCCGCCCCAAACCCACTTTGAAAAGGAAAAACTAGGGGTGGCGCCGAGGATGTCGGGGACGGTGCCGTTTGCCTCGACATAGCTTTGAATGTCATAGAGGTGTTGTTCGGTGTAAAAAAGGGAGGCGCCCGCGCTCACGTAAAGGCAGCTTTCTTGCAAAAAGTAGCCAAAGAGGGGGAGGAGATAGAGCTCGTGGTCGATGCGGGTTTGAGAAGATCCGACCGCGAGGTGTCCGAGGAAGGTATTGCCGCCCCCTACGGCGCTGTAGAGGCTGGTGGGGAAGGAGAGATTTGTGGAGGTGTGGGTGAGGTTAAGGTATTGGTAAGCGGCTTTGATTCCGATCAGCCAAGAAGAGAGGCGGTGGATGTAGCCGATTTGTCCAAAGGGGGCGAAGGTGAAATGGGTTATGTGGGTGGGGAAAGCGCTTCCATCGGTTTGGCCGAGGGCGACAAGGGAATTTCCTGAAAAGAGACTCGAGAATGCGGTTCCGTGGAGCTGTCCATCAAGTTTAACCCCGTTGTAGCTTGTGCCGAGGCCGAGAAAAGGGCCATTTTTTAGCATGGGGGAGAGAGGCTCTGCAAAGAGAAGAGAGAAGGCGAAGAGAAAAATTAGTCGGACCATGTGCCCCAGAAGAGGTTGTTGGAGGCAATTCCGTTAAAAAAGCCTTTTTCTGCGAAAAAAATCCCTAAGCGGTTGAGTCTCTCGCGGTAACATTGGTCGGTGTTGTATTGCTTGAGGATTGTGGAGGCTTTTTTGTGGAGCGGCTCTCCAATATAGCTGTTGAGCGCTTCAGAAAAAACCATGGGGCCGGTCGTGGAAAGGACACTGAGCCTTCCGTCGGGATAGCGGATGAAGCCTTTGGTTTTCCATTGGTTGAGGACGTAGTAGCAGATGTAGAGCATGGCGGGATGGCGTGGTGTGGCGGCAAAGGTCCATTGGCAAAATTGGGCCGGATTACAGTCGAGATCAATCATGAGAACGTGGGAATTGGGCCAGGCTTCTTGAAAGGTCCACTCTCGGATGGGAAGGAAGCAAACGGAATCGATGTCGGTATAGACGCCCCCTTCGGAGGCGAGGATGAGGTAGCGCCAGAGATCGGCTTTCATCGCTCCCACGGGAAGAGTTTGGAAGAATTGGGAAAATTCGGAAGGCCACTTCTGTTGAATGTAGGCGAGGATTTCAGCGTCATTGTAGAAAAAATAAGAAAATTCGGGATTGAGAGAGGTCCACGTTGTTTGTGCGTTGCGAGCAATGAATGGCAAATCGGCTGTTTTGTAGGTTTGCCAAAGATTGAGAGGGATTTTGGAAATGAGATGTTCATCGGCTCTCAACCAGAAAATACAACACAGCAATAAGAAGATGCGTGGACCCATTTTGTTATTGTTTTTTGAATGCGAATGAACCTTGATGGGTGATTGTATTCACAAAGAACTCAGCTTTTGTCGAGAGATCGAGTTGTACATTTGAAAGGGTTCCTGAAGATGTTGAGGTAGTTGTCGAACTACTTGTAGTGAACCATCCTGCGCTGACGTATTTGAAGACTTTGTCAATTTCGTAATGGACCGAGTTATCATTTGGGTTATTCCATACATAGACGGTGAGAAGAATCTCTTGAAGAGGATGCCCTTGTTCTGAAGCGAAGGTATTTGCAGGAGGTAAAATGGCGGTGTCCGCTCCGGCTCCATTTTGTTTTAGTTTGAAGGTACCATACTTTTCTGGAAATGTGAATCCCATTTCGGGCTCAATTTTGACGTATACGAACTCAGCATCTTCAGTCCAATGTGTTTTGATCTGAGGCTGTTTTGTTTTTAACTCCGTCGCGTGAAGTTGAGCGAAAAGTGCAAGGATAATAACGAAGATTTTTTTCACGAGTTCCTCCAAATAGAAGGGGAATTTTTTCGGAATGAGCATTTTAATACAAGGAAATTGTTTCTTCTAATTTGGTGTGAAAACGATGGTGGAAATCCATTCAGCGGGGACAGTAATGGTCCATGTGGGGGGTAAATTATTGTTCATATAAGAGATTTGTAAAAAAGAGCCTGAAGAGGTTGGAGTTACGGAAAGGCTCTGTACATACGGCAAGAATCCATTGAATGTTACGGGCGCTTGATAGTTGGGCCCCGAGATACCTGTGAGGGTGGTGTAGACTTTCATGTACTTGGCGTAACTTGTATTTTTTAAGTTGGCGACATAGTAGTTATAGACACTTAAGATATCAGCTGCCCGTTGGGCAGGGGTGATCGAATAGATGGGGAGCGTACCTGTGACATTTGCGGTGCCATAGGGGTTGGTCAGGCCCCAATTTGAGATTGTTTGGCTATTGACCGTGTAGATCAGTTCGACAACTTGATCGATGGGAATGACGAGGGGAGGAGTTGAAGAGGAATTGGTAGGACTTGTGCCCCACCGCACGAGCAAGAGGGTGTTGTTCGTCGTGCCGGTGATGTTGGTTACCCAGGTGACAAGGCCGTTATATTTGGTTTGGAGGGCGATTTCGTAAACTCGGCCGCTCGGGACGCTTTGGCCATAGAGGCTGTTAAAGAGATTGATGATTTCTGTCCCCCGCGTCGAGGCGTCGATGGAGTAAATGACGCTGAGATTGCCGATAGTTGCGGTCGCTGCAGGGGTCGTCGCCTGCGCAAAGAGAGAGAAAACTGCCAAAAGCGCACTTAAGAATAGAAACATGGCAAGCAGTATATAGAAATTTTTTTTCATGTAAATAAATTGTTGGATCAGCCTATTCTGTCTTCATGACGCAGCTGGTTGCAGTAAGAGAAGTAGGGGACAATCGCTGGAGTGAGGAGTTGGAAAAGGGGAATATTCTCTTTTTCCCCAGTTGCCCTTTTGCTTTTCCTCAGGATGAGTGGGATTTTTTACTGAGCCAAAAGCAAACAGGGGCTAGTAACCGCAAAAACATCGCCTATAAACCTGCAGCGGATCGGATTTCCAATTTTGTGCATGCATCGGATACGCAAGCGGTGCAGCTTTTGCAAATCATGCGAGGATTTTCCCAACGTGCGACGCTGTTTTTAAGCAAACTTCTTCCTACCTATGCGTTGCACTGGCGATTGGATTACGCAAGCTTTCGTCCGTTTCAAGAGAAGGGACGTCCCCTTCGTACGCGGGCACGCAACGACCTTCTTCATGTGGATGCATTCCCGACTCGGCCTATGCATGGCGATCGGATCTTGCGCTTCTTTATTAATATCAACCCAAAGGAAAGTCGCCATTGGTTTACGGGGAGCCCTTTTCGCGAACTCGTACAAACTTTTGGGGGCGCGGGAGGGGTTCCATTTCCCAAACAGAGTATATTGGATCCTTTTAAGAAGGTGGGGCGTAAAATAGGGCTTCCGTTTGTCTTGCGCTCTCCTTACGATGTTTTCATGTTGCGTTTGCACCATTTTATGAAGGAAAATTGCTGGTTTCAACAAAGCTGTCATAAAGATCACTGGGAGTTTCCGCCTGGATGTGCGTGGGCAGTTTTTACCGATCAGGTTTCCCATGCTGCTACGGCAGGTCAATATGCTCTCGAGCAGACATTCATCGTGCCTTATCGAGCGCTTCTAATGCCGCAAGACTCTCCCTTGGGGATTCTCGAACACATCAGTGGCCGGAAAATGGTGTATACCGAAACAACCTGAAGAATCGGGGATTTTGAGGAAATGCCGACGCCGCCAAAAACCGATTCTTCGGGTTGTTTCGGTATAATGCGCTCTTACAAGCGAAAAGGCTCGAGTGCGTGGGCAATCTTTGCTCCCGATTGCGCTATGATTTCGGCAATTTTGAGGAGAACCTTCTGTCGCACAACGGTAAATTCTTCATAATCAGTGGCTACTGCGTATGCGCGAATTTCTAAGTGGAGGGCGTAGTTGCCAAAGGTTTGTAGCCCAACGAAAATGGGTTGGGTTTGGTCAATTTCTCGATCATGTTTCAATGCGGAGCGGATGTTTTCAACAATTTCAGCAACTTTATCTGCGTTGGTGAATGCAATACGGAGCGTTTCTTGAATGTGGCGGTGAGTGAGTCTTGAGACGTTGACAATGTAACCGTTCGAAAAGAAAGTATTGGGAATGTAAATCGGTCTTTTGGAGAGATCTCGGAGTGTGGTCATGCACCAGCCGATTTTCTCAATGGATCCTGTAAGAGATTTCTCTGGGAGTTCGATGAGATCGCCTTCGTAAAAGGGACGAGTTGTGTAGAGCATAATCCCGGCAAAGGCGTTGGCCAATGTATCTTTGCTGGCAAAGCCTACGATCGCTGCGCCGATTCCGCCAAATGTGATCAAGGGAATGACATCTACGCCGAGGGTTTGTAGGATGATGAAGGAGGCAACGATGAGTACGAGGATTGTGATAATATTGCCAAAAATATCTAAAGAAAGGGGGTCACTCGAGAGATTGGTTTTATTCAATCGTGCGACTAATGTGGGATAGAAGGCTTTTTTCCATCGGAGAAAAAGCCACACGCTACAGAGGATAATACCTGTATTGCGCCAGCCATCTATCGAAAAAGAAGAGGGATCAATAGAAAAGGCTCGCTCGAGGAATTCGACCGTGAAGGATAGAAAAAGAATAACGAGCATGACGCGTAGAGGGGTGAGTAACCGTTTGCTGATAGGAGCGTTGTGTGCTTTTGAGCGAGAGAGAATTTTTCTAAGAATAAGATCTGAGAAAAATAGAGCTAACAAGATCAGGAAAAGCTCAGATAAAAAAATGTAATCTTGCTGTGATAAATTCATATAAATATCTTCCTGAACTTCACTTTCTCTCCACAAAGAACGTACGCGATGTTGTTGAGGCCCTTGACCTGTTCCTGTAGTTTTAAATAATAGTCTGTATATTCTTCAACGGTTGTTGTGGCGTCAGGTTTTTTGAGTCCTAGGCAAGTAAGGCTAGCGTCATGTGAATGGGTGAGTAAGTTGGGAAAGAAGTCCTGATTGGGGTCGACCAGCACAGAAAATTCTAAATTTTTAATGCGTAATTTTTCCTTGTATTTATGAAATTGCATGGAAAGTTTTGCTTTTTGCTCTTCATTTTTCGTCATCATTTTGATGCAGATACTCGATTTGGGCCATAGTTTGCTTTGCTGCAAAAGGTAGGCCAGAGCTAGGCAAAGTTCGAAGTTGCCTGGATATTTTCCTCTCCACCAGAGGTTAATTTGCTTATTCTTTCGAGAGGGGTCGGTGTAGAGATAATCTTTTTGTGGGTCTTCTTTGAGCAACACGATATTCTTTTCTTGCCGATGGGTATCGAGCAGCATTTGGATAAATGAGTGAATCTCTATACCGAAACAACCTGAAGAATCGGTTTTTGGCGGCGTCGGCATTTCCTCAAAATTCCTATTCTCACTCAAGTCTTGCCTCTTGGCAATGGTCTCTCGCTCCGAACAGAAATTTTGAGGCATCTCCTTGCCAAATTCCCGATTCTTCAGGTTGTTTCGGTATAGTTTGTCTGGAACGGGCAAAATAATTGTGTTTGGTTTGAGCAATCCAAACCCATAATTTTTGATGATTTGGGAGGTGCCGTACACTGTGTTGGGGGATTGATTGATGTGGATGTGAGAGGTGATTTTAAAAGCGTGGAGAGCTTCTTTCAGATCCTTTTGCAGGTTTTCTGTTTGCTCCTTCTCGGCTACGCTGGCCCCAATTGTTAAAAATCCCCGATCTTGATTCAGGGCGTGAGCAAAGAAAGCGAGGTTTTTATTGAAAGAGGATCCCTTTAAAATCATCAGAATATGGGGTCTCCAGCTTTTGGCGCTCCTCTCTAAATTGCTGAGTGTGAATGTTCCTTTGTGTACAAAAAAAGAAAAGAGGCTATGTCTTAAATCATCCCAGTTGCCTTTGATTTTACGACTAGAGGCCCAAATACACAAGATAGAGACGGAGAGTAAGACAATGAAAGTAGCACCGGGATTGATCATAAACATGGCCATAAAACAACCTATGCAGCCAGAAAGGGCGAGAAACGAGGGGATTTTAATGGAAGGTCTCCAGCTGGGGTTTTGCATAAACGATTCGAAGAAGGCGATGAAGTTGAGGAGTCCATAGGAAACGAGGCAGGACATGGTCAACATGGGGATGATCTGATTGATGTCAGTGGCGAGTGTTAGGACTATGGAGAGGATAAAAGTGACAAGGGTCGCTGTTCTGGGTTCATTTGTCGGGCCGTAGCCTTTCGCTAGAAATTTGGGCAAGATTCCATCTTTGGCGATGGCTTGCAACACTCTGGGTCCCCCCAAAATTGAGCCTAGAACGCTCGAAAGGGTAGAGGCCCAAATCCCAATAATGATGAGATATTTTACGCGGGATGTGTAGAAGAGGATCAGCGGATAAGATTTTAGAAGGGGGGCTGCTATGTGGGAGGACATGAAGAGGGCAAGACCTTGATAGGTTAGAAAGACCACAGCGATGGCAGAGACAGTGCCCAATGGAATGGAGCGCGAAGGATTTTTTAAGTCTCCTGACATGGACATGCCACTTTCAATTCCTGTCATAGCGGGGAAAAACATGGCGAAAGCCATCCAAAAAGTTAAAGGTGTTGTTTCTAAGGTTTCGAGGCTATCTGGGGCAGGACAAGAGCCGAGAAAAATGGCTCCAATTGCCGTGGCAAGAACGACAAAGATAAAGAGCTGTGTTTTGAGAGCAAGATTGGTGGAAAAATAGGAGATAAGAACGAGCACAACGAGTGTAACGGACTTCAACATCCAAAGGGAAACCCAAGGAAAAAATTCATACACAGATAAGGCAAATCCGGTGGTGCAGAGGGCAATGACACAGTATTGTGAGATGCACATTAAAATGCCGATCGCGCTACCAAACTTGATTCCCAGCGCTCGAGAGATAAGATAATAGGCTCCTCCTCCGCGCATGCGCATATTTGAGACAATGGCGGTTAAAGAAAATCCTGTGATGAGCAGGAGGAGCGTGGAGAGGCAAATAATGCTTGACATCTGGACAATGCCAACATGGCCGAGTACCCATCCTAGGCGCATAAAGAGGATGACGCCGATCATTTGGACGACATTGGGGATGAAAACCCCTTTGAGGGTTCCAAATTTCGCGCTTGGGGCAGGGAATTTAAGTGTGGTTGCGCTTGACAATTTCAAAAACCTCTTTTAAAAGATACCCATTATTGCATAGATAGTCATTATTTTTCTACCGAATAAATTCAGAGACAGGCTACTGTCAACTTTCGTTCGCACCATGTAAATTATTTAGCTTTACATGGAGTGCTAAAGCATGGAACACCAACGCTTAAGAGTTGAAGAGCGAGAACAGACATCCCTTCTTCTAGCTAAAGAAAAGAGCTACCGAGAGATTGGCCGTATTATAGGCCGCAGTCACAGCACGGTTATCCGCGAGGTTCGACTTTCAGGTAGAGATCGTACCAGGTATACTGCCTTACAT